>PPYF01304791.1_pt1 | contig 28605 bp, 17 predicted proteins | sample 1559871 | NCBI WGS metagenome assembly PPYF01 (sample SAMN08240021, study PRJNA423297) | Human gut metagenome, whole genome shotgun sequencing project.
CCGTATTTGCTTTCTGAAATAGTTCCCATGCGATTACTGCCGAATGCATATTTACTCTCTTGCGAAGTTTTATATGTCTTAAAAGTGTATCCGTCAAACTTGTTAAGCCCGTTCCAGGTACTAAACCAAACAAGCCCTTTCTGATCCTGTAAAATGCTCATTACATTACCTTGAGCGAGACCGTCACTCACGGAGAAATGTTTAACTTGGCAGATAGGTTGAGCAGCTATATCGATCGCTATTGTTAGAAGAAGAAATAAAGTATGGAGCCGTTTCATAGTAGTTACTTTAATGTTTATAGCAAAAATAAACAAAACAATGCAGAATGGAAAGTCCGATAAGTGGTTTGAACGAATAATACTCGTTTTTTCCTATTTTTTCCTCTTCATCCTATACAGCATTGATCTCTATGTTGTGTTTTGAACAAAAATAAGAGAGTAATATTAGTTAAAAAAATCCTCTTTATAATCTTATTCAGATTATAAAGAGGATAATTTTATTGACAAGAGTTGCATGGGGTATGGTGAGATGAAATCATAATTGGGGAATAAATTGCACAAGACTTTCACAAGTATCCTCCTGCCAATGCCTAAAATCATAGCAAAGCTAATTAAATAGTTTTTCGAATTGCAATATTTATTAATTTATCTTATGGTATTTATGAAATTTTTAATATATTGAAGATATTTTGTGCCAACTTTCCGTAACTCGTTGATTTTGCTTATGTTTGTAGGTAAAATAAAGAATGAAGTGAATGAATATGTCTACACAGCTATTATATAATGATTTCCCTACTTTTTTGCGGAAATATTTTCCTTACAAAGTACAAAAGATTTCATTGAATGCAGGTTTCACTTGCCCCAATCGTGATGGTACAAAAGGGTGGGGTGGATGTACTTACTGCAATAACCAGACTTTTAATCCGGATTATTGTCGGACAGAGAAATCTATTGCTATTCAATTGGAAGAAGGTAAATGCTTTTTTGCCCATAAATATCCGGAAATGAAATATTTGGCCTATTTTCAGGCCTACACCAATACATATGCGGAGTTGGAAGGCTTGAAGCGTAAGTATGAGGAAGCATTGGCGGTGGATGGGGTAGTCGGGCTGGTGATTGGTACGCGTCCCGATTGTATGCCGGAAAGTTTGTTGCGTTATCTGGAAGATTTGAACAAACATACGTTTCTCATGGTAGAATATGGGATCGAAAGCACTTGTGATGAAACCTTAAAACGCATCAATCGGGGGCATACTTATGCAGATACAGTAGAAGCTGTGTGTCAGACAGCGGCCTGTGGTATCCTGACAGGTGGACATATCATCCTCGGACTTCCGGGAGAAACACATGATACAATGGTGGCACATGCCGAAATTCTTTCCGATCTGCCTTTAGCTACACTTAAAATCCATCAGTTACAGTTGATCCGTGGTACGCGAATGGCGCATGAGTATGACGTAACTCCTGCTGGCTTTCATTTGTTTAACGAGGTTGAGGAATATATTGATCTGGTGATTGATTATGTAGAACATCTCCGTCCCGATATGGTTGTGGAACGTTTTGTTTCCCAATCTCCTAAAGATTTATTAATAGCTCCGGACTGGGGATTGAAAAATTATGAATTTGTAGCTCGTTTACAAAAAAGAATGAAAGAAAGAGGTGCTTATCAAGGTAAGAAGTATAGGGATTCGGAAAAAAGGATTATTTTTGCAAACGATAAACTTACCACTTAATAAATAGCTGTTTTGCGGAGTATAGAATAGTGGAAGAAATATTTAATGGATTTGAAAGATGGAAAGTAAAACAAGAATTAAAGGAAATGTCCACTATGTGGGAGTAAATGACCGTAACAAGCACAGATTTGAAGCGATGTGGCCATTGCCCTATGGAGTTTCATATAACTCTTATCTGATTGATGATGAAATGGTGGCATTGGTAGATACGGTAGATATCTGTTATTTTGAAGTCTACTTGCGTAAAATCAAGCAAGTGATTGGAGAACGTCCCATTAATTATTTGATTATAAATCATATGGAACCGGATCATTCGGGATCTATCCGATTGATTAAACAACATTATCCGGAAATTATTATCGTGGGTAATAAGCAAACATTCGGTATGATTGAAGGTTTCTATGGGGTAACCGGTGAACAATATCTGGTAAAGGACGGTGATTTCCTCGCTTTAGGACGTCACAAACTGCGTTTTTATATGACTCCAATGGTGCATTGGCCGGAAACGATGATGACTTTTGATGAAACGGATGGAGTTCTTTTCTCCGGTGACGGATTCGGATGTTTTGGTACTGTAGATGGCGGATTCCTGGATACCCGGATCAATGTCGATAAGTACTGGGGAGAAATGGTTCGTTACTACTCTAATATCGTTGGTAAATACGGAAGCCCCGTGCAAAAGGCTTTGCAGAAATTAGGTGGACTTCCCATTTCTGCCATTTGTTCTACTCACGGACCTGTATGGACAGAGAATATTGCAAAGGTGATCGGCATATATGATCGTTTGAGTCGTTATGATGCGGATGAAGGTGTTGTTATTGCCTACGGAAGCATGTATGGAAATACAGAGCAGATGGCGGAAGCTATTGCTGAAGAGCTTTCTGCACAGGGGGTTAAGAATATCGTTATGCATAACGTAACAAAGAGTCATCCTTCTTATATCATAGCGGATATTTTCCGTTATAAGGGATTGATTATCGGTTCTCCTACGTATAGTAATCAGATATTTCCGGAGGTGGAAGCGCTGCTTTCAAAGATTCTGCTGCGTGAGGTGAAGGGACGCTATTTGGGTTACTTCGGTTCTTTTGCATGGGCAGGTGCTGCGGTGAAACGTCTGGCGGAGTTTGCTGAAAAGAGTAAATTCGAATTGATCGGTGATCCGGTGGAGATGAAGCAGGCTATGAAAGACCTGACTTATACCCAGTGCGAAAATCTGGCACGTGCCATGGCGGACCGTTTGAAGAAAGATCGTTAAAACAGTGAATGAGATAATTTATTAACTAACCTATAAAATAATCGACTTATGAGACTTATTATTCAGCCGGACTACCAGTCCGTATCTCTGTGGGCTGCACATTACGTTGCCGCTAAAATAAAAGCTGCCAATCCAACCCCCGAGAAACCATTTGTATTGGGCTGTCCCACCGGATCATCTCCTCTGGGCATGTATAAAGCTTTGATCGACCTGAATAAGAAAGGAATCGTTTCCTTCCAGAATGTGGTAACATTCAACATGGACGAATATGTAGGATTGCCGAAAGAACATCCGGAAAGCTATTATTCTTTCATGTGGAATAACTTTTTCGGTCATATCGACATTAAACCCGAGAATACTAATATTCTGAATGGTAACGCTCCGGATCTGGATGCAGAATGTGCACGTTACGAAGAAAAGATCAAGTCATACGGTGGCATCGACCTGTTCATGGGTGGTATTGGTCCTGACGGACATATTGCATTCAACGAACCGGGATCTTCATTGACTTCACGCACTCGTCAGAAAACGTTAACAATGGATACCATCATTGCTAACTCCCGTTTCTTTGATAATGACATCAACAAAGTTCCTAAGACTTCTTTGACAGTGGGAGTAGGTACTGTGCTTTCTGCAAAAGAAGTGATGATTATTGTAAATGGTCATAACAAAGCTCGTGCTTTGTATCATGCGGTAGAAGGTGCTATCACACAGATGTGGACAATCAGTGCATTGCAAATGCATGAAAAGGGTATTATCGTTTGTGATGATGCTGCTACAGCTGAATTGAAAGTGGGTACTTACCGTTACTTCAAAGATATCGAATCTGCTCATTTGGATCCGGAATCATTGATTAAGTAATTTGTAATGAAATAATAGAAATAAGGGCTGCGCACTGAAAATGTGACGCAGCCCTTTTTATTTCTGATACTATTATGTGAAGATTAGATTTTGGATGATTGTCTAACGAGCAAGTATTTTGGCTATTTCTGTTGCTGCTACTTTATATCCTTCACCAGTGAAATGAATGTAATCATTTCCATAAAGTCCGTCTTTCATAGTTCCGTCCGCTTCGGTGAACCATTTGGTGGGATTGATATATTCAACTTTCTCGAATCGGTGATGTTGTAATATGTCATGAATCTTATCACATTGTGTGCGCACTTTACTCTGTTGTTCCTTACCGGATGGAAACAGACCTAAAAGAATGATACGTGATTCGGGGAATTGCTTCCGTACTTCATTGGCTACTGCGATAATTCCTTCAGCCGTGTTTTCGGGACTGTCTTTTCCACTTATCAGATTATTAATTCCAATGGCAATCACTATGTTTTCAGGGTGGCAACTATTGTAGTTATCATAACGGACACGCCAAAGCAGGTTTTGCGTGCGGTCGCCGGATATGCCGGCACTTTCCCAATTATCCTTTCCTATGGCATTGTCCATAGCCTCTTTGCCGGGCTTGTAAGTCACTTCTTTTCTGTTACCTCCCCAATCTTGTGTGATGGAATTTCCCAATAACAACAGTTTTAAATGTTTCCCATTGAGAGTGGTGGTTATGTCTTTTGCTACGCTGTTCCAGTCCGAGTTTTGGGTCCATCCGGCTGCCGAACGGAATTCATTTCCCGGTACAGGATGCACACACATATTTTCCGCCCTGTTCGTAGCTTTGAGGATGAACTGCACAATAGGCTCGGGATTGTTGAGGGAGTGCGGGTGATGATCCACTCCAGGCTTATGAATAATAGTAATTGGTGCATGCAATTCCTCCATACGTTGTTCGAAAATGGCTGTGTTTTCAGCAACCGACACCACTTGCTTTTTCCGGGTTTTGTGCCGCCCAGTTATAGACAATCAGCCCGCCACGACTCATCCCTTCAAGTGCCACTTTCTTGTTGAATCCGGCTTTCACCATTCGCTTGTAAAAACTATTCCAGCGTTGAACAGCTTTATCCGAGCCATATAAGTCGGCTACATCACAGTAAACAATATGAAAGCCATGTTCCAATAATGCTATGTCAGTCTGTGGCTCATGCCCCCAAAAGCGTGCACGAATCATCCAAGGTTTTCCTATGGCTTCTTTTGCGGGCTCTACTACAAGGCATTTTACTCCCTCATTCTCAAATTCATACCCTTGGTGTCCATGGAAGTTGAATCGTTTGGCATCTTGTATTCCCAGTGATGTCTGCAGCTTTGTTGGAGAAGCTGTTGCTTTTACAGCGAGATATTCATATATCTTTTGGGCCATGACTCCTGCTCCGATAGAAGAGGGGTGCAGTTTGTCCGGTAGCATAACCGAATCCCACTGGTCGCCGAAGAGATTAAACAGATTGATAATTTCCAGTTGATTTTTCCAGGCCAATTCTTCCACCGTGGGGCGTACCTCGTTTTCTATCAGTTGTGCATTGATTTCCGAACCCTCCGGCAGGAAACAACGGATAGGAGTCAGGAGAATAATACGTGGATGTGATTTCAGATTCCGGTATGTGTCAATTAATGTCTGGTAATTGTCTTTGAATTCGTTTTTGTATTTCCAGTTTTGCGGTTTGGTATCGTTAGTACCTAATTTGATTAATACAATATCGGGCTGATATTCCAGAGATGCTTTGTAGGTATCTGTTTCGGAATATGGGTAATCTCCTTTAGACAATATAGTTCGACCAGAGGCTCCGAAGTTTTTGACCTCATACCCATCTCCCAGATAAGCTTGAAGTTGTGCCGGATAGCAGTTCATTTCCCGGTTGGGGATGAATGCTCCATAAGTAATACTGTTTCCTATGCACGCTACCCGTATGGGTTCACTTGCAAATGATTGGATAGTAATGAATAGACATACAAGAAAGATGCCGATGTGATTTAATTTTTTCATGATGAATATGATGGTTTTGGTTTGTTGGGGGGATAACCAATCGTTGTTTTGCTGTGTATAAACGAACTGGCATGCTACTAATAATAAAACTTATTTATTCACGTTCCTATCATATAGCATACCAGTTCGATTCATTTTTCGGCTTTTATACCTCTTCCAGCCAGCCTTTCCCTTGCCGGATGATTTCCAGTTCGTCGTCGGTACATTTCACTACAGTGGAAGGTTCTATACCTCCGATACCTCCGTCAATGACCAGATCGACAATGTCACCGAACTTCTCATCTATCAGTTCGGGATCTGTCATATATTCCAAGTCCTCATGCTCTTCGTAGGGCAGAGTGGTCGTCATAATGGGAGCATCCAGCAGGCGTGCGATTTCGCGGATGATATTATTATCCGGCATACGGATACCCACTTCTTTCCGGTTGCGGAAGATTTTGGGTAACCGGTTGGTTCCGTTCAAAATAAAGGTGAATGGCCCTGGAAGATTATGCTTCATCAGCTTGAATATATTATTGTCTACTTTCGCATATTCGCTGATGCTACTCAAGTCATAACAGATGATAGACAGATTGTTCTTTCTAGGGTCTATCTCTTTGATCCGGCATATCCGTTCTATAGCACGTTCCTTCAAACCATGACAGCCGATGGCGTACATCGTATCAGTGGGATAGATAATCAGTCCGCCGTCATTCAGGATGTCGATGATTCGTTGTAAATCCTGCGGGTTATTATTTTTGTCATATAGCTTCAGAAGCATAATTCATTCTCCTTCTCTCTTATTTGAGTTTCTTTTTTAAGAAATCCAGTGCCTTTTCTGCTGCTTTCTCTGTCACCTTTTGTTTGATTGAATCCTTATTGGCGGTAGCGGCAGAGTCCAGTCCCAGTTTCTGTCCGAGTTTGCTGATAGCTTCATCGGCTACAGCCTCGACAGCTTGATTGGCCATGCTTTTAGTATCGACGCTGACTTTCGGAGAGGTAAATGAACCTCCGATCTTCAAGTCAAGAGTCATTAGTTTAGAGATATTGCCTACAGATGTCGGCAACTTCACTTTTCCGGAGTAGTCGATGGTTTGATCGAGGCCTGTGCTACCGGAAAGATTCAATGTGTAGTCTCCCATCTTGATATCGAACGGTTTGGTTTCTACGCGTCCGTCTTTGATGGTGAAATCCAGTGTCATATCTTTCACCTTCATGTCTTTCAGACTTGGCTGTTTAACGGCATCGGCTATTTCGTCGATTGCTTTCACTCCGCTCAAACTAAGATCACGGGTGGAAAGGCTGCCATCACCTTGCATTGTATTCAGTACAGGGCTCATGGTTGCATCCAAATCTGTCAGTATATTAATACTTCCGGAGAAATTACCTTTCAGGTTTTCGAAGATAGGAGCCATCTTCTGCACCATGTCCAATTCTTTGTAAGCTTGTGCGAAACCGATATTGGAGAGTTTGAATCCGGCTTTCATTTCCGGCTTCTTTACGTTGGCAGTGGAGTAGTAGCCGTTCATGACCACGTTGCCACCCATGGTGTTCATGGAGAGGTTTTTCATATCCACTTTGCCATCTTTTACCACAAGCTTGCCGTTCATATTATTGAAAGACATCTTATCGAATAACACCTGTTTCAGGTTAGCGTCCATTTGGAAGTCGATGTTGCGGGGAACTTCCATAATACCCGTGGCAGCTGTAGCTACGGAGTCGGTAGACGCAGTTTCTGATGCAGTCGCTTCATCCGCAGAAGCGGCCATGAAGTCGTTCAGATTGAAATAGTTGGAACGAATATTCAGGTTTCCTTTCAATGTAGTACCTTTCAATGCGTAACCGATATAGTTTTCAAACCGACTGTCGGCTGTGATATCATTCTTTCCGATGTTGACGGTTGTCTCGCTCAACTGGAGGTATTTCGGGGTGAAAGTGAAGAGAGACTTCTTGATTTCTACGTCCGGCATATCTTTCATTTTGAGTTTCATACCCGTCAGTCCGATAGTACCTGAAGCTTGCATACGTTCGTATTCCTCTTTTTCGATATAGGAAAGGCGTCCTGACATTTGCATATCGGCGTCAATGGTACCGTTCAACTCCATATCTCCAAGTGGATAGACTTGTTTTATCATACCTAAATTGAGAATCCCTTTAGCTTCAGCTTTAAAGTCCGGATCGCTGATCGGTGTTTTTACATTAGCCGTCAGGCTAAACGGATTTCCGGCAAGACGGAAACTGAAAGGATTGATATTGACCGTCGTCAGGTCGATATTTCCTCCCGGGTTCTGGACGTTGGCACTGATATTGATTTGATCCACTCCTGCCAGTAAAGCCGGATAGCGGAACATGGCATTCTTGACTTGCATATCAATGTTGAATGCAGGAACGGTGTCGCCTTGCAAGATACCTTTGGCCGTTGCAGTAAGCGTAGCGGTTCCGTCTGTTTTCAGACTGGAGAATTCCGTTGCATAAATGGCTGGAATCAGTGACAAGATTTCCTTAAACCCGATATCGTTCGTGTTAAGTTTCAAGTCCATGTCGATAGCCGGATCTTTCAAGGCTACCCAACCGTCGATACCTGCCTGAATGGCGTTGAGGCGGATGGTGTTGTCTTTTAATGTGTATTTGTTGTTGGCAAGGTCGGCATCCACATCCATTGTTGCGGAGATATTGGCATTGGCCAGGAAAGGGATTCCATTCATCTTGTAAGTAAGTGATTTGGTTTCCGCTTCCAACTTCAGAGTAGTGCGGTCACTTCCTAAGTCTCCGGCGCAGACTGCGTTAAAGTCGCGGATATCAGCATACATCTTCCCTTGTTGATCGTCATAAATCAGGTTCATGTTTTTGATAACAAAGCGTTGTAGCTTCACTTTGAAAGGAGAAGATGCTTCTTCTTCTGAAACAGGAGCTTCGGCTGTTGCTGTTGTATCCGGTTTCATAATATCCCAGTTGGCACGTCCGTCCGGCAATACAATGGCATGTAATTGTTGCCTTCTGTTTTTACAATGTCGGCTATCTTTCCCTGGAAGGCGAAAGGAAGAAGGAACATCAGAATGATGATGACTCCTACTGTGATAGCTGCGATTTTCAAACCTTTTTTCATTTGCTTCTATTTTAAGAGTTTGAGATATTACAAAGAGCAAAACTAATAAAAGTTTTTGATATAGAGGGAGAATCAGTTCTTTTTCTTTCGTCTTGATACGAAAGAAAAGGAACCAAAAAGAAAGAATCAAGGCTGCGTTTTTCCGACTACTCCGGTGTTTCCTCCGGCTAAAGGGCAGAAACTCGCTACGCTCAAACAGTCTGCCCTTTTTAACGCCGGAGAAACCACCTGCGCTTGAGAGCGTCTCCGAAGAGTTCGTGTGCACCGGCATGTTCCGGTTTCAGGCTAGTGGCCTTGTTCAGGTCGGCAATGGCACCTTCTGTGTTTTCTGTTTTTAGCCGGAGCTTTCCACGGTTATAGACAGCTTTAAAGTTTGCCGGATAGAGGGTGACTGCAGTGTTGAAGCAGTTTTCAGCATCGAAATACTCTTTGTTGTTGAAGAGAGTGATTCCTTTGCGTATCCAGGCATCCACATAATTAGGGTCGAGACTAAGTGCCTTGTCGTAGTTGGCGAGGGCGGCACGTGAGTCGTGTGCCTGGGTGATACATTCGTTACCCATTAATAGATATTCGTGAGCATATTGGCGGAGGCGTTCCTGCTGTTCGCGCATTTGCTCTTTGAGTTTCTTATTCTGCTCTTTCAAGGTGTTTATGACACCGCTGAAAGTCAGTCCCTGACTCTTATGGACAGTGATGGCCCAAGCTAACCGAATGGGATATTGTGTGAAGCTACCTAAGACTTCTTCTTCTATTTCTTTTGTCTTTTCGTTGTAGCGATAACGGATATTGCGCCATGATTCACGCTTTACGTCACATTCTTTTCCATCGTCGGTGATAACGTAGATGGTTTCTTCTTCCTCATCAATTCCGGCAATGACACCAATGGTACCGTTTACCCACCTGCGGTCGAAATCATTTTTAATAAAGATGATTTGTGCACCGGGTTTCAGTACGAGCTCTTGTGAGGTGGGTAGACTGCTTTCGGGGAAATCTCCTTCGATGACTCCTTCAAAAGTAATTGGGTCTCCGGGAAGTTCCGCCAGTTTCTTTTCGTTGATAGAGTCTACCGTGTCTCTACGGGTGGCCAGAGTGATATACATATCAGCTTCCGATTCTTCTATCTGGCTTCCATAACGGGTGTTCAGTAGTTGCAGATCAGCCGCTCCGGCTGTATTGTTCCGGATATGGTCGAGGACGCCGACAAAAACGGGGTCTGTTTGGCGGTATACCTTTTGAAGTTCGATGGATACCAGGTCTATCTGGCCGAATACTCTGGCAGAGAAAAAATAGGGTGTAGGATAGAAGCGGTTCAATATTTCCCGTTCGTCGTTTTTTACGACGGGCTCCAGTTGGAATACGTCGCCTACCAATAACAGTTGTTTTCCTCCGAAAGGTTCACGCAGATTATGAGAGTATACACGTAGGATTCGGTCGATGGCATCAATGATATCCGCCCTTACCATTGAAATCTCGTCGATGATGACCAGTTCTATTTGTTCCAACAGCTTCCGGTGAGGCTTGGTGTATTTGAAAAATTCATGGATACGACCACGCTGGAGACTCAAGTTCGGGTCATCCGGCAGCAGCGGATAGAAAGGGAGTTTGAAGAAACTATGCATCGTACTTCCTCCGGCATTGATAGCAGCGATGCCTGTCGGGGCGAGTACAACGTGTTTCTTTTTGGTATTTTCGCAGACGTAACGCAGGAATGTAGATTTCCCTGTACCCGCTTTCCCGGTCAGGAAAACCGATTGACGCGTATATTGAATCAGGTTCAGGGCGTCCTGAAACGCTGCGTTATTGGTGTCTACGCTCATAATCAGATAATACCAAAATGCTTCATTGCCTTGCTGATGCCATCCTCGTCGATGGGAGCTGTCACATAATCGGCAGCGGCTTTCACATCCTCTTTGGCTTGTCCCATGGCTACTCCGATGGCTGCATGGCGGAGCATGCTGATGTCATTTCCTCCGTCTCCGAAAGCCATGGTATCTTCGAGTTTAATATCAAAATAGCGGATTATTTCATCAATGCCCTTTTGCTTGGTGTCTCCTTTGGCGGTCACATCGGCAAATGCAGGATACCATCGGCCTATCTCGCAGGTAGGAATAGACGGACGGATTTCTTTTTCTTCCTCTTCCGTGATAAAGGGTGTCATTTGGATGACTTCCTTACTGGTTGCCTCCTCGAAAGATACAGTCGGAATCACATTCACGTGCAGGAAATCATAGAATATCTTTTTCACCATGTCATTGGGCTGGCAAACGGAAATGTTGTGTTCCTCTACAAAGATACAGGGAACGCCTTTTTTCTCGCAGAAATCTCCCATCGCTTTTACTTCGTCCTGGGGGATGGCACTTTTATAGATTACCTGTTCCCCGACAAAGCAGTAAGCCCCGTTCATGGTGATATATCCATCAATCAGATTCCGGTCTTGCAATTCGGAGAGGTTGTTGATAATGGCTTTCGGACGTCCCGTAGCGATAAATATCTTCAGTCCTTTTGCACGGGCGGCTTCCAGTGCCTCAATGGTAGACGACGGGATGCGGTGAGTTTCAAAACTGACCAATGTTCCGTCTATATCAAAAAATAATGCTTTCGTCATAAATTCTTTTTTGAATGGAGTACAAAAGTACTATTTTTCTATGTAAATAGCAATTAGGAGATTTCTCTTATGCTTTTTTTAAGTCTCTACTCTTATCGATAGGAACACAATTATTTAAAAGTGCCTAATAAAATGATTAATTATAATAGGTTCCTTTATTCTTTTGACTAAAAAAGTTTCCCAGGCATGGCATCAAGTCTTTATTCTTCTAACGAATTCTCCTTATACTTCTCTCCATAGAGTTGCTGGTACTCCTTTTGGAAACGGTCATAAACACTTTGTGCATACGCTTTTTGTCCAAGTTTCTTGAGTGCTTTTATTTTGAAAGTCAATGCCGTTTCGCTCATTCCGTCAAACGAGAAAAGCACGTCGGACAATACGATAACCTTTCTGGGTTCATTATTCGCTTCTACGATAGGAAGCAGTTTCTCGATGATCCGGATGAAAAGTTCGTCATGGTTAATTTTGATATTGCCAAACCATTCGTAATGTACAAAAGTAGGCAGTAAGGTGCCTCGTTGCAGCAGGCCGATAAGTTGTTTTACCTCTTCTTCTTGTTCTTGAGGTGAATGAACCTGTTGTAGCATTTTTGCTATATTCAAGGCTTTGAGATAATCACAGTAGAAATTATCTCCATACACAATTTTCCATTTGTCGTTTAAGAAAACAAGCTCCACTCCCTCTAAATCTGTTAGAATGTTCCGCAGGTGGTTGATCGTGACGTTACGTATATTCTTGGCAGAGGTCGTAGTCTTCTCCGGCCAGAGTTGGGCAGACAGCTTATTAGTACTGATCCCCTCCTGGCCGTCGTGTGAATGAAGCAGTACGAGGACAAACATTTGTTTTATTTTCGGACCGAAACGATAAGCAATTTCATTGCCTTTGGTATCGAACACCTGAAAATCTCCAAACAGATAGACAGCATTAACCTTTATCGGAGTACTGGCCGGTGCATCAGTACTCTTCTCATCGACAGATACACCATCTTCTGGAACGCTCGGTGCTGTTGCCTCTTGTTTACTACCTTTTTTTCTATGCCGATAATAAGCAAAACAAAGAATCAGCAAAAGTACGACTCCTCCGATTATATAATAAAGGTAAGCTCTGCCTGCTTCGTTGTCATCGTCCGTATTCCATTTTTTAAGCTCCTGATAAGTAATAGGAGGAGCGTTCAACTTATAGACACTAATCTTCGCTTTTGGATTATTATCTTCGCTATACCGGATGATGGCATATAATTCATTGTCTTTCGGATTATTAAACAGGTATGCCGTTGACAGAATACAGTTCGTTTGAAAAACGATCTCGTTGGAGACAATGGCATGTTCCCCTGTCTTCACGTCAAACCGGTGCAAAGAGGCATTCGTTGTTTTCCGGTCTATGCACAAAAGATAGATACACCCCTTTTTACTGTCGAACACAAGTCCGCGGGTCGGAATAAAGTAATTGTCGGGAAACGCTCTGCTCCACAACTTTTTGACGATATGCTTGGAAGTATCAAACAGGTACAGGTCACAGAAGAAATCCTTGCCAAGCTCCTGTTTGCCCGTCTCGTTGCCCACTCCTCCGAATACAAAAAAGCTTCCCTCCACAGGACCTTTACCTGCTACGGTGTGCATACGGGGATAAATGACATCGCCCGTAAATTGTATCTCTTTCCATGCTCCATGGTCGAAGTCATACTGATAAGTCAGGTTTGAATACTGATAGTTGCCATACCCGCCGAAAATATAGAGCGATTGACTTGCCTGATCGAAAAAGTAAGCATGATGGTGCAACGGATTGGAGAATTGAGGAGAAACGATACGGGTGGGCAGATCCTTATCCGAAATAGTGGAGAAGAAAGGACCGGTTTGTCCGCCAATATCCGCTAAGTTATAGAAATAAGTCTCCTGCTTATCCGGGTTATAAATAGCCTCGCCCGAATATCCCGTTTGCGTGCCCACCGTTTCTTTGAGGTATTCGGTCAGTTTCAGCGTGTTGATGTCGAACTTACTTATATTATTATCACCTACAACTAATATCTGCCGGCCCGGTTCGTCAAACGCTATTCCGGCAGCCGCCGAACTGGTGAACGTACCTATTTCCTGCCAGAAGAACTGTTTGTTAATCTGCCACGTGGGATTGACCACTGTTCCGTGCAACTTGTTACCTGCCTCATGCACCAGCTTTCCATCCGACTCCGTGAGTGGGAACAAGAAAGAATGAGAAGCCTCATCCTGCACCATAATATTTTTAATCACCATGACAGGCACTTCCGGAATCGCCTTGATATTGGCACCGAAGATAATATTCGCTTTAGACGGATTCGGAATAGTAATACCATCGAGCGAATATTTCTGCCCGTCGATAGTCACTTCCGCTTTCTGGTGCTGAAAGTCCAGCCGGGTTTCTACATGCAGCCATTTGCGTGCACCGATAGCTTGAGGCGAGACGGGGATTTCGAGAAATTGCTTTTTATCCGTAAGACTGTTGATGACGAACGATGAACTGCTTTTATCGCGACCGATATAAGCAAAACTATATGGTGCGGCCTTATCCTCATACACCCATATCTGTCCGAAACTCTCATGGCTATGGATGGATAAATCGAAAGAGATCGTTACAGAATTGGTGAATGAAATATCGTTCCCACTGAATAAGTCTAAATAAGTCTGGGGAGTCTCTCTTGAAAAGAGCAGTCCTGCCCCTTTTAGCGGTTGAAAAGAAAGAGCAAATATGGCAATGAATATAAAAAACTGGTATGTTCTCTGCATAATCAAACGACGTTTTAGAAATGCGTTTCAATGCAAAGTTAGAAATTTCCCTCATGTATTCCTAATAATTCAGTTTAATTCTCTTGGGTGATTGCCTGACATCTACCTTTTTATGGAGTGATTAATGAAATAAAAAGCGCACTAATCCGAAAATTAACCCCCTTTTTTTGCTTTGAACCTATTTTTGTGTCATCGAATTGATGAACCTATATAATACTAATTAGAACATGATGCATATTTCTTCTGACATTGCTTTCCGCCATTCCCTTTGCCGTCCGTTCATGCTGCTTTTGGCATGTGTCCTGTCGTTGGCTGTATGGCCTCCGCTCCGGGCGCAGGAAAAACCGGTAGGGAAACACATTGGCTACAACCGCTATGGCAATCGCCTCTATCAGGTAGGAGGCCAGATAGATGTCTATCCTCGGAAACAATTGACCAAACTGTATTCCGGTCAATTTCCCGCAGATGCCTTTGTGCCTTGGAGCAAGACAATTTACGACCATAAGTTCGAGATTGACGAGCAAAAGGTACGGACTAAACATTTCGTCTACCGTTCACACGAGGGATACGATCTGGAAATGTATATCGACCTCCCTGCTTCAGGTTCCGACTTCCCGGTACTTTTTCATATCTTCGGTGGCGGATGGACTTCCGGCACGCCCGAACGGGTGGAAGTCATTTCTAAATATCTGGCTTCTCTTGGGATAGCAGGAGTGCGGGTGGGACATTCGTTGTCCACTCATCCGGGTGCCACCATCGCACGCGCTTTTGATGATATCAACTACGCCCGGCAATATGTCTTTCGGCGTGCCGCCGAGTGTCGGATAGATACTACCCGCTACGGATATGTGGGAGGCAGTTCGGGCGCGCACCTGTCGGCCGTATCCGCATTGCGCGATCCTGGGACTAAAGTGTTAGTCGGTTTTGCCGGCGTATACGATTACAATATGTTTGGTGGTGACGATAAACCCTATTTCGCACCCAACACCGCCGAGTTCAAACGTGAAATATCACCCGCGTCCATGATTCCGGTTTCAAGCCCGGCTGTTTTTCTCGGACATGGGTTAGGCGATTTTCTTGTGGGATATGTGCAAAGTACTAACTTTGCTTCCTGGCTTGCTAAACAGGGCCTTGAAGTCGAACTTCACCTTTATCCTTATTATTCCCATGCATTCAATCATCCCGGAATTACAGATATGTTTCCTAAACTGATGGATGAAGTGGAACATTTCCTGCAAATTCATCTATGAACGGAACTTCGATACCGTTCGTTGGCAGATGAACACTTTTGCACGAAAAAAGCCCTTTTCGGGTAGGATTAATAAAATAAAAGTGGGAGGTAACCTATAAATTAACCCATATATTATAGGCTCCCGGATATCTTTGTCTATATAAATTAATGCCACGATGAAAAAGAAAAATCTAATTAAAACACTCTTCTTAATAGGAATGCTGCTGGGAGGAACCATCTCACCGGTAGTGGCTTCCTCTTCACCGGATAACTGGTGGCCTGTTCAGAAAAGGCCCGGTTACATCTTGAAATGTACACTGTCCCGACCCGGTGATATCCGTGAGATGAATGTTGCCCAATCCTTATGCGGACTTGCTGCCCAAGCTGTAAACGAGGGTATCGGCAACGAGGGACTTTGGGTTGAGAATCGTACACCGGATTATCAGTTGTATTATAAAGCCTGGCTGAAACGCCTCAAAGTAAAGGAACGGGGTGCCCTGAATACCTGGGAAGTCGTGAAACGCTTTCAAAAGCAAGGCTATATAAAAGGTTACATCCTATATGATTATAATCGGAAAGACAACTCCATCAGTCTGGCAACCGCACAGGCCGGCATCCTGAAAGGAATTCTGGTAGATATAACGCTGGAAGAACAGGCAAAAGCGTCCGGCTTGCAGAAATTGTATGACGCCAGCAAGGAGAATCTGACCCGGTCCTGGTTTGACGAACACAAATCCCGGATGAACAATAACTTCATTGTCCTGACCAATCCGTCGATAGCCAACAATCGTGATTATGCCATTGCCCATAAGGGAATGGTTTATTATGGCGTGGACGAATTGCTGGATACTATACTGGAGTGGGTACGCCCCTTGTCACCGGTGATAGGCTGGAATAGCGGGCCGGAATTTCAGCACATCGCCCCCTGTTCCTACTGGGGATTAATTAATACAGCTTCCGACTGGTGCATGAATCTGCCCATGATCTCCATCACCGGCAATGAAAAAATAAAAAAGATTAAAACTGTTAATCCGGCCCGGATAAATTGGGAATCTGATGCAATTTATCATTCCTTTGTGATGAGCGACGGAGATAATATGCAGTGGACATTGGGTAGTTTTATCAATAATCCTGACTTTTGGAGCAACGAACATAATGGCAAGATTCCCATGTCATTCACCACGTGTATGGTCAACCTGTCAATGGCTGCTCCCGATGTGCTTAATGTACTGATGAACAGTCAGCCACGAAACGTATCGCTTGCCGAATATGGTGGCGGATACTATTACCCCGACCTTTTTGCTTCAAAGCGCGCCGACAGAGAGGGACTGTTGCGGAGTTTTGCCCGTATCGTGAATGTACACATGCAAAAGATGGGTATCAAAGCATTTGGTTTCATTTGCCATAAGATAGATTCGAAAGAAGCCCTGGATGCATATCGTGTCTTTGCCGAAGAATTGGAGGGAATAGCCGGAATGCTTGCCGTGCAGTATTCTCCCTATAATGGCGGATACGGTAAAGTGTTTTGGGTGAAAGACCGGAAAGGGAACGATATTCCGGTGATTTCCGCACGCGGACAGATATGGGCTAACCAGGAAAAAGAAAAGTCCGGTACTCCCTCGCAGATTGCAGCAGTAATTAATGAAGATGCGACGAATAAAATTCCCGAGGGCGAGATAGCGTGGACCATTGTTCATGCCTGGTCGCGCTTTGAGAAAGAGTCGAAAGACAGTATTGTCAGTGCGCCGCAGAACAGCCGTTCGCCGAGAGGAGTGACTCCCGTGTACTGGTGTAAGCAGTTGCTGGACAAAAAGGTACAGGTAGTGCCGGTAGATGAGTTGCTTTGGCGGTTAAGAATCAAACACGTCAATAGAGATTCTGCCATAAATTCTAATTGAAAAACATTAAAGTATACACATATATGGAAATTAACAGACGAGATTTCATTACTAAAGTGTCTGCTATTGCAGCATTGAGTGTCCTGCCTTCGTCATTTGTAGCCGCTATGGGCAATGAGAAGGTAGAGAAGGCCAAGCCAAAGTATCCAACATTGAAATGTGATGTGGTGGTAGTCGGAGCCGGTCCCGGTGGAGTACCTGCCGCCATTGCGGCAGCCCGTCAGGGAGCTAAAGTAATATTGCTGGAAGAGGATAATATGCCTGGAGGAGCCCCGGTCGATATGTATGTTCCCTTTATATGCGGTGGTCCCAGGGTGGGAGTGTTTCAGGAGATGATTCAGGTATTGAATGCAAAACACACCATTGGCGGGCGTACTTGTGAGACGTTCGGAAAAACAGGCAGTGACGGAAAGAATCACTGGTGGATGCCCGGTTCTTATGCAGAAGTGATTTATCAGCTTCTCGAAAAAGAAGAAAACATCACGCTGATGTGCGCAGCACCCGTTGTAGGAGTAAAGCTCAAGACCTCCGGCAACAGAAACCAGGTGACCGGAGTGCGCATCATGCGTAATGGCGATTATCAGGATATTGATGCGGCAGTTACCATAGATGCCACCGGCAACGGACTGATTGCCGATATGGCAGGATGCGAATATATGTTTGGCAGCGAAGCCAAGAGCGATTACAACGAGCCCGTAGGCATCGAAGTGGCCGATGGTAAGGTGCAGCCTTGTACCTGGATGCTGATTAGTGAAAGAATCAAGCGCAATGCCATACTACCTATTGATAAACTGAAAGGCAGCAGTGCTGTGGAAGATAACCTGAATCGTTGGGTGAAAGCCGACGATAAGGAGGATATGATCCGGAGAGACGCCGGCATCTATCTGCACTGGGGACGGACTGTATATTGCAAGGATACCTGTGATCCTCTGTTGCTGGCACAAGCCCAGCAGGAAGCATTGGAACGCCTGCAGGAAAACCTCGAAATCTGGCACGAAGCCGGATACGCAGTACATCTGGCTCCAAAGCTGGGCGTGCGCGAAGTGCGCCGCATCAAAGGCGAGTACGTGCTTACAGCCAACGATCTCATTGCCGGAACGATGCATGATGACGTGATAGCCCACGCACACTATTCGTTCGATGTATGGGGAATGAAAATTCCCGAAGAGATGAAACATATCGGCCCTTATGGCATCCCCTATCGCAGTATTCTGCCAACCAAGACCGAGGGGTTGCTCACTGCCGGACGTATCATCAGTGCGACACGCATTGCTCACAGTTCTCTTAGAGTGCAGCCTATCTGTTCCAACATCGGAATGGCAGCAGGTACGGCAGCAGCTATGTCCGCCTTGAATCAAACCGGACTTCGTTCCATAGATATCAAACAACTACAAGACCGACTTGCCTCAATGGGGCTTTTCGATGGTTTAAAAAAGAAATAAGCGTACGACTATGACAATGAATAGAAGACAGTTTTTGAAGAACATGGGAATAGGCGCTGCTGGTGCAGCTTTGCCCGGAGTCTCCATGTTTGCCGCGAATGAAGCGATGAATCCCCAAGATAAATCCCTGTTTAAATTGCCCGAATTGCATTGCGATGTAATCGTAGTGGGTGCCGGACCGGCAGGTATACCTGCTGCCGTTGCCGCTGCCAGAGAGGGAGCCAAGGTGATTTTACTGGAAGAAGATATGATGCCCGGAGGAGCTCCGGTGGATATGTATGTCACATATATGTGCGGTGCACCCCGTGTCGGTGTATTTATCGATATGGTGCGCGAACTGAACCAGAAACATTCACTAAGCATTACCCCCAGCAGCACGTTCGGACAATGGGCATGGGATAATAAGCAGCATTGGTGGTTGCCGTCGTCATTTGCGCAAGTCGTTTACGGCATTATGAAAGCGGAAAAGAACATCACGTTGATGTGTGGTTCGCCGGTTGTGGATGCAGTGGTTGAGACAAAAGGCAACAGAAACAGAGTGACCGGCGTCTGCGTGATGCGTCAAGGGATGTTGCAGAAAGTCTCCGCACCGGTTACCATCGACGCCACCGGTACCGGACTTCTGGCAGCCAAAGCCGGTTGTGAATACTTCTACGGCAGTGACGCCCGCAAGGACTTCAACGAAAGTATCGGACTTGAAAAGAGCGACGGTAGAGTGCAGCCATGTACCATGATGTACATCAGCCAACGCACCCGCAGTGACGCGGAATTTCCCCGCCACATATTCAAGACCGGTGTACTCGACCACGACCAGGAAAAGTGGGTAACCCAGCAGACGGAAGAGGAATTCCGGAAGATAGACTCCGGCATATACCTCCACTGGGGAGCAACGGTAGAGTGTACTGACACTACCGACCCGGTATTGGTAGCCGACGCGCATCGTCGTGCCATGAAAAAGCTGGAACCGCAATTCGAAGCCCTCAACCGGGCCGGATACGTCACCCATGTAGCCCCGAAAATAGGAATCAGAGAATGCCGTCGTATCAAGGGAGAATATGTGTTGACAGTAGATGATGTACTGAAAGGAGTGATGCACGATGATAAGATTGCTGATGCCTGGTACTCGTTAGACCCGTGGGGAATGAATGTAGACCCAAAAATAAAGAACAGCGTAGGACCTTACGGCATCCCATACCGCAGCTTGATTCCCGTCAATACCGAAGGATTGCTGACAGCCGGGCGTATCATTAGCGGAACCCGTCTGGCAATGAGTTCTTACCGGGTGCAACCGATATGTGCAACCATTGGAGAAGCAGCCGGTACGGCAGCAGCGATGGCAGCTTTACAGAAGACGAGTGTGCGCAATCTCGATGTACGCCGCTTGCAGAACCGCTTGGACGAGAAAGGTCTGTTCGAATGGTATCGTCATGTGAATATGAATGTGAATAATAAACCATGGAAAAAATAAGAATAAGTATGAACCGTATATTTCTTTTGATATTAGTATCAATTTTCACAGTCTCCACAGCCAGTGCTCAAACCACTTTCCTGAAGAAACTCAAGAAAGGTGAAAAACAGACTGTTGTGTTCTACGGTGCCAGTGCAGCCATCAATACCTCCAACCGGGTTTGGGTGGACCAGCTTCGTACCAGACTCGAACGCAGATTCCCCGAAAAGATAACGTTCTACAACTGCTCGAAGTCGGGAATCGGCTCTTTCTGGGCAACGGAAAACTTCAAGGACTCCGTATTGAGCCGCAAACCCGATTTGCTGATATTCGGCTTTTCGGAGAATGATGCCGTGACCCGTTTCAATAATGCTCCCTGGTATTCGGGAAAGTGTGCGGAATACATGGTTGACAATCTGCGGGCGCAGAATCCCGATGCCACCATCGTATTGTATATTCTTTCCGAACGTCCGTTGGGACAATCGGCGGAGACCCGTCCCGAACTGGCAGCATTCAATGCTTCATGCCGCGAAGCAGCCAAAAAGAAAGGTATCATTCTGGTCGATTACTCGGTAGAGTTTAATAAAATTTACGATGCCGGAGGAGAAGAAGCATTAAAGCCATATCAGCGCGACGGTATTCTGCCTACCCGCAAAGCGGCACAGGAAATCCTTGTACCGATGTTGTGGGATGCGATATTGGGACGTGACAGTGCAAAGAAGTGATTCATCAGTTGAAAACACATATAGACGAACAGGTTAAAGAATATATCGGCATTGATAAAATACTATGAAAATGAAAAGTTTTATTTATATCATGGGAGTTGCCCTATTGCTAGTTTTCTGCTCTTGCGAAAAACAGGGAGAGCAGGAGCAGGGAACACAGAGAACAGAACAAGGGCAGGGAGAGAAGCCGGAACCGGAATCACCCGAAGAACCTCCTTTGGTTGAAAACTGGGATTTGATTGAAATCACGCGTGCCGAAGTGGGGAACAGCAATTATGAAGAATTGCTCTATCTGGCTTCGCTTGCCGGACTTGTGAATCGCAGCAGTCCCGAAATCTTTCTTCACTCCGGTCAGGCATACGTCAAATGGATGACTGAAATGAAAGCCTCCGGTTATACCTTTACGAAGAAAAGCCTGTCGGAGATAACTTCTTTGTTCCTGAACAGAGCGAAAGGGTATGTATTGGTGGATGATAAATTGGAGAAAACATACATTGCTGCAAGCCTTGCAGGAGTGCTTGATGCTGTGATACTGACAACGGATCTGGCCTCTAAAGCTCCTTATAACAGTCTGCAGAAACTGGCCGACGTGAGGGATAAGGATGAGGCTTGGCTGGCTGACTATATAAAACAACATTCTTCACAATTCAACTTGAATGCGATTGTGAACAATGCTTCTTTCCCGTGGACAATGGTCGATTTTGCCATAGCGAACCGATATCCCTGGTGTAGCAATGCCAAAAGTGACGGTACTGTGTTGCAAAAGCTTTATTATATGTTGAAACCCAATTCGCCTCATTATGGTTGGGGAGTACCCTATAATCTTGAACGCATGGATGTGCGGTTCGGATGCGAACATAATGGAGTATATACCGTGCCGGGTATCAACACCATGAGCCTTTCCATCCTGTCATCCAAACAGTTGAAACCGTATGACCGACCGGCTTCGCCTGTGGAAGTCCCGGCACGAACGGGCGTGCATTATGCCACAATCGTATTCAGTGACGGAGACAATACGTCCTATATGCTCGATTTGTTTTCCCGGAATACCTATATCTCGCATCCGCGTGCGCATGAGATTCCGCTTACCTGGATGTATCCCCCGACTCTGCGCACCAATATGGTTCCGGTGCACAACTGGTATCAGAAAAATCTGCCGGCAACCAATTGTTATGTCGGAGCATTGTCCGGTGCGGGTTATACATTCCCGTCTCATCATGAGTTTGTAGCCGACTATTTCCGTATGACGAATGGAATGTTGAAAGATTGCGGAATGCAGTATATGGTACTGATGGACGATGCGGAACTATTCACCGGTTCGTATGCCGGTTCGTATGAAACATTTATGAAGCGGCACACCGGCAACTTGCCCGATATGAAAGGATTCTTGTATATGAACTATCTGGGATATGCCAAATGGCAGGGCGCTTATTTCTTTGCAGGAGATGCACCGGTCGTTTCGTTCCGCTATTTCATGAAGAATGATGATAAGTTTACGGAACCTCATACTCCCGAAACCATCGCTGCGGCTTTGAACTCGGCTCCGCGTGACATTAACAGTATAGATGCCTATTCGGCAATCGTGGTACACGTCAATGCTCCGTCCAGTTACACGGTGGAAGATATGCTTGCATTTAAAAACTTATTAAACGAAAATATAGTATTGGTGAATACGGAACAGTTCCTCGAACTTATCAGGAAGAATGTGAAAGGCAATAGAGGTTAATCCCTCTTTTAACATAGCGGTTAATGCTTTTTTGAGGGTGTTAATCCACGGATTAACCCTAGTTCTAATCATTTCACCCATATATTTGAGAAAAAAACAGTATTCTTTTAGTAACCTAAAAAATTAATACCCAATGAAACAATTCTATTCATTATGTATGATTATGCTCCTGGCATCTGTTCTGGCAATAGATGTTATGGGACAAAAAACGACTCTGACTGTTACCGGTAAAGTAACGGATCTGGAGGGAGACCCACTGTCGGGAGTCTCGGTCGTTGTGCAGGGAACAACGCGCGGCACGATTACCAATATTGACGGAGCATACTCTATAAATGTACCGTCGAAACAGTCGGTGCTTGTTTTCTCGATGATTAGTATGAAAACTGTCGATCATCGCGTAGGCAATAGTACACAGATCAATATTATTATGGAAGAGGACGTGATTGGTTTGGGAGACGTAGAAGTGGTAGCCATCGGTTACGGTTCTATGCGTCGCTCGGACTTGACAGGTTCCATATCATCTATTAGTAAGGATGCATTGAGCGAACGTGCCATTACGTCACTCGAAGATGCCATGAGAGGTAAGGCAGCCGGTATGCAGATTGTGCAGAACGACGGTGCTCCCGGTTCCGATTACACCATCCGTATTCGTGGTGCATCGTCCGTTAATGCTTCAAGTGCCCCGATTTTTGTTATCGACGGTGTGATTTGCGAAGATGCTTCTTCTCTGAATCCGGGCGATGTGGCATCCATTGAAATTCTAAAAGATGCTTCCTCAACCGCTATCTATGGTTCGCGTGGTGCAAACGGTGTCATCATGATTACCACACGCCAGGGAACCAATGATGGAAAAACACGGGTGGAGCTGTATGCTAATTTAGGTATGCAGCAGGCAGTACGCCAATTTGATATGCTTAATTCTTCGGAATATGCGTTGATGCGTTATAAAACCGGATGGAAATACTACCCCTACGGAACTGATCCGTCGACCATGAGCGATGGTATTGTCTATCGTGACAATCCGAACGGTGACGGTAACTATTGGGTACTTCCCGAAAGTTCAACTTATGCAGACTGGGAGTCGTTTGGTGCTCCGGGTAGTACGAATACTCAATGGCAGGACCTGATGTTCCGCGATGCCCTGTATCAGGAATATCGTATCAACGTTTCGGGTGGTAATAAGAACACGCGTTATTCGGTATCCGGTGGTTATCTTAATCAGGAAGGGGTAGTGGTAAACTCGGGTTTCGAACGTTTCACAGGAAGAATTAACCTTGTTCAGAAATTGAGTACTAATGTGACTATGACTGTCAATATATCAGGCTCAAGAACTAAAAATTCCGGTTTAGCAACTGGCAGTTCCGATGGTTTGATGGTGAAATTGTTACGCCAGTCGCCTTTGAATTCTGCTACCTCATCCGGTATTACTGAAGGTACAGGCAGTGAAGAGGGGCAGGTTGTTTCTAACCCATACATACAAGTGCGCGATATTATCAACAATCGTTATAAAGACAATCTGACAGCACGTATGCAACTGGAATGGAAGATACTAACCGAGCTTTCTCTGAATATAGCAGGTACGTATGAAGACAATCACCAGAAAACAGATGTATTTTATCCCGCCAACACCGAACAGGGATTTAAAGCAAACGGACGTGCTATTGTCACTAATGCCGGAATTAAAAAACTCTCCGGAGAAGCATTCCTGACTTATACCAATTCGTGGAAAGGTGGACATCGCCTTAAAGTATTGGCTGGTAGCACGCTTGAAACCTACAACAATAATACGGTGCGCACTGAAACACAGAATTTCCCTTCACTCAACCTGGGGGTAAATGGACTGGGAATGGGTGTTACTCCACAGATCCCTACTTCTTCAATCGTTGAGTGGAATATGGTATCGTTCCTGGCACGTGCCGAATACAATTATAAGGAACGTTATCTGCTGACAGCCAGCTATCGTGCCGACGGTTCTTCACGTTTCGGTGCCGGTAATAAATGGGCGGGATTCCCGTCAGTTGGTCTGGCATGGCGTATTAACGAAGAGTCGTTTGTGAAAGACTTGGGAGTCTTCTATAACCTTAAGTTGCGTTTCGGTTATGGTCGCAGTGGTAACACAGCCATTCCTTCTTATCGGAGCCTTTCAACAATCGCTTCTTCATTCTATCCGATGTACGGTTCCGATCTTTCTTACGGTGCCAGCATTGACAGGCCGGCAAACCCGTCATTACGTTGGGAAACAACGGATATGGTCAATCTTGGACTAGATATGTCTTTCTTTAAAAACCGCCTGGCAATGACGGTGGATGTTTATCGCAAAAAGACCACCGACCTGCTGATTGAAAAGAATGCAGCATTGGCTACAGGATATGAAAAGGGATGGGCCAATATCGGAGCAGTCCGCAATCAGGGTATTGAGATTACCTTGGATGCTACCCCTATTCTGACTAAGAAATGGAACTGGACCTTGAATGCTAACATCGGCTTTAACCGTTCGAAAGTGCTTGATATTGGCCCTGGTGATGAAATGGGATTTGACCCGGGGGTTATTCCCGGTTCAGGAAACTTTGTCATGATCCGCAAGAACAAGAGCCTCGGACAATGGTATGGCTATAAGATTGACGGTGTGTATGCTTCACAGCACGAAATCAACGAGCAAGGGCTTACCGAAGTGCTCGGTCAGAAGATTGCCAGCATACGTCCGGGAGATTATCGCTTCCGCGACCAGAACGGTGACGGTAAAATCACTTCTGCCGACCTCGTATTACTGGGAAGTGGCGAACCGGATTTCACTGGCGGTTTAACGAACACAGTTTCTTATAAGAACCTGTCATTGAGCGTAGCTATGCAGTTCAGTTACGGAGCAACTGTTTTCAACGCCAACCTCCATTCATTGACAAGTGGACGTGACGGTCATAATCAGATTGCTGAAATGAATACCAAGTCTTGGTCGCCGACACTTTATGATGCAGATGGTAACGTATTCTTTGCTGGTAACAACGAAGCCAAATATCGTATGCCGGGTGGGGTGGCACTCAACTACTGTACGTCCAAGATGCTTGAAGACGGTTCGTTCCTCCGTATTGGAGACATCACGCTGGCCTATGCACTTGGAAAGAAAGTAGCCAAGAAAGTCGGTATGCAGAACATCAAACTGTTTGCTTCGGTCAAGAACCTTTGCGTATTTACCAAATATACGGGATTTGACCCGGAAGTAAACACTCGTCAGGGACAGACAGGCGACTTGATGCCGAGTCTCGACTACAGTGCTTATCCGCGCAATCGTTCTTATTCTGTCGGTTTCAATTTTATTTTCTGATTTGTTTAACACCCTGAATATTGAATTCCATGAAAAAATATATCATACTATTATTGGCTACTACGTTCCTACTCGGAACTTCTGTTTCGTCTTGTACCAATTTCTTGGAAGAGAAGCCGGAGTCTGAATTCGATGAAGGAACTTTCTATAAGACTGTCGAATCTCTGAAAGTAGGAGCAGTCGGTGCGTTTTCTACGCTGCGCTATATGTATAACGTCGGCACTAATACCCCGTTATTTGTCGGTATGGTGGGTACGGACGAGTGTATGTATCCCAATGAAACGAACCTGCGTGGTTTTATCGACCGCTACACATATACGCCTACCGATGGCTGTATCAAGCAATTCTGGTTTCGCTACTACCGGTTGATTACCGCCTGCAACACTGTTATCTACAAAGCACAGGGAATCGAAGGAGACGCTAAACTAATTAACCGCTATGTGGCTAATGTACGCTTTTTACGTGCATGGGGATATTTCAACCTGGTGCAGACTTTCGGAGCCGTGCCTTTGATGACCGATCATGTGACGGAGCTGACTTACGACATGGGACGTACACCGGTAGCGGAAGTTTATCAACTCATTGAAGATGATTTATTGTTCTGTTTGGGCGAAGATGTTCTGCCTAAAGAAATAGATGGCGGTTGGGCGAATTACTGGGCTGCCAAAACATTGCTGGCAAAAGTATATATTACGATGGCTTCGGCACGTGCCGCTGATCGTGTAGCCGGTTACGAGCAGATAGAACAAACGGATGAAAAACTTTACGGTGATGCATTGGCACTGCTGCAAGATGTAATCACCAATAGCGGACGTGATCTGGAATCGGTCTACGGAGATGTTTTTAAAATTGAAAATAAGAACATCAATAAAGAGACGATTTGGGAAATACAGTTCAGCGCACAGAATCCTTATGGCTCACAATGGCCGAAAGAATATGGTGCCCGTGCAATCAATACCGACGGACAGAAACTTTACGGCGGCTGGCGTACAAATGCCATTGCCGGACAATGCAACCTTAAATATGTTCCCTCATTCTGGAACTATTATGATGCCAATGGTTACGACAAGCGTCGGGAGTGGAATCTGGCCGATTATGTGATTGACTTTGATAAGACCAATAATAGCCCGATAGCACAGAAACCCATGACGGAGCTAAGCGGTAAACCGCAACCCGGAGACAATGCGAAGTCTGTAACGAACAGTGGTGTCACCAAATATCGTTGGGGAGCTACCTGGAAAGATGAACATACCAACTTTGTGTACTCTAACTGTCCGAACAATATCCTCGTACTGCGTTTTGCCGATGTATTGCTGATGTACGCCGAAGCCGATTTGATGTTGAACAACGGTTCGCCGTCCGATGAGGGTGTGGAAGCAATGAATCGCATCGTGCAACGTGCCCGCGGATTAAATCAGGGAGTTGCTGTCACTGAAGACGATACCCCCGGATTTGGGAATTACGATACGTATACACTCGAAGATGTTTTGTTAGAGCGCGCCCGTGAACTTTGCTTCGAACGCTGGCGTTGGTATGACCTCGCACGTACCGGTATGCTTGAGCACTTCCTGGAAAACCGCAATGGTTTTAGTACGACGAAAACCAGCTTTGACAGTGATAAGAATTATTTGTTCCCCATTCCGTTGAGTGAGATACAGATCTCGACGAATAAAGACGGAATGTATCAGAATCCTAATTATTAATGGGATGGCAATTATGCTTCTTTCTGTTTTAATAAGACGGGATATTGCAGAACTTGATAAAACTAACAGTTTGTCCGGATATTCCCTTGGGGAGATTTAATCGGGCTTTAAAAATCTTGAATCAATGAAACAAATAAAATATTTATCCTTTATCCCTTTTCTAGCTCTTCTCTGCTTGATGACGGGATGTGAAAATGACAAAGATGTGTATTACCCTTATGTCAATGTTCCGCTTACTACGCACAATCCGGTGCTCGTTGAGGGAGAAGTCCTGCATATCGGTATTGGTTTGGACGGTGTGAATTATCGTGTAGAGAGTGATAATGAGGATGTGGTGACTGCCGAGGTGGTCGGCAACGAGATACTGTTGACAGGCGGTGACATAGGTAGCACCATCGTTCGCCTTTCGGATGATAGCTACAATCGTGAGGCAACGATTACTGTGACAGATTCCCGAAACAAGTCAGCTACTCTTAAAGTGCGGGTGACGAATCCGATTCGTCCTGTTCTGTTTGATAAAGAGGGGACTCTTGAGGGAGAATATGTGTACGAGGGTACGCCTCAACAGATTTCTTTCAATATTACTTCCGGTAATGGCGGTTATACCGTTAAATCTCTGAATGAAGGGGTAGCTACTGTGGCAATCTCCGGCACTACAGTAACTGTTACTGTGGTAGGTGACGGTGGTACAACTATTACTGTGACCGACCAGGAAAAGGAAAGCCGTTCCATAGATTTATGGGTACCGCTCAATCTTGACGACCCGACGCCACGTATTTATTGGGATGGTTATCGTGCCGATATTAACACGG
>PPYF01469567.1_pt1 | contig 28601 bp, 20 predicted proteins | sample 1559871 | NCBI WGS metagenome assembly PPYF01 (sample SAMN08240021, study PRJNA423297) | Human gut metagenome, whole genome shotgun sequencing project.
GGGCGGGGACGCCCCGAAAAAGTAACGGCGCATCCGTTGTCCGGATGCGCCGCCGATGGGGAATATGCCTGCCGCTATTCGGGGAGTTTCCCGGTTCCCCAGCGAGTGTTGGGCTTGGGCCCCAGCCATAGCTCGAGCAGGCCGCCGCGTGCGAATTCTTCGTGAGGGAACCAGAAGTTGTTGAGCACCCGGCCGTTGAGGCGTGCGCGTTGGATATAACAGTTCTTGTCCGAATTGCCGTAGGTGCGGATGACGAACCGGTCGGAACGGTCGGCCGGGTAATAACGCTTGTCGAGACGGATCGACACCTCGTCGAAGACCGGCGAGGTGATCTCGTATACGGGGCGGGCAGCGGCCGTGCCCCGCGTACTGAACAACCCGATCGACATCAGTGCGCTCACGCCGCCCATTTGTCCCTGGTCTTCGTCGTGCCCGCCATACCCCCGGTCGGGCGTGGTGCCCCCGTAAGCCTGTTCGTTCACCCGGCGAACCCAGTATTGCGTGAGCCAGGGTTTCCCGCCCCAGCTGAATACGTGTGCGTTGGAGCATCCGGGCTGGTTGGCGTAGCTGACGTAGCCTTGTCCGTAGCCGAACACGAAATCCTGCGGCGCGGCCTGCTCGAATGCATAATTGAGCTTCCCGCAGAATTTGTCATAACCGCCCATGAGCGTTGCGAGGGTCGGTAGTTCGTGCGAAACGCCCCAGGTGGCCTGCCATGCATTGGCCTCGATCCAGCCGGTGCCCCTGAGCGGATCGTCGTGCAGCCATTGGCCCTGCTCGTCCTTGGGGAAGAGCAACTGTTGGTCGGGGCGGTATAGCTTGCGCCATCCGTGGGATCGGTTGCCGAAGTAGGCGGCCTCATCCTCCAGTCCCAAACGCACGGCCATTTGCGCGAGCGCCCAATCCTGGAAGTTCGACTCGATCGTCATCCCGGCGTTTTTCGGCTGGTAGCCGTGTTCGAGGTAAAATTCCCCGATTCCCTGCATGCCGCCCGGCATATGGTTGCGTTGCATCGTCCGGAAAGCGTGCATCGGGTCGCATTTGCGCATCAGCCCTTTGTTATAGGCCGAGACGATGAGCGGCGTGGCCGGACATCCGGACATGATGTAGGTATATCCTCCGGCGCAGGGCCCCCGGGGAATCAGCCCGCCGTTGTCGGCATAGCGGATGAGCGAGGCCGACATTTCGTCGGGCATTTCGGGCCATCCCAGCCCCCACAGGACGTTGAGGTTCCACTGCGTGAGCCAGAAGGCGTCGGAATTATACATGTGATGCACGACGCGGCCTGCCGCATCGCGCGGGAGCGTGCGGGTCTTGACCCGGATGTTGCGCGTGAAGGAGCCGGCGCGCTGGCCGTCCGTCAGGTCGGGGTATTCGCCGTTCACGTCGTCGATCTTGTGGCGGCCCAGCAGGACATGCCACAGGTCGGTGTAGAATTTTGTCCGTTGTTGCTGCGTGCCGCCTTTTACCTCGATGCGTCCCAGCCATTCGTTCCATTCGTCCTGTGCCGCGCGGCGCACGGCGTCGAAGTCCCAGGTCGTGGCGTCATGCGTGAGGTTCTCCCGTGCATTTTCCGTACTGACGTACGATACGGCCGTGCGGACATGGATGCGGTCGCCCGTACGGACGCCGTAATGTGCCGCGACGCCCGATGTGGGGGAGTCCAGGTAACTCAGCGCTTCGCGCGGGTGGCGCCTGGTGATTTCGGAGGAGCCTTCGAGCGAGTCGATTCCGGAATAACGGCGTGTGCCGACCCATCCGTCGAGTCGGTCGAACGGCCGGTCGAAACGGACGACGAAGTAAACCCTGACGTTCTCGGGGCCGCCCCAGTGGCGGCCGTAGGTGTCGAAGCTGCCCTCGATTTCGTGCTCTCCGACCCGCTGCACGCGGGCGTTGCACATGGTCGTCGACGCCAGATAGCCGCCCAGGTTCAGGAGTATGCCGGCTTCGGCGTCCCGGGTGAAGGTCAGGCGGTAGAACCCCGTGCGGTCAGTAGCCGTCTGCTCGACCCAGATGCCGTAATCCTCCAGGAAGAGGCGGTGGTAACCCGGCTGGGCGATTTCGCCCTCGTGCCGGAAGTGCGATTTCCAGTGCCCTTCGCCGAGGGTGGGATCGACGTTGCCGGTCGTCGGCATGAGTGTAAGCCCGGCCAGCACCCAGTTGTGTATCTGCGGGAAGCCGAGCACCTCGGTCGAATTGTAGTTGTAGCCCCCGCCGTACTGGTTGCGGTTGCGGGTCAGCGGTGCGGCGCCGATCATGCCGAACGGCTGGTTGCCCGTGATGAAGAAGAAATAGCGCCCCTTGGTCGTTTCGATGAACGGGTCGACCTGCGAGACGAAATCGCCTCCGGCCTCGGCGGGCGGGAATGCCTCGATCTCGGAGAGCCCGACATGGGAACCCACGGCGTCGTTGACCTCGAATTTCACCCATCTGACCCGTTTGGGCGCGAATTCCACGACCTTGGGCTCCCCGTTGTCCGGGATCCCGACTACTCCGATACGTGTGCCGTCGCTGAAAAAGAGGTCGCCGCCTGCCGTATGCGCATCGCCCGTCGGCCGGTCGTAGAGGACGATGCGCGAGAGGGTGACCTCCTCGTCCCAGTCGAGCCGGATCCAGGGGTAGGGTAATTGCTGCCAGTAGGGCATCTGCGCTGCCGATACCCATTCGCCCGCATTGTCGAGGCGGATGTAGCCGTCGTTGACTTTCGAGGCATCGCCGTCGGCATTGAGCGACGACGATGCCGTGGCGCGGGCTTTCGGGGCGATATTGTAGGTGCCGCCGAGTGCCGGGAACGAGATTCCCGCCACGCAAAACAGGGTTAACAGCTCTTTTTTCATCGCGATGTGCTTACGTTAAGGTTCGTATTGCATGAATATACGAATAATATCGTCTCGCCGGTTCCTGTTCCGGCCCGCAGCCCGGGAATATACCCGTTATTTCATAAAAGCCTTCACGACCATGATCTCGCGCCCCGAGGTGTTGACGATGCGGTAGGAGCCTGCCGCCGCCGAAATTACCAGCGTTTCGGCATAGCTCAGACGGAAGCGGCTGCCGCCCGCGGTTTCGACCTCGGCGCTTTCGCCCTCGACCAGGTTCAGGACATGGCATTTTCCCTGCGTTGCGACCTCCACCGAGGTGTTGAGCTTGTAACGGTGCACGTCGTAGGAGTGGTTGCGGTGCGTGGGCAGGTGCCACAGTTCCCAGTCCGCCCCCTTGTCGAGCAGCGCGGGGTGCGACACCAGCTCCCGTTTCACGGTTTCGCCCTTGCGGTCGAAGCAGAGGTTCTCCATTGCGCGGCGGATGTTCAGCGGGCGCGGTTTCCCGTCGAGGTCGAGCGCCAGCCAGTCGTACATCTTGAATGTGAAGATGTAAGGCGTGGTGCTGATCTCCAGCACGAGGTTGTTGCGTCCCGAGCTGTGGAGCGTGCCCGGCGGTATGAGGAACAGGTCGTGCCGCGCCGACTGTTCGGCGTTGATGTAGCGCGGCACGTCGAGTTCCGTGCCTTTTTCGAAGCTTTCGGTCAGCGCCCGTTCGAACTTCGCAGGGTCGATATCCTCTTTGAACCCGAGGTATACGACCGACCCGGGTGCCGTGTCGAGGATATAGTAAGTCTCCTCCTGAGTCAGTACCTCGCCGAAATTCCTGCGGATATATTCCCGCTGCGGGTGGCACTGGATCGAAAGGTTGCCGCCGTCGAAGTTGTCGAGGTAGTCCATGCGGATCGGGAATTCGTCGCCGTATGCGTCGTAGCACGCGCTGCCGACGACCTGCTCGCCGCCCTGGAACATCACCATGTCGAACGACACTTCGAGCATCTTGCCGTCGCTGCCGAAGATCAGCCCGTTTTCCGGTACGATCAGCTCGAACGACCATGCGTAGTTGGGCACGTCGTGGGGTAGTGCGCCGATGTGTTCGCGGATCCATTGGCCTCCCCACGCCCCGGGTTCGAACCACGGCCGGACGCGGAATCCGTTTGCGGCGAGGTGCTCCAGGCCGCGGCGCAGGTCGGTGCCCTCGGCCCAGGTGATCTCCCCTTCGCGCTGCCCGTCGACGATTATGCCGATGCGGGGCAGCAGCTCCTTCTTGTGGCGGTTCAGTACGACCCAGTCGACGAAATAGAACCGCTTGTACATCTTTTTCGGGGGTTCGGGCTGCGTGGCCCCCAGGTTGGCGATGCTGCCCGCACGCGAGCGGAACTGGATCTCGTTCTTCGGGATGTCGATATAGACCAACTCGCCCTGCCAGCCGGCCAGCGCGGCGCCGGTGCCGACGAGTATGTTCATCTCCGCCTCGGGGTCGGGTGCGATCGCCCGCAGTTTTTCCCCGTCGAAGAACTCCTCCAGCCGCAGCGGGGTGCGGAAGCCGAAGATCGGGTCGTCGCCGCCCAGATAGGGGGCGACCAGGCGCTCGATCTCCTCCTGCGGCCGCAGGGCCGCGTCGACGCTCCACCACACGGGGCGGATGCCCAGCTGCGTGAGCGCACGGTTCAGCTCCTGCCGGAAGAGGTCGAAGCGTACGCCGACATAGCCGTCGACGACAACCTGCTTTTGCCCGGCCAGCCGCCGTGCCAGCGACGTGTAGTCGCAGAAAATCTTATCCGCCCCGAGGTCATGTGTCGGGTAGATGTCGTATTGGTTTTTTCCGGTTTCCGGTTTGCATACCGGAAGTGGGTTCTGTGTTGTTTTCCTTAAAAGAGACATAACTATTGTTTGGTTATATGAATAACGATGCTGCGCCGATCAGGGCGGCATGGTCGGGCCGGGCCGGGAGCCCTATCCTGATCCGGTGGCCGTCGGCTTCGAGCCGGCGTTCCATGGCGGGCCCGAACAGCGGGTAGGCCCGCGAGATATTCCCGCCGAGCACCAGCATGTCGGCGCGGAAGCGTTCCGCCACGGGGGCTGCGAATGCCGCCAGCCGCTCCCCGTATTCGTCGAACAGGCGCCGTGCCGCGGGGTCTTCCGCATGGCGTTCGGCAGCTTCGCGTGCGCCGCTTATCTCCTGCCCGGTCAGCTCCCGGTAGCGGCCGCATACCCAGCGGGTCGAGAAGGCCTCATCGACGATGCCCCCTTCGAACGGCAGGCAGTATACCCAGCCGTTGGCGGGCACCTCGTCGCCCGAGGTCACCAGCCTGCGGCCGGCCACGAAGCCCGACCCGACGCCCGTGCCGAGCGTCAGCGCCACTACGCGTTCGGCGTCGTCCGCGACCCCGCCGAGGCATTCGCCCAGCGCGAAGGCCGCCGCGTCGTTGACATAGCGGAACTCCTCCGTGCCGCACTCCCGCAGCAGCGGGTAGAGCGTCGCCGCGACGTCGAGCCCGTAGATGCGCTCGAACTTCCGCACGCCCCGGATCAGCGAAATGCCCCGCTCGTAGTCGAACGGCCCGGGGAAGGCGAAGCCTGCGCACCGGATGCGTCCGATGCCCGATGCCGCGGCCGTGCGCCGGATGTTCGCGGCCCAGGCCCCGGCGATCGTGCGGGCCCCGGCCGCCGCGTCGACTTTGTCCGTGTGCGGTTCCCCGCACAGTTGCCCCGTGGCGAGGTCTACCACCGCCGAGCAGACATGGCTGCCGCCGATGTCCACGCCCAGGGCGTAGCGATTATGTGCCGATTGTGCCATGACGGTATATTTTTCGTAGTTATTTGTTCAGCCGGGTGTTGGGCTCCGCGGCGAGGTTCACCCGCAGCGTGCCGCCGCCGACCACTTCGGCGAAGGGAAGCTGTACGCTCTGCAAGGGTTTGCCGTCCAGTTCCAGCGAACCGATATAGTAATTCTCCGGCGTGTTGCCCGTCGTTTCGATCACGAACTCCTTGCCCGTGTAGTAATCGGGGTTGAGGCGGATCGTCACCTTGTCGAACAAGGGGCTGCCGATCTGGAACGTCGGGTCGGGGGCGGTGAGCCCCTTCGCGTCGAAGAGCCCCATCGAGGCCATGACGTACCATGCCCCCAGCTGTCCCTGGTCTTCGTCCTGCCCGTAGCCGTAGCCGTGGATCTCCTCCGTGCCGTAGAATTCGTTGCAGATCGTGCGCATCCATTTCTGCGAGAGCCACGGTTTGCCCGAGAAGTTGAACAGCGCCGAGATGTGGAGGTTCGGTTGGTTGCCGTGGTTGTAATAGGCATGGACTCCCGCAAAGGCATTGATCGTCTTACCGCCGCCGAAGACGCTCTCGCGCGAGATGAGGAACGTGCTGTCGAGGCGGTTGTTGAACTCCTCGCGGCCGACCATCTCGACCAGCCGGTCGATGTCGTGGGGCACGTAGTAGGTGTACTGCACGGCATTGCCCTCCTGGAATCCGGCCCATGCCGCATAGGGGTCGAAGTCGGCGATGAATTCACCGCTGCCATCCCGCGGCCGGATGTACTTGGTTTCGGGGTCGAAAAGCAGCTCCCACCCGCCCGAGAGCTTCTTGAGCTGCTCGTAATCGGCCTCATGGCCCAACTGGCGGGCCATCTGCGCGACGGCATAGGCGCTGAACGAGTATTCGAGCGTATGCGATGCCGCGAATCCCGAGCCGTCGGGCGTGGTCTGCATGCCCAGTTCGGGCAGGTAGGGCGAATAGCCCTGACTGACGAATTTCCCCACGTCCAGTTTGCCCGCGCCGGCCGGGCGGCCTTCGCTGCCCAGCTCGTTCTTGCGGGCGGCCTGGTAGCCCAGCGCCACGTCGAAGTTGCGGATGCCGCAGTTGTAGGCCGCGGCAATGGCGAGCCCCGTGAAGTTGGTGCCTACGCCCGAGACGTACTTGCTGCATGCGATGCCGTCGCCGAGCCATCCGGCGTCCTTGTAGACCAGCAGCTGGCTTGCCACCCAGTCGGCATAGTATTCGGGATAGGCGATGCTCCACAGCTGCGTGAGGTTCCAGTAGGCGCCCCAGATCGCATCGGTATTGTAATAGTCGTGCACCGGCCTGCCCGCACCGTCGAGGGCAATTTGTCCGACCGTGCCGTCGTTGGCCGGATAGGCCCCGTTCACGTCGTTGGCCAGGCCGCGTCCCAGCAGGGCGTGGAACAGCCCCGTGTAGAACTTCACGCGGTCATCGTGCAGGCCGCCCTCGACGCGAAGCCGGCCCAGCGCCTCTTCCCACGTGTCGTTCGCCTCGCGGCGCACTCGGTCGAAATCTTTCCTGGCGGCCTCCTTTTCGAGGTTCAGCCGCGCGTTCTCCACCGACGTGTACGACAGGCCGATCTTCAGCCCCACCTGCTGACGCTCGCGGGTGTCGAAACGCAGGTAGAGCCCTGCTCCGACGCCTGTGCGGCTGCGCTCCCCCGCGAAGGTTTGCTCGCCGCTGAACGCGCCCCAGGCCGCAGGCTCGGCGTCGAGTACGGCGCTGAAATACATTGTCACCGTGGCGCCTTTCTGGTAAATGTCGACATAGGCGGGCTCGGTCACCACCCAGCCCTCGATACGTCCGTCGTCGGTGTAGGTCACCGACGCGTCGCGCACCGGGCCGCTTTCGCCCATGCGCGTCCCGATGTTGAAGATCAGGTTCGCCTCCTCCGTCGCCGGGAAGGTATAGCGGTGGAACCCGACCCGTTCGGTGGCCGTCAGTTCGGCCTTGACGCCGTAATCCTTCAGCAGCACGGAGTAGTAGCCGGGGCGCGCCACCTCGTCCTTCTTGTCGAAGCGTGAACGGTAGCCCGCGTCGGGGTTGTCGAGCGGCCCGGGTACGGTCTGAAGTTCGCCGACCGTCGGAGCCACCACCACGCCGCCGACCTGGAACTCGTGGAAGTTGGCGAAGCCCTCGATCGAGGTGTGGCGTGAGTCGTAGCCCACGGCTTCCCAGCCGTTGGGATTCCCCAGGTGGCCGTCGGTCGTCGGAGCCAGTTTGGCCATGCCGAACGGTACGGCCGCCGGGGTGAAGAAGAACCACCGCGAATGTGCGGTGCCGATGCGCGGGTCGACGTAGTCCGTCAGCGGCTCCTGGGCCGTACATGCCGACAGACAGGCCGTCGCGGAGAAGAGGATCAGTTTGTGCAGGTGTTTTTTCATCGTTGATGTTTGCCGGCGGCCGTTGCGGCCGCCTTTGGGTTATATGGTTTTCTGTTTAATGTGTATACATGAGGTGCGTGGCGTCCGTCTATTTCGCGGCGAACCTGCGCAGGGCGAGGGCGCAGCCTGCCAGATAGAGCATACAGGCCGAAATGACCAGCAGCGAACCGGTCTGGCTGCCCAGAAGGTCGGTCGTGAAGCCCATCAGGGGCGGGATGACGGCGCCGCCGCAGACCCCCGTGATCATCAGCCCCGAAATCTCGTTGGCTTTTTCCGGATGGCATTTCAGCGCCGTCGAGTAGATCACCGAGAAGATGCTCGAGCAGGCGAAGCCGATCAGTCCGACCAGCGCCAGCATTCCCATGGTACCCTGTACGAAGTAGAGGACGGCCATGGCGGCGATGGCTGCGAAGATGTGGATGCGGAAATAACGCACGTCGTTCATGCGCACCAGCAGGATCGAACCGATCAGCGCACCGACCGTGCGGCAGACGAAGTAAACGCTCGACCCGAGTCCGGCCTGCTCGACGGGGTAACCGCCGCGTTCGATCAGCAGCTTGGGCGCTACGGTATTCATCCCCACGTCGACGCCGACGACGAAGACGATCCCGAGGAAGAGGAGGAGTACCGTGCGGTCTTTCAGCAGGGCGAACGTCGCACCGACAGGCGAGGCCTGCGGCGCTTCGGCCTCTTCGCGGATGGGGGTGCACATGAGCCATGCGGCCGAGAGCAGCGTGATGAGCGCGAAGATCGGGAAGAGGTATTGCCAGTTGCCCAGCGTGCCGGCGGCGAATGCGGCGATGAAGGGGCCGCAGAACGACGAGACGGCCTTGACGACCTGGCCTGCGGTCAGCGAACTGGTCAGCGCGTCCCCCTTGACCACGTTGGTGAGCAGCGGGTTGAGCGATACCTGGAGGATCGTATTGCCGATGCCCAGCAGCACGAATGCCGTCATGCACGTGGCAAGGTTGTAGTGTACGAACGGGATCAGCATACCGACGGCCGTGATGCCGTTGCTGATCTGTACCATGTTCTTGCGGCCGAGGCGGTTCATGGCGAGGGCCGCCGGAATGGAAAGCAGCAGGAACCAGATGAAAACCATCGAGGGGATGAATCCGGCGAGGGTCTCGCTGAGCCCGAAATCTTGCTGGACATAGCTGGTCGAGATACCGACCACGTCGCAGAAGCCCATGACGAAGAAACCGAACAGGACGGGCAGTAATTTGTGGAGTGACTTGTTCATTTGGGTTGTAGTGTTTGTCAGCCGTTGATGAATTCGATCGAGTAGGTGAAGCTGTCGGCGCGGTAATAGCCGATGTTGTATTCCACCGGGATGTCGTTTACGTCGAGCACGAAGCGTTTGCGAACGAGGATCGGCTCCCCTTCGTTGATGTCGAGCTTTTCGGCCAGCTCCGCGTTTGCGCTGCGGGCATATACCATCTCGCGCGAGGTCTTGACGACGATGCCGTAATTCTTCCGGAGGTTTTCGTAGAGCGGGAGCGCCATGTCCTCCTCCCCGGTCATCGGGATCGCGGGGTTGAAATAGGAGATGAAATAGACGAACGGCAGGTTCGGGCGTCCGCGCAGGCGCTCCAGGCACAGCAGCCTGGCTCCTTCCGGGGCATTGAGAAACTCGGAAGCCTCGGCGGGCGGCGTCTTGCGGCTGATGTGCAGTTCGAAATTCTGCACGACCATGCCCTGTGCGTGCATCTCCTGCGAAAAACTCATCCAGTTGCGGGCGTTGCTCATCACGTTCTGGGGCGCCACGGTCGTCCCGTATCCTTTCTTGCGGATGAGCAGCCCTTCGAACACCAGCCGGTTGATGGCCTGCCGCAGGGTGTTGCGCGAGATGTTCAGTTCTTTGGATAGCTCCACCTCGTTGGGAAGCAGTTTGCCTTTGCGGTACTCTTCCTGCTGGATCATCCGGCGCAGCAGATCCTCGGCCTGCTGGTGCAGCGGTTTGGAAGAGTTCGGGTCGAGTTGTAATTTCATGTCGTTCGGGCTTTTGTGTTATCCCCGGATTATAGCCGTGCCGGGATCGGCGTATAGCATGGCGTGTAGGGCGATTTGCTGCGGGCATCGGCTCAGGCCTTTCCCGGGGGGCTTTCCCCTGAGTCATTCCTGAGGGGAATCTTTACCCTGTTCGACCCGCTATGTTCACCTTTGTATCTTGTATATGTTCTGATATTTGTCAATATGTTCATGCAAATAAACGTAAAATATCCGAATTGTCAAAATCTATGTTCCCGATAATGTCGGTACAGGGCGGATATTTTTTTCAAAAGCCTCGTTCGTTGCCTGTCATTGTCCTGTATTACTGGTGATTGCGTTTTTTTGCGGCCGATAGCCGTTTTTTTTGCCCGGGCCGAGCCTGCCCGCGGTTTTGTCCGTATCCGGATGGTGCCGCGCCCAGCCTGCGCCCGGTCGCTGCAGGATGATAGAGGGGATATTTGTGGATGCAGGGGACGGATTCCGACAAAAAAAAGGATGGACTTGTGTCCATCCTTACCGGGGTTGTGGAGAATACCAGGGTCGAACTGGTGACCTCTTGCATGCCATGCAAGCGCTCTAGCCAACTGAGCTAATCCCCCGTTGTGGGTGCAAAGATAACGGAATTTTTTTTATTTCCAAATAGCGGACGCAAAAAATCAACTGTTGAATTGCCATTGCTACCGTTCGGATAAAGGGTAGGGCCGGAGGCGTCCGCAGCCGTTTTTTCGCCTGCCACGTGGATTATGAGACTGTTGCCGCGTCTTTGCGGGTAGTACCCACGTCCGTATGGGATGCTAATGCGCGGTGAGGTTTCTGCCGCAGCTGCCTTTGCAAGCCCGTGCGGCCTGTGCCGTCTCCCTGCATATTGCTCCGTGCGTATGGCCGAACCGTCTGCCGGGACGCTGATTTCCGGCTTCGAAAGATACCGAGCTCCGTGAAGGTTGCGCCGTCCTGTCTATGGGGTTACGTTGCTTCGTACCCGACGTTGCGCCGCTCCGTTTTTTGGTTGCGCCGCTCCAGCTCTGATGTCGCGCGATTTCGTTTTTTGGGTTGCACCGCTCCATCCCTGACGTTGCGAGGTTCCGTTTTTGGGGTTGCGCCGCTCCATCCCTGATGTTGCGTTGTCCTGTCTTTGGGGCGAGCCGCCCCATCCTTGGTGTTGCGCCGTCCGGGGCTTTCGTGCCGGCAGGCGGGGGGGGCTTGCGGCATACAGGAGGGTGTCGGGCGATCCTTCCTCCGGGTTGCCGTTTGTTTGTCCCGCCCCATGGAAAAAGCCGACGCCTGAAGCGCCGGCTTTCCCATATGCCGGGATGGCTCCCCGGTCAGTGTCGTGTCCGTTATTCGATCTCCCACGTGGCGCCCGAATGCAGCAACTCGTCCACCGAGCGGATCTTGCTCTGTGCCTTGACCTCCTCGACCTGCCGGGCCACCTCGCGGTCGTAAACCGTGGCGTCCTCGACAGCGCGGATCACGCCCAGGGCAACAGGGTATTCGGGATATTTCATCGCCGCCAGCATCGAGTGCAGCGTCGTGTCGCGCTCGTGGGCGTCGTGCGTCAGCACATCGTCCAGCGTGTAGCCGTCCTGGCCGACGGTCACGACCTTGAGCTTCATGTCCTCGAAGACGATTCCCTTCTCCATGTTGGCCCCGAACAGCATTTTCCCGCCGTGGCGCAGCGTGATCGTACGTTCGGCGCGCGTAGCCTTGTCGGCGGCGAATGCGGCGTGGGTCTTGTCGTTGAAAATCACGCAGTTTTGCAGTACTTCGATCACCGACATGCCTTTGTGCATCGCTGCGGCGACCATGCACTCCTTCGAAAGCTGCACCTCCATGTCGACCGAGCGGGCGAAGAACGTGCCTTTGGCGCCGATCACCAGTTCGCCGGGGTTGAACGGCTTTTCGACCGTGCCGTAGGGCGAGGTCTTGGTGATCTTGCCCAGCTTCGAGGTGGGGGAGTACTGCCCCTTGGTGAGGCCGTAGATCTCGTTGTTGAAGAGTATGACGTTCAGGTCGACATTGCGGCGGATGGCGTGTATGAAGTGGTTGCCGCCGATGGCCAGCGAGTCGCCGTCGCCCGTGGTGACCCAGACGCTGAGGCGCGGGTTGGCGACCTTGACGCCCGTGGCCACGGCGTTGGCGCGGCCGTGCACCGAATGGAACCCGTAGGTCTTCATATAATAGATGAACCGCGACGAGCAGCCGATGCCCGACACGAACGTGAAAAGGTTGTGCGGCGTGTCGGTCGCGTCGGCGATCTCGGGCAGCGCGCGCTGTACGGCGCTGAGGATGGCGTGGTCGCCGCATCCGGGGCACCAGCGTACCTCCTGGTCGCTTTTGAAATCCGCAGGGGTGTATTTGTATTCTGCCATGGCGTTATTTCAATAAGGATTCGAATTTTTGGCAAAGCTCTGCAACCGTGAAGGGCAGGCCCTCGCACTTGTTGTACTGTTCGTAGCGGAACTCCTGCAAACTCTGGCGCAGGTAGTTGGCGAACTGCCCTTCGTTCAGCTCGCAGACGACGATCTTGCGGAATTTCGAGAATATCTCGCGTACGCCGTGCGGCAGCGGGTTGATGTAGTTGAAATGGCACAGCGAAACGCGCTTGCCTTCGGCGCGCATCTGGTCGACGGCGTTTTGCAGGTGTCCGCGCGTACCTCCCCAGCCGACCACCAGCAGGTCGCCTTCCGGGGCGCCCCATACGGCCTGTGCCGGGATGTCGTCGACGGCTTTCGCCACCTTTTCGGCGCGGGTGCGCACCATTTTCTGGTGGTTCGACGGGTCGTGCGAGATACAACCCTTTACGCAGTCCTTTTCGAGGCCGCCGACACGGTGTTCCAGTCCCGTCTTGCCGGGGAATGCCCAGCCGCGGGCCAGGTTTTCGTTGCGCACGTAGGGCATGAAACCGCCTTCGGGGGCCTCGTCCACGATCGGCGGGGTGATGGCCGGGTAGTCCTTCATCGCAGGGATGCGCCACGGCTCCGAGCCGTTGGCGATGAACCCGTCGGTCAGCAGGATCACGGGGGTCATATGCTCCATGGCCAGGCGCCCGGCCTCGAATGCGTAGTGGAAACAGTCGCTGGGCGACGATGCCGCCACGACGATCACGGGGCACTCGCCGTTGCGGCCGTAGAGCGCCTGCGAGAGGTCGCTCTGCTCGGTCTTGGTCGGAAGTCCCGTCGAGGGGCCGCCGCGCTGTACGTCGACCACCACCAGCGGCAGCTCAGTCATCACGGCCAGTCCCAGCGCCTCGCTCTTGAGCGACAGGCCGGGGCCCGAGGTGGTCGTCACGGCGAAGTTGCCGGCGAAGGCTGCGCCGATGGCGGTGCAGATGCCCGCGATTTCGTCTTCGGCCTGGACGGTCTTCACCCCGAGGTCTTTGCGCTTGGCCAGCTCTTCGAGGATTACGGTGGCCGGGGTGATCGGGTACGAGCCGCAGAAGAGCGGCAATCCGGCCTTTTCGGCTGCGGCGCACAGTCCCCATGCCGTGGCGACGTTGCCGCTGATCGAGCGGTAGGTGCCCTTTTCGAGCGGTGCGGGCGCTACGGTATAGGTGTTTGCGAACTGGTGCGTATTGGCTGCGTAGTTGTATCCTGCCTGGATGGCCAGCTTGTTGGCTTCGGCGATGGCGGGGTTCTTCTTTGCGAATTTGGTTTCGATGTATTTGAATGCGTAAGCCTCCGGCCGGTCGAACAGGTAGAAGCAGATACCCAGTGCGAACATGTTTTTGCACTTGGTCACGCTCTTGTTGTCGAGGCCGGTCTCCCGGAGCGCGTCGCGCGTCATCGTGGTGATGCCGGGGATTACTACGTTGTACTCGTCGAGTTTCAGCTCGGCGATGGGGTCGAGCGTGGCGAAGCACGCCTTTTTGAGGTGGTCTTCGGTGATCGAATCGCCGTCGATGATGACCGTCGCTCCCGGTTTGAGCCATTTGCGGTTGGCCTTGAGCGCTGCGGGGTTCATCGCTACCAGCACGTCGCAGTAGTCGCCGGGATTCAGTTCCCGGTGGCTGCCGAAGTGAACCTGGAATCCCGATACGCCCGCCACGGTACCCTGCGGCGCGCGGATTTCGGCGGGGTAGTCGGGGAAGGTCGAGATCCCGTTCCCGAGCAGCGCCGAGGTGTCTGAGAAAAGCGTGCCCGTAAGCTGCATGCCGTCGCCCGAGTCGCCGGAAAAGCGGATCACGACATCCTGCAACTCCCGTACATTGGTTTTGTCCATGTCTTGTTTCGGATTAGTAGGGTTTTGAAAACAATATCACAAATATATAAATTTATTGTCAAATTGTTCACGACGGGTGACTTTTTTGCAGCCCGTATCCGCCGGGTTTTTCTCTTTGCGCCTCCGTGTTGCTGATAATCCTGCTTTTGGCGGCTCGTTTTGTGTTTTATTTGTTACCGGATTTGTGAATTTGGTTGCGATTTGATAGCGGCCTTATTATTAAAATTTTTTGCGAATGCTGCTTCCGGATTGTAAGTGCTGCTCCGGATTTTTCGCTGTAATTTGCCTTCTTCCGTTCTCCCTGCTGTTGCTTCCGCCGCTGTTCCCATCTTGCCCCGCCGCTGTTCCTGCCGTTGTTCTTTCTGCTGTTTCGGCTGGTCTTGCATTGTTCCCGTGGCTCTTCCCGCCGCTTTTATGTCGCTTCCTTCGCCGAACTTCCCGTGCCGTCCCATGCGCCCTGTCCCGCCCCGGACAGCATCCGGGCAGCCCCCGTTCCGGGCACGCAACCCGCATTGGGGGTTATACGAAAGGCCGCTGCAAAATTGCGTTGCAGCGGCCTCGTTGCCGTAACGTGTTTGTTATGCCGCATCCGGCCGGGAAATCCTGCGGGGATAGTGGCCCGGAAAATCTTGCGGGGTGCCTGTCCGGCGTATTTTGCATGGGCGCCCGTGATCCCCGCGTGGTTCGGTTGCCGGGGCGGGCAGGCTTGGACGTCTACCGGATACGGTTTCGGACGTAAACGAGTTTCAGCTCCTTATTTTCCGACGGGCGCTCTTCGATCTCGACTATTTTCGAAAGGGATTTTACCAGCAGCGACAGTTTTTTGTACCCGTAATTGCGGGGGTCGAAATCCGGCATCTTCTTGGTGAGTACCCCGCCCACGATTCCGAGGAAGGCCCAGCCGCTGTCGTCGGCGGCGTCTTCGATCGTGTTTGCGAGCAGTGTTTTGAAATCCTCGTCGATCGGACGAATGATCGGCTGGGGCTGTGCCGTATCCGGAGTCGGAGCGGCCTTCTTCTCCGCAGCGGCGGGTTCTGCGGGGGCTGCCTCCGCAGCAACGTGTTCCGCGACGGCTGCTTCCGGCATGTCTGTTTCGGGTGCATTGCGCCCCTGATGTTTTTTCGCGGGCTTTTTCGGTGCCGCAGCTTTGGCTGCCGGCGCCGTTGCCGGCGTAACGGCCGTTGTCGGTGCCGGTGCGGGCTGTCCGAGTATCTCAACATAGATGAATTTGTCGCACGATTTGATGAACGGCTTGGGGGTTTTCTTTTCTCCGAAACCGAGCACCTCCCGTCCCGATTCTCGGATGCGGCTTGCCAGGCGGGTGTAGTCGCTGTCGCTCGACACGATGCAGAATCCGTTGACCGACTCTTTGTGCAGGATGTCCATCGCGTCGATTATCAGCGCCGAATCCGTCGCGTTCTTGCCTGTCGTGTAGGCGTATTGCTGGATCGGGGTGATCGAATTCTCGAGCAGCACGCTTTTCCATGCCGCGAACTTCGGGTCGGTGAAATCGCCGTAGATACGCTTGATCGTCGGCGTGCCGTAGTTGGCGATTTCGTCGAGTATGTCCTTGATTTTCCGGTGCGAGATGTTGTCGGCGTCGATCAGCACCGCGAATTTTTTATCGGATAGTTCCATGTCGGGTCTGTTTTATTTCCGAAAGATACGAATTTTTTTGGATTCGGGATGCCGATCCATCTTCTTTCGTGGCTGGCTCCCGGCTCCGGGTTCCGCCCTTCCTGCTTCTGCGGTGCCGTTTTTGCAGTACGGCGTCCGGCAGCGGGTTTGCCTCGACGTTCGTCGTGCGCTGCCGCCGGGACAGTTTCCCGGGAGAGACGGGCGGGCGCCCCGTTCTGAGTCGCTTCGCTGCGGCCTGCTCGCTGCGGCAGCCGCAGGGCATTGCCCGCATTGCATGATAAAGGCGCAAGCAGGCGTGCGCGTTCGTCGTGCCTGCTTCCGCCTCTGTTTCGGGGCTTGTCCGCCCCTGTCCGGGCCCGCTACCGGATCGAGTTCATCCTGATGCTGGCCTTGACCAGCGCGATTGCCCTTATGCGGTTGATTGCCACGTCCTTGTCTGCGTGGTGCGGGTTCTGGCTCACGAGTTTCACATACCCCTCGCGGTCGGATTTCTGAATGTATTTCACCGTCACGTACTCCTCGCCGTCGATGTCGATCGACAGCAGATACATGTCGCCCCAGAAGATGTCGTTGATGTCGCCCAGTTGTTTGTAAAGTACGATGTCGCCGCTTTTGAGCAGCGGGTACATCGAATCCCCAACGATATATATGGCGCCGTCGCATTTGGGCAGGTTGGGAATGTGGATGAAATTCACGGGTTTGGCTTGCGCCTGGTCGGCGAACAGCGGTACCAGCCCCGCCGTGCCCTCGATCGAGTAGAGAGGCACGCTCTGCAACGGCAGCGAATTGTCCGTGCGGTGCATGTAAGCTGTCAGGTCGGGTTCGGCGTTGAACATGTTGCCCTTGCCGCCTTCGAGCCATTCAGGATTTACGTTCAATTCCTGAACCAGGATGTTCCGGTTGCGTGCCGAGAGACCCGCCTTCCCGGTCTCGATCATCGAGAGGGCCGCCTTGCCGATGCCAAGCCGCTGTGCCAGTTGTTCTTGCGTCATCCCCAACTGTTTCCGTATCAGTTTTACCCGTTCGTTCATAGCTTTTAATCGGAAAATTTTATATTAAAAAATTGAATATTTTATTTGGAAATTCAATATTTTAACCTATCTTTGTCCTGCAAAGTTAAACAATTTATTTCTGCCTGCAAATTTATTTGCAAAAATCTTGCTAATTATCAACTATGTATTCGGTTTCATCTGAACTTTACCATGAGGCGGCGGCACGGTTGTCGGACGCCATCGACGGCGGGAACTATTTTTCGGGTTCACTTGCGTTCCGCTTCGGCGATACGGACTGCCGCCTCACGGCGTCGGTCATCGTCTACCGCGGCCGCGTTTCGCTGCCCGAAGGGGTACGGCACCCCGTTACGGATCTCGTGCCTGTCTGGTGGGAATTCCACACCACGCAAGCCGGGGGCGAAGTGCTCAACGACTTCGATTTCTCCGAGCTGAAGCGCTACGTGTAGTCCGCCCCAACCGTTCCGGCCATCCCTCCGGGCCCGGCGCAGCCGCCGGAACGTCATTTTCTTCCGAACCTCCCGCCGCGGCGCCGCGCATAGGGTTCAAAAACCAAACCAATGTCTGTTAAAACCGACCCGGCCTCTGCGGAAATTCCTTCCGCAGAGGTTTTCGTACCTGCCGCCATCCTCGATCCCGATTTCCCCGGCCTTCGCGCCGTGCCCGGCCAGCCCCTTTCCAGCGTCCAGTTTGTCGCACCCGACCAGCCAGTTCCCACCGGATCTTCCGTTCCCAGTGACCAATCAGTTCCCTGCGATCAGTCCGTTCCCGGCGATATTTCCGTCGCACCCGACATTTCCGCTGTGCCCGGCCTTCGCGCCGCGCCCGGCCAGCCCCTTTCCTGCGTCCAGTCTGTACTCTCCGGTCAGCCCGATCCTTGCGATCTGCCCGGCACACCGGGCACACCCGGCACACCCGGCCAGCCCGTCGCGCCCGATATTTCCGCCGCGCCCGTCCGGCCTGCTTCCCCCGCCCAAGGTGCTATTGCCGGCCGGCCCGCCGTGCCCGGGTGCGGGGCGGTCTGCACGGATGGAGCCGGGTCGTCCGGGGCTCCCTCCTCCGCTGCGGGTGTGCCCCCTTCGTTCGGCACATTCGCGCTGGCAGTCTATCCCTTCCTCGAGCTGCAACCCTTCCACCGGGCGTATTACCGTGTGCTGGAGGCTTTTGCCGCCGGGCGCATCCGGCGTCTGATCGTCACCATGCCGCCCCAGCACGGCAAGAGCGTCGGCGCAACGACACTGCTTCCGGCCTACGTGCTGGGGCTCGATCCCGACCTGCGCGTTGCGATCGCCTCCTATTCCGGGGCGCTGGCTTCGAAATTCAACCGCCGCGTGCAACGTATCATCGAATCGCGCGAATATGCCGCGCTTTTTCCCGCCACGACCATCAAACAGGGGGCGAAGCCGCCCGGTTATATCCGTACGGCCGACGAAGTGGAGGTCATCGGCCGCCGCGGCGGGCTGCTCTCCGTCGGGCGCGAAGGGGCGCTCACGGGTAACCGCGTCGACTGCTTCATCCTCGACGACCTCTACAAGGATGCCCTCGAAGCCAATTCGCCCATCGTCCGCGCCAATTGCTGGGAGTGGTATACCTCGGTCGTGCGGACGCGCATGCACAACGCCTCGCGCGAACTGATCGTCTTCACACGCTGGCACGAAGAAGACCTTATCGGCACGCTCGCCGCGCGTGAACCCGTCGTCGAGTTCACCCGCTGGGCGCAGCTCGACGGGCTGTCCCCCGACACATGGCTGCATCTGAATTTCGAGGCGCTGAAAACCTCGCCGCCTACCGAGGTCGACCCCCGTGTCCCTGGCGAGGCGTTGTGGGAAGGGCAGCAGGGGCGTGCGTTGCTCGAAGCCAAACGGCGGCTCGACCCGCTGCAATTCGAAAGTATGTACCAGGGGCATCCCTCGTCCCGCGAGGGTTTGCTCTACGGGCTGAACTTCGCCGAGTACGACCAGCTGCCGCACGAGATTGTCCGCCGCGCCAACTATACCGATACGGCCGATACGGGCGACGACTACCTCTGCTCGCTCTCGTATGCGGTCGATGCCGACGGGGTGGTCTACATCACCGATGCCGTCTATTCGCGTGAACCGATGGAGGTCACCGAGCCGCTCGTGGCCGGGATGCTCCTGCGCTCCGATACGCGGCAGGCGGCCATAGAAAGCAATAACGGCGGCCGTGGTTTTGCACGCTCGGTGCAGGCTTTGGCACCCTCCGTGCGCATCGAATGGTTCCACCAAGGCGCCAACAAGGAGGCGCGTATCCTCTCCAATTCGGCCACGGTGCTGCACCTCGTGCGCTTTCCCCGGGGCTGGAACCTGCGCTGGCCGGAGCTATACGCCCACCTGACGACCTATCGCCGCCGGTTCCGCGCCAATCGCTGGCACGATGCCGCCGACGTGGTGACCGGTATCGTCGAGCGCGAAGCCCCCGGCCGCAACCGCGCCCGGGTGAGAGGTGTCCGGTTCCTGTAGGCAGGGATCGGGTTTTAGCGGTCTAAAAGTAATATTTGAAACCGACCGTCGGGCTGATTCCGAGCTGGAAAGAGACCCCGTTCACACCCGTTCCCGAATACGACAGATAGCTGTAGTCCAATGTCAGGAGACCGATCGACAATCCGATATGGGACGACGGCCTGATTTCGAACGCTCCGAGCGACAACCCTGCATCGAAGCCGTATCCGCTGGTTCCGTCCGTCGATGCGAACGCGAATCCCACCGCCAGCTGCGGCGTGTAGTAGAAGCGGTCGCATAGTCTGACGTAATAGGCAAGGCTGGGGCCTGCCGTCAGCCCGTGCGTCGTTTCGCCGTTAGCCGAAATCAGTTGGTATCCGATCGAGCCGCCGATACGCAGCTTGTCGGATGCGAAATAACCGAATTCGGGCGCAAATCCGAATGTCGTCTGCGATGCGGAGGAGCCGTCGATGCTGATCGACGTCGTCGTTATTCCGATTATTCCGCCGACATATTTGTCTCCCTTGCTTTGGGCAGAGAGGGTCGGAATACATAGCATTAGGGCCAGAACCGGAAAGAGAAGTTTTTTCATACTTGTCGATTTGAAGGTTAGTGGTTTTGTGGTGTTTGCGGTTCTAAGTTAGAAAAAAAAGCAAAAATCCGCGTTTTTTTGCTGTAAAAAAAGCCGTTTCGCACTTCTGGACGACCGCCCGACCGGAACTCCTCGCCCCGAAAAGACTGCCGTTGCGGCTGCGCAATGTGAAGCCTGCGTTAAATTATCTTCCCGTGCGGAACCAATCGCCCCGATTTTTCGTACCTTTGGCTCCATGGTTATTTAGTTTGCACTAATCCCAATTTAACATGAAAGCATTGAAAATCGGAAATTTGCTCGCTCCCGTCCCCATCGTGCAGGGCGGTATGGGCGTAGGCATATCGCTCGCAGGACTGGCTTCGGCCGTTGCCGACCAGGGCGGCATCGGCGTCATTTCGTCGGCCGGCCTGGGAGTGATTTACAAAGACTATTCGAAAGATTACCGTACGGCCTCGATCTGGGGTCTGAAACAGGAACTGAAAAAGGCCCGCGAGGCCACGAAAGGCATCGTCGGCGTGAACGTCATGGTCGCCATGTCCAATTTCGCCGACATGGTCAGAACCGCCATCGCCGAGAAGGCGGACATCATCTTCTCGGGCGCCGGGCTGCCGCTCAACCTGCCGTCGTTCCTTACCGAAGGAGCCAAAACCAAACTGGCACCCATCGTATCGTCGGCGCGCGCCGCGAAACTGCTGTGCCAGAAATGGTTTGCCGAATATAAGTACATTCCCGACGCCATCGTGGTCGAAGGCCCCAAGGCGGGCGGCCACCTCGGCTATAAGGAGGAGCAGCTTGTCGACGAGCACTATGCGCTCGAGAGCATCGTTCCCGAAATCGTCGCCGAAGTACATGCGTTCGAGGCCGAGCACGGCTGCCATATCCCCGTCATCGCCGGCGGCGGTATCTACACCGGCGAGGATATCTACCGCATCATGTCGCTGGGCGCCGAGGGCGTGCAGATGGGCACCCGCTTCGTCACGACCGACGAGTGCGATGCCGACCCGGCCTTCAAGCAGAGCTACCTCGACGCCACGCAGCAGGATATCGAGATCATCAAGAGCCCCGTGGGCATGCCGGGCCGGGCCATCCACAGCTCGTTCCTCGACCGGGTGAAGGAGGGCCTGAAACGCCCCCGAAACTGCCCGTTCGACTGCATCAAGACGTGCGACGTGACGCACAGCCCCTACTGCATCATGCTGGCGCTCTACAACGCCTTCAAGGGGAAATTGCAGAACGGCTATGCCTTCTGCGGCGCCAACGCATGGCGGGCCGAAAAGATCCAGTCGGTATGCGACCTGATGGCTTCGCTCAAGGCCGAGTATGACAATTTTTCGCTGAAAGGGAAACTCTTCGGCGTAAAATAATCCGCTCCCCGGGAAAGCCCTCCCTTCCGACTTTTTCAGGGGTGGGGCGAAAAGATGTGACGACCTGATAAATCGGGTCGTCACATCTTTTTTTGAAGGAGAATGGGGGACGGGGGCAACGGTTTTGTTTCCGGTTTCCTGCACGAAAAAACACGCTTCAATTCGACCCGCAGCGAGTTGTGTGCGCTGCGGTCGTGTTGTATATTAGGTGCAGGGCTGCCGATTCGGCAGCCCTGCTTTTTTACGCTTGATCCTGCCCTGCCACCCCGATCAGCCTGGAGCAAAGCTTAACAGATCCAATTTTGGTTGTTATGATAAGGAATGCTGTCTGAACCGTATGCGGTAACGCAGACTGCATACCGGCGCCGCACAAGGCCGCACGAAGCCGCACAAGGCCGTGCGAGGCCGTGCGCCCGGAAACCGGGATTTTCGCTTTGCCGGGACAGCCTAAAAGGTGCCGAACCGGAAGACGATCTTCTGGCAATAGAGTTCGCCGGGTCTGAGCAGCGGCGACGGGAAATCGGGGTGGTTCACGGCGTCGGGGTAGTTCTGGCATTCGATCGCCACGCCGTCGTAGTCGTTGTAACGTCCGCCGGTCTTGGTTTCGGGGCATCCGCCTGCGAGCCAGTTGCCGGTGTAGACCATCACGCTGGGCTGCGACGAAAGTACCTTTACGCAGCGCCCCGAACTTTTTTCGCGCAGTTCGCCGACCTCGCCCAGGATGTTGGGCTGCCACCCGTCGATGACGAAAGGATGGTCGTACCCCTTGAAATCGCGGATGTGGTTGAACTCCGAGCCGATGCCGGGGCGGAAGGGCCTGAATTGGCGGAAGTCCTGCGGGGTGCCCGCTGCGTCGAGCAATTTCCCGGTCGGGATTTGCTTGTCGTTCATTTCGAGCACCTTCGAGCTGTTCAGGCGCAGTTCGTGGTCGAGGATCGAACCGCTTCCGTCGCCCGCGAGATTGAAATAGACGTGGTTCGTGAGGTTCACGACCGTCGTTTTGTCCGTCTTGGCGAGGTAGGTGATCTCCAGGGCATTGTCGTCGTCGAAATCGAATACGGCTTCGACGTTCAGCTCGCCGGGGTAATTCTGGTCGCCGTCCTCCGACAGGAGCGACATGACGACGCGGTTGGTCTCGACACGGCTTTCCCAAAGACGGTTGGCGAAATTTTTCGTGCCGCCGTGCAGGTGGTTGGGGCCGTTGTTGACCTCCAGCGAATATTCTTTGCCTTCGATGGTCATGCGTCCCGATGCGATGCGGTTGGCGCAGCGGCCGACGCTCTTGCCCGAGGCGGCCCCGTCGAAGAAGTAGCCTTCGGGGTGTTTGTAACCGAGCACCACGTCGGCCATGCGGCCTTCGCGGTCGGGCATCGTCACGGAGACGATCGCCGCCCCGAAATTCGAGAGCTTCACTTCGGCGCCCTTGTCGTTGCGCATCGTGTAGAGGATGATCGCCTCTCCTTCGGGCGTCATGCCCCATACGTGTTGTTCGATAGTTACCATATTATTCTGCGGGTTTTAAGGTTGCCAGGATATGGTCGATGCGGCGCAGGGTCTCCTCCTTGCCGATGAACGACGTCACGTCGTACATGCCGGGGCCCTTGCCGGCGCCGACCAGGGCCAGGCGCAGCGTGTTCATCACCTGCCCCATGCCGTAGCCTTTCTGCTCGATCCAGCCGTGTACGATCCGCTCGGTATTTTCCAGCGAGAAATCGTCGATCGCGGCCAGTACGCTGCGCAGTTCGCGCAGGATTTCGGGGTTCTGCCCCTTCCAGTATTTCCTGGTCTGCTTCTCCTCGTATTCGGCCGGGGCCACGAAAAAGAACGACGTCAGATCCCACAGGTCGGTGATGAACGTGGCGCGCTCCTTCATGATGCCGGCGGCGCGGCCTGCGACCTCGTCCGCGACCTCGATGCCGTGCCCGCGCAGGATCGGCTGGTAGAGCGCGGCCAGTTCGGCGTCGCTCTTATGGTGCATGTACTGTGCATTGAACCATTTTGCCTTGTCGGGCTGGAAGCGTGCGCCCGACTTGGAAACGCGTTCCAGCGAGAAATTGTCGATCAGCTCCTGCATCGAGAAAATCTCCTGCTCGGTGCCGGGGTTCCACCCCAGCAGCGCCAGCATGTTGATGAATGCCTCGGGGAAATAGCCGTCCTCGCGGTATCCGTGCGCGGTCTCGCCCGTCGTGGGGGATTTCCAGAAGAGCGGGAATACGGGGAATCCCATCTTGTCGCCGTCGCGTTTCGAGAGCTTGCCGCCGCCCGTGGGTTTGAGCAGCAGGGGCAGGTGGGCGAACGCGGGCTGCGTCGCCGTCCATCCGAATGCTTTGTATAGCAGGTAGTGCAGCGGCAGCGAAGGAAGCCACTCCTCGCCGCGGATGACGTGCGAGACCTCCATCAGGTGGTCGTCGACGATGTTGGCAAGGTGGTAGGTGGGCAGTGCGTCGGCCGATTTGTAGAGCACCTTGTCGTCGAGCGTCGAGGTGTTGACCTCCACGTGGCCGCGGATCAGGTCGTCCATTTCGACGACTTCGTTTTCAGGCATTCTGAAACGGATCACCCACTGGTCGCCGCGGTCGATACGCGCCCTGACCTCTTCGGCGGGCAGCGCCAGCGAGGTGGCCAGCTTTTCGCGCACGGTGTAATTGTAGGCGAATGCCTCGCCGCGTCCTTCGGCCTCCCTGCGCAGGGCGTCCAGCTCTTCGGCCGTGTCGAACGCATAGTACGCCCACCCGGCTTCGACCAGCTGCAGGGCGTATTTGAGGTAGATTTCACGCCGTTCGCTCTGGCGGTAGGGGGCGTGGGGGCCGCCCGCGCCGACGCCTTCGTCGATCCGGATGCCGCACCACTCGAGCGATTCGAGGATATACTCTTCGGCGCCCGGTACGAAACGCTGCGAGTCGGTGTCCTCGATGCGGAGGATCATTGTGCCGCCCATCTTGCGGGCGAATAGGTAGTTGTAAAGGGCCGTGCGGACGCCGCCGATATGCAGCGGCCCCGTGGGGCTCGGTGCAAAGCGCACTCTTACGGGTCTTGCCATGTTATGATTCTATTTTGTTTTTGTCGTTTCGTTTCAGTTCGTCTTCCCTGCGCCGGGCGTAAGCGTCGTATTCGGGCGTATCCGGGAAATCGCGCCACGCCCTGCCGCACCTGCGCAGCCCGGCGGCCGCGACGATTGCCATGCCCGCGCAGGCTGTTCCCACGATTGCCGCCGTGATAATCCACATCGTGCGGTTACGCAGGATCGCAGCGGCGAGGATCAGGCCGAAAAGCACTCCCTGCGTCCGGCGGGAGAACAGTATGCTGCACAACGTGTCCATGTCCGGGGTGTCCTTATTGCGGGTGTCCGCTGCGTTTCGGTGTGCCGGATGGGGACGTCAGACGTTGAACAGGAAGTGCATGATGTCGCCGTCCTGCACGACGTATTCCTTGCCCTCGATGCCTATTTTACCGGCGTCGCGGCACGCTTTCTCCGAGCCCAGCGCCACGTAGTCGTCGTACTTGATGACCTCGGCGCGGATGAATCCTTTTTCGAAGTCGGTGTGGATGATACCTGCCGTCTGCGGGGCTTTCATGCCGCGCACGTATGTCCAGGCCCGCGACTCGTCGGCGCCCGTGGTGAAGAACGTTTCGAGGTTCAGCAATTTGTAGGCCGATTTTATCAGGCGTGCCACGCCCGATTCCTCAAGGCCGAGGTCTTCGAGGAACATCTGCCGCTCCTCGTAGCTTTCCAGTTCGGCGATGTCGGCCTCCGTCGCTGCTGCGACGACAAGCATTTCGGCTTTCTCGCCGGCGATGGCCGCCTTCACCGCTTCGGTATAGGCATTGCCCGTCACGGCGCTTTTCTCGTCTACGTTGCAGACGTAGAGCACCGGTTTGTCGGTCAGCAGGTTGAGGTCGGCGACCAGCTTGCGGTCTTCCTTCTCCAGTTCCACCGTGCGGGCGCTGTTGCCCTGTTCGAGTGCGGCTTTGTATTGCAGCAGCAGCTCCACGGCACGCCTGGCGTTCTTGTCGCCGCCCGAGGTGGCCTGCTTCTGCGTCTTGGCGAGGCGGTTTTCGATGGTTTCGAGGTCTTTGAGCTGCAACTCCGTGTCGATGATGCCCTTGTCGCGCACGGGGTCGATCGACCCGTCCACATGGGTGATGTTGCCGTTGTCGAAGCAGCGCAATACATGGATGATGGCGTGCGTGTTGCGGATGTTGGCCAGGAATTTGTTGCCGAGCCCTTCGCCTTTCGACGCCCCTTTCACCAGCCCGGCGATGTCCACGATCTCGATCGTGGTCGGGATCACCCGTTTGGGATTGTCGATCTCCGCCAGTTTGACAAGCCGCTGGTCGGGAACCGTGATGACGCCCACATTGGGCTCGATGGTACAGAAAGGAAAGTTCGCCGCCTGCGCCTTCGCATTGGACAGGCAGTTGAAAAGGGTCGATTTACCCACGTTGGGCAAACCTACGATGCCGCATTGTAAAGCCATTCTATTTATTTGTCGTTAGATTTCAATAACGCCTGCAAAGATACGAAATTCTTTTCATATTGTCATCGCAGGCAGGGGGTTTCGCACGGTTCCGCCTGCGATTTCCCGCTTTGCAGGGCAGCGCCGGACGGATCGCCCGCAATGAAAAGGCAGCGGCCTGCGCAGGCCGCTGCCTTTTGGGGGCAGGCTGGTTTATCGTGCGTAGATGCGGGCGGCATAGCCCCCGCCCGGGGCCATCCGGATCTTCAGCCTGCGATCCTGCGGCAGCTCCGATACGGTCTTCCTGAAGTCGCGGGCTGCCCGGTCGGCGTTGATGCCGTCGGCGAAACTCTCGACGTCGTAGTTGCCGTTGCCGATGAACGACAGATCCAGCTCCAGTTCGCGGGGTGTCCAGTCGGTCATGGCGCCGATGTACCACGTGTCGCCCGAGCGGCGGGCGATGGCGATATATTCGCCCACCGAACCCGTGAGGGCCACCGTTTCATCCCATACGGTCGGGACTGAGGCCATGAAAGCGAAGCACTCGGGTTCCTTCATGTAGTTCGACGGCGAATCGCAGAGCATCGTGATCGGCGACTCGAAGACCACGTACTCGGCCAGCTGGCGGCAGCGGGTGCCCTGGCTCATGGGTTCGCTGTGCACCGGGCGGTAGTTGCCGCGCGAGGCATTGCGCATGGCTCCCTGCGTATAGTCCATCGGCCCGGCGACCATGCGGATGAACGGCATCGTGACGTCGTATTTCACCATGTCGGTCGATTCGGCCGACCATTTCAGCTGTTCGAGGCCGAACACGCCCTCGTAATTGAGTACGTTGGGCCATGTGCGGTTGAGCCCCGTGGGCTTGAATACGCCGTGGAAATCGAGCAGCATCTTATGTTCGGCGCAGACTTCGGCGGCGCGGTGCAGGAAATCGACCATCCGTTGGTCGTCACGATCCATGAAATCGACCTTGAAACCCTTGACGCCCATGTCGGCGTAATGTTTCACGACGCGTTCCATGTCGCGCTCGAAGGCGTAGTAGCCCGCCCAGAGGATGATGCCTACATTGCGCTCGCGGCCGTATTCGACCAGTTCTTCCAGGTCGATCTCCGGCACTACCTGCATCAGGTCTGCCTGTTTGTTCACGGCCCATCCCTCGTCGAGGATCACGTATTCGATCCCGTGCTGCGAGGCGAACCAGATATAATACTTATAGGTTTCGTTGTTGATGCCCGCCTTGAAATCGACGTCGTAGAGGTTCGAGGCGTTCCACCACTCCCAGGCCACTTTGCCGGGTTTGATCCACGAGGTGTCGGCGATCTTCGAGGCCGGGGCGAGGCGGTAGACCAGGTCGTTGTCGAGCAGTTGGCTGTCGTCCTTCGATACGGCCATTACGCGCCACGGGAACGACCGGGTGCCTTCGGTCGCGGCGATGTAGGGTTCGCGCTCCGTGACCAGCATCTGCAACTGGTTGTGGCCGCCCTGTTCCTCTTTTTTGGGATAGGGGGCGAACACGCCCTTCAGCACGGGGGCCTCCGTCGAGTTGTTGAGGAAGAGGCCCGGATAACCCTGCAGGTCGGCCTCGGTGATGACCATCTTGCGGCCGCCGGGAAGTTCCACCAGCACGGGCAGGAAGATCAGTTTGCGGGGGTCGAGCTGCGTCAGCGGGAGACGGGTGTAGGTGTTCTCGAACGAATTGCGGAACTGCCCTTCGAAATCGAGCAGCCGCTTGTGTCCGACATAGGGGGCGTACGCCGTATAATCGCCCGGGAAGGTATAGGCGACCTGCTCGTTCTCGACCAGGATGCCGTCCTTTTTCCGGGTCGTGAAACGGTAGGCCAGCCCGTCGTCGTAAAGGCGGACTACCAGCCCGTAATCGCCGCGCATCGTAAGCTCGAGTTCGTTGTAGTGGTCGCGGACGCTGCTCTTCTTGTAGAACGGCGAGGCGATCCGTGCGTCGGCCGTATTTTTCCTGGCCCTGGTGACTTTGGGGTTGCTGCCCAGCACTTCGCCGCCGCCGAGCGTCATCGAGACGGGCGACGGGGCGAGCAGCGTTTCGCCGTCGGCCGAGAGCGAGATCCGGAGGTCGGAGCCGGTGGCGACGGTGGCCTGCAGCGTGCCGTCGGGCGAGGTGAGCGTGTAGTTTTTCTGTGCCATGAGCGGCAGCGCGCACAGGGTGCATGCGAATAGGAATAGCGGTTTTAAGGACATAAATTCAGTTTGAACGGTTAATTTGCCCCGAAGATAGTAAATCCTCCGCAAAAAACGGCCGATATGCCTGAATTTTGATCTCCGTGCGCAATGCCCGGGGCGGGACACCTGTTTGCGGGACGGTGCTAACGCCTTTTCGGGGCGACCTGGCTGCGGTATTCCGACGGGGTGAGGCCTTTGAGCTGGCGGAACGTGCGCGAGACGTTCTTGATGTCGGAGAAACCCAGCTCGGCGGCCGCCTCGGATACGCTCAGCCCTTCGCACAGCAGCTGCATCATCTTTTCGATGCGTGTCTGGATGATGTAATCGTAGATCGAGGTGCCCATGCCCTTCTTGAAGCGGGTTTCGAGCAGGCGGCGCGACAGGGGCACCAGTTTCACCAGGTCGTCCACCGTGATCTTCTGGCTGATATTCTCATGGATGTAGCGCAATACTTCGGCGATGTGCGGGTCGTTGTTGGCATAGATGTCCGTCGATTGCCGGGTGATGATGTTGAGCGGCATCACCATGACGTCTTCCCATTCCGCTTCGGGGTTGCGGATCAGCCGGTCGATCAGCCGTGCCACGTCGTAGCCGCCCTGCTCGACGCCCTGGCTGAGCGACGAAAGGTTCGGGGCGGAGAGCTTGCAGATCGTCTCGTCGTTGTCTACCCCCAGGATGGCTATGTCGTTGGGGA
>PPYF01370460.1_pt1 | contig 28599 bp, 31 predicted proteins | sample 1559871 | NCBI WGS metagenome assembly PPYF01 (sample SAMN08240021, study PRJNA423297) | Human gut metagenome, whole genome shotgun sequencing project.
AGCGCAGCGCGAGCCGGGAAGCAGCTGCGCTGATGCATCAGGTTTGGCACCTTCCCCGGAGGCGGCGCCTGATGCGCCTGTCCGGCTCCAAAGCGCTTACAGCGTAATCGTCAACGCATTGCCCTGCGCGGTCACCACCACGCCCAGCTCGCTACCCGCCTGAGTCCCGCCCTGCACGCCCGCCACCTGCTGGATGTTGCGCAGGCACAGCGTCCAGCCGCTGGCCTCACCGTCACCGCTGACGGTGATGACGTTGCCCTGGCGTTTCGCCGTCAGGGTAAAGACCACCGACCCGTCCGCGGTCGGCACCTGACAGACGGCTTCGCGACCATCGTCGAGGCTAAACAGCTGGAAGGCGGTACCTTCGTTCCACGCGTAGTCCGGCTTCTGGTCATTGTTTCCCAGCGCCAGCAGAGTGTTGTCACGCACGTACACCGGCAGGCTCAGCACATCGTGATTCTGCTTATGCCAGCGGCTACCCTGCGCTTCATCGTTGTGCCACAGATGGGTCCAGCGGCCTTCCGGCAGCCAGAACTGGACGTCTCCCGCTTCGCTAAACACCGGCGCCACCAGCACGGAATCCCCCAGCATGTACTGCCGATCCAGATAGTCGCAGGCCGGGTCGTGCGGGAACTCCAGCATCATCGAACGCAGCATCGGCGTACCGAACTCATTGGCCAGCGCCGCCTGACGGTACAGATACGGCATCATGCGGCATTTCAGCTGCGTGAAGTGGCGCACCACGTCGCAGGACTCGTCATCGTAGGCCCACGGCACGCGATAGGATTTGCTGCCGTGCAGACGGCTGTGGCTCGACAGCAGGCCGAAGGCGCACCAGCGCTTGTAGACGTGAGCGGGCGCGGTGTTTTCGAAGCCGCCGATATCGTGGCTCCAGAACCCAAAGCCGGACATGCCGATCGACAGGCCGCCGCGCAGGCTTTCCGCCATCGATTCATAGTTGGCGTAGCAGTCGCCGCCCCAGTGCACCGGGAACTGCTGCGCGCCCACCGAGGCGGAGCGCGCGAACAGCACCGCTTCTTTCTCGCCGACGGTCTCTTTCAGTACGTTCCACACCAGCTCGTTATAGATGAAGGCGTAGTGGTTGTGCATTTTCTGCGGATCGGAACCATCAAACCACTGCACGTCGGTCGGGATACGCTCGCCGAAGTCGGTCTTGAAGCAGTCAACGCCCATCGCCACCAGGCCTTTCAGTTTGTCGGCATACCACTGGCAGGCTTGCGGATTAGTGAAGTCATAAATCGCCAGGCCCGGCTGCCATTTATCCCACTGCCACAGCGAACCGTCCGGGCGTTTCAGCAGATAGCCTTTCTCCTGCAGCTCTTTAAACACCGGCGAACGCTGGCCGATATAGGGGTTAATCCACACGCAGACCTTCAGCCCTTTCTCTTTCAGACGCTTAATCATGCCTTCCGGGTCAGGGAAGGTCACCGGATCCCATTCAAAATCGCACCACTGGAAGGCCTTCATCCAGAAGCAGTCAAAGTGGAACACGTGCAGCGGCAGGTTGCGCTCCGCCATGCCGTCGATAAAGCTGTTAACCGTCGCTTCATCGTAGTTGGTAGTGAACGAGGTGGTCAGCCACAGGCCGAAAGACCAGGCCGGCGGCAGCGCCGGACGCCCGGTAAACCGGGTATAGCGGTTCAGCACCTCTTTCGGGGTCGGGCCGTCGATAACGAAGTACTCCAGGTATTCACCTTCGACGCTGAACTGCACCTTAGAGACTTTTTCGGAGCCGATTTCGAAAGAGACGCGCTCAGGATGATTCACCAGCACGCCGTAGCCGCGGTTGGTCAGATAGAACGGGATATTTTTGTACGACTGTTCGGTGCTGGTGCCGCCGTCTTCGTTCCAGGTGTCGACCGTCTGGCCGTTGCGCACCAGCGCGGTAAAGCGCTCGCCGAGGCCGTAAACGGTGTCGCCGACGCCGAGATCCAGGCGCTCAAACATATAGTTACGATGCGTTTTGGTATCCTGCACGTAGCCGTCATTTTTCAGCTGGCTACCGGTAATCCGCACGCCGTCGCGCAGGAAATCCAGCGACCAGAAATCGCCTTTCGTGACGCGCGCGGTCAAATTGCCGCTCTTCAGCTCGGCATACTCAGCGCCGTTGTTAATCTCCACCTTGACGTCTTTCAGCACGTTCAGCGGATAGTGTGGGCCGTTGTTCAGCGCGCCCTGGAAGTGCTCCATACGTACGCCAATCACGCCTTCCTGCGGAGAGAAGAAGCGCACGGTAAATAGCGGAACATCGAGCTGGGCGGCACGCTCGCGCACTTCGCGCGACGCGACGTAGACCACCATGTCGTTGCCCTGTTGCTCAACCTCGTACACCTGTACAGGTTGGATCAGATTGAGCCCTGGTTGAATAAGCCAGTTTCCATCACTGATTTTCATGAATAGCTTCCTCTTAGTTTTGCAATTCTTTGCCGTTCGGCGCTGAAGTGAAGTCGTGTTCGTTGCGGCGCGCCCCCTGAGCCAGCTCCGCCATCATCTTTTTCAGGAACGGGGTTTTCAGGGTGTAGTAGCGTTTCGCGATAACCGCGCTCAGCAGATAACAGACCGCCGGAGCGAGGGTGAACAATGAGATGATGATGGTGATAGTGGCGCTGTTCTGGGTTTTGGCCGCGGCATCGTAACCGCCGCCCGCCAGCATCCAGCCAATCAGCGCGCCGCCCAGCGCCAGGCCCAGCTTGAGCACGAACAGGGTGCCCGCAAAGCTGATGCCGGTCAGGCGTTTGCCGTTACACCATTCGCCGTAGTCGACGGTGTCGGACATCATCACCCACTGAATCGGCGTCACCAGCTGGTGCAGCACGCCAATCACGAAGATAAAGGCGAACATGGTGATTTCGGCGTCCATCGGCACGAAGAACATCGCCACGCTCAGCGCCGCCAGCAGGGCGTTAGTCCACCAGAAGACGCTGACTTTGCATTTCCAGTCGGTGAGCGGCTTCGCCAGCGCCGAGCCAATCAGGTTGCCGACGCAGTAGGTGGTGAGGAAGGCGGTGAACAGACCCGCGGACCCCATAATCCAGGTGGTGTAGTACATCATCGCGCCGCCGCGAACGCAGACCGCGAGGATGTTGAGGATGGTCAGCAGACCAACGACACGCCACTGATCGTTGCGCCAGATATCGCGCAGGTCTTCCCGCATTGAGGTAGAGCTCGGCGGCGCTTCGACGCGCTCTTTGGTGGTGAAGAAACAAAACGCCAGCATCAGGAAAGCGATCGCCGACAGCACCGCGATGCCGCCCTGAAAGCCAAAGGCTTTATCTTCGCCGCCGATAAAGTTCACCAGCGGCATCATCAGCACGGTGGAGAGCATGCCGCCCGCCGTCGCCAGCACAAAGCGCCAGGACTGCAGGGAGATGCGCTGCGTTGGGTTGTCGGTGATGACCCCGCCCAGCGCGCAGTACGGGATGTTAACCACGGTGTAGAGCAGGGTCAGCAGCGTGTAGGTGACCGCGGCGTAAATCAGCTTGCCGTTATGACTCAGGTCCGGCGAGCTGTAGGCCAGCACGCAGACGAGGCCGAACGGAATCGCACCGAACAGGATCCACGGGCGGAATTTTCCCCAGCGGCTGCGGGTACGGTCGGCCAGCAGCCCCATGCAGGGGTCGGATATCGCATCCAGCGCGCGGGCCAGCAGGAACATGGTGCCGACATAGCCGGCAGGAATACCAAAGATATCGGTATAAAAAAACATCATATACAACATGACGTTATCAAAAATGATGTGGCTTGCGGCATCGCCCATGCCGTAGCCAATCTTCTCTTTGACGGACAAAATATGATCTTTCATCGCACACTCTTCTCTCAGCGCTGCCGCGGGTTGGTACCGGTTACATGCTTTGTAAACCATCCGCGCAGTAAGATGAATTGCGATATCTCATATTCAAATTACGTTTCTTGTTTTATGTGATCCCGGTAGCCTGAAAGAGTGTGTAAAAGTGTAAGCCACGGATTTTGCAAGGAATTGTTTAAGAAGGTTCTGTAAAGTCCAGTTTTAACAGTAAAAAAGTGCGTTGGGGGATGTGGTTAATGCAGGAAAGTAGCTATAATGCGCCCCGCCTCCATGTAGCAATCGAGGCGCGGAAGATCGTCATCTCCGGTGAGGTGGCTGGACAAAGATGCCCCCATTTTGAGGTGCCCCCAATGAAGTTGACAGCCCGTCAAGTTGATACTGCTAAACCGAAAGAAAAGCCTTACAAGTTATCTGATGGCGGTGGTCTCTACCTTGAGGTAGCGACCAGCGGCTCACGTTACTGGCGTTTGAAGTACCGTTACGCTGGTAAAGAAAAACGCCTGGCCTTTGGTGTATATCCAGAAGTCTCCTTAGCTGAAGCGCGTGATAAACGTGAAGCTGCCAAAAAGGTACTGGCGGCGGGTAACGATCCTGGTGAAGTAAAGAAAGCGGAGAAAATCGCTCAGAAGCTAGGCTTTGAAAACACTTTTGAAGCAATTGCGAGAGAATGGCATCAGGTGAGAGCTGACCGTTGGTCGTTGCGCTATCGTGAAGAAATCATTGATACGTTCGAGAAAGATGTTTTTCCCTACATTGGCAAGCGTCCCATTGCAGAGATAAAACCGATGGAGTTACTTGAAACTCTGCGCCGAATGGAAAAACGTGGAGCACTAGAAAAGATGCGCAAAGTCAGGCAACGCTGTGGTGAAGTATTCCGTCATGCGATTGTGACCGGACGTGCTGAATACAATCCTGCCCCCGATCTCGCTACTGCCCTCGCTACACCTAAGAAAACACATTTTCCCTTTCTGACCGCTGAAGAACTACCGCACTTCCTCAAAGATCTAGCTGGGTACACTGGTAGCATTATTACCAAGACGGCAACCCAAATCATCATGCTTACAGGTGTACGAACTCAGGAGTTGCGTTTCGCCCGTTGGGAAGATATCAACTTTGAAAAGCGACTCTGGGAGATACCAGCTGAAGTAATGAAGATGAAACGACCGCATATCGTACCTATGTCGGATCAGGTAGTAGCACTCTTTGAGTCACTAAAACCTATTACTGGGCTATATCCACTTGTATTCATTGGACGTAATGATCGCACTAAGCCGATCTCAAAGGAAAGCGTTAATCAGGTGATCGAGTTATTAGGATACAAAGGAAGGGTGACGGGGCATGGTTTTCGTCACACAATGAGTACCATACTACACGAAGAAGGTTTTGACTCTGCGTGGATTGAAACTCAACTTGCTCATGTGGACAAGAATGCGATTCGTGGGGCTTACAACCATGCCCAATATCTGGATGGCAGGAAAGAGATGATGCAGTGGTACGCGGATTATTTATTTAGTCTACATTCCAATTCGTTTAACACAGCAAAAGCCCTTGTATAAGGGACAATTTAGGTGATAATTCTTACGAAGATAAAATTTAATGGCGGAAGTATGAGTAATTTTAATCCCTTTGAGAAAGAGATAAAGAAAACTGTATTAAATTACCTATTAATCAAAGGGAAAATAAAAAATGAAACTATAGTCATAAATGAATTAACTATTGACTCTTTCGCAAGAAGAGTAGATTTGGCTATATTAGTCGATGGAAAAATAATAGCGTATGAAATAAAAAGTGACGCAGATAGTCTCTATAGGCTATCTGGACAACTTGAAAAATATAAGCAGTATTTTGATAAAATCATTGTGATTACAACGATTAAACATGTTGAAAATATTTTAAACATGATCCCTGAAAATATTGAAGTATGGGAGGTAGCAGACGAAAATATAAAAATAAAGAAAAGAGGAAAGCTTTCCAAAATCGAAGATAAGGGAAACTACCTTGATTTGTTGAGAGTACAAGACATGAGGAAATTAGCTAAAAAATTTAAAATCCAATTAGGCAGTAGTGGAAAAAGAGAAATTAAGGATATTTTAAAGAAAAATTTAAACAAAATTCCAGCACAAAATTTAAAATTTTTTGTCATTGATGCGATATCTCAAAGATATAAAACTACGTCATCTAATTTTATAGAAAACATTAAGATAGGTAACAAAGTCACTATCAATGACTTGAATAGATTAAGCCCATATTCACAAAAAACAAGAGACGAAAAGATATTCGAAGATAGTATCTTAGGAAAATTAAAATAGCTATTGGCCGAAGATAAATTTCAATTTATTAATCTTCGGCATTTATAGAGATGTTCAATCCACCCAATCTTCATCGGTGTCAATATCTTCGAGCACGCTATGATAATGTAATTGCGTATATAAATGAAGATTTATTCTAACAGCAGTTGCCTTTTGAGGCGTGTTAATCCCGAACTTTTCTTTTTTAGCCGTTAATTCAATCATCTGAGTTCCCCATAGATGTAAATTTTTAGGCCAATATTTCTCTTGCATGATTTCCTGAGCACATAGATAGTACAAGTTCTCTTTCTCATCTTTTTCAGGATATTTAGGATCCTTAAACTCATGTCGAATAAAAGGCCACTCTTCTTTTAAAGCAAAATCAATTCTTGGTGGCGGTACACTCCCACCACCTGACTGCTTATCAATACGGGCGCTACCACGATCAGAGTAAATCATAGGGTAAAAATTAATAGCATTATTTAATTTATTAAACAACCTTCTTTCATAAATAGAATTTACACCTTTATGGTATCCAGCAAAATTAAAGGGGAAAGAAGTTCCAGAAATTGTAATTCTCGTAAATGGAATCACAGCTTTTGTTTTATTAATTAGATTCAAAAGAGGTTGATAATAGTCATTAAAATTACTACCAATAGTTCCTACATCATAAACAAAGAATAAATCTCTAATCTTTAATCTTGAAATGATATCAATTATTTCATTATAAGTTGTTAAAGTTATTTTTTTAACTTCGAAAATAAAAGTCAAACCTCTATTTAAACTAACAAGCTTATTTATTTGATTTTCGAGTTGTGACAAGTCGTCAAGAAAAACAGTTGGAATGGCCTCTGGGATATCTCGCAAAAAGCTGTACCAGTTATTGTAACCATCTTCAGATTTTTTCAATTCAACTAATTGATAAAATACCTCTCGCGGATAAGTACCTTTGAGTAGATAATCTTTATTATCAGATAAGTAACTTTTATCAAATGAGGCGATCCAACGCCTATCGCCTATTGTTTTTTTTATCTTTTTTAAAGAATTATCTAGCAATTGCGAACTCATCCATCCTTTTAAGGGGAAAATTGGCAAAATTAAATCTTTGTCCTTCTCAGGAAGATTCTCAAGAGCTTCCATTTCTGAGAGACTCAGAGAAAGAATCGGGGCGTATTTGTAATCAAAACGCTCTTCTAATAAAAACATTCCCTTCCCCTTAAATTTTACCAAGACGAATTTTTATCGCTGTAGTAGATACTCCAGCAACTTCAGCCAATCTCTCAATTTTTTGCTCATCCCTCAATTCAGCCGTTTGTGTTAATTCAAGAATTTTTCTTTCGAGAAGATGTCCTGGCATGAGAATATCGGCTGCTAGGCGATTAGCCTGAACTTCCATGAAATCAGATAATTTCGATCGATATAAGATATCATCAGTAATACCATCTCCAATCCGATCTCGATGGAGTAAAAAGTGAGCAATTTCATGTGCTAGAGTAAAGCGTTGCCGTTCCTTCGTATCATGCCTATTTACTCTTATAACAATAGCTCCGTTCTCATCTTTTATTTCGCCAGAAATACCAGCTGCCAATGTGGACACTTTAACGTTGATTCCGAAATCTTTAGCTATTGCTCCAATCGCAATCGGCAATTCTTTCTGGTGATTTTGAATCAATGCAACTTGTTGATCCGGAAGAGAAAGCCACTCATTTGAAGTTGTAAATTTCATCGTACTCCCTCCTCTGAGCTACCTTCGAGCATATCACCACCTGAGAACTCAATACCTCGATATGCCACTTTTTCTATACCTTCAAAGATCAAATCGTCGAAATTTCCTTCTTCCAACAATTTGAGCAAAACAGTTTCAGTAATATTTGGCACTAATTCTTCAGTCACTTCTGAAGCTTTCTCTGTAGAAATTCTTGTTGCTGCTTCTTTCGCACCATTGATCATTTTTTTATAACCGAAAAATGAAAATACTGCCATTACAATTCCCAGAGCAGTCAAAATAACCGCAACAGAAGTTAAAAGAATACCTGACCATACGGCGAAATTAAGGCCGCTACTATCCTCAAGTTTATCAATTTTCTCCTGCATTTGTGAAATTTGTTGTTTTTGATCATTAACCAAAGAATTTAAGACTAGGAGATTTTGAGATTGTGAACTCTGGATTGCATTTTCTTCTGTTAATGAGCCTGATGCTGAGGGCAAAGTGGTAGCCTGCGAAGGCTCTTGAGCTAATGTTGTTACCTTCGCGTTAACAACATGGGGGACTGTGTACGTCAAAAGCAAAATAAGGTAAAAATATATCACTTTATTCATGGAAATTATGAGGTTGGGTTAGCCATCCTCTTACTCTACTATCTCTTCAAGTGATATGAAAATGTCTTTAATCAAAGATTGTTAACTGACGCAGAAAACCCGACATTCCATAAAAAGTTAAATCTGGTAAAAATAGGTAATCTATTGATTTTTAATCAAAAGATCATCCAACCAAGCTCATGATCTATTCCTCTGGAAGCCATTGCAGACGCGGTCCTCACAACAAGTAAATTTAATTTCTCAAGAGATTTCTGTAATAGCAGCCTCTGTTTAATTGAAAGCTAATTATTCCATCATGGGATTATTAGAATCCTTATTGTCATGGGCTTATTATTTTATAAAGATAACTTTCACCGTCCCATGACGGTGTGTAAGGTGCTTGAGACAATAAATATCTATAATCATTAATGAGTTTTAATTCTTTTCTTTTAAAGGAATTATATCGTAAGTAAAGTGTTCTAGCGGATACTTTAAAATTAAAATTACTCATAATCTCACTAGCTTCTTCACTGACACAATTAGAATTGTCATTCTCGCAATAAATTGCCCTCCTTGAATCTTCCTGTCTTAACAATTCCATTAAAAAAGCTCCCCAAGCACCAGGCCATCTGGCTATAGTCCCTTCAAAAATCCTTTTACGTTTAAAAAATAGACTTACATTTTTCAGGAGAAGTAAAGCTGTTTTCTCCTCATTTAAATTAGAGCCTGTAAATTTATAAATAATGCCTTCTGTATTAACAACATTCTCAATAAAATATTTATATTCATCTATAATCTTTTTCCTTAACTCATCAGGAATATCTTTCGGAGGAAGCTTTAAAGTGATTTCATCCATGCCGCCTGGATCAATACAAAATCGCGCAAATACTCTAAGAATCTCAAATTCCATGAGCAATGCTATCCGATTAAAAGAGTCCTTATTATCATTTTTTTTGTTACACCGATATTTCGCGCATGTCATTACACCAATATCATTAAGATATCCATAGAAGTGAAGATGATCAAGAGGATGAACAAGACTATTAAAATTATTAGCAAGTCTATAAGCTATAGTGGCTGGGATATATATCCCCTCATATTTCTTTGTCAGATTCACCAACTGATCTATAAAATCAGCCTTTTTAATACCATGCTCCGACACCATACAACTCAGAAGAGCGAAAGATATTTCTTTCTTCTTTTTCAAAATAGAATCGAGTACTTCATCAGGAATCTCATATTTACCCTTCAACTTACTCATAAATTTTACATCATCGCCACTTAATGAAATTTCCAAACCACATATCAAATAGTGGGTTAAAATATCTAGTAGCGCTTCTTCAGTGCTGATTTTATTTACAGCACCCTGAACATCCAGTGCTATATCTTGAAATAGATTTTGATCTTCTGAAGATATCAGTCTTGATGTATATACATTATGAAAATGAATAAGATCAAGTATGTCCATCACTGCTTTCTGCTCATTTGAGACTTTAGGCATCTGTTTACCTTAGTGTCTAAAAAAGTAGTTTTTATTTACCAATTTTACACACTAAAAGAACCAATTACTATCCTATTCGTAGCATAAAATCTGCACATACAGGCACTTACTTTACGAAGGGATCAACAATGAAAAACACAGATGCACGAAATAATAAACTACAGGCCCGTAAAGCGGCTATCAACATCAGGAGCCACCTTTCTTCTGCTCTAGGTGCCTCCCCGAGCCCTAAGCATGTATGGGGTACATCTATAGTTCCAGCCGAGCTAATGACGAGCTTAATCACTAATCAAAAGCCCACTGACACTATTTCGCAAAGTTACAGTCATGATGATCGTTTAGTCGATATGAAATACATGGTTATCAATTCAGGTCTGACAAATAAGTTCTTCTACGCTCAAATAAAGAAAGGCCTATTTCCATCACCAATTAAGTTAGGGCGATCTTCCCGGTGGAAACTGAGTGAGTATGAACAATGGATTGAGCAAAGAGCAAATAAGAGAGGCCAATAGCCATTTAGAAAAATAATTGGCTAGGTAATTTGTATGTTGATAATTAAATTTAACATTATATTTATATCAGCTAATTATCTATTGGTTAATAATTAACTATAACACAACAATACTTATATCTAAACTGCATTACCATTTAATGGTATAAAGGATAATATCATGGCCATCTGTGTCCGTAAAAACTGCACTACGTCTGTTTGGGGGAATAATAAAGAGAGATCTAAACGTCTCTGTAAACGACATTATGCCGCATATGTCCAAAACCGGATAGCTAAAGAAGCTAAAGCATTATCAGTTTGTTATTATTGTGGCTTGTCCCTCGCAAAGATGAGAAACAAAAAATACTGTTGCAAAGCCCACCGCCAGCTGGGTTCCAGAAAAATTTTAGGGAAGATCATAACGGATATTATTGGATTTTCTTACTGGGGGCATATTCAACATCATATTAAGCGAAGCCCAATAGAACTGGCTTCAATTAATGGAGTGCATGACATTACCGGTTTATACCAACTGTACCAATGTAAAACGAAGCATCAAAGGAGCTATGTTTTAGCACTCGAACAATGGGGAGTATCGAAGGAGAAATTAAAAATTAAACCTATACCACTTCTAAGGTTAGAAATTTGCCATTTCTATCCGGTGAATAGTGGTGGTGAAAATACACCTGATAATGTGATCATTGCCCCATTGCGTATCAATCGCATGTTAAAAGATACAATTCCGTACCAAGGTAGGCTTTTTCCCGGATTGAAAGCGTTAAGAAAAAAAATGCCACTGAATGGAAGCCTTTATGATGGTCTAGTTGCACGATTTGGAAAAAAGGTTGTAGACGAAGAGCTTTCATCAATTGGCAAACTAAAGCACTTCCATGGTAATTACGCCAAACAGCCGGAGTTTGGGGGAATGCATCATGAATTTCCCCTACTAATGCTGTTAATTTCGGAATTATTACGCTTAGGGCACCATGACATTGTTAAATTTCTTCAAGCTATTCGGCGGGACTATGAGAGTCTTCTTCCTGTATATGTTGAATTAGTGGCTGTTATTATGTTTTATGCGATCTTAACCGGTGATCGTGACCGCTTCCTAATGCGTTTCATGAGAATTCATCATTGGTTCGACGACACAGCTTTATCCACAAGGCATCCATTTCGGGCATGGGGCAGAGACAACTACGAAAGATGCATGTACCTACTCCTAAGGCGATATCTACGGCTGTTTTTTGGCTCAGCTATTGAGAGTCCCCGAGAAATTGTCGATCTCTACAATAGTTTTTTCTCACTTCAGGTTGTTGACGTCGGGGAGTTGGGCGAAATCGTAAGCTTTTCCTATTTCAAAGGAAGACAGAGCAAAGTGAATACCTTTTTTATCATTCCAGAGTATGTGTTTGACACACTGCCTAGATCAGGGGACGTTTTCGGGATTGGTTCAACACTTAGCTGAACGGGTAACACAACACCACAAATAAACAGCGCCAAAACTGTCGTTTTTGGCGCTCACTTTTCCACGCTTTATCGCTAAAATACAGCAAGTTAACCTAATATCACTATCCCAATAAATTTCACACCCTCATTACCCCTTTGAAGTACCGAAAGACTTTCAGGTGATACATTCAAAGGAACGCCTTATGCCCAAAAATACTGATTCACAGGATGCGGTAAACGCATTCCAAGCCTGCCTTAGCTTCCTACCCCCTTCTTCAACCGAACGCATCCTGAAGCAGTTAAAGCAATCTATCGACTACGAGCCTGTGATTGGAATTATGGGTAAAACAGGTGCAGGTAAAAGCAGCCTTTGCAACGCACTATTCCAGGACCAAATTTGTCTGACTAGCGAGCTTATGGGGTGTACCCGAGAACCACAACGCTTGGTAATCACTGTGGGCGAACGCAGCATAACCCTGGTCGATCTTCCCGGCGTGGGTGAAACTCCTGAGCTCGATGCTGAGTATATGACGCTCTATCATCGTTTGTTTGTTGAACTGGACTTGGTTATTTGGGTATTACGGGCTGATGATCGCGCCCGGGCAATAGATATTACAACACACCGATTGCTACTTTCTAATGGTGCAGATCCATCACGTTTCTTATTTGTGATAACTCAGGCTGAATGTATTCCTCCGTTGCCAACTAACTCTGAATGCCAGGATCTGCCTTCTCCAACACAGTGCCTTTCGTTGGCCACCATCAGCGCCCAAATTGCGGGTCAGTTTCCATCTTCTTATCCGGTAATAGCAGTTTCTGCTCATACTGGCTACAACTTGACGATCCTTGTAGAGATCATGGTGCATGCATTACCGATACAGGCTAGCAGCGCCTTTTATCGGCAATTGAAACCAGAGCACCTGACTAAAGAGAGCAACGATGCTGTACGCCAGCGGTTTGGTGAGATGGCAGGAAATGCATTTGATACGGTGATAAACCCGGACTCTTTCCCGTCAGGCTGGACCAGCTTTTTGAGGAAACTGCGCCAAAAATTAGTGCAACTTGCCACCGTGTTATGGGACAGAGTTTTTGGCTAACACCACATCCGTCAGGTTGTGTCGCTATGATGAATGTTTTTCAGACAAAACCTTTCTTAACAAGGCGTTATCGTGCCGCACTATTTTTCAGATTTCATTATTTTACCTATCTTTGCCGACATAACGTGTCCGGCCTGTGCTGCATAATAACTGCATGAAATAGAAACATATTTGTTGCCCTGAGAGGCCATATGTCCGTCAACGAGCAAGACTCACGTTACGACCGACTGGCGATCAGATTATCGGTCATTATTAGCCGCCTGCTTGCGGGAGAAACACTCTCACTCAAATCTCTGGTGGATGAATTTGGTGTCTCTGAACGCACTCTACAACGTGACTTCAATCAGAGGCTAATCCATCTGGATATTCTGGATGAAAATGGACGATACCGTTTGAATGATTGCCAACCACCCGATCATTCATCGGGCGCATTCTCGTTTATACGTACTACAGGGATTGCTCGGATAATCCCGGTGCAAGACAGGCAACTAATGAACCTGCTAATGAACGAGTCCGGGACTTCACCCTGCCTGATCTGGCATGCCCCCCTGAAATCCCATGTCGCATTACCCGAGTTCTTCTCCCGTCTTGTGCAGGCTATCAGCCAGAAACGACAAATCACTGTGTTGGTTGAAGGGCAGCGTCATGAAGCATTGGAGCCTTATCGTCTTATTCACTATGTGGAGGAATGGTATCTGGTGGTGTGTCAGTCGGGAAAAATCCGTGTGTTTGCTCTGACCAGTATTGGTGCTGTCACGCTTGATGAGGTGCGCTTTAAGCGTCGCGAAGATATTTCATACCTGACTGCTGGTGAAGGTTTTATTGCGGCACTACCGCATTTTCCTCTTATCAGTGATGTTATTGACACATTTCGCTATTAGTCCCAGCTATCAGGAAGACCTGATTTAGCCTGTATATCTTATCCGTTATGGAGAACCTTTAATGAAAATGATCATACCTCTTAAAACTACGATACTGACAGTGATGTTAGGTGCCTCAACTTTTAATGCTTCCGCAGCATGGCAAGTAAGTGGGACTTTTTGTCAGTCTTACACTGATGATGGACGAGTACTTGTTCGCGTAAGACCCGCAACAATAGGTTTGATTGAGCAGCAACCGCAATGCAACGGACGAGGCTCTACCGAATTGGCTGGCAGTAACTTTAGTGTCAATGGTTCGTCTTATCCCTCCAGCGTGATGTGTAACGCCCAATCGAACTATCAGGCAGTGCAAACCACCACGGCGACAAAAGATATCCAAAACATAATCAGCATGCTGCAAGATAACCAATCGGTCAGCATCAATACCTTCGGTTCACGCTCTGAAGTTAATACCGCTGATTTTGCACAAGCTTGTTCATCCATCATTAACCAGAAAGTGGCCGACTTCGATCCCCAGAAAACCTATCAACAGGACATGGCAAAGATGGGCTATAAACAGGATGAAAACGGCCAATGGCATAAACAATCAAAACAGGCATATTCACGCGAAGCAGATCCTGAAATAGCCGCCAACTATGATCCCAAAGCGGGGGTTGCTGAAAATTCAGGAAAAGGAGGGTTCTATGGAGACGGAGCCAATAAAAATCTTTATGGTCCGGGTAGCCAGGCACAAAAGGATGCTGAAGCTGCAAACGCAGCACGCCGCCTTGCAGCACAAAATCGTATGTCAAAAAGCGCTACTGGAATTACAGAATCAGAGATGCAGGCAGCATTAGCGGCAGCGAAAAAGGCTTATGCTGCTAATTACGATCAAGAAACCCTCGCATCAGCTGACTTTGGATCATACAAACAAGCACCTTCTGTACCAGATCCGGCAGATAAAACACAAAAACTGCGTGTCGTGGAGTATGAGGTCTTTAATCCAGGCTACAAAACTTATGACAAAGTGCGTGTCACCCTAAACGCATCAGGTGCAGTGACTGGCACACAGGTTCAGTACGAAGGTCAGTAATACACCATTCAACTGCTAGCAATCATTTCATCCAGGCCATGCATCCCTAGGGAAGTATGGCCTTTTCACTTTTATGCCCGAAGGAATTAATTATGACCCGATTAGCCAGCCGCTTTGGTGCGGTCAATTTAGTGCGCCGTGATCGCCCGTTAACCCACGATGAACTGGCACATCACGTTCCGAGTGTCTTCAGTGAAGAAAAGCATGAATCCCGCAGTGAGCGTTACACATACATCCCTACTATTACCCTCCTCGATAACCTTCAACGCGAGGGTTTTCAACCGTTCTTTGCCTGCCAGACCCGAGTGCGAGATCTGAGTAAGCGAGAGCACACCAAACATATGCTGCGCCTGCGTCGCGAAGGGCAAATTACCGGCAAACAGGTGCCAGAAATTATTCTGCTTAATAGCCACGACGGTTCAAGCTCATACCAGATGCTACCAGGTTTATTTAGATCGGTTTGCCAAAATGGACTGATTTGCGGTGAAAGTTTTGGGGAAGTGCGTGTGCCGCATAAAGGCAACGTAGTGGAGAAAGTCATTGAAGGGGCTTACGAAATACTGGGGATTTTTGACCGAGTAGAAGAGAAGCGCGATGCCATGCAGTCGCTTATGTTACCGCCACCTGCTCAGCACGCCATTGCGAAAGCGGCATTAACCTATCGTTTTGGTGAAGAGCATCAACCAGTGACGGAATCACAGATACTTTCCCCGCGCCGATGGCAGGATGAAAGTAACGATCTTTGGACTACCTACCAACGCATTCAGGAAAACCTGATTAAAGGTGGGCTATCGGGACGAACCATCAAAGGTAAACGCGCTCATACACGCGCAGTGAAAGGTATCGACGGTGATGTGAGGCTCAATCGAGCACTGTGGGTTATGGCTGAGAATATGCTGCAATTTGCTTCATGAACTCTATCACGAAGGCTCTTTTGCCCCTACGACTAAACTGGTAGGGCTTTTTGCTTTAAGGAACAATTATGTCTGCGCCCAATTTATTCCCGGAATTTCCTGTAAACGAGCAACGTGTTATACAACGCGCGCTGCGATTGCTGGAGAAGTATCAGCGTCAACCCAGTGAATCATTTACTAGCACCAGCGTTACTAAAGCCTGGCTTCAACTCAGGATGGCACACCTTGAGCGTGAAGCTTTCATCGTGATGTATCTCGACAATCAGCACTCTTTGCTGGAACGCGAAACACTGTTTACCGGCACACTGAGCCATACCGAAGTACATCCCCGCGAAGTAGTGAAATCGGCACTGAAGCATAATGCTGCTGCGGTAATTCTGGCGCACAACCATCCATCTGGTACGACAGAAATCAGCCAGCAAGATAAACATATTACTCAGCGTATCGTGAAAGCGTTGGCGCTGGTGGAAGTGCGCGTACTGGATCATCTTGTAGTCGGGAATGAGACAATTTCATTTGCTGAGCTGGGATTACTTTAAAAGGAGGTTCTCATGTCATTAATACCAGCCCATGAATGGGGACTACAAAGAGAAATTGTTCCACGGTTTGGTGCCAGATTAGTTCAGGAAGGCAACCGGCTGCATTATCTGGCTGACAGGGCTAATTTGATGGGCATTTTCAGCGATACGGAATGCTTCAAATTGGATGACGCATTTCCACACTTTATCAGTCAGATGGAATCGATGCTGACTACTGGTGAACTGATCCCCTGTCACCATCACTGTGTCACTCTCTACCACAACGATTTTACCTGCGAAGCCGACACCCTTGGCAGTTGCGGCTACGTGTACATCGCGGTTTATCCCACTCAACGCTAACTAATTTCCTGAGATCAAAAATGAAAACTCAACCTGCAACAACTCCGCAGGCGGCGAAGCCATGTCTGTCGCCCCTGGCTGTCTGGCAAATGTTACTGACAAGCCTGCTAGACCAGCACTATGGTCTCACGCTAAACGACACGCCGTTCAGTGATGAAACTGTTATTCAGAAACACATTGAGGCAGGTATTACCTTGGCCGATGCCGTAAACTTTCTGGTTGAACGCTATGAACTAGTTCGTATTGACCAAAAAGGCTTCTCTGTGCAAGATCAAGAACCTTGGTTAACCTCTATGGATGTTCACCGAGCACGATTTAAACTCAACGTGGAACGTTTATAATTTAACCAGTTAACTGACAAGGAAAAACATGTGGGGGCATAATTGGGGGCACACTTAAAAATCGCATAGAAAAATAATCAATAAATTCAAAGTGATTCCTTATCAAATGCGACTCCTGTGATCTCCGCCAAAATTGCCCCACATTTATCAAAAAATCTACTTAATTTTCAATAGATTAATCAAATATATCTTTTTTACTATTTAGACAGGCTTCTAAGAGCTGTTTTAATGTCACAGTTATCACGTGTCTCCCTTGTGGTTAATGCCGGAACGGCGTGCTGTAGCTACCCTGCACCTAACGCAACTGTGGGGGGTCTACTAATGCCAATTTCTCCGGTTCAGTAGCACATATCACTTCGTATTCCTTCCATGAGTTTTTGCTTCCACTTTCTTTCATCACAGCCCCTAATGTTTCTCGTCAATTATACAAGGCGCACACTTTCTGAAAGGGATTTTCATATTCAGCATATTATTATGACGAGTTTTCTGGTATAAAAATAAAATAATACTCTCATTTATTTGATAAATATAAATTGATACTTATGGAAGGAACTATATGAAAATTAATAATCTCAGTATGATTGTTTCTATGATAACAGGAATAATCACTACTATTATAACAATATATAGCATTAACAAACCGGCATCACACCTTACAGCATACGTTACTGATAATATATTTTATACCCCACCCCAATATAATGAAATTATGAGCCTTACTCTTGATGAAGCGGATTATAATAATATTTATGATCGCATTGATAGTGTTGCACAAAATGCCAGATTTGAAGAAAAATCAAAATTTGTTAAGGAAATTATTAATTCTATTTTAACTCCATTTAAACCTCCATTTCAAAATGGTTTAGAGGAATATAAAAAATTGATTTTTATCAATGTACATAACTCAGGGGATGCGTCAGCAAAAGATTTATATATTGACTATCCTGAGAAGGTTTTAGTTATGGTTATAGACGACAAAAAAGAAAAAATTAAAAAACCAGATGCGCTTACTCGCTTGTCAATACCATCAATAAGACAAGGTGGAAATTATAAGGTTTGGGCTTGGGCTAAAAATAATAAATTTAAAAAAAGCGATATTAGAATTGGAAATGAAAACCAAATTGCCAAGATTAAATACGGTGAACTACATTTTGGAACTTCATCAAATATAGCTTCTTTTTATGAAAATCATGAAACAATAATAAAAACAATTTTTACGATAGTAATGTCCTTGGGAAGTCTGACAATTTGCTTCCTGCTATTCCACTTAAGAAAAAAATATTGAAAACAGAGTGAAAAAATTATCCCTTAGGTTCAATACCCCTCGTCCGCAAAGCCTCCCTCGCCAGCTCCTTCAACCAACTGGCGAGACTCACCCCCTCTTCCGCTGCAACAGCATCCAGCTGCTCCTTTAATGCCGGATCAATGCGCATTTTGAACTGCGGAGACTGGCCGCCGCCCTTTGGTTTTTTTTCGCGCGCTATGATTGACATGAGGCCACCTATCCATCTAATCTAAACTAATAGGAGGCCACCTAAAAGCCTCTTGTACAAACAACGCTCCGATGTGCGGGAACACAGTCGGAGCGTCTAACCACACCAACTATCAAGGAGTTGATTATGGCTGATTCGCATTCTACCCCAGACTTTGCCGTTTCCGGAACCGAGCGTCACCTGATTGTGGGATATCGCCCGCAAGGTCGGGACACCAGTACACCAAGTCTTACCCTTTCCGGCAAGTGGTTACGCGCAGCGGGGTTCGATACCGGAAAGCGCTTCACGGTTAAGGTAATGGATGGCTGTATTGTTCTGCTGCCGCAGAGCGATAAGGAAGAAATGCTTAAAGCGGAGCTACTGCAAATTCAGCAATCCTTTAAAAGCGTCAACAATACGCTTCATCTCGTCTGACGCCCGGAAACCTTCGTCTTCTGGATAGCCGCTCCCAAATGACGCCGGGTTAATCGTCCGTCTAATGAAATTTATGCTCTTCTGACATACTATGCGAACCAAAGCAGGTTAACCCGGAGGCTATATGGCAAATGAACACTTAACGTCGTCCCCCATAGGCGAGTTCGTTATGTTTGCCAGCGGTGATGGGAAAGTACGTGTTGAATGCCGCTTTGAAAGCGATACGCTTTGGCTCTCGCAGGCAATGATCTGCAAACTCTATGGTAAAGCGAAAGCCACCATCAGCGAGCATATAAAGCATATATTTGAAGAAGGCGAACTTGAGGAAAATTCAGTTGTTCGGTTTTACCGAACAACTGCCAGTGATGGAAAAAATTATCAGGTTCAACACTTTAGTTTGCCTCTGATACTTGCCGTTGGCTATCGCGTTCGCTCCCCTCGCGGCACTCAGTTCCGCCAGTGGGCAACCCAGACGCTCCAGGAGTATCTGATCAAAGGCTTTGTGATGGACGATGAGCGGCTGAAAAATCCGCCTGTTGGTACATCGGCTGTACCCGATTATTTCGATGAGATGCTGGAGCGCATCCGCGATATTCGCGCCAGCGAACGGCGCGTTTACTTGCGCGTACGAGAGATAATTGCCTGTTGTTCGCGCCTTTCTGCCGGGCGGCGCCTTGCCCGGCCTACGCGATCCGGGATTATCTTTGGGCCTGTGTAATTCCCACCGAGCTGCGCTGCATGGCGTTTAGTTAGACAATCCCAGCTTCTGTGACAGCTCGCTCAGTTCACGCATCGCCGCCAGGCTTTTTTGTTTCCGCTGTTCCGCAGCCACCTTCTCCTGCACCAGCTCCGCCACCCTCTCTGGCTCCTCAGACGAAACCACCCGGCAATCGTCTAATGCACAATATTCCCTGAAGCGCTGGCGGAACTTCATCTCTTCTTTTTCTCTGACCAGACCAAAGCCGCGTGTCAGCTGGCGCGCGACCACTATGCGCGTAGCGATATCAATATCCTCTGAAGGCAGTAGCAGGATGGAGTACCCGGACTGCCGCACAAGCTGTCGATTCCCGACGACAATCTCCGGGCAGACATCGGTGGCAAGAAATCCCGAGGAGAGCACCACCACTCGTTTTTCATGCGGATTCTCCGCCAGCAGGCGAGAGCATAGTGCGGCGTTCTCACGCACATAGCGCTCGTATCCATTGCGCTGAATATATTGGCGAATATTTAAAATCTGCTCGCAAAATTCGCTATCGAGATCGATAAGCCGGTAGCTCATCGCCTGCGCCAGCAGCGCTCCAACCGTGCTTTTTCCCACCCCGCCGGGGCCAATCAGAAATAGCGTATTCATCTTTATTCCTCGCGTCCGTGTGAAAGCATTATGTCAGCAGAATACGCCAAATAATTCCGCGGTCGCGGCCGTTTTTTGTTCACTTCCATCTCCCCAGCCAATCATTTCCATCCAATGTTTGCGTTATTCCCTTCACCTTTAAATCCTTACACTAACGGGATAACGTGGCTTAGAAAGGAGACCAATGATGACACCCGAACTCGAACACAGCTTCTCTATCACCATTCAGGTCGACAAACCGGTCATCGTCTCCCGCAGCCCGCAGAGCGGGAAACGTCAGCTGATCCCAATCCTCAGCGGAACCGTACGCGGTGAGCTTAACGGCCACGTCTTACCCGGCGGCGTCGACAGCCAGATCGTCGAACCTGACGGCACCTGCCGCCTCTCCGCCCGCTATGCATTACACGTGGAAGAAGGCACCGTATACATCGAAAACAACGGCATTCGCCGCCTACCCGAAGAGTATAAAGAACGGCTGTTCGGCGACGATATGCGCTTTTTTACCGATATTCCGCCGGAAGCTATCTATTTTCGTACCGTACCGACTTTTGAAGTGGATGCGCCGGCGCTGCGCTGGCTGACCACCTCGCTGTTTATCTGTTCCGGCGGCCGCACGCAGGACGGCGTGATGCTCGATTTTTATCGCGTCCGCTGATTTTCACGTTTTCAATATAACTGTTATCGCCGTCGGGCCATTTTTCCCCCGCGTGCCGCGGTCTATCCTCAATACATTCAAACGATGAACCTTATTCAAAACCGGAGAGTGTATGAAAGCGATCGCCATTACCCGCGCGGCGGCAGAAGGCAGCAATATTCCTTTTTTAACCGACATCGAGCTGCCGCAGCCGGTTGCCGAGGGGCATGACCTGCTGGTTGAAGTGAAGGCTATTTCCGTCAACCCGGTGGATACCAAAGTCCGCGCCGGGTTTAACGCCGATACCCCGCGCGTGCTGGGCTGGGACGCGGTGGGCGTGGTGAAAGCCGTCGGCAGCGCGGTGACGCTGTTCGCCGCGGGAGATGAAGTGTGGTACGCCGGCGCGCTGGGCCGTCCGGGCAGCAACAGCGAGTTTCAGTTAGTGGATGAGCGCATCGTCGCCCGCAAACCGCGTTCGCTGGATAATGCCGCCGCCGCCGCGCTGCCGCTCACCGCCATTACCGCCTGGGAGCTGCTGTTCCACCGTCTTGGCGTAGAGGAAGGCGGCAACGCGGGCGACACGCTGCTGATCGTCGGCGCGGCGGGCGGCGTCGGTTCGATACTGACCCAGCTCGCCAGCAAGCTGACCGGTATGACGGTCATTGGCACCGCCTCGCGCCCGGAAAGCCAGAAATGGGTACGGGAAGCGGGCGCGCATCATGTTATCGATCACAGCAAACCGCTCGCCGAAGAGCTGGCGCGGATTGGCGTCAAAGCGGTGACCCACGTCGCCAGCCTGACCAATACCGACCAGCACTATCCGCAGCTGATCGCCGCTCTCGCACCGCAGGGCAAGCTGGCGCTCATCGACGATCCGCAAACCCTCGACGTGGTGCCGCTGAAGGCGAAAAGCATCTCCCTGCACTGGGAATTTATGTTTACCCGCTCGATGTTCGCAACGCCGGACATGATCGCCCAGCATCAGCTGCTGACCCGCGTGGCGGCGCTGATTGACGACAACACCATTAAGACCACCCTCGGCGAGCACTACGGCGCCATCACCGCCGCCAACCTGCAAAAAGCGCACGCGCAGCTGGAAACCGGGCGTTCGGTGGGCAAAATCGTGCTGGAGGGCTTTTAAGATGAGCGGCGAGGCGATTTCACTTCTCGCGGTGCTGACGGCAAAACCGGGCCACAGCGACGCGCTGCGTCAGGCCCTGCAGGCGCTGCTGCTGCCGACGCGTCAGGAGCCAGGCAACCTCGATTACGCCCTGTTTCAGCTGCGCGATGCGCCGGATACGTTCTATATGCGCGAATCCTGGCGCAATCAGGAAGCGCTGGACGCGCATATCGCCCTGCCGCACTTCCAGGATTTTATTGCGCAGATGGATAGCCTGCTTGCCGGGCCGCTGCGGCTGGATTATCTGACACCCGTCGCGCCCTGATATTTTCTGCACTCCATTTGCGGGGGTGAGCCTATCTTTAACCCTTTGAGCTCTCCCCCACCCATCGCGCCTCAACCAGGCTACGCTTGATCCTGCCGCTCAAAAAACGCTCTCCCCCCTCCGTTTTATTCAACGCCGTTATGTAGAAGAGGTTTTGCTATGCAGATCAACGCTATTGGAACGAACTCGGCCAGCCAGCCGTTGGGGTCTATGGCCATCACCCGCCGCGAACCGGGGCCGGACGATGTGCAGATCGCCATTGATTATTGCGGCGTCTGCCACTCGGATGTACACCAGGCCCGCTCCGAGTGGGCAGGGACGCTCTATCCCTGCGTGCCGGGCCATGAAATCGTCGGCCGGGTGACCGCCGTAGGCAGCCGGGTCTCCGGCCACGCCGTTGGCGATCTGGTGGGCGTCGGCTGTATGGTCGACAGCTGTAAAGAGTGCGAGGAGTGCCGGGACGGGCTGGAAAACTATTGCGATCGTATGGTGCTCACCTATAACGGCCCGACGCAGGACGCGCCCGGCCACACGCTCGGCGGTTACTCCCAGCAGATCGTTGTGCATCAGCGCTACGTGCTGCGCGTCCGCCATCCCAAAGAGCAGCTGGCCGCCGTCGCGCCGCTGCTGTGCGCGGGCATCACAACTTACTCGCCGCTACGCCACTGGAACGTCGGGCCGGGCAAAAAAGTCGGCATCGTGGGCATTGGCGGGCTGGGGCATATGGGCATCAAGTTGGCCCACGCCATGGGCGCCCACGTGGTGGCCTTTACCACCTCGGAATCCAAGCGTGACGCGGCGCGGGAGCTGGGTGCGGACGAAGTGGTGGTCTCGCGCAACGAAAACGAAATGGCCGCCCACCTGAAGAGCTTCGACTTCATACTCAACACCGTGGCGGCACCGCATAACCTCGATGCCTTCACCACCCTGCTCAAACGCGACGGCACCATGACGCTGGTGGGCGCGCCCGCCACGCCGCATCCCTCGCCGGAAGTGTTTAATCTGATCTTCCGCCGCCGGTCAATTGCCGGGTCGATGATCGGCGGCATCCCGGAAACCCAGGAGATGCTCGATTTCTGCGCCGAGCACGGTATCGTCGCCGATATAGAGCTGATACGCGGCGACCAGATTAACGAGGCCTGGGAGCGGATGATTAAAGGCGACGTGAAATACCGCTTCGTCATCGACAGCGCCACGCTCGGCGGCTAAGCCCCGCGACGAAAAGTGCGCCGCCACTCCGCCGGGCTGACGCCAAAGCGCGCTTTAAACTGCTGGCGCCAGGTTACGGCGGAGCGATAGCCCACTTCCTCCGCCACCTGCCCGACCGGTAAATCCCCGGCCTCCAGCAGGATCTGGCTGCGCCGCAGGCGCTCGGCGGCCAGCCAGTCGGCGATGCCCATGCCGGTCGCTTTGGCGAAATGGCGGGTCAGGGTCCGGCGGCTCATCGCCGCGACCTGCGCCAGCGAGTCGAGATTATGCGGTTCGCGGATGTGCTGCTGGAGATACTCAAGCAGGCCGTTTATCCGCGCGTCGCGGGTGTTTTTGGGTACCGGCTGGGCGATAAACTGCGCCTGGCCGCCCTCACGGTGCGGCGGGACGATCATCCGCCGGGCGATCTGATTGGCGACAAGGCTGCCAAAACGCTGGCGAATGAGATACAGGCAGCAGTCGAGCGCCGCCGCGGTGCCCGCCGAGGTGATAATCCCCTCATCGTCAACGTACAGCGCGTTGATATCCAGCCGCACCTGCGGAAACTGGCGCTGAAAATCCTGCTCAAACTCCCAGTGGGTCGCCGCGCGCCTGTCGTCCAGCAGCCCGGCGTAGCCGAGTACAAACGCCCCGAGGCACAGGCCGACGATCTGCGCGCCGTTATTGCGCGCGCGAACCAGGCCGTCAAGCAGCGGCTGCGATGGGCGCTGATTCACCGCCCCCCAGTAAGGCACCACCACGATATCCGCCTGCGCCAGGAGGGAAAAATCGCCGCTGGCGTTCAGCGCGAAGCCGTCGCGGGCGCTGAGCAGCCCCGGCCGTTCGGCGCAAATATGCAGGTTAAAGCGTTTGGTTTCCGAGACCGTATCGCCAAACAGCATACAGGGCACCGAGTAGTGAAACGGGCTAAACCCGTCCACCGCCACAATCGCCACTTCCGTGAGTTTCATCGCCCGCTCCGCTTCTAAAAGACCATGCTTTCCCCATCCTGCGGGATGCTGACCGCTTCGGCAATCTGATTGTCAGCCACGTACTGGCGCAGCTCATCGCGGCTCAGCAGACAGTGGTTCACCGCTTCCATATGGCTGGCGACGATTTTGGCTTCCGGCAGGACGAAGTGCGCCTTCAGCACATCCTCTTTGCCCATGATGATCGGCCCAAAACCGATGACGTGCGCATACCCCGCATTCAGCACCACCACGTCAGGGCGCAGCCTGAGCATGTCGGCTTCCACTTCATTGCGCCAGATAGTGTCCCCCACCAGCCACAGGGTTTTCTCCTGCGGATGGCGCAGCACCACGCCGCAGGCTTCGCCCAGGCGCTCGGCCATTGCCGGCACCGCATAGGTGCGGTCGCTGCCGTGCTGGCCCGAGGTGGTTTTCACCAGCGCAACGTCAGCAAACGCGCTGTCCTCAGAGAGCAGACGAATATCGCGAAAGCCCTGGCCGCGCAGCAGCTGAGCGTCGGCGTCATGCTGGACATAAACCGGCAGGGTTTTGGGGATCGCGGCGATCGCCGCCTCGTCCCAGTGATCCTGATGAGTGTGAGTGACGATAACGGCATCCACGTCAACGATCGTTTCGATGGAAAAAGGCAGTTCCACCAGCGGGTTACGCAACTCGCTGCGCGCGGTACCGGCAAAGCCCGCCCAGGCGCCCTTGGCTGAAAGCATCGGGTCAATGAGAAACTTTTTACCCGCATATTCAATAAGCTGGGTAGCATTACGCACATGGGTGATTTTCATGATGTTCATTCCTCTTCGCGGTTATCTGCTGAACATCGTACGTCCCACAAGCCTGGCGCAATATGGGCGTTTGGGCAATGAACGATGAAATCGGGCCAATCTGCGACGGTTGCCATCGGCTCCCGGCTATGGTGTGCTGAATGCTCAACTTTGAGGAACAGTGGCTACGATGAAAAAGAAACTCACCTCCGCCGATATGCACGATGTCGAGGTTCTGGCAGACACCCCATGGTTCAGCATGCGCAAGGTCGGAATTGATATGGCCCCCGGCGATCGGCGGGATTTTTTCTCCATTCACTATCCTCGCCCGGCGGTGGGAATTGTGGCGATGCAGGATGACAAAGTGCTGCTGATTCGCCACTACCGTTACCTGATCGATCGGGTGGTGTGGGCGATTCCTTCCGGCGGCGTCGATGAAGGCGAAGACCCGCGCGAGGCGGCCCTGCGCGAGCTGCGGGAAGAGACCGGCTGGCAGGCGCAGCGCGCCGACGAAATTATCCGCTATAACCCCTCCTACGGCAGCAGCGACCAGCTGTTTATTACCTGGCTGGCCCACGATTTGACCTGGGTGGGAATGGATGAAGATCAGGACGAAGTGATGGAAACGGACTGGTTTACCCTCGAAGAGATAGGCCAGCTGATCGCCCGCGGCGAGATGCCGGACGGGCTATCGCTGGTGCCGCTGCTGCATCTGATGGCGCAGCGGCGCACCGGTTTAGCGTAGCGGCTTCAGCATCCGCCAGCGGAACCACAGCTGAGCGACGAGGATCAGCAGGCCGCCGATAATTTTCTGCAGCGGTAGCTGTTCGCCGTACCACAGCGCGGCGGCAATCACCGTCAGCAGCGGTTCCAGCACCATAATAATCGCCGCGCTGGCGACCGCCGCGTACTTCTGCCCCTTCATTTGCAGGCCGAAGCGCAGGCTGGTGGCGATAACGATGCTGGCGAGCAGCCAGCCGAAGGTCGGCAGGGTAAACGGCTGAGTCCAGCTTTCAACGGCGGCGGAGATCCCCAGTCCGACAATGCCGGTAATGCCGAGCTGCACGGTGGTCAGCGGGATCAGCGGCACCTCGCGGGCGCTTTTGCTGGTGTAGCAAAACCAGATCGATTGCACCAGCGCGGTCAACAGGAACCAGCCCTGGCTGGGGTGAAACGCAATCGGCATATGCAGGCTGAGTAAGCCGAGACCGACAACCGCAATCGGCAGGCACTCCCAGTAGGCCCGCGCCGGCCGCGCCTTCATCATCACCCATGCGGTAAGCGGCACGAACAGCATCGACAGGCTCATGATAAACGCCCCTTCGCCCAGCGATGGGGTCGTTGATACCGAGTAGATCCACAGGCACAGGTTTAGCGCAAACCACAGGCCGCTGATAATCATGCGCGGCCACTGCTGCCTCTCGACGCGAAGGCCGCGGCAGAAAGGCAGCAGCAGCAGCGCGGCGAAGAAAAAGCGCAGGCCGAGGAAAGCGAAAACCGGCATGCCGGCAATCGCTTCCCGGGAAAAAATCCATCCGCAGGCGGCGATAACCGTCGCGGCTATGAGCAGCAAATCAGCCTGGCGTTGCCGGGTCATCGCCACGTCTCCTTGTGTGAGTGATTACCAGCCGGGCACCGCGCCGCCGTTGAAGATCGTCTCCGCCGCCTTCGCCACCTCAGGCGACTGGTAGGAGTGGATAAACGCTTTGACGTTTTCCGCGTCTTTGTTGTCTTCGCGGGTCACGATGATGTTCACATAGGGCGAGTTTTTATCTTCAATAAAGATGCCGTCGCGTACCGGGGAGAGGCCGGTCTGCTGCAGGTAGGTAGTGCTGATGATCGCCACGTCGACCTTCGGGTCGTCGATGACGCGCGGCAGCTGTGCTCCTTCCAGCTCCATAATTTTCAGGTGATGCGGGTTGTCAATGATATCAACCGCCGTCGGCAGCAGGCCGGTCCCCGCTTTGAGGGTAATCAGCTTTTCCTGCTGGAGCAGAAGCAGCGCGCGGCCCAGGTTGGTCGGGTCGTTCGGAATGGCGATGGTCGCGCCGTCTTTCAGCTCGGCGACGGATTTTATTTTGCGCGAGTAGCCCGCCATCGGGAAGACGAAGGTGTTGCCCACCGCCACCAGGCGATAGTTGTGGGCTTTATTATCCTGTTCGAGGAACGGGCGATGCTGAAAGACGTTGGCGTCCAGATCGCCGGCGTTGGTGGACTCATTCGGCAGCAGCGAGCCGCTAAAGCCCACCAGCTCCACGTCGAGGCCATATTTCTCTTTAGCCACTTTCTTCGCCACTTCCGCCACATCCTGTTCCGCGCCGTTAATGACGCCGACTTTAATGTGTTTCGCATCGCTGCCCTTCTGGTCGCAGCCCGCCAGCAGCAGGCCCGCCAGCATCACGGCGGCGGCTGTCCGTAAACGCAATTTCATTGTTATCACCCCGTCAGTCCATAGAAATCGTTATTATTTTTTCGTCTGAAACTATAACGACTTTGTGCTGGGGTTTTAAACGCAAAAACCGCAACCGGAAATAAAATCATCTTCCCCCTTTCTCCCGGGGGCGGCGCGATGCGCCTGCCCGGGCTACGGGTTCACCGTCGGCTGCGATCGAGTAGCCCGGACAGGTGCGCAGCGCCGCCTCCGGGGATCTCTTCAACGGTGAGGCTCGTTCCGCAGAACGGCGCCTTACAGCCCCAGCTCACTCAGCCCCGGGTGATCGTCCGGGCGACGGCCCTGGGGCCAGTGAAACAGACGCTCGCTCTCCGTAATGGGCAGATCGTTGATGCAGGCGTAGCGCGTCTGCATCAGTCCGTGCTCGTCGAATTCCCAGTTCTCGTTGCCGTATGAACGAAACCAGTTGCCGCTGTCGTCGTGCCACTCATAGGCAAAGCGTACCGCAATACGGTTATCGCTCCACGCCCACAGTTCCTTAATCAACCGGTACTCCTGCTCTTTACGCCATTTGCGCTGCAGGAAGTCGATAATCTGCGTTCTGCCGTGAACAAATTCGCTGCGGTTACGCCATTCGCTCTCGACGGTATAGGCCAGCGCGACCTTAGCGGCATCGCGGCTGTTCCAGCCATCTTCAGCGGCACGGACTTTTTGCGCGGCGCTCTCGCGGGTGAACGGCGGCAGAGGCGGACGTTGTTCGGTCATCATGAATCTCCTGTATGAATACCCTTCATACTTCAAGTTGCTTATGTGTTGGCTACACTCGTTCACCCCAGTCACATAGTTATCTATGCTCCTGGGGACTCACTCCCTTGCCGCCTTTAAGCAACTCGAATTATTTTGGGT
>PPYF01027209.1_pt1 | contig 28598 bp, 17 predicted proteins | sample 1559871 | NCBI WGS metagenome assembly PPYF01 (sample SAMN08240021, study PRJNA423297) | Human gut metagenome, whole genome shotgun sequencing project.
CGCCTCAATAGAACGTAGCAGTTGGGCAGGCTCGCTAAAAGTCTTATCTTGTCACGCGAGGCGCTAAAAACAAAAAAGAGCACGCCCGTACTCCACCTCGGCCGCGCTGCCAGTCCGCGCTCGGTACCGAAACCCCATCGCCCGTATGCCTTTACCCGTAAGGAAACCGCTTCATAAAACATGCACGATGCATCCGCGATGTGTAGTATCATCTTTGTCGTAAGACTTGGCATCCTGAAAGGAAGCACCTATGCCCAGTACCGTTCTCCTTGGCGCTCAGTGGGGCGACGAGGGTAAAGGCAAAATTACTGACCTTATTTCTTCTGATTATGATTACGTGGTTCGTTACCAAGGCGGCAACAATGCTGGCCATACGGTAATCCATGGCGACGTTAAATTGGCGCTCCATCTCATTCCATCGGGCGTGATGTATGACCATATTACACCGGTGATTGGTAACGGTTGTGTCATTGATCCTTCCGTGTTGATTGAAGAGATGACCATGCTCAACAACGCGGGATTTGCTACCGACAACCTTAAAATTTCGTGTGATGCGCACGTTATCATGCCTTACCACATTGAGCTTGATGGCGCTTCTGAGCGCAGGTTGGGCAAGCATATGATTGGTACGACCAAGCGTGGTATTGGTCCAGCTTATGAGGATAAAGTGGCACGCGTCGGCATCCGTGTTCAAGACTTACTGGATGAGAAAATCTTCCGCGAGAAGGTTGAAGCTGCGCTTTATTTAAAGAACCAAATCTTAGACAAGATTTATGGGCTTCCTACCTACACCGTGGATCAAATTTGTGAAGCATACCTTCCTTATGCTGAGGTAATCCGTCCGCATATGGCAGAAACCACACAGATGCTCAATCAAGCTTTGCGTGAGGATAAAAACATCCTGTTTGAAGGTGCGCAGGGCACTATGCTTGATATTGACCATGGTACCTATCCGTTTGTCACCTCATCGTCTTGTTGTGCGGGTGGCGCACCTACCGGATCAGGTGTAGGTCCTAAGGCTATCAACAAAGTTTTGGGCATTGCTAAAGCCTATATCACCCGAGTCGGCTCCGGTCCTTTTCCGACTGAGCTTCATGATGAAACAGGTGAGCTCCTCTGCAAAGTTGGCGGCGAGTACGGTGTCACCACGGGACGCAAGCGTCGTTGTGGTTGGTTTGATGCGGTTGAAGGGCGCTATGCTGCAGAGGTTAACTCCATGACGGATATGGCAGTTACCAAGCTCGACGTGCTCTCTTGTGTACCGCGCATCAAAGTATGTGTGGCCTATGAGGCTGACGGCAAAACCTACGATTATTTCCCCATGCAGCACAGCGTGATTTATCCTAAAAATGTCACCCCCGTCTATGAGGAGTTGCCCGGTTGGGAAGGCATTGATATTTCAGGCTGCAAGACGTTTGAAGAGCTTCCTCAAAACGCTCAGCGCTATATTACCTATCTTGAAGAGGTTACCGGTGTTCCTGCTTCCATTATTGCGGTAGGTCCTGATCGTAACCAAACCATCTTCAGAGGTTGGGAATCCAAATAAGAATGACGACTGCGCCCCGCACAATATTGACAACGAGGGCGCAGTTTTTGTAACGCAGCTCAGGCGATGCTGCCAACAACACAAGGAGACTTGAATAATGAACATTCTGGTTTTAGGTAGTGGTGGACGCGAGCATGCACTTGCTTGGGCACTTGCAAAATCTCCGCGTACCACTGAACTCTATGTTGCTCCCGGCAATGGGGGGACGGCGCATGTGGCCACCAACATTACTGGTCTCGATATCAACAACGGGGAAGCCGTCTTGGGTTTTGCGCGTGATCATGCTATTGATTTGGTAGTTATTGGACCTGAGGCACCGCTTGTTGCTGGTGTTGCTGATGTATTGCGCGCGGCGGACATTATGGTGTTTGGTCCTGACGCCCAAGGCGCTCAGCTCGAGGGCTCTAAAACCTACTCCAAACAGTTTATGGTAGACAACAATATTCCTACTGCTCGGTATGCTTCTTTTAGCGATGAGGCAGCCGCGCGCGCCTACTGCGAAGAGCTTGGTGCTCCCCTTGTGGTGAAAGCTGACGGCTTGGCCGCCGGTAAAGGCGTCATCATCGCTGAGAAGCTCGAAGACGCCTTGCAAGCAGTGAGCGACTGCTTTAGTGGCGCTTTTGGAGATGCGGGTTCAACCGTGGTTATTGAAGAGATGCTTACCGGGCCAGAGTGCTCACTGCTTGCTTTTGTCACCGGCGGCCAAGCGTTTTGCATGGCTCCGGCACAAGATCACAAGCGTGCTTATGATGGAGACCTTGGGCCTAACACCGGCGGCATGGGTGTTTATTCGCCCGTGCCCATCGTCACCCAAGAAGAAATGGCGGAAATGGTGCGCATCATGGAAGTTGCTGCTGCAGCAACCGCGTGTCCGCCTTTTGAACACGACTATCGTGGCTGTCTCTACGGCGGCTTTATGCTTACCCCTGAGGGTCCTAAAGTCCTCGAGTTCAACGCGCGTTTTGGGGATCCTGAAACGCAGGTCGTTCTCCCGCGTCTTGAGTCTGATCTTGTCGATATCATGGAGGCTGTCGCACTGGGTAAGCCGGAAGACATCGAGCTTTCTTGGTCTGAAGACTGGGCGGTATCGGTAGTGCTTGCTTCTGATGGCTATCCTGGATCTTATGAGAAGGGCAAAGTCATCTTAGGAATTGAAGAGGCTGAGGATCAGAATAAAACTATCGTCTTTCATGCGGGTACCACGTTGAATGCTGATGGTGAGCTTGTCACCAATGGTGGTCGCGTTCTCAATGTTGTTGCGCTTGGTTCTACCTTTGAAAAAGCGCGCGATCGTGCGTATCGCGGTGTCGAGTGCATCAATTTTGAAGGAAAGCAGTTCCGCACCGACATTGGTAAGCGTGCACTCGAAGGCCGCAGCGCCTGGGAGTAGCGGTCATCGGTTTCGCATCATCATTTCCAAATCAAAATTCCGGTGGCGCAATCTGCACTCCTGCAAGCGATCCACCCATTTGCTCAGCAATACAAAACGTCATGTAGAGCGGTAGATAATGCACCGGTTTGCCTGCGCGTTCTCCCCGCGATACGTTGGCCATTGAGAGTACGCAGGCTTCGTTGATGCCAAAGTCCTCGGTTGAAAGCAAATTATTGAGCGCGGTATGCAGTTTGTAATCCTTACCCGATTTAACTTCAATCGGCAACAAAGATCCGTCATCACGCTCAATAATAAAATCGACTTCGCCTTTGCGGTTATTGCGAAAGTAATACAGGTTGAGATCGCGACAAACAAGCTCTTGCGCAACTGCGTTTTCATACACAGCACCAAAATTGATAGCGGGAGAATTGGCAATCACATCGAGCATCGTTTGCGAACTATATTGTGCGAGCAGTAATCCTGTATCAGAACTATAGAGCTTAAATTTGTTCGCCTGTGCCGTCCGCTTAAGAGGGCGCTTGGGCTCCGTGGTCGCATACACCGGAATCACCACAGCTGCATCAATGAGCCAGTCAAAATCATGAGCGTAACGCTCAAACATGCCGCCCTTCTTGAGTGCATCCATTCGAAACCGCTTGTTCTCTTTATCAAGCTGACTCGGCACTGCATCAAAGACGGCACGAATTTGTGGCGCCCGCGGTTCGGCATACTGCGCGATATCATATCGATAATTCTCAACAATCTGCTCGCATACAAAGCGAACAGCCCCCACATCATACGACGAATCAAGATACGTCTGCACCGCTTCAGGCATGCCGCCGATTGCCACATAGTATCGATATAGACTGATCAAGCGTTCATGAAGTCCTTCATCAAGAGGAATAAGCTGGCGATGGGCTTCGCGGATCTGATCAATAATCGCCGGTGATACGTTTTGTGACCAGCAAAACTCTTCGAAATCAAGCGGGAACATACGCTCAATCTGCGCATAGCCGACAGGGAAAGAGCGGATCCCTTTAAGTTCGGTTCCGAGCATTGATCCCGACAAAACAAGGGGGAATCTTCCATCCTCGACAAGGAACTTAGCAACAGTAAGAATATCGGGTGCTACTTGAATCTCGTCCAAAAAGATAAGAGAAGCGTGCGGAACTAACGGGGTGGTTGATAACAGAGAAAGGCGGGCAATAAAGTCCTGCGTGTCGCTTGCCTCAGAAAGCAGGCGCGCTGCTGCTCTGTTTTCAAGGAAGTTAATCTCAACAAGATGATCGAAATTGTTTTCTGCAAAGTGACGGACAACAAAGGTCTTACCCGTCTGCCGAGCGCCAACCAATAAAAATGCTTTGTTCTTGGGAGAGGCATGCCACTGTTCTAAGGTAGCTTCTATCTTGCGTTTGAGTGCCACGAGAATCCTCCTTGTGTCCAATACAGAAAGAATAGTAGCATGTATGTGTCTAACACAGAAAGAAAGTTGCTAAAAATGTGTCTAACACAGAAAAGTGGCCAATTTTGTGTCTAACGCAGAAACCGGCATAATTTGGCAAAATTTTGGGAAAATTCAAAGCTGCAAGCCATTCATTCGCCGCTTTTATTGCGCATCCGGATATCTCTTCTCTTGACCCGGTAAGGGAGTTGCGTATAATAGTTACTCGCGTCACAGCTGACACGCATGACGTAAACATATCTGGTCGGATAGCTCAGATGGTAGAGCAGCGGACTGAAAATCCGCGTGTCGAGGGTTCAAGTCCCCCTCCGACCACCATGAATTTCCACCCGTTCTGCCTGTTCAGAGCGGGTTTTGTTTTGAATATTGTGGTACAAATCATGCCATAATAAACAGGAAAAGGGAAATCTTGTAAGTTCATTTAACCAGGTATTACAATAGGTTCCAATAACTGTTGGGTTATGACATAAAACTCTTGGGTTGTACAAAAACTGTATGTGTAGTTCGTAGTAGACTCGGGAGGTTTAACCATGCACCGCACAAGTATTGTGCATTTTATAATGCTATAAGGAACCGTATGAAAAAGCTGCTTTCGTATTCTCATCTTAAAAACACCAAACAGGCAGTCAATAAGGCATTTTCCTGTTTCATCGCTGTTATTCTTGTAGTGGGGTTTTCGTTGCCAGCCGCGGGCGCTACTGCCTTCTCTTATGCTGATGAGCCGTCAGGCACTACAACAATCCTAAACACTGAGCGCAATGCAGATGTGCCAGAGGGGGAGTATGTTTATGTTCCTGGTGAAGGCACTGTTGCGCCAACACCTAGTATGCAGCCCTTGATGGTTGCTCAAACATCAACCAACCAAGCGGCTTCAACCTTGAGCATTGATCCTTCTAACCAGGCGCAGATGAACGTGCTTGTTGAGAACCGCTTTACAGGACTCAATCCGGCAAACACTAAAGTCAATTTGTATGATTACACCTCATACAAAGTTGATGGGAACGACGAGCAATTCAGTTCTTCGGATCCGACAAACTGGTTAGGCACTACAAGTAATCCTAATATCAATACGGGTCATGCTCTTACTTTTGGTAATGGCATGAATAATGATATGGGATATTGGAATGCAGGTTCTGGTTCTGGTATGGGAGTATTTTCTGGATACACGCCAGGCTTTCAAAATATTGTTGCTCCTACATCAGGAGCAGATGGTTATCCGATGCTATCGGAAGCAAGCGCTTCCGTGCAAGGAGGCGGTACGGAGTATGCTGCAATTGACGTAGCGCCTGGTTGGACTACGCGTTCGCTCACTACGTGGCCGCTTGTGGGTGGATTTGATAGCAATCCACCACTCTACAGTACCGCAAAGCGCTACGGTGATGCAGATTTTCCGCTTGCTAGCTGGGCAACGCCAGGTCAAGCGCTCTATCCTTCAGCAGGAGGAAAAAATATTTCTGATACCGTGCAAGATCAGTGGAACAAAGATCGTTCCCTCAATTATCTTTTTGATACGAGTGCAGCGGCAAGTAGTGCACCAGGACGAACGGAAACCCATGAAGATGTAAAGGGATTATTCCAGATTGATGATCAAGGATATTATTATTACAACATGCGCCAAAATTTCGCGCAGTATACCGCTAGCGCGGTAGAAGGACGCGATGGTTCCATAATTCCTGCTAATAGCTTTATCCTCTACGATGCTCCTGCGGGTGTGCGTACTGATGGTGCACCTATTGGCAATTTCTTTCCCTTTAACACGGGAGAGCAAGTCTTTAAGGTGGAGAATGACAAGCTGGTAAGTGATATTTATGCTGCCAATGGAGTGAGACGTGCTGATGGGGTTATTTCACCAGCAGATTCTAATCTTGCTCAGGGAAAGCCTCTTATGAACCATAATTTAGGTATGTCTATGGAGACAGATTTCCGTCAGCCTATTAACGGTAAAGTGGGAGCTAACGACATGACCTTTGAGTTTATCGGAGATGATGATCTTTGGGTTTTTGTCGATGATGTGCTTGTACTTGATTTAGGCGGTATTCACTCAGAGCTCTACGGTACTATCAACTTTGCAACAGGGGAAGTTGATATGGGAACCGCATTTAAAGCAGATGCGGATGGCAATAGTATTAAAGCGCCAGCAGTCCGATCGACTACTATTAAAAACATGTTTGAGGCAGCAGGAAAAGCTGATGATGTGCGTTGGAATGAGGACACATTTGCTTCAAGTACCTCGCACACTCTAAAGATGTTCTATTTTGAGCGAGGCAATTATGACTCATCGCTTTCTGTCCGCTTCAACTTGCAGCCTGCTCTATATCAGCGTATCAAGAAAGTTGATCAAAACGGCAATGCACTTGCAGGAGCAGAATTTGATCTGTACGAGGTTAATGTTCCTGCTGGTACAACTACTGACAACGCACAGAATGTTACACTTGACCAAGTGAGTGTTAAGGGCGCACCGCTTACGCATTTAGTGACGGACCAAAATGGTGATGCCCGCTTTGTTAGCAATGATACCGTTGGAACTGATCAAGAAGAACCATTCAATTTCTCGGATCGTTATGATGGCGGAAGTAATGGGCTGCTCTATATTCTGCGTGAGACCAAAGCGCCAGCTGGATATAAGTCGGTGCCTACTGATTTGCTGTTGCGCTTCAATCCAGAAAATACCATGCTCATTGTAAACAACCGCTATCAATCAGGTGCATATGCAAGCTTCAATAGTTATGTAACGGGGAATAATGGTTCGATCTATTTTGGACAGATTGGCGAAAACGGAGAGATGGTAAGCAAGATCCCTGACGATCAATTGGGTGGTGCCACTACCGCACAAGTTCCGCTTAATTCGCAGCGATATGGCCTTACCGTTGCGGTGCCTATGATCAAACAGACGCATTACCATAATGATCGTGCGTGGTATCCACTATATGGTGATAATCTCATGGGATTTCAGACGGTTAAAGTGGGGGAGCTTGATGCTTCTTATCAACAGTATCGTCAAGATACGCGTGTGGCAACACTTACAGCAGCACTTATGCAAGCTGCTGAGCATTATCGTTCAAGCCAAGGTCTAGATCAAAATCATACTGAAGGTTGGTATCTTGATTGGAATAAAGACAACAATCGTCTTGAAGGAGTTCTTCAAAATCTACCAGGACGCGCTGATCGTTATATTCTTACCAACTCAAAGGGCGACATGAGAATGTATTATGCCCTTATTGAACCTGATGCGCTTGCACGAGCTCTTGGTGTTTCTGAAGATACCGTGCGCGATATGAGCAGTGCTGATCGTTACAATGCTCTCGGTAGGGTGACTATGGAGGCACTAGATGCTGGCGAGGGTGCACCTACTGATCGCCTTAATGAGTTGGTGCAGCTTATTAATCCTTATTCTGATAATTTCCAAGAGCGTGGTTATACAGGACTTGATATCTCTGAGTTTATTCGTAATTTTCGCACGGTACTTTATATTCCCAACGAACAGCGTCAGCTACGAGTGACTAAAATTGACCAGAATGGTATTGCTAGAAATGGGGCAGAATTCGCGCTCTATTCCACTAAAGATGACGCTGATCAGGATGCAAATCGTGTTTCATCAGGTGTTACTGCAACAATTGATGGAGTAGATGGAATGCTTGTTTTTGAGCCCCGTCAAAGTCACGATGCCATGCAAGATGGCTATGCTGATATGGCATGGCCTAATGTCACTTATGAGAGTGGTGCGCAAACGTACTATCTAAAAGAAACGCGAGCTCCTCAAGATTGTGAAATTAATCCTACAATCATTCCAGTCAAAGTAGGGGTCTACTCAATCTATGCTGACGCGGGCACACCGGATGATGCGGTAAGCGTTTCAGCAGGAGTAGGTAAACTTACCCAAACCATGGTGCAGTATGCTGCTGAAGGTGATGTAAATATTACCTTGCGTGACATCACCTCATTCGCTCAGCAACAACCATCAGATTCATTTGGCCTGCGTGATTGGCGCGATGTCTACCTTGCTAATACAGGTACGACAAAAATACCATGTTCTATGGATCTACATTATGGCTCAAATGCTGTTATTGACTATGGTTTATCTGATGAAGATGGCGGCAAGAATATTCAGCCGTTCTTTGTGACTGATACAGGATATTTACGTACGCGAGTGCAGCAGAACCTACACGAGCACGATGACCCCAATGATCCGCAGCATTCAGAAGCTAATGCTGATGATCTTGGTGATATGGATATAACGAGTCTATTTAGCTTAATTAATACCGTTATTGTGACCGACAAGAATACAGCGGCTCCCGCTGCGGGTAACCTTTCTCTTTCAAAGACGGTAACAGGAAATACTCTTGTTGATGAGCAATACACACAACTATTCCATTTTGTTTTGCATCTGTATGATGGGTCGGGCGCTGAAGTTCCCAATACTGAGCGTTATTACTTCTATGGAAAGGATCGTACGGGATATATTGGAAGTGGCGATGAGATTCCTTTACATCACGATGAAAATATTGTTGTAATGGGCATTCCTGAGGGCTATTCCTATTCGATTAGTGAAGTTGATGGGGATCAGGACGGATTATTCGTTTCGCCAATTGGAGGAACTGTTGCAGGTAAGATTGAGCAGGGTATACAGCATACGGTGCAGTTTGTAAACTCGCAAGATAAACCCAAGCCTCCATCGCCTGACAACCCTGATACGCCTGTTGATCCAGATAATCCAAACTTAGATGACTCTAACAACGATTTTCATTCAGGCGACACGCAAGATGATCGCAATGGGTCTTTAATTGCGCAAACCGGTGATTATCCTCTCATGCTTGTAGTGGTAGGTCTTATTATGTTGGCTGTTTGCGCTGCGGGAGTAGCGAGGTATACTCATTGTCGCTTTCGTCATCAAAGCAATCGCTCTCGCTAAAAGGGTACTTTGTTGTCTTGATTAATGTTCAATGAAGTATTTGCTTTAGAAGATCTAAATAAAGGAATCAAAAACCAAAGGAACCACCCATGAGCCAATCATGTACCGATAACTGCAAAACCTGCTCCAAAAACTGTGGTGATCGCCGTGAGCCTCAGAGTTTTCTCGCTGATCCCAATCCCAAGTCTAACGTCAAGAAAGTCATTGGTGTCGTGAGTGGCAAAGGCGGTGTAGGCAAATCGCTCGCGACGTCGCTTTTGGCTTCGGCTTTCGCACAGCTTGGCAAGCGCGTGGGTATTCTTGATGCGGACATCACGGGTCCTTCTATCCCGCGCATGTTTGGCATTCACGGCCAGGCCATGGGCAGCCCCGACGGTCTTATTCCTGTGCAAGCAGCCGATGGCACCAAAATCATGTCGACCAATTTGCTCCTTGGCAATGAGACCGACCCCGTTATCTGGCGCGGTCCGGTGATTGCGGGCGTGGTTAAGCAATTTTGGAGCGATGTGGTGTGGGGTGACATTGACTATCTCTTTGTTGACATGCCTCCCGGAACGGGCGATGTTCCCCTGACCGTCTTTCAGTCGCTGCCCGTCGATGGCATTGTGGTAGTTACCTCTCCTCAGGAGCTCGTGAGTATGATTGTGGCCAAAGCGGTCAATATGGCTAAAGCGCTCAATGTTCCCGTGATGGGTTTGGTTGAAAACATGTCGTATTTCATCTGCCCCAACTGCAACGAGAAGCACTACATTTTCGGCGAGACCAAGCTTGACGCTCTGGCAAAAGAGTTCGGCATTTCCGCAACAGCGCAGATTCCAATGGATCCGCATATTGCAGAATTGTGCGATGAGGGCCACGTAGATCAAGTGCCCGCTCCTTGGCTCAAAGACATCATCGCCGCCCTTTCCTAAAGCAACTAGGTCAAGCAGCAAGAATTAAGAATAATAACGCTTTACGATAATAACGTAAGGCGTTATTATCTGTTTATGATTATTTCTTTTGCCGATGAAGACACAAAAAAGCTAGCTCAAGGAATAAGAGTTAAACGTTTTATTGCATTTGACCGTGTTGCTAAACGTAAGTTATTACAACTTCAAGCCGCATTGACTCTAGATGATCTGAGGATTCCTCCAGGTAATCATCTTGAGGCGTTGAAGGGTGACAGGATTGGAACGTATAGCATCAGAATTAATAATAAAATGCGACTTTGCTTTCGATGGACTGAAGCTGGCGCTGAAGATGTAGAAATCGTTGATTATCATTAATTAGAAAAGAGGGAGCAACATGGGTGAATATCACTATGAATATATTTCAATATCGCCTGGTGAATTACTGCAGGAAGAATTTTTGGAGCCTTTGGGTATTTCAAAATATCGTTTAGCAAAAGAGATTGGTGTGCCTGCTGGACGTATAGGGCAAATAGTTGCTGGAAAGCGATCCATTACTGCTGATACAGATTTGAGGCTTTGCAAATTCTTCGGTCTTTCTAATGGTTACTGGCTTCGCGCTCAAGCAGCCTATGATACTGAGGTAGCGCAACATGAATTAGAGGATGAGTTAAATAAAATTAAACCTTGGAATAGTGCAGCTTAATATAAAAGTAGTGTTAACGTATTCTTATAAAGGTTATTTTGTGGCTAAGTTTAATTATTCAAGACTTAGCCGTTTCTTTTTGAATCCTACAACTCAGGTCTATCCTTGAACGATTCATCATGCACGCCAATTGCACCATCAAACGCATCGCTTCCATCTTGAAAGCCAATATGCCAATGGCGCGCATCGCAAAAGGGTTTGTCGGATGAGGCTCCGCAGCGACAAAGTGCATAACGGTTGCGCTTCTCATACACGGAACCGTCAGCGCTGACAAGGTGAATGCCACCACGCACAAAGATAGGGCCACTGGCATGTTTTTCGGGATCTTCGAGAAGCACAATGCTCGGCTCGAACGTTTGCTCATATACCTGGCCGGTTTGCTTGTCGTGATGCTCAAGGCGACCGGTTGGACACTGCCAGGATGCTGCAATCAGCTCTTGCGCGTCGGTATCTACATTACGCATCATCTCCCAAACACTCCCATCGCGCCTATGACACAACCGCGCAAACGCACACCGCTTGTCATCGTGCAACTCGAGTTCCGCGCCATCAAAAACATGAGTGCGCTCCTCGTATGGCTCACGCGATGCCGTCTCCGTTCCATCAAAATCACCGCAACTATGCGCATGTACGTGAGCACCATCGCAAAACGGCATATGTTGTGACGCACCACAGCGGCAGAGGCGATACGTCACGCCAACCTCATACTCCTTTAAACGGTTGTACTGGAGATGCGCTCCGTCAGACGCTTCTACCAAAACGTCCTCATAAAGCGGCACGTCACCCGTCACGACATATGGCCCATGTTCGATAATGGTGATTGCTGCGGTGTTCGATGTTCCTTGAGTAGGCGATGGGGTAGCCTCCACTGCAACGGTATCTTGTTTGGTGTTCGTAGGTTCGTGCGCCATGATTGCAGTCCTTCCGTATCTTGATCGGATCTTACGCAGATCTCAAATAAATCTCAAATAAATCTTAAGTCGGTCTTATAACAATCTCATATAGAGTGCAGGTACCGTATAAGCAGGTCTTATTTGTAGCTGAACCGTATTTCAGATCCGCCTTAAGCGTGCTTCATCCTAGTCTTGTCTTGATTTCATCCTGATTTGATTTTTGTCTGATACGGCGTTAGTAAAGACTTTATTCCTTTATTCATAAAAATCACAAATACTTATGAATTTACTATGAATAGTCATAATGAGTTATGACAAAAAATATTGCGCAAACATGCCTAAAAACGGTAATCTTCTCTATCCAGTGATTACATAATTGTGTGTATTTATAACTTTTCAAAAATGAAAGACTATAAATGTGAATAAATTGTCAGTATAGTAACAATTGGGTAATCACCTGGGGTTAATCGGGATTTTTGGGTACGGGCACACATTCTAAAAAACAAACCACGTATAAACAGCATTCGCACTAGGAACGCACTACACGCACTAGAAACGTACTACACAATTCAATACACGCTCGTACGCAAAATCCGCTGGCTACACCCCAGGAAAAAATAGTAAGTAAGTTACTCGCTTATATCTTTAGGGGGACATTATGCGAGCACGAGTAATGAGCAAAGCAAATGCTGCATTAGCCGCACTGCTGGCGTTTGTTTTTGCATTCAGCCTCTTGGGTATACCCGCGCCTGCACTAGCAGAGACTACAGCGGATAACTCAGGGGAAGAGCAGGCTAAGCCTATCACCGTAAGCGGTGCTGATTTTTTGCAGCCAACCGCACAGGGATGGGAACTGCTTAAAGTAGACAACCTTGGTGATCAAGCAATTTACATCACGGTTAAAAAAGATGGAAAGCCACTCAGCAATCCTTTTAAGTACACCGCTGATATGAATCAAGCTGGTTCTAGTGAAGATTATGCTGGTTCTGGTGCACAGATTGCACAAATCGTTGGCGTTCAGATGAGGGCATCAACGGGTGCAACAGAGGGGCAAACAGCTGCTGAGTTGTTAGGTGATCCTGCCAAACATAGCACCTATACCGTTGAAGTAAGTAATACTTTGATGCAAGGTGACACCCTTTATAGCGGCACAATATATCCTGTATATGGAAAGCTTGTAAACAAAGACCAAACTGAAAACCAGACCCCCGAGTTGGTACTTCTTGGTATTCGCACTGCAGACAAAAACGAAGTGACCAAAGTTAAGAATTTGGGTGTTGGCCAAACGTATTACAAGCAAAATACAACGGAAGATGCGCACCCCATCGCTTATAGCATTCCCAGTGGAACAACCTGTGATAACACCTTTGATGAGGGCCTTCAGGCCTATGTTGTTACGTATGAACAAAATTCAGCTGACAGTGTAGAGGGCGTTATCAACTACGTTGACCCTGATGGCAACGTAGTAAAAACTGAGACTTTCAGCGGAATTGATCAGGATGGCAAAGTAGTCCACATTAAAAAGTCTTTTACGGCAGCTGATCCTGAGAACGCGGATACTATCAATTACTACCGTGCAATTTCAAGTCTCGGTGGAACAAAGGTTATGCTCACTCCATCGCAAGCTTCTTACACGGTGCTCGTAATGCCGGTAAAGAATATGGATGAGCAGTCTTATGACGTAGTTGTTAAGTACGTTGACGAGCATGGCTCACTGTTGTGGAGTGATACGGTTGGCGTTGCTGGCTATGGATATCGCTACACGCTCCCTAATACGTTCTCTATGAATAAGCAATCAGGTGTTGAGAGCGCTGACGGCGTTAACTTCTATCGATTAAATGCAGGCAATATCCAGGGTGGCAAGGTAGTTGAATCAGACAACAAGAACGGTACTGCGCTTGAGTTTACAACAAACCTCACTGATAGCGACTTTGTCATGGAAGATGGCAAACGCACGGTGGTCGCGGCCTATGATTCACAAGATGCTACTAAAGAAGTCATTTTCACCTTGGTAGAGGTTGATGGCGAGACGGGCACTGAGCTCGGTCGCGTTGTTCAAACCGTTACTCCTGATCCGGCAACTAACGTAAGCTACATGCCTGAGAAGAAAGAGTTCAACGGCAAGACTTATGTTCCTTGGGCGGGTAACACCGAAGAGATTGTCTATACCTGGGAGAGTTTAGGCCAGAGCGTTGATCTTCTGCAGTATGTCTACTACGTACCCGAGGACTTTGTTCCAGGAGACGCGTATGACATCACCGTGCAATACATGAATATTGCCAATGGCGCGGTGTTACGCACTGAGACGCTCACGGTAGATCCTGAGATTACTAATTATGTTGAGGTACAGGGCGTTGAGCGCTTTACGCAGGACGGCAATGAGTATGTGCGCTTGGCTGGTCAAGAGACCGGAATTCGCCATGCGTATTTCTCTCCGGATAGAACCTACACCATTTACTACCGTGATGTTGACGATGTGATTAACGCCAATACAACGGTTACTCGTACTCAAATCATCGAAACAACCAGAACCGTAACGGTTCCTGGTGGCGGCATTACCGCGGCTCCTGCTCCTATTGCGGCGCCTGCAGCGGGTGCCCCTGCTGCTGATGCGGGTGTTGCACCGGGCGCAGGAACCACCATTATCAACGACGATGACAACCCCTTAGCTGGTCTTGACGGACAGGATACGGCAACGGAGCGCTCTATTGCCGATAACGAGAACCCCTTAGCTTCCGGCGCTGCTGGTATGAATTGGGGACTCATTGCGGGTATTGGATTTGGTGTACTTGCAGTTGCAGGCATTGTGGCTTATGCCCTGCTTCGTCGTAAGCGCAATAAGAACGAGCAGAACGCTTAAAGGGAGGTGGACAGCATGAACAAACTACTCAATAACATAACAAGTAATAAAAACTTCAAACGTTGGTTAGGGATTATCCTGGCTATAGCGCTTGTGGCCACCATGTTCCCTTATATGAGTGCTGCCTATGGAAATAACGATGAACCAGCTCAACAAGATGAACCTGCTTTGGTTGAGGCAGGAGATAACACCATTATTTCTGAAGAGGATTCTGATGGCGATGGGTCTGAAGAACCTGTAGAGGGTGAAGATCCACAGTCAGGTGACGACGGTATAGCGGTCGTTACTGAAGAGCAGACTGAATCAACTAATGGACCAAGCAAAGCGGCTGCAAGAGCGGTAAATTACGATAATAATGCGAATGAGCTCAATGTTGCCTTGCAGAGCGGGAATGTTGGAACAAAAGACAATCCTGTTTCAATTAGTTTCACCAAAGAGGCTCCTACCGTAACTATTCCAGATGGAAAAACTATTTTTGGAACGATTAGTGTAGGCGCAAATACCACGTTGACCCTTTTAGGTACGGGCACTATTAATGGCTGTCAAAAAGGAAGCGTTATTACGGTAGAAGGCAAAAACGCTAAGCTTGTTGTAGGGGATACAAATAGTGGTCCAACAATTACGGGTGGTACTGGCGGAAAGCTCACTGTAAATCCTACTTCGGGCAATGATCAGATCTTTTTTGGCCAGCCAAAAGTGGGTGGCGGAATCCTTGTTAAACAGACAAGCAAAAAGGAAACAGCTTCATTAGTTTTTAATAATGGTGTTGTTTCAGGTAATACGGCACAAGCAGGTGGCGGTATCTACATTGATCGCAACTGTTTGTTTGTTATGAATAATGGAGCGGTACAAAATAATCAGACGGTACGTGCGGCCAAGAAAATCGAATTAGAAACTTCGGGTGATGCTCGTACTGACAAGAATGCTGCTCATGAAGGTGGCGGCATCTATATTGGCGGAACGGCCAATATCTACAAAGGCAAAATTTTGAACAACAAAACCGCAACGGTAAACGACTGGGGTGGTGGCGGCATCTTTGTTGAGTCAAAAGGTTGTTTATATTTTGGTGATACCGCAAAGCCTCAAGCTAGTGTGCTCGTTACCAACAATACCGCCAAAGGTCTTGGTGGGGGAATCTCTGGATGCCCTCATGCAAAAACAGGCATTGGAACAGTAGGTGGCGATGATGCTGCGATTGCAATATACGGCAATACAGCTAAAAGAGAGCAATGGCCAGATAATAGATTCCTTAATCAAATTGGTAGTCGTGGAGACTTTATCGCTAAAGCTGACAGCAAAGGTTTTACTGCTGATTTAGCTATGGATTATTACTGCACGTTTGCAAGTGTTGTTGGTGCACAGTATTTCAAAACCAATGAAACGTATTCCTGGAAAGGGCGTCTAGCATATCCTAATTCAACTAATACAGGTGTTGGTACAGCAACCAATGTAACGATTGACAAGAATAAAGATTCATCGTTTTTGGCAGTCGATAATGCGTCTCTTGGATTAACTGCAGCTGCACCAGCAAGTCCTCTGAGTGAAGAAAGCTTTGACGTTGTTATTAAAGACAACGAAAGCTCGACACATGGTGGAGGTATTGGCTCCAACGGTGTTGTCGCTATGGGTTCTATGCCATCAAAAGATATCATCAATAATGAATGGTCTTTTGCAGTAACTAAGCAATTTAAAAAGGTAAACGATACGCTTGCTGGTTTGCAAGGTGGCGAATTTACCTTTGGTGTTTATAAAAATGAAGATTGCACAGATCAAGTTGTAATTGATGGAAAACCTTTACAAGCCACCAATGATGCTTATGGAAAAATAGTCTTTAACTTCAAAGGTGAAGAATACTCTGGAAGTGCTAATGGCCAAAATTACACGTTCTATGTGAAAGAAATATCGGGTAATAATTCCAACATCGAATACGATTCGTCAGTTATTAAAGTTGTTGCAAAGGTGAAGAAGATCACCACTACAACAAGCAATGGCGAGGTTCCTTGGAAATTAACCACAATTAATTCCGAGTTGGATAGTATTGAATACTTTGTAAAAGAAAATGGAAATTGGACAAAACAGAATACAGCGCCAGTTTTTACGAATAAGGTGCTTCCTAACGAAGATACAGAGCAAGTTGCTGTTCCTTGGAACTTGGAGTTCACCAAGCAATTAGTAAACAATGAGAATATGGATCTCTTTGGGGTAGATGCGGATGCTCTCGCCAATAAAGTAAATCCAAAATTTACCTTCAACTTGTACAAGCCAACCAGTGACGATGGCCTTACTGACGGAAAGCTTGATGAAGGAAAGCTTGAGCAAGTTGCTACCGCACAAAATGGAGTCGCAGGAAACAACAAAGGAAAAGTTACCTTTACCTTTGTTGATAAAAAGGCAAGCAATGAGGGCATCAATGATCGTATTGATGTAAATCAGTATCGCAAGGATAGTGAGGGTAGCGTTGACTACACCTTCTATGTAAAAGAGACGGTGTCAGCAGATGATCGCAATCCGCTTATTACCTACGATGACACCTGGCACAAAGTTGTGGTAACCATCAATACTGCCAAGACTGAGCAAACTGACAATCCTGATTCGTTAACGCCGACGCATGTGACAACGTATACGTCATCTTTGAAAAGCGTGAAATACTACACGGCTGATGAAAATAGTGCTTGGGTTGAGAACGCTAAGGGAAAGAACTTCGTCAATATCTATCATCCAGAGGGAGCTTTGAATCTGCAAGGAAGCAAGAGTTTCTTTGGAGCAGAAACTGATGGATTTACCTTTACTATGCAGCGTGTGAATGCTCCTGAAGGCGATCAGTTTGCAGGTGCTCTTACTCCTCTTGAGAAGATGAATTATCGAGGCAGTGCTAAGGACTTTACTAATGGCAATGCACCGATCATCTTTGATGAGATAACCTATGATTCTGTTGGTGACTACTGGTACATGATTACCGAGGATCCATCAGAGGGAGTTATCACTGACCCGCGCGTGTATGTTGTTAAAGTTTCGGTAGCCATGGCAAATGATGGTTTAAGCCTTACCCCATCGGTAGCTGAACTTTACTATGCTGAAGGTATTGAGACTGATCAAGATGGTAACCAGTTGCCTCTCGATTATGCTGGCTTACACCAGCTTGTAATTAATTCAAGCGATGCGGCTAATGGCGCCATCACTGTGCCAGAGCTGAGCTTTAGTAACTTTGATGAGCAGATGGCAACCATGAGTGCCTTTGGTTATGCGGTAAATGCAGCGTCTAATGCTCCCATTGATCAGCAGTGCTTTGTTGATCCTAAGATTATCAAGAACTTAGAGGGTCGCTCCCTTACTGAAGGCGAGTTCAACTTCAAGCTAATCGAGATTAATGCTGGCGAGAACGGCGTTGTTGATTGGTCACAGACTCAGGGTGTTGTAATCTCTGAGACCAGCAATGACCGCTATGGCATGGTTGACTTCGACAAGGCTAACAATGTAAGTGGTGACTGGGAGAACCCAAGCTGTTTGCTCTACACTGCACCTGGTACGTATTACTATCGCGTAGTAGAGGCTAATGAGCTTAGTGACCCATCGGTAGATTATTCAAAACAGATCATCACCTTTACGACGGTGATCGAGTTTAACGAAGACGGACAGCTCGAGTGCACGGATATGTACTACGGTCATGTTGAGAATGGCGAAAATGTTCGTTACACCGAGTCTGAGAATCCGCAATGGCACCCAACCATGACTAACTACGCTCGTGGTATGGACTTGCAGGTTCGCAAGACTAGCGCGCTTGATCGCGAGAATGGTCTCGAGGGTGCAACTTATGGATTGTATGCCGTTAACAACGGTGCTCAGGCAGACATCTTCTTGGGCGAGGGAACCTCGAATGAAGATGGTTGGATTACGTTCAAGAATGTAAGCCTCAATGAGGGCACGCTCTACTACTTCAAGGAGCGCTTGGCACCAGCAGGACACACGGTAAGTGAGTTCCGCAGCTCGTACTTCTATATTGTGAAAGACTCATCGGCACCTAATGGATACACCATGATGTATACCGACAGCAAAGCTGATATGGGTTCAAAGGCTGATGCGAGCGACATCGTAGCGTTGGCAGCAACAATGGCTGAGGCGCAAGATGCACAGGACGGACAGGGCGGCCAGGACGGAACACAGGGCGGTACGCCACAGGGCGCTCAGTCTGAGGACGGTAACATGATCTTCACCTTTGAGCAGGATGGCGGCGTATTTGATGAGGCAACCTACACTGAGATTGCCAAAGTCGACACCCGTACCCACGAGTGGGTTGAAGGCGCTGAGCTTTCCATTATTGAGAAGGATAGCGGCAAGGTAATCAACAGCTGGAAATCGGGCACAGCAGTTGAGGTATTGCAGGGCAAACTCAATGTGGATACCACCTATATCCTGCGCGAGGACAAGGCTCCTGAAGGGTATGCAAAGGCCGATGACGTTGAATTCAAGATTGACCAGTATGGCGCAGTTAAGATTCTGAGCGGAACCAGCAACGGTAATGCTGAGTTGCAAGACGCAACCATCCGACTTTACGACACTATGCTTGACGCAGAAGTGGTAGAGACCGTTCAGAAGGAGAACGTCATCGAGACTCCTGATAATAGCGCAGGCGGCTTGAGCAAGACAGGCGATTATTTACCAATTGCTGGTGTGGCTTTGCTCGCCTTGGGAAGTTTGATTGTTCTGCTTGTTGTTGCTCGCAAGAGGAAGAACTCAAAAGAGTAAGTAAACAAGTTGCGCTTTGCATACGTGGCACGACGCACAAGGACAGATGCCACGAATAAGTACCTCGTATAAAAACACTTCGGTGCTTCCCCCTCTTGATGAAACCCCACGTGACCAGATAGGTTGCGTGGGGTTTCTCAGTGTGTGCAGAGTATGGCGCTTTTTCTAACGGGTGAAAGTCCCGAGTACGTCCGGCAGTGGGAAGTAAGATGGCGATGGGGTGAGAAGAAAGCAGGATGGATGTTTGCCTCGTTTTGTCGCTATGTGCGAACATGATGAATTTCGGTTTGGCGCATGCGTTCTTCCATCACGTCAGGATGAGTATCAAGAATGCGCATGAGAATATCAACGGGTTTTGATTGAGGAACGCGACCTGTTTCCCATCGTGATACAGACGGAGTTGAAACACCTAAAATCTTTTCAAATTCTTGCTGATTGACACCATATTTCTTGCGGATCTGTTTGATCTCACATGGGGTGAGGAGGCCGACGCGCTTTGCATATTGTTCAACGAGAAGAGCGTCGTATTTCTCACCTTCTTGAGCATCGAACATAATCTCGCCACAGTGATCACAAAGGTGATAGGTGATCCCTGTGATGGTGAGTTCTTCGCCACGGAAGTTCTCAGTAATAGGATCAGATGATACATGCATATCAGATCCGCACTCTAAACAAATCATTGATGCGCTCCTAAAATTGATAGCCATCTTCTTTAAGCGACCAGATAGTAATTACAGGACCATTTTCATCCAGAAAATATTTCACGTACCATTCGGTTCCGTAACAAGGAACATGTCGATAAATATCTGCATGTGTATTGGGTCGATTTTCTAGTTCGACAGATTTATAGAAATGACTACAACGTATTGCTGCAAAAAGATCTTCAATGGTCTCTTTTGGCAAGTAACCATGATTGAGGAGATTGATTCGTGCTCTTTTGGAAATTGAATATTTTGCGTGCTCCACTAGAACTTGAGCAACATCTAAGTCGTATTGTGCCTCTTTCTTGTGTCCCAATGTTTCTCCTTGTTTCGTAAATTTAGCATGATGCTAAATTAATTGCAACAGTCATTTAAGAGGGAAGTTGGTTGACAACTTTGTCTATATGCTTAATTGCTACAGTAGCGCGGATGTTTTTAAAACTATTGCAAGGGAGTCTTAAACAGCTCTTAACAAAATTAAATCTTTGTTTATTGTTGCTTGTTCGAGCATGGCATCGGTTTGTAACAAAGGCGTAAAAAGCCTCATCAGAAAGAGCGCTATAATTTTTCGAACGATATAACGAAAAAGATTCGCTGTGGTCTTACGATCAAAGCGATAAAACAAGAGCAACCAGCCACGATGTGATGAGGGGAGTGTTGGCGCAGTGCTTGATAAAGAACTGTTTCGACTTCCTGGAATCAAGCTTCTTTTGGGCGTTATGGTTGCGCTTTCGTTTTTGGAAGCGGTCTGCATCATTGGTGAGGCGTGGGGTTTGTCTCACGCGCTCGTGGCGTTGTGGCAAGGCGCGGCTTTCGAACAAACATTTAGTTATCTGGCTGTGTTCGGTATTTCGTTTCTTGCGGTGCGCGTGGTGCTCAATGCGCGTGAGGCGTATGTTGGTAAGTACGCCTACAAACAATCGCGCGCAGAGCGAAGCGCTCTTTTCGAATCCATTTTCAGAACGGGAGCGCCTGCGGTGCAAGCGTTTGGCACCGGCACGACGGCGACCATGGCGCTCGAGGGTGTAGATGCGTTTCAGAAATACCTTGAGACCGTGCTTCCTAACGTGGTCAAAATGGTGGTCTTGCCCCTTGTGTTTGCCATTGTCATTTTTTGTGCCGATTGGGTTTCTGGCATCATCGTTGTTCTACTCTTGCCGGCGATGATCATGCTCATGGTGCTCATCGGCAAAACCACAGCAGAAAAAAGCCAGTCTCAACACGCCACGTTCAAGGTGATGTCCAACCACTTTATTGACTCGGTGCGCGGAGTAGCAACGCTCAACACGTTCAAAATTTCCAAAGACTACGCCCGCCGCATTTTCACGGTAAGTGAGCAATTTCGTAAAGCCACCATGGAGACGCTCAAAACTGCAACTCTCTCAGGTGCCACGCTCGACATGTTTGCTACGCTGGCACTGGCGGCAGTTGCCATCATGTTGGGCATGCGGTTGATCGATGGTTCGCTCGCACTCCTGCCCGCGCTCTTCGTTCTCATCCTCGTGCCTGAATATTTCCGTCCAATTCGAGAGTTTGCCGCCGACTTTCACGCCAATCTCGAGGGCAAAAACTCCCTTCACACCATTTCCGCCATGCGTGAAGCCACGCGTTATGTGCCACCTGCGGTAGAGGTGCCCACGTGGAATGAGACAAGTACGCTTTTTCTTCATGAGGTAGAAAAAGTATACGATGGGGTGTCTGCGCTTCGTTCCTTTAGTGGTGAACTGCAAGGCTATGCGCGCGTAGGCGTGATTGGTGCGAGCGGTTCTGGTAAGAGCACCTTGCTTCGGTTGCTTGCTGGACTCGAAGACCCGACGATTAGCCCGCGAGACAGGAGTGCGACAAGAGTGCAGGATGCGTCACGAGGTGCAGGTGTGTTGCAGGGTGCAACCGCAGCACAAGACGCAGCGCAGGACGCGGGCGCAGATGCTGAAGCGCAAGCACCTTTTGTCATCAGCGACGGCAAAGACACAAGCATCCAACTTGATAGTTTACGGCAGGCTTCATGGCAGAATCAGATTGCCTACATTCCGCAGGATCCGTATATCTTTCATGCGACCGTGCGCGATAATTTGGCATTTTACAATCCTGAGGCTAGTGATGCGCAGATAATGGATGCGCTTCACACACTGGGACTCACGCAGCTGCTCGAAGAGTTGCCACAGGGGCTTGATACGCTGCTGGGAGAAGGTGGGCGTGAGCTGTCTGGTGGGCAGGCGCAGCGGATTGCGCTCGCGCGTGTGTTTTTGGATAGTAAGCGCAAGATTTTGTTGTTTGATGAGCCGACGGCGCATTTGGATGTTGAGACGGAGTACGAGCTCAAGGCACCCATGCTTGCGCTCATGCAGGGCAAGTTGGTGGTGTTTGCAACGCATCGACTCCATTGGCTTGATGCGTTCGATGTGGTGTATGAGCTCGATGATTTTCGCGCAGCGGGAGGTGATCTCGCATGCTAAAAACTCTGCGCGCGATGCGCTTAAACCTCGCCATCTCCAAAAAGCTGCTCGCGAAAATTCTTGCACTGGGGTTGACCGCATCAATCTTTGCCGTCGGACTTATGTTTGTGGCAGGATATTTGATCAGCGCATCGGCCGATAATATCTCATCCATCCTGATGCTCAACTTACCGCTTGCCTTTGTGCAAATCTTTGGTCTGGGCAAACCCATCGCCCGGTATTTTGAACGACTCAAAAGCCACGATTGGGTACTGCGGCTCACGTCGGCGTTGCGCTATCAGCTGTTCACGGTGGCTCAAGCGTGGCAGCGTGCCAATCAGCGTTTGCAGACGGGCGATGTGCTTGAATCGCTCGCACACGATATTGAGCAGGTGCAAAATCTCTATCTGCGCACGGTGTTTCCGGTACTGATCGCATGGATGGTGGGTGTTCTACTCGTCATTATTGCGGGGTGTTTCTCGCCCGCATTGTTTGTATTTGCGCTTCTCACCGTGCTCCTTCTTGGTCTCATTCTTCCCGCACTTGCCGTCGTGCTTAACAAAGCGCGCATTGCTGCAATTACCAAACAGCGCACGCAGTTGCATGAAGAGGTGATCGATGCAGTACTTGGCGCCCAAGACGTTGCAATAGCGGGGCGGGGTGCATCCATTACGGCAGCACTCCAGCAAAAGTTCGACGCACTCCAGGTTAGTGAGCGGAATGTGAAGCGCAAAGATCGGGCGCGACTCGTGCTCATTCAGGTGCTCTTGTTGATTGGGTGTCTTGTGCTCGTGTGGTGGTCGGCACAGCAATTTGGCGGTGTGGCTGGCGGCCGCGCGGATTGGATTATCGCGGTTGCGCTCGGATTTTTCCCGCTGATTGAAATCTTTGCACCATTGCCGCAGCAGTTTGAAAGCGGCGTATCACAAACCGAATCGCTCCAACGTTTGTCATCACTCGGATTAGCTGGGACTACCGTACCCAGCGGGACTGGTGCACTCAGTGGGACTGGTGTACCCAGTGGGACTGGTGCACCCAGTGGAGCTACCGCATCAAGTGGGACTACCGCATCAAGTGGGACTACCGCATCTACCAACTCAACTGTGCCTGTTTCACTCACGCCTTCCTACGATATTGTGCTCGAGCATGTGAGTTTTGCGTATCCGGACAATGTGGCTGTTAGCAGCGGCATTGCGATTGCTAACAGCATTACCGTGGACACTGCGACCGCCGCAACGGATGTTGTGGTCAAAACCGTGCTTGAAGACATCACGCTCACCATTCCGTATGGTCAAAAGATTGCAGTGTTGGGCAAAAGTGGATCGGGAAAGACGACCCTTGTCCGTTTGCTGCATGGCGATATAACACCGAGTAAGGGGTATGTGACCTTAGCAAGCGTATCCATCGCTAAAATACGTGATTTTATCTGGGATTACTTTGGTCTGATTTCACAAGATAGTTACATTTTTGCGATGAGCATCATCGACAACCTCCGAATTGGAAAAATTGAAGCTACGGAGTCAGAGATCTGGGATGTGCTTGAAGCAGTTGACCTCAAATCTTATGTGGAAACGCTTCCCGATGGTCTCAACACCATGGCTGATGAGGCGGGGTTGCGTTTTTCAGGTGGACAACGTCAACGTCTTGTGCTGGCACGCGTGTTACTTCAAAATCCGCCCATCGTCGTGCTTGATGAGCCAACGGTGGGGCTTGATCCGGTGACAGAGCGCGTGGTTCTGGACACCATTCAGCGGGTGCTCGCGGGCAAAACGGTTGTGATGATCACGCATCACCTGCAGGGAATTGAGGACTTTGACCGCGTGATATTTGTGGAGGAAGGTCATCTTGTTATGGATGGATCGCCTCGCGCATTAGAACAGACCAATGTGCGGTACCAAAAGCTTCTTATGTTCGATAGAGGTTCTTTGGTATAAGCTTTTGACAAGGTGTTTTGCAAAAGTGATTTGTAGCTGTAAGCGCAACGAGTGCAGGCAGCTTTCAAGCGCAAAGGCACATTGTTGTAAAGGACGTTGCAACATAATGTGTTGCAACACGAGTAGACGGAAAGGAGATTTGTATGGAATTCTTATCAGATCCAGTAATCCTGGCGCGTATTCAGTTTGCGTTTACCGCCATGTATCATTTTTTGCTGGTGCCCGTTTCAATTGGCCTTGGTCTGATTGTGGCAATCTATGAGACTCGCTATTACAAATCAGGGAAGGAAGAGGATGCTGCGGCGTCACGATTTTGGATTAAGATCTTCACCGCAACATTCGCGCTGGGCGTGGCAACCGGCATTACGATGGAGTTTTCATTTGGCACCAACTGGGCCGATTACTCACGTTTTGTAGGTGATATCTTTGGCGCGCCGCTTGCTGCTGAAGCGCTACTTGCTTTCTTCCTGGAATCGACCTTCTTGGGAATTTTGCTTTTTGGTCGCAATCATGTCAGCAAAAAGTTCTATTTGGTTTCAGCATGGTTGGTGTTCTTTGGTTCCGCGCTTTCTGCGCTGTGGATCATTATTGCTAACTCTTGGATGCAGACTCCAGCTGGTGCAGCACTTTCTGATAGCGGATCGCAGGCAATTCTCACCAACTTTTTTGCTGCTGCCTTCAACCCATCGACACTAATTCGCTACTCGCATGTTATTTGCGCAGTTTTGATCATGGGCGCGTTTGTAGCTATGGCGGTAGCTGCATGGTATATGCACAAGAAAAATCATGAGAAGTTTGCGATGCGTGCTATGAAAATTGGCACTATTGTGGCGACCGTTTCTTGCTGCGCCATGCTCGTGACCGCTCACTCTTCTGCTGTTGTTGTCTCTGAAGAGCAGCCCACCAAGTTTGCCATGATGGAGGGCATGTACACCAATGAGGTGCCACCGCTCTACGCTGTTGGTTGGGTTGATGAAGAAAACCAAGAGGTTATTACGCCTTTTGCAATTCCGGGTGGTACAAGCTTCTTGGCAACTGGTAACTTCACTACGGAATACCAGGGTTTGAACGAGCTTGCTCAGACTGACAAATATTCTGCTATTGATCCCGAGACCATGCCTGTAAATCTGGTTTTCCAGAGCTATCATTTGATGGTGGCTATGTTTGGTCTCATGGCGTTAACGCTTTTGCTCGCCTTGATCTTCACCTTCAAAGGCGGAAAGCGCGCGAAGCAAGCGGGTGCTGCTGGCACGACGGCTGGCGCAACGGGTGCTCCTATTACGCGCATGAAGTGGCTGCAGTGGCTCATTATTATCTCGCCTGCGTTTGCAGTGCTTGCTATCCAGGCAGGTTGGTCAACAGCAGAGTTTGGTCGCCAGCCTTGGGTTGTTTATCCGTCTACGACAGGGCCTGATGGCGTCTCGCTTCTCACAGCTGATGGTATTTCTCTTGCCGTTTCTGGTCCTGAGTTAATTGCAACTATTGCGCTGTTTGTTCTGATTTACTTGATCTTGCTGATCGCATGGGCTCGTATTGTTGCTCGCTTTATCAAGCAAGGTCCGGTGGACAATGAGTCTAGTGCTGCTGTGGCAGGTGCATCGACCGCATCAGTATCTGCGTCGGCAGACTCATCGCCCGATAATTCAGCGACTGTATCAACATCCGCATCAACATCCGCATCGACCAAGGAAGGAGAATAGTCATGGATATCACCATTTTGCAAGGACTGTGGTTCTTCCTTATTGCCGTTTTGATTGCGGTGTATTTCATGCTCGATGGATTCGATCTGGGCGTGGGCGTGCTGTATCCCATTTTGGGCAAGAACGAAGAAGAGAAAGCGGTGCTGCGTCGAAGCATCGGTCCGGTGTGGGACGGCAATGAGGTCTGGCTCCTCACCGCAGGTGGTGCACTCTTTGCAGCGTTTCCGCCTGCCTATGCAACCACCTTCTCTGGCTTCTATCTTGCCGTGATGCTGGTGCTGTTTGGCTTGATTGTTCGCGCTGTCTCCCTTGAGTACCGCGCGCACGACAACAAGTGGAAGACGCTTTGGGATTGGTGTTTTTGCATCGGGTCTTTGTTGCCCGCACTGCTCTTTGGCGTTGCGGTCGGCTGCATCTATGAAGGCATCCCTATGACTGCCAATGGCGATTATTCCGGTGTTCCTCTGCTTGGTCTGATCACCCCATTTACGCTGCTTTGTGGCGTGATGGGTTTGGTGCTCTGTATTGCGCAAGGCATTTCATGGGAATGCGTTAAAGCACCACTCGGTAGTGACCTTTACAAGCGTGTTGAGAAACTGCGCCCCATCTGGCAACTGATCTCGATTGCAGTTTTTATTGTTTTGACTATTGTTGCACTCGGTATGGTTCAGCCACAGATGCATGACGCTTTGGGTGTTGTTCGTATTATTCTTGCTGTGCTCGTCGTGGCGCTTTTGCTTGGCGCTTGGGCGATGGGTCGCCAAAAGAAAGACCTTCTTGCTTTCATCCTCCAATGCGTTGCTGTTTTCATGTTTATTATGTTGTTTGCCGCTTCCATGTTCCCGAACTTAGTGGTTGCAGCTCCTGGCAGCATTGGTCCTACCATCACTGCCATGAGTGCAGCATCGTCTGATTTGACGCTTGCATGGATGACAGGCATCACCTGTGTTGGCTTACCGCTCGTTTTGCTCTATCACTTCTTGGTGTATCGTGCCTTCCGTGGCAGGGTCAATTCCAGCGACTTGACATATTAGTTCACGCGTAGTTCACGCTCGTTTGTGCTTGTGTATGCTCTTGCGTATGCGTATGTTCTTGCTTATGTTGCGCGATCACGCCGCATAGTCACGCTGCGAATGAGTACGCAACCACATATACCAATTAAAAGGGTCGATCTCTCATCTGTGGGAGGTCGACCCTTCTACTTTTTTCATTTTTAGCACCTCGCGTGACGAGATGAGACTTCCAGCGAGCTTTCCACCTCATCTCGTTCCATCAAGACGAGCCTCTTATTCCTCACGTGTCTAATAACGTGACAAAACCGATACCTTGTGTGAGGTTTTTGGTATCTTTTCATGGTGGCGATGAGGTTGCTAAGACATGCAACCCTCACACAAAGCCGAATCTCGTCAAAAATGCCCTCAAAAATCGAAAAACCTAATCAGCGTCTTCTTTGCATCAATGCAAGCATTGTTATTGCAGAGGAATAACAGCTATCTCTACATGTTTTTTCATAATCCCTGGTCAATTGCGATCATGACAAAAAGTAAGCATTACATAACGAAATAATGTTGAATTGGTAACAAAAAGGTGTAACAATGGTTGTAACTGTTGAATCGGGCGAACAGTGGAGAATCGGGCAATGTTGCACCTTTGGACTAACATCTTTAGGTCGCTCTCTGGGGAATTAAACAGAGGGCTAAAAGCAAGTTTTACCTTGCATAAAGCCTTCGCGGGGGGGCTCTTTTTATGGAGTAAACTCCATGGATTCCTTTGGCATGGATTCCTCCAGCAGGGATTCCTTCAACTCCTCCAGCACTTTTCTTCCTTCTCTCAATTTCTTAAAACTCAAAAAGGCGATTTGCGTCAACCAAAACACGCTTGTAGACATGCGCTTACAAGCTTCGTCCATTGGTTGCCTTGCAAATCGCTTTTTTGTTGGTCTCGATCAGCGCAAGTCGTCGCAAGGCAAGCAAACTCGTGCAAGCCAACGCAAGACCAATGCAAGTAAGTGCAGGCAATTAAGAGACGTTCGATAGACGTAGGGCATTAGATAGTTCGGGCAGGAGATAGCAATGAAAACGAATACATTAAAAGCAAAATTGCTTAATTGCTTTTTTGCTTTCACGCTTGTGTTCGGTCTTTGTATTCCATCGATTGGAACGTACGCGTACGCAGAGCCAACCGATGGAATAGCAAATGATACCGTAGCTGCTCATGTTGAGGGCAGTGATACTCAAGGTGAAAATCAATCAAATGATGTTGGTGGTGATAATGGCGCTGGTACTAGCACTGACAATGGTACCGGTGACACTAATAATCTTGGCGATGGGGTTCAAGATAACGCTAACACCAACGACACCGATGGTGCCAACAACGACAACAATGGCACAGAAACAGAAGTAGCCACGACACAAGCCGATGAAATCATGCCTATGGCGGCTGATGCTACT
>PPYF01424721.1_pt1 | contig 28595 bp, 28 predicted proteins | sample 1559871 | NCBI WGS metagenome assembly PPYF01 (sample SAMN08240021, study PRJNA423297) | Human gut metagenome, whole genome shotgun sequencing project.
TCTTCCTTTTTAGGCTAGCAAAGGTATATGCATGAAGGGAATTGACTAAACTTAATTCCCCAAGAATTACAACTGAGCCCCCCTATCCCCACTATCCGCATCGGGATTATAGGACTGGGCAATCGCGGATTGCTCACCTTACAACGTTATCTGCAAATTGAAGGAGTAGAAATCAAAGCTCTTTGTGAAATAAGAGAAGGAAATCTAAGTAAGGCCCAACAACTATTAAAAGAAGCCGACCGTTCCGAAGCCACCGGATATACCGGAGTGGAGGGATGGAAGAAGATGTGCGAATCGGATGAAGTAGATTTAATATTCATCTGCACCGACTGGTTAATGCATACTCCAATGGCAACTTTCGCAATGGAATGCAATAAACATGTAGCTATTGAAGTTCCGGCTGCTATGAGCGTGGAAGAATGTTGGCAATTGGTAGACACCGCAGAAAAAACCAGGCGACACTGCATCATGCTCGAAAATTGTTGTTATGATCCCTTTGCACTAATGACTCTCAACATGGCCCAACGAGGATTGTTCGGAGAAATCATGCATGTAGAAGGAGCCTACATTCACGATCTTCGTTCAATGTATTTTGCCGAAGAGAGCGAAGGCGGCTATCACAACCATTGGGGAAAAAGATACAGCATCGAACATACAGGCAATCCTTATCCCACTCATGGGTTGGGCCCCGCCTGCCAGATACTGGATATTCATCGCAGTGACAGAATGGAATATCTCGTTTCCATGTCTACTCATCAGGCAGGAATGAGCGAGTATGCCCGCAGACTATTCGGCGAATATTCACCGGAAGCCCACCAGAAATATCAATTGGGAGACGTAAACACCACTCTTATCCACACGCTCAAAGGAAAGACAATCATGCTTCAATACGACATATCCACCCCACGTCCTTACAGCCGCCTTCAAACAGTATGCGGCACACTGGGATTCGCCCAAAAATACCCTGTCCCCTGTATCGCCCTGGATCCTAATGGAGACACTCCACTTGAAGGAGAACTGCTAGAAAAAATGATGGCACGCTATAAACATCCTTTTAGCGCAACCATTGGCGAAGAAGCACATCGCAGAGGCCTACCCAATGAAATGAATTATGTTATGGATTACCGCCTTATTCATTGTCTGCGCAACGGGCTTCCACTGGATATGGATGTATACGATGCAGCCGAATGGTCGTGTATCACAGAACTAAGTGAAAAATCTGTACTGAATAAGAGCATGGCAGTAGAAATACCGGATTTCACCAGGGGAGCCTGGAAAAAATACAAATACTAGGTTCTATCAGAAGTACAGACGAAGTAGATAGTTTACCCCAACAGGAGTAGTAAACGTTAAGCAATTCTAAAAAGGTGACTTCTTTTTAGGAAGAGCCTTTTTCTGGCATGTCTTTTATATGTATTTGACATCACATAAGCCTACACAAAATCAGGTAGAAAAAGTCAGACTCATCTTTTACCTCATAATAGAAACTTTTGTGATGAAAATATCGGGAACAAATACAAATAGTTGGCTAATTAATTACTATTTTTGACACGTAAATGAAAAACATCGAATAACCCCTATTAAAAACTTTAAAATATGATGAAGAAACTATTTACAGTCACTGCCATCGGCTTGGCTTTGTTAACTTGGCACACCAGTTGTACTCAACAACCAAAGGCTCCCGAAGCCTTTACTCCTATCAAAGTAGAAACTCCTGCCCGCCCTGCCGGACAAGAAGATGTAATCCAACTCGTTACTCCTAAAATTGATACCGTTCGTGTCGGTTTCATCGGATTAGGAATGCGTGGTCCCGGTGCCGTGGCACGTTGGACCCATATCCCGGGAACTAAGATTGTAGCATTATGCGACCTGCTTCCCGAACGTGTTGAAAAATCACAAGAAATTTTGAAGAATGCCGGACTTCCTGAAGCTGCTTCTTACAGTGGTTCGGAAGAGGCATGGAAGCAACTTTGTGAACGGGACGATATTGATCTGGTATACATAGCCACCGACTGGAAACATCATGCTGCAATGGGTGTTTATGCCATGGAACACGGTAAGCATGTAGCTATCGAAGTTCCTGCCGCCATGACACTGGATGAAATCTGGCAGCTAATCAATACTTCCGAAAAGACACGTAAGCATTGTATGCAGCTCGAAAACTGCGTATATGACTTCTTTGAACTGACTTCTTTAAATATGGCACAACAAGGCGTATTCGGAGAAGTACTTCATGTAGAAGGTTCATATATCCACAATCTGGAAGATTTCTGGCCTGAATACTGGAATAACTGGCGAATGGATTATAATCATCTACACCGTGGTGATGTATATGCTACCCATGGCATGGGTCCTGCTTGTCAGGTACTTAATATCCACCGTGGCGACCGCATGAAAACATTGGTATCGATGGATACGAAAGCTGTCAACGGACCGGCTTATATTAAGAAACAAACAGGAGAAGAGGTGACCGACTTCCAGAATGGTGACCAGACTTCTACCCTGATTCGCACAGAGAACGGTAAAACGATGTTGATTCAGCACAACGTAATGACTCCACGCCCATACAGCCGTATGTATCAGATAGTGGGAGCCGATGGTTACGCAAGCAAATATCCGATTGAAGAATATTGCCTGAGACCTTCACAAGTTGATTCAAAAGATGTGCCTAATCATGAGAATCTGAATGCACATGGTTCTGTACCTGAAAACGTAAAAAAAGCCTTGATGGATAAATATAAAGATCCTATTCATATAGAGTTGGAAGAAACAGCCAAGAAAGTAGGTGGACATGGTGGTATGGACTTTATCATGGACTACCGTCTGGCATATTGCTTGCAGAATGGACTGCCATTGGATATGGACGTTTATGACCTGGCAGAATGGTGTTGCATGGCTGAACTTACCAGACTTTCTATCGAGAACAATTCAGCTCCGGTAGAAGTACCCGACTTCACTCGCGGCGGATGGAATAAAGTACAAGGCTACCGTCACGCTTTTGCAAAATAAAACAGAATATTTCCTTTTAGCACGAGCATAATGAACCAATCCGGCTTCTCCCCCAAAGCCGGATTATTCATGGGTTCGTGTTTGAACATTTTATAGATTGCCATAATCACGTTTATGAAAACAGCTATTCCAAAGCCTTCTAAGCAAAGCATTATCCGTGAAGCCAGAGATTATGTAATGATTGCCATCGGCATGATTTTGTATGGTATCGGTTGGACCGTTTTTCTGTTGCCTAACGATATCACCACCGGGGGAGTACCGGGTATTGCTTCTATCGTATATTGGGCCACAGGTTTTCCGGTACAATATACGTACTTCAGCATCAACTTCTTCTTGCTGCTACTAGCCCTCAAGTTGCTGGGACTAAAGTTTTGCATCAAAACTATTTTTGGTGTATTTACCCTCACCTTCTTTCTGTCCGTCATTCAAAAATTGACAGCAGGTTTCGGGCTTCTCCACGACCAGCCCTTTATGGCATGTGTCATCGGAGCATCCTTCTGTGGAGGCGGCATAGGTGTTGCTTTTTCGGCTAATGGAAGTACGGGAGGTACAGATATAATTGCAGCCATCATCAACAAATACCGGGACATCACATTAGGAAGAGTCGTGCTCATCTGCGATATGATTATCATTTCTTCCAGTTATTTTGTCTTAAAAGACTGGGAAAAAGTGGTGTATGGGTTTGTAACTCTTTATATTTGTAGTTTCGTTCTCGACCAGGTAGTGAATAGCGCCCGCCAATCCGTACAGTTCTTTATCATATCTAACAAATATGAAGAAATAGGACGGCATATTAACGAATATCCACACCGGGGAGTAACGATTATCAATGCAACCGGCTTTTATACAGGACGAGAAGTAAAGATGATGTTTGTATTAGCCAAGAAAAGGGAATCGCCTATCATCTTCCGGTTGATAAAAGACATAGACCCGAATGCATTTGTATCGCAAAGTGCTGTCATCGGAGTGTATGGAGAAGGATTCGATCATATCAAAGTAAAATAAAAAAGAAATGAAAAACCAATATTGAGAAACATGAAATTTCGACCAACCCCCAACTTATTAACAGGCATTTTCATGGGAATATTTTCCCTGACAACACTTAGTACAATGGCTGAGAAAGCCGTGAAACCTTATTGGCAGGACGTGCAGGTAGTTGAAGTCAACAAAGAGTATCCACGTACTTCTTTTATGACATACAACAATCGCGCTGATGCCTTGAGTGGCAAGTTCGAACGAAGCAAGTATTACCGCTTGCTGAACGGAACCTGGAAATTCTACTTTGTAGACTCTTATAAAAAACTTCCCGAAAACATTACCGATCCGAACACCAATACAGATTCGTGGGATGATATTCAGGTGCCCGGCAACTGGGAAGTACAAGGACACGGAATAGCCATCTACACCAATCATGGTTATGAATTCAAACCGCGTAATCCACAACCTCCTACTCTTCCCGAAGCCAATCCAGTAGGAGTTTATCGCCGGGACATCGATATTCCGGCAGACTGGGACGGGCGGGATATCTACTTGCATCTGGCAGGAGCTAAGTCTGGCGTATATGTATATATCAACGGACAAGAAGTAGGATATAGCGAAGACTCCAAGAATCCGGCAGAATTTCTTATCAACAATTACGTGAAGCCGGGAAAGAACGTACTTACAGTTAAAATCTTCCGTTGGAGCACCGGTTCCTATCTTGAATGTCAAGACTTCTGGCGTATGAGTGGTATTGAACGCGATGTTTTTCTGTATTCACAGCCTAAAGCAGCTCTCAAAGATTTCCGAATTAAGTCTACGCTGGACGACAGTTACAAAAATGGAATCTTCGGTTTAAATGTCGATTTGAGAAATCACGAAAAGGCTGCAACTAATCTTACATTAGTTTATGAACTATTAGATGCACAAGGAAAAGTTGTAGCTACTGAAGAGAAGACAGCCTATATTCCATCGAACGAAGTACGTACACTTTCTTTCGATAAGAATCTGACAGATGTCAGCACATGGACTTCCGAACATCCGAATCTATACAAACTGTTGATGACAGTAAAAGAGAATGGCAAAGTCAATGAAATCATTCCTTTCAATGTAGGATTCCGCCGGATTGAGATCAAGCCTATCGAACAGAAAGCTGCTAACGGAAAACCGTATGTCTGCTTATTCATCAATGGTCAGCCTCTGAAATTGAAAGGGGTAAATATCCACGAACATAATCCGTCAACAGGTCATTATGTAACAGAGGATTTAATGCGCCGTGACTTCGAATTGATGAAACAGCATAACTTAAACAGTGTACGCCTTTGCCACTATCCGCAAGACCGCTGTTTCTATGAACTTTGTGATGAATACGGACTTTATGTATATGATGAAGCCAATGTGGAAAGCCACGGAATGTATTATGATCTCCGGAAAGGCGGTTCACTGGGTAACAATCCCGAATGGCTGAAACCGCACATGGATCGTACCATCAATATGTTTGAACGTAATAAGAATTATCCGAGCGTTACATTCTGGTCGCTGGGAAATGAAGCCGGAAACGGATATAATTTCTATCAGACTTATTTGTGGTTGAAAGAGGCAGACAAAGACCTGATGGATCGTCCGGTCAACTACGAACGTGCTCAATGGGAATGGAACTCCGATATGTATGTTCCGCAATATCCGGGTGCCGACTGGCTGGAAAATATCGGAAAGAATGGTAGCGACCGTCCTGTAGCTCCTTCGGAGTATGCACATGCCATGGGAAACTCCACGGGAAACCTGTGGGGACAATGGCAGGCAATTTACAAATATCCGAATCTCCAAGGTGGATATATCTGGGACTGGGTAGACCAAGGTCTTCTCCAAAAAGATAAGAATGGAAGAGAATACTGGGCCTACGGAGGTGACTTCGGCGTAGACGCACCTAGCGATGGTAACTTCCTCTGCAACGGTCTTGTCAATCCGGATCGTGGTCCGCATCCGGCAATGGCTGAAGTGAAATATGTACATCAGAATGTAGGTTTTGAAGCAGTAGATGCCGCAGCCGGTATATTCAAAATCACCAACCGTTTCTATTTCACTAACCTGAAAAAATATCAGATTCACTACAATGTACTTGCTAACGGAAAGACAATAAAAGGTGGAAAAGTATCTTTGGATATTGCTCCGCAAGCCTCTAAAGAATTCACCGTACCGGTAAATGGTCTGAAAAACCAACCGGGAACAGAATATTTTGTCAACTTCAGTGTAACAACCACAGAGCCTGAACCGTTGATTCCAACCGGATATGAAATTGCATACGACCAGTTCCAACTTCCTATCCAGGCAGAGAAGAGTATTTATAAAGCAAACGGTCCGGCATTGAAAACAACGACTCAAGGAGATGAATTAATCGTTTCTTCCTCCAAAGTAAACTTTGTATTCAACAAGAATAGCGGATTAGTAACCTCGTATAAAGTAGATGGTACAGAATATTTCAAAGACGGATTTGGTATTCAGCCTAACTTCTGGCGTGCTCCTAATGATAATGACTATGGTAACAGCACTCCTAAACGTTTGCAGGTATGGAAACAATCAAGCAAAAACTTCCGCGTAACGGATGCTACTATGACAGCAGAAGATAAAGCAGTCTCCTTAAATGTAACTTACTTACTGGCTGCCGGCAACTTGTATGTTGTCACTTACAAAATCTATCCGAACGGAATAGTTAACGTAAATGCCAAATTCACATCAACGGATATGCAGCCTACAGAAACAGAAGTTTCCGAAGCTACCCGCATGGCTACATTTACCCCCGGAAGTGATGCTGCCCGTAAGGCTGCCTCCAAACTGGAAGTCCCCCGTATCGGTGTGCGTTTCCGCTTGCCGGCACAGATGAACAATGTACAATACTTTGGCCGTGGCCCGGAAGAGAATTATATCGACCGTAATCACGGAACGCTCGTTGGCGTATATAAGACAACAGCGGATCAAATGTACTTCAACTATGTGCGTCCACAGGAAAACGGACATCACACAGATACCCGTTGGATCGCTTTATCTCCTAATAAAGGAAACGGCCTGGTGTTGGTAGCGGACAGTCTTATCGGTTTCAATGCCTTGCGCAACTCTATCGAAGACTTTGACTCTGAAGAAGCTCTGCCCCACCCTTACCAATGGAATAACTTCAGCCCGGAAGAGGTTGCCAATCACGACGAGAACGCTGCCCGCAACGTATTACGGAGAATGCATCATGTCAACGACATCACTCCCAGAGATTTCGTTGAGGTTTGTGTAGATATGAAGCAACAAGGAGTAGGCGGATATGACAGTTGGGGTGCTCGCCCGGAACCTTTCCACCAGATCCCGGCTAACCGTGATTACCAGTGGGGCTTCACATTAGTACCCGTTCGCTCGGCTAACCAGGCCAACGAAGCTGCTAAATATGATTATCGATAACCTTAGTATAAATTTTTAAAGAAAAAAAACATGAAAGATTTATCTAGCATCGTAGCTAAATTTAAAGTCCAAGGTACGATAGAAGAAATCAAACCTTTGGGTGCAGGACTTATCAACGACACTTATAAAGTAAACACCAAAGAAGCAGATGCTCCCGACTATGTTTTGCAACGCATCAATCATGCTATTTTCCAGAATGTAGAAATGCTTCAATCCAATATTACCGCTGTTACCAATCACATTCGCAAGAAACTGACGGAAGCCGGAGAATCGGATATAGACCGCAAGGTGTTGAGTTTCCTCGAAACAGGAGAAGGTAAGACATACTGGTTCGACGGTGACAGCTATTGGCGTGTGATGGTATTCATTCCACGTGCAAAAACGTATGAGACGGTAAATCCCGAATATTCCAACTATGCAGGCGAAGCCTTCGGTAACTTCCAGGCTATGCTGGCCGATATCCCGGAAACATTGGGTGAAACCATACCCGATTTCCACAACATGGAGTTCCGCCTCAAACAACTACGTGAAGCCGTTGCAAAGGATGCTGCCGGACGGGTATCAGAAGTGAAGTACTATTTGGATGAAATAGAGAAACGCGCAGATGAAATGTGTAAAGCTGAACGTTTATATCGTGAAGGAAAACTTCCCAAACGCGTTTGCCACTGCGATACGAAAGTGAATAACATGATGTTCGACGAGGATGGTAAAGTGCTTTGTGTCATCGACCTGGATACGGTAATGCCTAGCTTTATATTCTCCGATTATGGTGACTTCCTACGTACAGGTGCCAACACAGGTGATGAAGACGACAAAGACCTTGATCGTGTAAACTTCAATATGGAAATATTCAAAGCGTTTACCAAAGGCTATCTGAAAGGAACCAAATCATTCCTGACTCAGATCGAGATTGAGAATCTTCCTTATGCGGCCGCTTTATTCCCATACATGCAGTGCGTACGGTTCCTGGCAGATTATATCAACGGAGATACTTATTATAAAATCAAATATCCGGAACATAACCTCGTTCGCACCAAAGCACAATTCAAATTACTTCAAAGTGTGGAAGCAAACACACCGGAAATGATAGCGTTCATCAACGAATGCTTATTAAATTGAGAATTGAGAATTAAAAATTAAGAAATAAGCTACGCTGTGGTATAGCTATTTCTGGATATTCTCAAAATTTAAAAACATAAGGCAACTAATTCTTTACGAGTTAGTTGCCTTTTTGATATCTTTAATCAGAGGGATTATTGAATAATCCCTATTTCTCAATTTTTAATTCTCAATTTTCAATTTAATAAATGCTCCATTTTTCCAATGGTAGACTACAGGGCGGCGGAGAAACGGTTTCAGTTTCTCTGCTGTTTCTTTTGACATATAGTCGGGGGTTGTTAACGTAAGTGTCAGTTCCGTATTTTCTTTATTAAAATCGGCTTTCATCAATAGCATATCTGCCGAACGGCGTGCTTCATCAAACTCATAAACTCCTGCTGAATCGGGAGCATTCAGAAAATCATCCATCAGGGGCAGGGTAATAAAGAGAGATGTTGTAAGCGGTTTCCAGTCGTCCGTATAGAAATGGATGCTGCTATCACAGGCAGGAGCACAAACAGTAGAAACTGTACAGATTACGTTCGTTGAATCATTTAATGCCAACACTTTCATCTGCCAGGTCGATTGAGCTGACATTTGCATACGGATATAGTCTTTACCAAGATCAGTCATCTCCGACTTCTTGCCAAAACGGTTTTCTACTTGCGCTTTCATCTTACTTTCCAGAAAGTCTATGCAATCTTCACGATTCACCTTTGTAAGCAAGGGACTTAGAGAATCCGGCATATTCACAAACAACGTTTTGGCCTCTTGTGCCTGAAGAGCAGTCGAAACAAAAAGTCCGACAGCAGAGAAGAATATAGTGATAACAAGTTTATTTATTTTCATATCTATCTTATTTAACCTATGACAAACAGTCTTGTGTAACTGTTTTAACTTTTAGACCCCAAATATAAGAAATTTGGAGTTGTTTTTAAGTAATCATTTATATTTCAACAAGTTAGACTATACAATTTTAAATCTTTGTAAATCATTAGTAAAACAGAGACTAAAAAAGCATCAATATTGAATGATTTTCTATGCAAATATAGTGAATACTTTATAGAATAGAAACAAAGTTGGATATAATCAAAAAAGGCAGCTTATTCGGCTGCCTTCTCTATCTTTTCCCTAAATGTTCTCAACTGCTCTACAGTCGGATAAAACGTAGGGTTTTCCCAGTTCCTCGAAATCACTGCTATCATCGAATCAAGGTATTTTCCGCAATCGAGAATCTTTGCGCATTTATCAAGCTGAAATTCCCCGGCCGCATTGGTGTATTTGATCTTCTCTACTCCCGTCTCTTTTGACACAGCTACAACAAGCTCTTTATATAAATCTATATTTTTCATGTTGTCAAACATATATATTTGAAAAACAAAACATCGCAAAATCTGTTGATAAAGCTACGGAAGCCCCTTAACAGTCCCTGCGATGTTAGCCCGTGTATGATTTGGTCGTCTGAAACGGGTGTGGGGCTTTCTTCTATCCCGCCCCTGGATTATTTGTTAACGATTACCGGCCTTCTACTTTACCGGTGTACGATTAATTTCTGATTATCTCATATTTCTCCTCCTTTCATTGAACTTTTTTCATTGGAAATTGTTGTATAGCTGAATTTTAAACTTTTCATACCGGGGAGGTCTGTGAAGATATTAGCCGGTTAATTTCTGAATAACTTAAGCATTAACACAATAGATAGTATTACAATTACGCCAACAGCCCAGCCGCCCAGCTCTATTTTCATCTGTTGCCACCGGGTTAGCTGTTTCTCCACCGGATAAGGGATCTGTACGGAATCGGTAAGCATTACCGTATCTGTTTTGTTAATTGTCAGATACCGGTATTTATACCGATACTTCTCCTTGTAGACAGTATCTCCCTTTACGAATAGGAATATACTGTCATGCTCATAGATGCTGTCAAAACGGATGCTGTCACGTGTCTTGTACTCCGTCTTCACAGTCTCTACCGGAACATACTTAATGCTCCGGCAGGATGTGAGACATATTGCCAGCATCAATAGAATGATGTAGAGCAAGTTTTTCATAAAACACTATCGCTTGAAGACCACTCCGAACTTGCCAGCAAAGTATTCAGTTCTTCGCCTTCGTATACCGGATAAGGGTAAGAAATAACTGATGTCTCTCCGTCTTCCGAAAGGGTCATAATCATTTTACTTGCAAAAATATCTGCATAATGCGTTGCTTTCATCAAAGCCTTTTCGCCATTTGCATTTATGAGAGGTACCAGATTTCTTTTATCCAGTTCCTTCTGCGGTACTTCCTTCAAATCGGAAGCCGGGAAAATAATGTACTGTAGCGATCCCATAACTTATACTTGTTAGTTAATATCCTATCCCTGAAAGTTCCTTTTTGACCCAAGAGATGAACTTATCATGCTCCTTCACTTCCGGATCATCCGGATTCTCACGGAATTTCCTAGCCATGGATGCCCCGAAACTGGCTACGTCCATGGCGTTATTGAGCCGGTAGGCTTCCATCTCGGCAGCATTAATCGCTTTGTCTCGATTAACAGGTTTTGAAACCTTTATTGGATAAGCTTCCAACGGATGAACGGTGTTCCCTTCCAGATCCGTGACAACTTCTCCTTCACGATGTCCGATGTACAATGTCACGGAATTACCCTCATCTATGGACACACATTTTCCGCTTCTCCATGTTGTTTTCCCCTGATTGATATCCTCTTCTATTGTAGAAGGAATACTTACGTAATTAATTGTTTTCATATTGTTCAATATATTCTAATTGATAAGTACTGTCTTTAAATATATAACCGCACTGGTTTTCTATTTCTACATCCTCCAAAGGAAGAATGTTTTTCTTACCGAAAGTCTTCTCACATAACAGGATGTATTGAATAATCCCCTGAAAGTTTCCATGAAACTCTCTTGCCAGCATCCTGCCCGTTGGCTCACCATCTTCGTTTTTTTCCTCCATACCAATCAGGCATTTAATCCAGTTGGCATTTCCTTTTGAATCTGTTCTGATTTCGTAATCACATATTGATATTGTTTCTCCGATTAAATCCTTTGGAAGGATATTCTTGGCATCCATCCGCCGGTCAATCTTAATATTTCTGGTCAGTTCCTTTAGTTTCATTGTTTTTTCTATTTTACACATTAATGACCATGTATCCCCATGTTTAAGCATCCCAAAGTAAGAAGCCCAACTTTTATCGCTGTTACAACATTTCGCATCGGCAACCGTTGTTTTTCGGATAGTGGTATATCCTTTGTTATGCGCTGTAACCGGTTTGCTATTCCGGTGGAATATATATCCGCAGAAATCCAACGGTTTATCCATCGGCTGTATTTTTACCGTATGACGCTTACTCCGTATTCCGAGCTCATACCACCAGAAATTCTTTATTCTCCATTTGGCTGCCTGCGCTTCCTCTTTGGTTTCGAAAGCAAGGAAATTATCATCCGCATATCGTACACTGTATCTGGTCATTTCCTTGACAAAATAATCAAAGGAAAGCATCAGGACATGATGAACGAATGGAGATGTCGGAGTTCCGATGGGCAGTTTGCCATTAACAAAGCAGGTATCGACAATAAAGTCTATGAGTTCCTTATCAGATACCATTTTCTTCAGGGCTTTCCTGAAAGACTTGACTGTCACATGCTCATAGCATTTTCTCTGATCTATGACAAGGCAATACCTCAGATTTGTCTTGTCATAGTAAATATGCTTCATTCTTTGCACAACCGACTTCCTCTTATCCTTAGCGGTAATCCCGGCTCCTTTCTTGCAATTCAGACCGTTCAGATTGTCTTTTGAAAAATAAGCAGGTTCAAGAAGATTTAATACCAAATGCTGATAAATACGTGTCTTCAATGACGGACTATCAATCTTTCTCACTTTCTTGTTCTTGTTTTCTTTTACAAGCCCGCGATATGATAATATGTCGGCATATTTCTTGTCCATCAAAAGGCTGTGCATTTCCTCACAGTTTTTCAGAAAGTTATTATTGAATTCAATAACTTCCTTTTCCCTTCTATGCTTCTCAAAAGCTCTCAATGCGGCTTCTTTCGAGTCACTAATGCTTATGTTATTAAATATGTCAGTTAGTTTATTCTTCATAACACTTTCCGGCAAGCCGGGCATATAAGGCGATGTTGATTCCATCGCCGCGCTTCTCAAATGTCTTCGACATCCACAAGCGCATTGTCTTGTACATTCTTTGTCGTTCCCAGACACGGGCAAGGAGGTTCGTCTATTTTTTTGTAATAACCTTTCTTGGGCAGACCCGGCATAATTGCGATTAGCATTAGAAACAGCGTTATTCGCATTCATATTCCGAGCAGAACAATTGCCATTATTCGCATTGCCACGAAAACGCGCAGCCGGCTCCTTGTCCGTTATTTCAACTTATCCGTTCCGTTTCAGAGGTCACAGTCCCTATGCTGGACTTGTCGGAAGCCGATAAGATTAAGCGGGGGTTGCACCCCCTTTATTCCGCTTGCAGCGGGACTGCGTCAACTAGTATTCTGGCTTGGGCAGACCCGGCAGAATTGCGAGCAGCAATAGAAACAGCGAGATTCGCAGCCATAGACCGAGCAGAACAAGAGCCATAAAGCGCATAGCCACGAAAACGCGCAGCAATGCGAGCACGTTGATTAAGGATGCTACTCCAGTTATTTTCATCCCATGTATAAAAGCACTCTCCCTGACCGATACCCCCACCTTTGGCTGTTTTCCAAGAAGTGTAGGACTGACGGGAGGACGCATAACTGCTACCCAAGTTTATAGCACTACCTATTTTAGGATATTCCTTCTCAAAGTCAAAAATACCAAAATCATTCTTTGTATCGTTAGTTTCTTTCAGCCACTTGGTCTGGTCAGGTTGCAGGTATAAGTCCACGGGTAAGTTTACGCGAGTTTCCGAATTAGGCTTATTACATGTCCCTACCTGTTCATAACCACCACCCCAGTAAGCGAACACGTCTCCGGACAGGTTCATACCATGACACAATCCCATACGAAGAATTACTTCCAAGTCAAAGTCGGCAGTTTCTCCGGCAGCATTAAATGCGGAAACGGTTTCAGTCATCAGTTTGTATACTTTCACATTCATTTCTCCGTCAGCCAGACCATTGACACCGGTTACATTTTTATACCAGTAAGTACCACCGTAGAACTCAAATTCCGAACCTTCGGAAACTCCGGTTTCAACAGCAAAAGAGGCAGCCATCTGACTTTCCATGCACTGCTCTTTCGGATGCTCCGCATTTAACCAATTGGAGAAATGCGTTTTACCGGCTGCATTATCGTAGCACATATCCGAAGGAGTGAAGTTCCATGTGCCATACTTCCATGTATCCTCTGCGGACAATTTGTACCGTACCCCGCCATTCTCTTTCCATGCAGCTTCGGAAGAACACCCGTCATTGGAAGAAATCCCACTGGAGAACAAGGTTGCTTTATGCAGGTATTTTGTCCCATGCAGAACTTCCATACAAGTAATGAATGTATTTAAAGCATGATATCCACCTTCGGCAAACGGGTATGAAGCGTCCACATCCGCGTTGTTGGCACGGCTCCAGTTCATATCGTTTACCTGTTGCATATCATTTACTCTCGGATAAGTACGTCCGTTGTAGAACATGGAACAAATATTGCTTACCCCTCTGGCGGATTTACAGTTATTGTTGTCCGGCTCATAAACGTAGAAAAAACAACGGGTCTTATTGGCTACCGTACACACCATACTTGGAGAGATTGCTGTGGGAACCAGTGCATAGGGAGTAGTATCTATACCATCCCATGTTGTTGGGGAAGTAAAGACGCCTTTCCAGCGTTTACCGCTCTTACCGACCACATTGTCCAGCAAGTAGAAGGTGACTCCGTTACCCAAACCGATAGTGTATTTGTTTTCTGTTGTTTCCCACGGACGCAAGATACGGACTTCTGTACCGGTTGAATCGTATAGTTTTTGTGTCATCCCATGTTCATTATAGAACGATTCCGCATCAAAGGCACCTGCATCACAATACTTGGTTGCCTGTGAATTGTCCAGATAAAGTTCTACATCGCATTCCGCACGCATCGCTTCCGTGATACCGACTGTAGGTGCAAATCGACCGTCCTCAAAACGGAGAAGGTTGTTCCGTTTCAATTTGCCTACTGGCTTGGTTGTTTCACGGGTATTGTCAGTCGTGTCTAACAGGTAAAAATCCCATTGAGTAAGTAAACCGGAATTACCGATGGTTTCAACGGAATCGGGATTCAGTGAACCGTTCTCCCATGAACCTATGCAGTAATTGGGAGAGAGAGCGGATAACTCGGAGAAGTTATCGTCTATTGCCTGAGCTAAAGTTCCCCACGATTGTTCACTGTCTTTTGCTATGTCGAAAATTTTTTTCATAATATCATTCGTTTTTAATTAATGTTTCATTTGAAATTAAAGTTGAGTTATTCAGCATTGTCAAGTAACTGGAGATAATCATGTTTATCTTTTGAGGAGAATTGCCTACCTTTCCCGTAATCTCGTAAACGCCATTGTCACCGGATATGGATATGTCACTGATAGCATTGCACGATACCTCCATTAGTTTATCAGAGGTATTTGGCAACGTTACAGTGATGGTAACCATGCTATCTACAGAGATATATTCTCCGGGATTAACAGAATAGGTTATGGAAGAATAAGGTAGATTACTCTTCACTATCGGTCTAAACTCCACCATATCTGGATACAGCGTACCCATCTTATACCTCTTTAATTGACGCTCTATCAGGAACTCGGACATACTATAAGGGAAAGACATGAGAGAGTAGATAGCTCCGTTGAAGAAACGAGAATCATTATCCCGTATCGTGCCTAACCACATATCAGTGCCATCTTCTGCTGCACCAGCTGTTATAGATTGCCCGCAATAAGAGTATTTAGATAAATAAGATATACTTCTAGTAGAAATAAAATTTAGACCAGAAGTAGCTTGACCAAAACTATAAACACTATTTTCGGCAGTTTCCACAAATGCCCCCGGATTATTCTTTGACAATATAGCTCCAATATTAGCAAATATTTCTCTATCGGTTACTACCGTATAATCCTTATACACCGGCATCCCAGTCACCTTACCGAAGTCATCTACTCCGTCAAGACAGAGAGCACCTGCGTGGGAGGGAATTTGTTCCACGGAAATATTAAAATTTTTCCCAATAACTCTAAATCCTTCCCAACCTACCCCATCTGTTTGAGGCAATTCATAAATCCCATCGGAAGTAATATCAATATAATGGTCTTTATTGCCAGCTATACTATATCTATAAATAAGAGATTCAACGCTAGAAGACATTCCAGTTACTTTTACCTTCATAGAAGGTATTACTGTATCTTTACCTATTGCAACCCAACTATTAATTCTTGAATCATTTTTTGTTTTAAAATTAAATGATGAATATTTTATTGTTATATCAAAAAATAGGTCTAATATCCATTTTGTAAAATCTGTCTCATACTTCCCAATACCTGAATCCCCCTTCCAAGCAATATTATTCAACTGAATATCTCTACCATTACCACTATAATCAATAAGTTTATCACCAAACTCTGCGTGGTTCTCATTAGTGATTCCCTGCTTGATGGTATTACACAGTATATCAGGGTTAAGAGTTCTATCCAAGTTGAAGTAGGCTATTACCTGATGAATCCAGTCTACAGGGACATTCTCTTTATTAAAAACAAAAGTACCATAATACGCATAACTGCTGTCTTCAAGCCCGATGGTTAACTTCGAATCAAAGGTAGTATATTGAACAGCTTGTAGATTCTCTTTGTCTCCAAGCTCCACTATCTTTTCACCACTACTGCTAGTCCCTGCCATAAAGGTTTGACCGGAATAATCGCTTACTTGGATTCCGCCATCACCTATGATATTATACTTTCCTGTGCCTGATATGTGGGTTATTAAACTCACCACCGTAATCTCATTACTTCCTCCCAGCATCTCCTGTACGGTCTTGGTGGAAGTAATCAGGTCGTCGGTTACGTCGGTTACGAATGCGCCATAGTAGGGACTGCCTTTATCTGCGTAGCCACTTCCTTCAGTGTAAGCTGCGTTGCTGATCACAAACGGATTGTCAGGGTCCACCAAGTTCTTGACAACAGCCCGGTCCGGATCGTCGTTGCTCTTACCGTAGCAGATGCACACAGCTTTCAAGGAGGCTAAGACTTCCGGGTCGATGTAAGGACGGTCGGACGAAGCACGAGAAGGCTTACCGATTCGGTTCAATCCGATCCGGTTAAGCCCTATTGTGTTTAATGAGACTCTATTAAGCATCATTCAGCCTCCGTTAGGATTCCACTTGTTACTTCTGTATAGCTTTCGATACGAATTACCTTCGGATAAACCAAGGCGTCAAAATCGTAATCGAATATTTTCCCAGAATCACTTTGGATATATCCCGGAAGAAATACAGGGTCAAAACCTCGGCTTTCGGCTGTCCTCTCATCCATTGATTCTGTTTCACTACCGGTCTTCTGATAGATTCTGATTTCTGATCCGGCAACACGGTCTAAATGAATATTGAAATTGCTGTTGACAACAATTTCTGATGCATAAAGATCCTGACTCGTTATTTGGGTAAATTGTAAATCTGCCATGATTGTTCCTCCTATTATTAAAGTTTATAATAAATCCCACCCGGCTTCTATGTCAGCCATAACAGCCGGAACTCCATTCTCAACACGTGAGATGGCGGCAGCAAAAGCGCACATGGTTGCTTTGTCATTGATGTCCGGAACGTATGTGTTCGGGACTTGCATTTCGCTACATACACGGCTGATATATCCGGCTGTATTATTCTCGTTCTCCGGTGCCCACCGCTTGATGAAGTCGGCAATCGTCTTACAGCCGTGTCTTTTATGGTAGTTTTGCAAGGTTCGGATAAGGGCACGGTAACCCCATTTCATTTCCGTAAACTGGAAGAACGATTTGTCCTCCTGCTTTTCTCTCAATCCCTGCCATTTATCTTTTGTGATCCGGATGTTGCCCGGATTATTATTTCTCAAACCTCTTGGTAAACTCATGTTTATTTCCTCCTATAATATCAATGTTAATACTCCCAACGCCAGACCTACGCAATCACAGATGATATCCTTAATCGAGAACTCTGCTTTCTTGCAATATTTATCGTACACCTCCTTCAGGACGAAGATCACGACGGTTATAATGATTGCTGACCACAGTGGCGTATATTTCGATAGCCACATTACCAAGTTCTGGCAGACTATAATGTGAGCCATTCCGTCTATTCCGATCTTGGATAGAAGCTTGCTGGCTAAGGCACTGATTTTATTTATCTGATTCATGTATTTCCTCTTTTTCGATTATATCCTTTACATCTTCCTTGTCAACCTTAAACACCTTCTTACCAAACACGCCCAAAGCCCCGATAAGATTGATGTTAATCCCCTTTGGCTTCAGTATATTCCCGACTATCGAGCATCCCTCTATGAAGCATACCAATAAGCAGGAATACACATCTATAGGATATTCATTGTGACTTGCTACGCTAATCATGCAGACCATGCAGACGAAAGCAAAGTAAGTGACCATCTTTCCCATAGTGGCACGGATCGCACGTGAGAATCTGACCTTCTCGCCCATTAGCATACTTTTCCTTACTCCGAATAGGAGATCACAGAGGATTACAGCACACGTGACAATCAGCCACGGTATCATATTTTGCAATGATTCGGTAACAAATGCGGTAGCTATTGCGGCAAATCCTCCGGTTGTGGTATATACTATTGCTTCTTTCATAGCTTTTAAATTTAAGAATAGAAGTAAGCGATGAAATCAGGCATCAGTGGATACATGCTTTCAATGGGAATACTAATATCCGTATATCGTTCAGTGATAGTAAGCCAGTCATTACGATAGGTATCCCGGATACTTTTTTGCATTTCAGTTTCTTGAACATCACCGCGCAATACTGCTTTATCGTACAAATCTACCGCCTCTAATTGGCGTTTTCGATCGGACCGGGCTTTAGACAGCTCCGATTCCAAGGTTATTACACCGTCGGCTACCAGCTGCTCACGTGTTTTCTTTACGATAGCGCCATTCGAAACAGTTTCATTTGCGGGAAGGGATATTATTCCCCTTTCATACAGTTCCATTCGTGTGGCTTCACGCACATACTCCTTGTCTCCGTCCTGTACGTAGGTGATATAATGCGGAAGATCTTCTCCGACAAACTCTATTGCCTCACCCCCAAAATATGCCGGATAATCCTTTACCGGATGATCTTTGGCTGCAAAGACAAGGGCTATACCTTTCTTTGCGTTTTCCCTGTCTAAATAAATATACTTTTCCATATTTTTTATTTTAATATTACGATTTTCTTTCCCATATATGGACCTTAATATATGGCGGAAGGATGCTGAATTCCTGTCCTTCTCCGGCTGTGGCAAGATTTCCGCTTAGCCCGTGAGAGTGGGTTCCGTTTTCAGACGTGGTCGGATTTGTATAGCTGGTATAGGGGGAAGCACTACCTGTACTTTCACCTCCTGCTGCACCTGATTGTCCCCATCCGTTTCCGGATGCTGCCGATTCCATACCGTAGTTACCGCCACTCGGAGCAAACAGGTAGTTTGGATTGCCGCTGTCGTTTCTATCCGACATCTTAACACTATGCGAGTGTGACGGCTGTGTATGGCTATGGCTGTCTACCTGATGACGGTGATTGCCCGCTGTATGGGTATGGGAACCGGACTCATCAGTTTTCGCAGTAAGTGCGTGAGTATGGGCAGGCATATTCTCAACGCTTAGCACAACCGAAGGGCTGCCACCGGTTGCACCGCTTTCTTCCTGTCCAGATGTACCGTAAAGGAAACGACCCTCCAACTTCTCCCAAGTTGTGCCCGGATAACGGACAGCCGGATTGTCAGTCAACTTAGTTATAAATATTCCGCCCACGGGGACAGGAGGAGCTAATTCTGCCATTATTTTCCCCTGATCTTGCCAATCTCCATCATAATAAGAATAATAGCTATACGGTCTTTCTCCTACAGCGTATAAGCCATCCTCTGTAGGACCATTAGGATATGCTAATCTTAACTCTTCTAAGCTATCATAATGCCCTAGTATCTTCATGGATTTATTCGCAAATGTTTCAACCATATCAACCATTAATCCACCAACACGCAACGCAGTATTTGCTCCATCCTCTTTTTCATCTCTGATTTGCTTTGCCCTATCTAATAATCCTTGTGCTTCCATATCATTCATTCTCCAATTATTCGATAAACCGTTCTATTTGCCTTCAATTTCCCTCCACCATTATATAGAGGGAAGTCATTTTTGCAATCATTCAAATACTGTACACACCCTCTTAAATATCTGTCTGCAATACTGAATGTATCATTGTAAGCCATAACTTTCTCTTTTATATCCGGACGGGATGAATATCCAGATTCTTTATTTACAAATCCAAAACGAGCAACATTGCCATCTCCATTTTTTACGATACGTGCATAAGTATAATAAGCAAGTGCTGTTTTAAGACCAACAAAGGACTGTCTGACACCGCACTCGCTATCATATTCCCCACCATTAAGAAGAATATCATATTTTTCAGGATGTTCCTTTACTTCAAGAAATAATGCATCTCCTAATGCACTCTTGATGTCAATATTTTCAGATTCACGAATATATGTCTCTATTTTAGAATCATCCAAATGAATAGACATATCACGGGAAAGTTTAGATACCTCCTCCGCTGTTATTAGATACTGCTGCATTTCTCACATATTTAAGAGGTTCAACACTGTAATCATTTGAAGGATTAACCACTTCATACCAACCGTCAAAAATCTTTTGAAAAGCCCGTTCAATCATGCGTTGTTGTTTGGAAACAATAGAATTATAGTATTCAAAAGCATCTTCCAAAATATTACCAGAAAAACCGACTTTACCAATACGGATGCAGTACCAAGGCTCTTGACCATACGCAGAATATATTCTTTCTACTACACTCGCATCCGTAACGGAAAACTCTTTATCATAATTCTTTGATGACAGATCGACAAACTCCGGTTTTTCTTCATCAGAGCTAATTTCAACTTCAAGCATCTTTAATGAGTTAGTGTCTCCCTGTAACTTTCCTAGCATATCAGAAAAACCGTCATTATCATTTAAACCTGATGAATCCTCTCCGGCAATACTTTGTCCTTTTTTGGTTATAACAATACCGGCTGATAGAAAATTACAACGAACATTTCTAAACTTCACGTTAGCTAAACCTTCGTCTGTACTCATTTCTGTTACAACTCTATCGGCACGTGAACGAGGGTAAACATTTTTTCCGCCTCCGGATAACCATAGAATCTGTCCTTTATAATACTCAATACCGCCAGCAGCTTCTATTTGAGATAAAACCACCTCTTTTCGAGGATTGAACACATCTATGAAATCAATATTTTCTTTCTTTACTTGAAGAGGTTTGCCAGCACGTGTCTTTTTGCCGCTCCAATCCGGATGAACTGCTATTTTTGCAACATACCCGTTAGAGTCTTCTTCCAAAAGCCTGCAATTTTCAAAAGGGACATAATTCAATTCACATATTTCTCCAAATATGTTATAATTGATATGTAAGGACATTCCGTCAAAATATCCTACGTCAGGACATACAAGAGCATGGATATCATCTACGGTGTCTCCTTTTCTATTTACGACATATTCAGAAAAACGAATGTCTTTAAATCCATTGCCTTCGATAAAATTGGCATATCGTTCTGCACATTCGCTTCCGGTAGAGCTTGCAGCAATGATATTGCGGAGAGTTTGAGGGTAAAGGTTGTCATCTCCAAACCCTTGTATTCCAAACTGACGCAAGTAAGATACATCTACTCGGTTACTGCTTTTCTTCTTAAGGTCCTTTACCCTCATAATGGATTATTTTTCTTCTGTTTTCTCTGACTTTTCAATATTCTCCTCTTTCTTTCCCTGCTGTTTATCCAGCTTTTCAGCGTCTTTTCTTTTTGCAATTATGTCTTTCGCCTTTGAAAGATGATTGTTCAATTGTTTTTCGGTGATTTTTCGTCCACCAAGCTCATAATTTGTAAGTTCGGCCAGCAATGAATCTTCTGAAACTCCACTATCAAATGCTTCAACAATAATTGCTATAAGTTCATCGCTAATAGATTCTCGTTTCAGTACACGTTTTCTTACTTTATTCTCCCAATCTGCAGGATAGCCTGCAAAAAACATGATACCTTTTGGATTATCCGACAAATAGTTTTCTGCAGCTTCATCGGTAATGTTCTCATTGGTATACATTTCCCCACTTCCAAACTCTTTTTGTAGGACAACACCATTTTTCAATATGTAATTTGATTTTTCCTTCATTTTACCTGTTTTTTTTAGATGTATATACATTTCAATCACAGCATCATGGTAACAGTCATTACAAGATGTTTTAACGAAATTCCTCCCGAAAACGTCTCTGTACATTAATTCAATGTCAAGTTTGTCGGAAGAAGAGAGAACATCACGTTCTCTCAATTCTTCCAACTTACCAACCACTTTTAATAATTCCATGATTTACCCTCCTACAACAGATGTAAGAGCATCTACAGCCGCTTTAGTTGTTTCATAACTTGTTTTATACAAGAATAAAGCGGATTTAGGAACTTTCGTTTCCGTAAGGCTGATAGACCAACCACCATCTGTGTCTTCTGAATACTTATCATTGCTTATTTCTGCAGCTTTTAGACCTTGATAATAGCCATATACTTGGAATGCAGAATCTCCCGGATTGGTTTCCTTTTGCAAGCCCTTGGATTTATTTTCCAGAACAACGACAAACTCCCCATTTGCTAATCCGTCAATAATATCACCACATACATCAGGATCATTAGCCAAAACGACCATATTAACGGTGTTAGTAAATGTATTACGATATGTCCCTGTAGCCAACGCTACATTTGTCCCTGTAAAAGGAGTACCGCCATAAACCACAACTTTATATGCTTTCTTGCCGGATTTCATCGCAAACGTTTCAATCACATTCTTTCGAGTTGAATTGAAAGTGGTTGCGGAAAAATCAACATCAGATCGATTAGCAATAACGCCTTCCTGTTCTATTCCCGGAACAATAGGATCATCGCACGACGGTGCGATGTCCTTTTTTATTAAATTGTCACAAACTCCTGACATAAAATCTCCTTTCTTAATAAGCAAGTTGGAACAAATTATCCTCTCCAATCAGACAGCCAAGGCGACCAGCTGAATAAGCCTTGGTTACTCTTTCATCCTGATTGAACCAAATTTCCAAATCAGAAATAATTTGATTTGCGGGAGAGCCAACAAACAGCTGCTTTGGAGAACCATAAATAGCACGGTGAGGAAGATTCAGTTTAGTTCCATTGTTCTGGTATTTTTGAATAAAGCGGTCCCAAATAGAAACCCTATATACCATAACTCCATTGTACTCTGTTACATCCAAACCTTTAAAGATTTGTTCCCATGTCAGAATCTCTTTGTATTCACGTTTCAAATCTTTGGTAAGAGCATCGCCTAAAGACTTAGTACAATAAATAGCAGCACCTTCCATTGCAGCAATACGAGGATCAGCGTTTTCAAGCAATGAATCAAAGATTCCGATTGCAACATTGGCCGTTTTAATTCCGCTCAACTGTGCTGCAGTAGAAGCTTCGCTGTTGGCTGCAATATTCACTCTTTGACCTGTATTGGCTGCACCGATGGCAAATAATTGTTTCCAGAAACCATTGCACGGTTTGAATAGTTCAACATCTACCCCATCTGTGATTTGTCCTGTTGACACGTTTTGAGCTTCTTTATCACCAAACCAAATAAAACGCCAGAACATGCGCTTAATTGCAAGGTCAAGAGCCGGATAAATGATAACATCCATAATCTCCGTGCTTGTCAAATCGCCAATATCTGTACCGGTCTTTAGCGCATATTCAGCAATAGTGTTCATGAAGTCCTCATAACACCATTTCAAAGGAACTGACCATTGTCCAATATCCCATGTCTTTTCCGCTGCCTGTACAGTAACATCTTTATAAGCAGGATTACAGGGAGCACCAGCCCAACCTACATCTTCCATTTCTCCGGTCCATCCAAGTTTTTGCCCGTTCTGTACATTTTGAACAAACGTAAAGAACTGCTCCAAGGATTCATCAACAAAGTTCGTCAACACTAATAGATCACGCAAGCTTTTTACCGCTCCGTTATCCTTCGTCAAGTTTTTTACTGAATCTAAAATATTCATACCTTATAGCTTTTTTGAGTATCTCTTTTTATTTTTATCTCTCGCTTCTTCTAACTTTCGTTCCACCAAGCTCACCGGTTTTGTTTCTTCATCTTTCTTTGTCTGTGGAGTATACGACCGGCCTGCAGGCACATAAGAACCAGTGGCCTTTTTTAACCAAGCTTCTCCACCTGCTTTTTCCACAGCCGCAATGATACGAGCATCGGTTTCACTCTTTGCACTTGATTTTAGAGAAGCGTTCTCTGCTTCTAGTTCTGCAATACGGTCTTTCAAGGCTTGTGTATCTTCTTCGTTGGAAGAAGGATCCTTAATCTCCGTAATAACTCCATCAACCACGATAACCGTGCGTCCGTCTTCTAATACAAATTCACCATCAGGAGAAGCCGGATCACCAACCTGAATTTCTCCTTCCTCACGTTCTACAGTCAACTCATCACCGGTTGATGTAGTAATTACCATTCCGACAGCTTCAGGAGTTTCCTTTACTACCCCCAAAGCAACACCAAGCATGTGAAATGCCTGTGCAACTGTCACTTTCTTTTCTTCTTTTAACATACTTTCAATATTAAGATTACTATTAAGCTCTGGTTTGGATGCAGATGCAGATGCAGAAGCAGCCGGAACAATAGAAGACACAAATCCCAGCTCAATAGCTTTCTCTGCATCAAACCAGCTATCTGTTGCCATCTGCGCCTCTAATACTTCTCTTGATTGTCCTGTGCGATCTACATAGAGATTAAGCATCTTTTCTTTTTCTGCTTCCAGATCGCTTTTCAATTCTTCCAATTTAGCCAAGGTTATATCCCCAACTCTTGCACCGGACGGATAATAAGGAGAATGAATCAACAGCTCGGCATGTTGATATGCGCTTCTTCGTTCAAGTGGTGCAGCAAGTAAAATTACTGTAGCCATAGATGCAGCATTTCCTACAACCTTACATGATATTTCCTTTCCAGAAGCACGTAAAGCGTCATAAATAGCATAAGCCTCTGTACAGTCTCCACCGCAAGAATGAAGCTCAATATCTATTCTATTATCGTCGTTGGGAATCCAGTCTATAAAGCCCTGTATATCAGGAAAAGAAATTGAGTCGTTACCTGTTAGCCAATATTTTACCTTATCAGCATCAGCAGCAATGTCTTTGTTGATGTATAATTTAGCCATATATCTATAATTGTTTGTAACAAAGTTACTAAACCAGATACATCTATAAGAATGTAGGGCTAAAATTGCACTGAAGTAATCGTTTCAGTAAAAAAAAGAGGGTGAGCAAACACCCACCCTTAAACTATAAATCAACGTTAGAGGAAAGCTTATCAATAACGTTGTAAACCATCCTTTCCGATATATTATATTGATCGGAAAGATATTGCATTATGTAAGTCTTTTTATGCCCTTCTTTAATCATCAGAGAGTACTCCTTATATAAATCCAGATATTTAATATCGGACACATTCAAGGATTTATCGCACATAGCTTTTAAGGCTAACGCATTCATTGATAATAATTCGTATGCTGTCATAGGCTACCTAAATTTTCAAGTACTTCAACTCGTTTTCCAACTGTGTTTATTTCAGTTACAGATACTACAGGGTTAGGCATCATCTGGACTCCTTTTGCTACAGCTCTTGCTAACATATCCTCTCCCATGGTCTGATTACTTGATGCTGTGATATTTATTGGAACTCCTCCACCCATTTGGTTAAATGAGGAAAGGATCGGAGCGAATAACTCCGTAGTTCTTGCTGTCATTACCGATTCTCCGTTACTTAGTTGTGCCGGTATGCTATCACTCGTTCCGGTTCCCGGCCCAGTAACTAGTCCACCGGTTGCAAACTTGGCGGACTTTACGGTTTTAATAGCAGTTGCAATATTGGCAAGGATAGTAGCTACAGTTGTTGCAATAGCTGCAATATTACCTGGGAAAGGCACTGATTGCGCCTGCGCAACACCTGCAGCAATTGCCTTTCCTGTATTTACTGCTATTTCACCCAAAGCCAATACCTTAGAGAATTTAGCCAGCCCTTCATTACTTTCTCCTAATTGTTCAGTCAGAGATATAAGCCCTCCCGTAATTTGAGCAACCGCCTCATATTTAGCTTGCTCAATTTCTACCTCCTTATTGGTTAACTCTTGTTTCGCATCAAGATAGGCATTTTCAGCTTCTAATTTACGCAGATTAAAGGCTTCTATTTTTTCTCCCTCCATTTGCTGAAGAGTATCTAATTCGGTTTTCCTTTGCTCAACTTTTACTTTTAGTATTTCTGTTTCATTATTTCGTAAAGTTGCTATTTCTGTTTCAAAACGGATTCTAATAGCCTCCTGTTCTTTACTCAACAAATACGCATTACGCTGATTCACTAAATCATCTAATTGCTTATTATATTTTGCACGTATAGCAACTTTCATCTGTTCCGTCAATTCCAGTTCTGAAAGTTCCAACTCTCGTTGAGTTACCAATTTCTGCATTTGCAATTGATATTCTTGTTCACTTCCTGATTTTATCGCATCAAGTTGTGTTTCTATCAATCTTTGTCGCTTTTCGATCTCTGTTTGATATTGTTCATTTGATAGTTTTTGCAACTCCCTTTGTCGCTGCTGTTCTTTTAACTTTATAGCCTCTCGAATATTATCTTTAGCTTTTAAAGTTAAATTTTTTTCATCGGTCAATTTCCTCTTTAAATCCTCGATTTCTCTTTCGTAGCTTACTTTTAATTGTTGCCTTTGTCTTTCCGAATTATCTTTTATAAGTGAAAGAAGAATATCCTGCGCTTCCCTATAAGCTTCAATCTCTTTATCTTTACGTTCTTTGGCTGTTCTAACAGCCTCTTTTGCCTCTGTCTTTTGGGCGTTTATCGCTTCAACTCTTTGGGCGTTTAGTTCACGTGTTTTATTATTTAAATCAATAGTTGCTCTTGCTACATCAATTCTTGCTTGGGATAACTTCTCTTCATATTCCGCAGAGTTCAAAGTCCTTTGGCCTACAGTTTCAAGAATCCTAAGGTTCTCTTCTGCTAGTTCTTTTCTTTTTTCCGCATTAGATGTTTCAAGCTTTATTGCTTCATCAAGAAAAGCAATCCTTTCTTTATGTGTATATTTATCTTTTTTAGCAATCTTGTCTCTAAGTTCTGATATTTTCAAGTCATTATCCGCAGCTTGCTCATTAGCTTTCCTTATGTTTACAGAGAGATTATATCTATCTTCTTCTGTTTTCATATAATCTTCAACAACTTTTTTAGCACCAGGAACCAAGCCTGTCCATTCATAAAATTTAGCTAATGCCATATTTATAGAATTGGCTATTTTTATATAAGTCTCTGCTATTTTTTCATTAATTCTTGTAAAGCCATCAGCTATTGCCGAATTAAGAGACATTGCTTTCTGGTACTTATAATTAAGTTCCTCACTTCCTTTTATTGTATTATTTACCGATTCGAATGCAGCTTTTAATGTATATAAGGCTGTTACTAAAGCTGTTATGGTTAATATAACCGGATTTAGCAAAAGAGCCAACATTTGTTTTCCAAAAGCAATGGCTGCCACCCTTCCCGCCTTAAAAGCAGCGGATACCGAATTTATTCCACCAACTAGCCCTGAAATTTTACCTAAAAAACCATTTTGCACCCCAACTAATGACAGGAGTTCATTTTGGAATTTACCACCAGCTTCTGTAGTTGCTTTCAGTTCCTCCCTTATTTCAGCAATATGATTACGCATTTCTTCACCTGCAGCACTCTTTCTTTCTTCCTCTGACATAGCAATATAAGCCTGTATCAATTCATCTAATTGATCTTTTAAAGGAGAGAGAGCTTTTTCAAATGCTTCTTGGTATTTACCAACACTTCGATAAAAACGTTGTGTCTTTTCTTCTGCTTCTGCTATCTTATCTGTAATAGCGTTAATATGTATTTCTAAATCTTGCCCAGAAGCAGAATTACGTTCCGCTTCAGACATTTCATCGTATTGCCGTGTTAAGTTTGATAATGAGGCACGAAGAGCAACAAGGCTGTTTTCTTGTTGCTTTTCCGCCTTTATATTATTTTGTATCTCTTTATTTAAAACTCTAATGGCGTCATTGTATTCTTGTGTCGCTATTTTAGTTTCAGTCAGCTTTATATTATAAGCATCACGGCTAATCCTTCCTTTCTCTACATCTTCCTTTAATGTTTTCTCAACCTGCTTTAAAACATCAAGTTGCTTCCGATATTCTGCAATCTTCCGGATCGCATCATCATATCGGACTTTTATCTCTAATACTTTTTCTACTGCATCTTCTGCCATAGTATTACATTTTTAAAAGTTTACACTCGCATATATCGTTTTCTTTGGTCTTTATCTCTATGATAGCCAGATAACAACCATATTGAGCCAAATAAACCGGTATATCCATCTCTAAGTCCCGTAACTCGATACTGTTAAGACGGATATACTCGGTCACTACCTTTGCATTATTGATTAGTCCTTTGTACGTCTGATAGTTGTTTGCAATTAAGGTAGTCCATTCTAGCCCCTTGAATATTCCCTTCGTGCCATCAAGAAATAATATCCGGGGATTGACTTTATTATAAAGTAATTCTCCGTTATCGTTGTAGGAATACAAAGGAATATAAGCAACACCTCCTTTTGTACTGCAGGCGGAGAAAGGCAAAGTAATGGCATCACGTTCGTACTCAATCGTGGCATCATCAACCTGGATATTTCCGTCATAGTTTCGGGGCACGTGTAAAAACCTGTGTTTTCGTTTGTTATTTTTTGCTATAAAAAATCTTTGTAGTACCTTTGTTTTGCAAT
>PPYF01027211.1_pt1 | contig 28566 bp, 29 predicted proteins | sample 1559871 | NCBI WGS metagenome assembly PPYF01 (sample SAMN08240021, study PRJNA423297) | Human gut metagenome, whole genome shotgun sequencing project.
GCAAGCACTTCCGCATTAATCCCATAATGTCTGCACAGATAATACACACCGAAGATGGACGCCGCTATGCTGGAAATAATAAACCCAATTCCCATCTTAATGATCAGCGGTCCCCAAATATGCCAAAACTGTTTTCCCGGACTGTCGGGATACATCATTCCCACCGTCTTTTTATTCTGTTCTTCCATAATTATCCTCTTTACTATTTCATATATTATAGTCGGATCTTGACAACATCAATATCCAGATCCCACAAAAATTTATCCAGATCTTTGTAAGATAAAAATACCGTTGCTGTATTTTCCAACGGGTGAATCCCAAGACTCTTGCATTTGCTGAGATCCTTATCAATAAAAAATTCTACCGCATGATCTTCGTCATTCATAAGGCCGAACGGTGATACACTTCCCTGTTTCAATCCCAAATATTTCTCAAGACGTTCTTCGGATGCAAAGCTTAAATTTCCTCCGCCAAGCTGTTTTCCAAGAGCCTTTAAGTCTACCTTCTTACTTTCCTCACAAGTTACAAGAAAATGTCTCTTCCCTTTGGAGTCTCTCAAAAACAAATTTTTGCACAGAGTTCCTTTTTCCGGCAGACCGAGTCTATCCATGTCTTCCATTGTATGTACCGGTTCATGCTCTACAACTTCATATTTGATCTTCAATTTATCGAGTGCGTCATATACGCGCTGTTTCTGATTTTCCATGCTGCAAACTCCTTTCATTTTCAATCTCCAAGTTCCCTCTATTATATGTTATCTCCCTTTTAAAGTAAAGCAAAAAGTTCGGCGACTGCCTGCTCGTAATCTTTCGCATTCTCCGCTTTCTTCAGCTTTTTGATCCGTTTTTTATCTTCCGGAAACAACTCTTTCATATAGGTCCATATTTCTTTCATTTTAAATAAAACAGGAAGAATCCCGTCGCTTACCTGTCCATATCCTTCATACAGCGCATCATGAAAATTTCGAAGCGTGTCTTTGTCAATTTCGTTCTGCTCTTCCGGTTTTTCAAAAGACGCGGTAAGAAATGGATTCGCAATAACTCCCCGTCCAAGCATGATTGCTGAAATTCCGGGAAATGTTTCTACAATATTCTCTTTGTCTTCTCTCTTCTTCACATCTCCGTTATAACACAACGGAAAACGGCTCTGTTCCACAGCATATCCAAACATGGAAAGGTTAGGTGTATTTCGATAGAAATCTTTCTGCGTCCGTGGATGAACAATCAATTCCTCTAACGGATATTTATTATATAATTTCATGAGCTTATAAAATTCGTCCGGCTCATCTCTTCCGATTCTTGTTTTGACAGAAATTTTTACCTCCGTCTTTTCAAAAATTTCTTCCAGAAAATGATCCAGCTCTTCCGGCATAGCAAGAAAACCTGATCCTCTGTTTTTAGACACCACTGTTTTGGAGGGGCACCCCAGATTCAGATTCACTTCTTTATAACCATAATTTTCAAGCTTATGTATGGTATTTACAGTGTCTTCCGCCTGATTACTTAAAATCTGCGGAACAACATAGAGTCCTTTATTGTTATCCGGATTAATCTCCCTAATTTCTTTCGCGCTAAATCCTTTCTTCGTATGGGGCACCAGAAATGGGGTGAAGTATTTATCCATAGGGCGAAAATACTTGTGATAAGCATTCCGGTAAACTTGTGTTGTAACACCCTCTAATGGGGCAAGATAATACTGCATAGTTAATCTCCTGAACTATTTTATATATAAAGTCAATATTTTCCGATATTTTTCTCAAATCCCTTGAGTAATCAAATTTCTTTCGATATAATTTTATTAATTCTTTATGAGGAGGGGTACTCATGAACCAAAAAGATGCGTGTTTATTTGCTCTCGACAAAGCAAAACTCTTTGAAAGTTCCGATCACCGGACACGTTTTAAAGAATTGATGGACTGCTACAGCCAGTTTCCCTTTTTTACAAAAGGTCTGTGCAAATGTATGTATCTGTCGGCGTGGGACGAACCACATTTCTTCATTTTACTGGAGGTACTGACGGACTTAAGCCTCGGCAAAAACACAAACACGGACGATATGCGTGAAAATGGAGATTTACTTGCAGACAGACAGGAGGATGGGGAGTATTATGTCTATCAGCTCTCTAATGCATTTCTTGATAACACATCCTTCCACCTTGACGAGTCTGTAAAACTTGAGTCCAAATTCCGTTACATTATCGACCGTGCATTGGCTGCCGCAGAAGTAATCGACAGTGTTCTTTCACCTGAAACGCTTTAAAATAAGCTTCTTCCATTGGAATCCATCGTTTCTCGAATACCGGAACCTGATCTGCGCCATTGCGCTGTTCAATTCTTCGAAGCTGCTCTTCTTGATCAATATCGATGAAAATCGTCAGATCCCACGCCTGCACAAATTCCGGATGGCAGCTGTAAGCACCCTCTATAATTACTACAGGCGCAGGGAGTATCTCTATTTCTTTTGCGAAAGACATCTGATGGCAGTCAAAGCTCCGATAAGTGAACGCTTTGCCTGCCTTCAATGGCTTCAGCACCTCTTCCATAAACCGTTCCCGATCTACATTCCCTCCGGCTTGTGCAAGACGCTCTTTTGTCCTTTGCTCCGGTCTTAAGAAAAAATGATCCATATGAATCACGCTGCATTCCATAATAGAAGAAAGTTTTTCCGCAAAAGTTGTCTTACCTGCCGCACATCTTCCATCTATGGCAATCAGAAAAGGACTTCTATTTTGCATTTTCCGGCACCACCTTTTTATGTACGACAACCGCCATAATTGCAGGAATCAACACAAGTTGAAGAAGGATTCCCGGAATTGCATTCACAAGTGCTCCGGCAAGGAACATCTGCCATGTAAATCCATTTCCTCCAATGCCAAGAAGCAAAATTTCTACCATTCCCCAGACAACTCTTCCGCAGACCATAGCAAGAAGAAGCGCTTGATAAACAACCAGCGTGTTCTTTCTTTCTGCCCGTCCATATATCCACCCTGCCACAACACCATAGACCGCAAGTTCAAAAGCCATAGCAATCGCCATTGGATACATCATCGGCATCCCGAATAAAAAAGATCGGAAAATCGGCAGAACAAATCCAATCGCCAAACCATACGGCGCTCCACAGATCATTCCGCATAAAAACACCGGAAAATGCATTGGGAGCAGCATATTCCCAATCTGTGGTACCTGTCCGGTGAAAAACGGCAGGATGATGCCAATTGCCAAAAACATAGCTGATAATGTTAATTTCTTTGTGTGTGTGTTCATGAAATAACTCCTTTTTAATATTTATTCTTTTGGGCTTACATTATATCCCCTTTCACCTGCAACCGCAAGCATTTGCAATCCTTTGCGAATACTTCTGTTTACAAAAGGCATTGATTTTTTGACGCAAATTGCATATAAATACACAGATTCTTCCCTTGCTTCAAGATGCTGTAATTTTAAAATGCTAGAAGAAAAATGCAATTCCTATTCCGATACATAAACACACATTTTTCCAAGCCTTTTTTCTTCCATATTCCTCAAAAATAAGTCCAACCCAAATATATTCCGGCAACCGCTTAAGTGCCAAAATCATATCAAAACACTATATTTCTATACATCTCTTTTATATGTCTTTCTCTAATTTCGGCAAATTATTTAAACTCATATTTTCCAATGTCTGTAACTGCTGTACCGCCAATTGCCGAAGCAATTCCATCCTCTCTTTCTGATTCTTACACTGATTTATTAAAACGGCATTATAGCTTTCTAAATTTGCCAGTACCAGTAACTGACTCAATGTTGCTGCATCCCTCATATTCCCTTTAACAGTCGGATTTTCATCTTTCCATTGCTTAGCCGTCTTTCCAAACAAAACAACATTCAGCATATCTGCTTCATTTGCATAGGTATACGCCACCTGTACGGGTGTTAATTCTGGCGGTATCAAATTATCCTTAATCGCGTCAGTATGTATTCTGTAATTCAACTTAGAAATCTCTCTGTTCAATTTCCAATTCAGAGATAGCCGACTATTCTCATCAGTCTTTAATCTCCTGTAATCTTTCATGATATATAACTGGAATTCAGGAGAAATCCATGTTGCGAAAGACATCGCAATATCACTATGGGCATATGTTCCGCCATAACGTCCTGCTTTTGAAACAATACCAATGGCATTCATCTGTGTACTCCATTTTGTTGGTGTCATGACAAAACGATTTAATCCCGCCTCATTTTTAACCGACTCGAATTGCACACGGTTAAAATCTGGATTATGCAATTCTTCCCAAACACCTAAAAACTCAATCGTATTTCTATTTCGCATCCAGTTTTGAATCACAAATCGCGGGTCGTCCTCATTTCGATATTTTGCAATATCCGTTAATGAAATAAATTCATTTTCAAAATTTGTAGTATAGATTCCTATGTCAATACCTTTTGCATGGATAGTCTCCTTAACAATTTTCGCCATAAGTATCCTCCTCTCCCCAGCATAAACTTAAACTTCTGCAACATAAGCGGTATGTACCTTAAACCCATACTTCTTCTCTACATATTCCTGTATCATCTTATTATTTAACTTTCGGTTTGGGCTGATATTTCTTCGCCCGTTCTGCAATCGCATCCAGCGATATCTTGTCCTCACCCTCGACAAACTCCACCTTCACATTGATTACGTTGTAGATTTTTCTCGGGATAAAAGGCACACCGTCTCGACGGTAGTACCCTTTTCCCACAAAATAAGATATTTTAGTTTGAAAAAACATCAAATTGAAGCCGTTAGGAAAAAGCTAATGTAAAATAGGTTCCAATCAGGAAATCTCTCCAATTATTATATTTATTATTTACTGTCTTTATATTATCACTCCTTGTCTAATGCCCCTATAACAATCTCGCCTTTGGAGATTATTCTATCAATGGAAGAAGCCATGGTTTCTGTCATTAATAAATATTTCTCAAGTTCAGATATAAGTAAAGAAATCGCTTTATTTAATCTTCGTTCCATACCTATACTTCCGCGCAAAGCAATAATAAATCCTTCGATTTTCCCATCAGAATCATATATTGCGTCTTGCATACCTTCTAATGCATTCATAGCCTGTCTTAAATCCTCAATATTTTCTGTATTTTTAGTATATTGATTATCCAATAACGACAGATAACTATTTTCAACTATATCCCAGCATCTAGAAACTTCGCTTACATGACTCTTTAATTTTCCCGCAAATACATCTACAGGACTAGAGAGTTTGCGACAAATATTTCTGACAAAACTTGCATCCACATTACCGCTTTGAACTTTCACACGGTCAATTTCATTTGAAGCCGTATTAATAGATATATTCATTTCATTCATCTCACTACCCATAGAAGTAATTTCATCTGTCATTTTTGTAGAATTTTCCTCAATATCAGCAATATAATCCAGGAAACCTTTTTCTCCTTCTTCCTCAATCACACTATGAACATCGTCATTGCTTTCTGCGACTTCATCCTCCAAAGAATTAATATGTGATATTACTTTCTCACTTTCATAAAAATCAGGTATGTAATCCAAAACAGGGTTACCATATTTCACGCTATTGTCAATTGCTCCAAACAATAATTTTTTCAATTCTTCCACTAATTTAGGCAACTTATTAAACTGTAAGCTATATTCATTTGCTCGATATGATTTTATATCAAAGGGCAATTCCCCAAGGTCTTGCGTAATAATAATTACCTTTTTATTCATAGCATGAGCTAATCCTAATTCATAAAAAACATTTGCATTTAATCCTGTCAAATCAGCAATAATTACATCCGCTTGATAGATCCCCTCTACTATATCCTGAAGTATGTTCTGCTGATTATCTAAATCTCCTGCATTTGTAAAATCAAAATCTTTTTCAAAAATTCTTTTTAATTCATTATACAATGCTAAAAAATCTTCATTAAATGGTGTAATAACAAAAACCTTTGGTTTACTTATCACTCTGTTTTCCTCCTCCATAATCAATGTCATTTATCGTTTTTTCTTTAAGGTTAAACACATACTCATTGCTATTTAATCTTTTTTCGTTTCCAGTTTTGGCAAGCCACCCAAGCTTACCGTTTCCAATGTTTGCAACTGTTGTACCGCCAACTGCCGAAGTAATTCCATACGCTCTTTTTGATTCTTCCCTTGATTAATCAAAACAGCATTATAGCTTTCCAGATTTGCAAGCACTAATAATTGATTCAGTGTTGCTGCATCCCGCATATTCCCTTTCGCTGTTGGATTTTCGTCTTTCCACTGTTTGGCTGTTTTTCCGAACAAAACGACATTGAGCACGTCTGCTTCATTGGCATAAGTGTATGCTACCTGTGCAGGCGTCAATTCTGATGGAATCAAATTTTCTTTAATTGCATCTGTATGTATTCTGTAATTTAACTTGGAAATTTCTCTGTTCAAATTCCAATTCAAAGATAGCCGACTATTCTCATCTGTCTTTAATCTCCGATAGTCCTTCATAATATATAACTGAAATTCAGGGGAAATCCAAGTTGCAAAAGACATAGCAATATCACTATGACCATATGTTCCGCCATAGCGTCCTGCTTTTGAGACAATACCAATGGCATTCATTTGTGTAATCCACTTTGTCGGTGTCATAACAAAACGATTTAGCCCCGCCTCATTTTTAACCGCCTCGAATTGCACACGGTTAAAATCTGGATTATGCAATTCTTCCCAAACGCCTAAAAATTCTATTGTATTACGATTGCGCATCCAGTTTTGAATCACAAATCTTGGGTCATCTTCATTTCTATACTTTGCAATATCCGTTAATGAGATAAACTCATTTTCAAAATTTGTTGTGTAGATGCCAATATCAATACCTTTAGCATGAATAGTCTCTTTCACAATTTTCGCCATACACATTCTCCTATTCTTGCATCGTAAACTCATGCAAAATGTCTCTTAAAATACTTATCCTCTGCTTAATCTACAAATTATTTTCTAAGCATTCCCTTCATCTTCCCACATTTCCCGATAAGCCTCAATGTAAAATTTGATACACCCCGGATATACATATGAATATCTTCTACACACCTTTTTATACAACTCCAGTATTTTTTCATCACATGCAAAGTCCAGTAGATACTCCAACAAATGTGACAATTCATCTTCTGACACAGTTCTGCTACACACATCTTCAACCAATGGCAAATAAACCTCATAGGCTTTTTGATGTATTTCAACTATCTGCTCTGCAATCTGATAAATCCTTGCATCCATTAAATTACCTCAAAATATTTAAGTGCCTCCGTTATTGCTTCTACCTTCTCTTTCGGCGGACGCTTTCTCGGCTGCCTCAATTCCTCTGTCGTATTTGGTGCATCATACATTGTCAGCCCTAATGATCTCTTTACCTCCGCAATATATGCAGTATGTACTTTTAATCCATATTTCTTTTCAACATACTCTTGTATCATTTTATATGTTATTTTCGGTTTCGACTGATATTTCTTTGCCCGTTCTGCTATTGCATCCAACGGCACCCTACCCTCACCTTCTCCAAATTCTACTTTCACATTAATAACACTGTCTGGTGATTTGTGGGACAAAAGTACAATGGTTTCGACTGTATTTTCATCGGGCAACCGAATAGCATTGCCTTCGTTTCCATTATAATACACTGGAAAGTTGAAGTTTATCTGTTTTACAATGCGTCCGTCTCTCTGTCTTTCAGAGTATAACTCAATTTCATCAATGAAATTCCTGAAGAACTCTTTCTTCTCCAAGTCCGTCATCTCAAAGTATATTTTATCAAAACATGTGAGAATTTGATAGACCTGTTTTGAAGTAATTTGATTTTCATAGGCCATACGGATTTTCTCATTCACATCCTGAAGCTGGTCATCTATATCTCCAATCTTGTCATACAGATTATCCAGTCGGTCATGCATGTCCTGATACTTTCTGTCATAATGCTTATCCGAAACATCCAATCGGTCAAGCATATCCGTCAATTTCTTCTTTGCACCGGACAACTGACGGAGCTGTCCACGTAACTGCTCTCGTTCCTTTTCCAATGAGCTGACATCCACTCTGGACTCCATTCTTCTTATAATAAAGTCCCTACCGTCTTTATTATTCACAAGATCCATGATGTGTCTTTCCACTTCACCATTCAGCTCATTTTGATTTAAGACCAGACTGCAATTACAGAAATCGCTCTCATTTATTTTCTTACGGTGCTTACATCTATAATAGAAATCGTCCTTATATTCGCCTGTGCTTTTGTTCTTTCGTCTTCTTACAGTGCCGGACATTCCAACACCACAAACCGGGCATTTCAGCAAACCTGTTAAAATATGCTCATGCTCCAGACTATGAGTTTTTACCCACTTGACACCGGTTTCTTCTCTTTTGGCACGGGCACCTTCCCAAAGGTCCAAATCAATGATTGCATCATGTAATCCTTCTGCCAAGAGAAAATCATCATTTCTTACTCTGTGATACTGGTCTCTGGTACCTTTTATTTTTTCGGTACTGCTCTTTCCATAAGCAATTTTACCAATATACACCGGATTATCCAATATCTTTCTTACCAGACTTCTGGTAAAATAATTCAGTTCATGGCTCCTGTATTTTATTTTTACATATCCATGCTGATTCAGATAATTGCTGATGCTGTCTGCACCTAACCCCTCATTCACAAATTTATTGAAAATGATTTTTACAATCTCTGCTTCATCCGGATTTACAAGCAACATTCCTTTCTTAGAATCCAGAGTATATCCAAAGGGTGCCTGACCACCATTCCACTTACCCTCTCTGGCTTTCTGTTTCCGTCCTTCCATAGTCTGCACCAGAATGTTTTCACGCTCAATCTCTGCAACCGCAGACAGAACCGTAATGGTAAGTTTACCGGAATCCTTTGATGAATCAATCCCATCTTCCACACAGATAAGGTTCACACCAAAATCCTGTATGTACTGCAGGGAATTGAGAACATCCGCTGCATTACGTCCAAACCGGGATAATTTGAACACCAGAATGTATTCCACACCATCTTTATCATCTGCCACATCCTGAAGCATCTGTGTAAACTCCGGGCGTCCCGTAATGCTCTTGCCAGATTTTCCAGCATCACAATATTCCCTTACCACTTCCATATCCTGAAACTCTGCAAACTTTGTCAGCCTGTCTTTCTGGGCTTCAAGACTGTATCCGTCCACCTGCATTGCCGTAGATACACGGATATATATATAACATTTCGTTCTTTTCTTCACGAACCGCACCTCCTACGCTATCATCTTTACATCAGGCTCCAACATCTTAAAATGCTTCAATGCCTCTATAATCATTTCTTCTTTCGCTTTCGGACATTTTGGAACTCTTTTGTTCGGATCATCCGGCTTATTATAATTCTCTCCCATATCAATCCCATACTTTCTCTTTATCTGGGCTATATATAAGGAAGAGACCTTTGATCCATATCTGTCCAAAATGTATTTCTTCAATTCCACATAGGTCGCTTTCGCTTCTGCCGATGTTATACTAACTTCTGATGTATCAAGTGTATAGGTTATTACGTCATCAGCAATCAGCTCTGTTTTCGGTTCCCATTCTTCGTAAAACACCGGAATTTTAAATGAAATACTTTTTACAATTCTTCCGTCCGGCGTTTCTTCCGGGTACATCTCGATTTTTTCAATCAGCAGACGATAAAACTCTCGCTTTTCTTCACAGGTCATTTCCTCAAAATATTTCGGTATATTCTGAATCAGATTTTCCACCTGTCTTAATGCTTTCGTACCTTGCTCCACTGATTCCAATTTCATTTTTGTCTGTGAAAGCAGCATCTCCAATTTTTCTATTTCATCATATACACCATCTATTTCAGCCTGTGTCTTATCATAACTTTCATCATAATCATCTGCCAGAATATCCAGATTATCCAATATTTCTCCCAACCTTCGCTTCCGTTGTTCCTGATGGTACAGCTTCTTGCGAACTATTTTTAACTGTTCCGTAAGTTCCTCTATGGAATCCTTACCCTGAAACCATTTGGATGTTTCCTTTTGGAAAGAAGGAACTGTAAATAACTTCCCTATCATTTCCAAAACCGCACTGTCCACTTTCGCCTGATTATAGGTGTGACGGAATTTGCAGGTCATGCCATTCTGCTTACGTGCATTTCCACAGCTATAATAATGAAGCGTTTTATAATGACCACCACGATTTTTATTGACATGTTTATTCTTTGTTGCAATCATTCCCGCACCACAAACAGGACATTTTACAAGACCAGATAATATGCTCACTCTATCCGGCTCATCTATTTTCTGGCATCTGCCAGAATGTTCTCTCCGCTTCTGTTGAACCTGTTCCCATTGTTCCACAGATATGATAGGCTCATGATTACCCTGTATCTCCAAAACCTCTCGTTTTTGTTTCTGTGGTTCCTTACTGTTGGTACGCCTTCCATAAAATATCTTCCCGCAATAAACCGGATTGTCCAGAACTGTGGTTATAAAATCATATTTGAATGGGCTAACCTTACCTTTAATCATTCTGGTAAGACCGTTATCATTCAAATGCCGGACAATACTTGTCGCTAACATACCGTCTTGTAAGTATAAGTCAAAAATCAGTTTTACGATTTCTGCCTCTTGAGGATATTGAACCAACTTATCATCCTCTTTACGGTAGCCGTAAGGAATGGGACCTCCCGGCCATCCGCCTTCTTTCAATTTTTGCATCTTTCCGGACAGAAACTGAACTGTGATGTTCTCTCGTTCAATTTCCGCCACTGCTGAGAGAATGGCCAATGTAAGTCTTCCGCCCTGTGTAGAACTATCTATGGCATCATCCACAGATACCAAGTCCACCTCATAATCCATGAGAAGCTGTAAGGACTTCAATACATCTGCAGCATTTCTTCCAAAGCGTGAAAGTTTAAATACCAGCACATAAGAAACATCATCCTTTTGACTTGCCACATCTTCCATCATCTGCTGGAATGCCGGACGTCCTTTGATACTTTTACCGGATTTACCAGCGTCACAATATTCTCCAACTATTTCAAGGTTCTTATATTCTGCATATTTCCTTAGTTTCTCTTGCTGTGCATCCAGACTGTATCCTTCCGTCTGAGCCATAGTTGAAACTCTTGTGTAAATATAGCATTTCTTCTTTTTCAATCTATCACCGCCTTTTCGGTTGCCCAAGGAATGTTCGTCTGTCATCCTTGGATCTACAATATAACGCACTTTTTCCATTGCGTCAGCGGGTAAAATGCGCCGATTACAAAAAAATAATCGACGCATTCTCTTACTGTCCATTCTGCTGTTTTTCCGCTTCTTCTCTTTCCATTTCTGCCAGAACCTTATGACCATATTTTTCAATCATTCTCGCCATAAACTCTGCAAAACGCTCCAGATTCTGCCTCGTTCTCCTGTCCATTTCTTTATCATATTTTTCCACAACTTCTTCCGGAACCATTGTTCATACCTCCAAAACATAGTGAGGGATTTCCTCCTATGTCACAGGCAAAAGAAATGGTGCGAATTTTAACCTCATAGCAAAAAAATAAACCGACTGGCTATCATACCAATCGGTTCATATTGCCCATTATTCAATTCATGCAACTGGAACTTTAATTTTACTGTGGAAAGCCATACAAACTAACATAAACAATCATCGAAATAACATCAATCAATACAATTACTCCCAAAATTATTGCAGCAATCTTCAATACTTTTTTGGCTTTTTTCTTATTTTCATCAGTTAATACTTTTTCTTTTAATTCATTTACAACTTCTGCCTTAGAGGGAGTTTCTCCTGTTTGCGTTTGTACTTTGTCCATCACCAGCTCATCCAAAGAAATCTGAAACATATCGCTAATTGCAATTAATTTTTCCATATCAGGTGTCGAGTCTCCCACTTCCCATTTCGAAATAGTTTGCCGAGAAACATTCAAACGATTAGCAAGTTCTTCCTGCGATAAGCCTTTTTGTTTTCGGAGATGATACAATTTATTATGAAACTCCATTTTTAGCCATCCTGCCTTTCCACCCTTTTACCATAACAACTAACAATATTCCTAACGCTACTGTTGTAATGACACTTGCTTCTATTCCGTATTCTGCACCGTTAAGTATATTTGCATCTTTTACATGAAAAAGAATTACTCCGTTTAATGCACTTTCACTTCCGCTTAACGATAATCCCATAATACTATATAAAATAAAATTCCATATACTGTGCAATCCGCAAACAATCCATAGATTAGAACGCCACAAGACAAGTATCGAAAAAACAATTGAAATCAAGTACAAATTTATGATTCCTACCATAGCATACACCAATTCTGCTTCTAGCAGGCTGGACAAATGCGGAAAAACAAATGCTGTTGAACTGATTAAAATTGCCAATGGTACAGATATTCTATTTTTCAATGAATGAAGCAAAAATCCTCTGCACATGATTTCTTCTGCAGCACCTTGAATGCCAAATGCTAATACCCATAGCAGAAGACTCTTAATATTAACATTTGTGTTGAATCCACCAAATTCAATGGAACCAGAGATGCAGCCTATCCCTATTATTATAAACAAAAGAATTGCGGCAATCAATGTTCCTGCCAAATACTCTGTAGGATTTCCAGCAAAACCTATGAGCTTCATGTTTTTCTTCTCAATGAATCTGCAATATAATAGGGTTGCCAAGGAAAAAATCAGAAAGCCATAGTAGAGCAATAACTCACTAATTTGTCCATCTGGCATTATACCGTGCAAAGGGTCATAACCCATGCCATATAATATCCCAATGATTATTCCTTCCCCCAAAACCGCCGAAAAAACATATATCAAGATGAATGCCGATAATTTCTTTATTATGTATTCAGCAGATGACATATTTGTTTCGTTGTTGAATGGACTTAGATTGTAAATAATACCTTTCTTCACCAATGTTTCTTCCTTGCATCACTTGATGAAAATATCGTATTACTTTTGTTCTAAAAACACTACCAACCAGATCAATCAATCTGTCAACAATCTTTAACAATCCTGTTAAATCCAATTGCACAGCCTAATTTACAGGCAAAAGAAATATAAAATTCATAACTTCTGTTTCTTATCAATCTCTCCATAAGACTGCAATTTATCTACTTATCCAATTTTCCTTCTTCAAGCAAGTTATATGCTCTGTTCTTATTTCATTCAGCAAAGAGCATGGAATATTTTCCTTTGTGTACTGATATTGAAATCCACATTTTTCCTGCACTCTCTTTGACTTGATATTTCCGGCTTATCTATCTATGTACATACATCCTTGTCATTTCCGGTTCACCATCTCCCTGAACCATACACAGAAAATCCCAGCCATATCTTTCATAAAATCCGGTATGGTCTGTCACTAAATAGATTGGTGTAATTTCTTTACTTCTCATATCTTCCACGACCATATTTAATAACTTTCCTGCAATTCCCTTTCCCCGGTAATCCTCTTCTGTATAGACAGCACATACATTTGGTGAAAGATCTTTCCTATCATGGAAATCGTTTTCAATCACGCCCATTCCTGCAACAATTTGTTCACCATCAAGGCACAAGTACCAACCATATTCGGTTTCGTGATTCAAATATGCTTCCATACATTCTAAGTATGCTTCCTTCGGAACGCCCCATTTACTGCAAAACCAATTCGCTGCTGTATCTTCTATCTCTGGTTTGTCTCTTAATGTAACAAACTTAAATTCTTTCATAGCCTCTCCACCCCTTCTTATTCATCCTCTTTCTGATATTCAAGAATATCGCCTGCATCACAATCAAGAGCTTCACAAATTGCAGCAAGTGTAGAAAACCGAATCGCGGTCACTTTATTATTTTTGATTTTCGATAAATTGACATTGGAAATTCCCACACGTTCTGCCAGCTCATTTAAAGACATTTTTCTTTCCACCATCATCCTATCTAATCGAAGAACAATTTTACCCATAAAATCCCCCTACAGAAGCCCATCAACATCTTTTTCAAGTTCTGCACCATAAATAAAATATTGTGTGAGACACAAAACGATAATTCCCATAAAAAGACCGCTTTGATTGATATTGATTTCCACTGCGTCAACACCGATCACAAGGCGAATAATAACACTCATAACTAAACCAATAACCGGAACAGTTATTGAAAAAATACCAATTTCTTTCAACATACGGATATTATCTTTCTGAAATGGAGTTCCATTTTCGGACTTTTTGAAAATTAAATGTACATTACGAAATACCATTGCCATAAGTATTAGGATAATTACTGCACCAATTCCAAAAAGAAGAAATGTCGTCATATCTATACTTCCATCCACGTAGGAAGCATTTACTTCAAATCCGTATACAACCAAATTAGTTCCGCAACATTCTTTTATATCAAGTCCGACAAAATATCCGATTTTTTCAGGCGCAATAACAGAACAAACCGTAGCTACAACCATCAATCCAGCTCCAACCCAATGAAATACTTCTAAAATTTTTGTAATAATCTTTGCAAGTTTACTAATACCTTTCATCATCATTTACCTCCTATGGTTAATATGTTTATGCAAAAAGCATAGCACCGCTTTTAATGTTCGTCAATATATTTTTAATGTTTGTCATTAAGTTTATATCTTAGAATCCACGCTCCTCTTTTGAAACCCCTCAACCCCCTCAATATGCAGAAACAAAAAAGGACCTGCAGGCACCATCACAGCACCCACAGGTAAATCCCCTACATATTAAATTCTCTCTACGAAATCCAAACTAATCCATCCGGCACCGCTTTTCAGCTTACCCCATCCTTTTTCAGAACCGAGCCCTACACTTTCTGCAACAATAGTAAACACACCAACTCCGGTATATGCTCCTGTTTTTGCAAAATGTGTGCCTGGTCCTTTTCTAATATTCAGATTCTTAATGCTGACACGCACGCGGTAAGAAACCTTTTTCTGCTCTGGCTCAGATGACTTTGATGGTTCATACACCACATTGCCATTCCAGTCATAAACAGAATATCCCTCATTCTTATCTGCACATGCTTTCGCATTCTTCAGCACCTTATAGGCTCCCTTCTGGCTCTTTGCATCTCCCCAGTTCTTACGGACTCTGTACCACTTCTCCGGTTCTGCAGCAGTCTCTTTTACATCATACTGTGTCAGATTCCACTTCTCTATAATGGAACACAGCTTCTCCACATAGGTCAGAGATGTGGCATATCCACCATCTTTGATAAGCTGTACCACTTTCTTGTAATCCATCATTCCGGCAATGCCCTCATATCTCTTCTTACTGCCATTCATGGCACCAAGCAGATATGCACTGTGGTCTGCAATGGAATCTTCCACACACGCATACTTACGGAAATCTGCCGCAATGGTTTCATAAGAACCATCTGCATTCTGTTCCTTTGTCTGCTTCGTGTATACAGACTTTCCATCCCAGACCGACCCACTCCATGTGTTACCGGACAAGGATTTCTTCATACCGAAGCAGTTATTGGCATTCTGGGCAAGTTCACTCTTACCATATCCACTCTCCAGAATAAATTGTGCCAGAGAAACCGATGCCAGTATACCACTTTTCTTCTGATCAGCAGTAAACAAAGCACCTACCTTTGCAATCACTTCCTGTTCGGAGAGATTTGCAAATACTGTTGCCTGTGTGCCGGATACTGTTTCTTTCATAGCTGCCTTTACATCCTTACGGAATCCATCCATTGTATATCCCATACCAAGCTGCTTCCAGAGATGTTCCGGATCTCCATGATTTGATGCAATACCACGGGCATGTCCTTCCGCATGGCTGATGATGACACCATCTGCCATTGGATTCAGTCCATATTCCTTACAAAGCATGGCAAACAGTTCCACTGCCGCTTCATAAGTTCGCTTTGCCACCGCTTTTGCAGTCGCCTTATCAGAACAGGTAAATGTAGAACCACCGGTATATTTGATACACGCCGGTTCGCACATCTCCACACCGATATGTGTATTATTACAATAACCACCGCCATGCCATCCACGATGATTCCACGGAAGAGTCTGATACACAATGCCGTCATTACCATCAATGAATGCATGGACACAGGCATTGTCATAATCTGCCCTGTTCCAACTGTTAATAAAAACGGATGCCCTCGGCTGAGGACACCCTACACTATGGAGCATAAGCCCTTTCACTGTAATCTTCTTTCCGGCTGTATAGCACGGATTCTTTGTCAATAAACTCTTAACCAATTTCATTGTCATCACCATCGCTTTCTGCCCTGTCGTGGAGCTGTGCCAGGATTGCCTTTAACTTCTCCGGAATCGGTAAGCCAAGATGAGCTGCATTCTCCAGTAAGGACACACCCTCATTGGAAAGATAGAAGAAAATCACAGCAGTTCTTAATACTGCCCCTGTTCCAATGACCTCCACATCCAGAAGGTTTGCAATCCCCACAAGCATCAAAATCAGTACCTTCCTACAGATGCCCTTAAATCCAACTGCACTGGACAGCTTCTTATCAGAAACTGCGCACATGACACCTGTGATATAGTCCGCTACCATAAACACAACCAGTGCATAAAGCAGACCATCATAACCGCCCAGGAAATAACCGAGCCATCCACCAATCACGGTGAACACAAACTGAATACTGTTCCAAAACTCTTTCATAATGAAAATCCTCCTTAAATTTTTGTATAGAAAAAGCGACTGCCACTATGGACAATCGCCTTTCATCAATAGTTATTCTGTTTCTTCCGTCAGCGTATAGGTAATCTTCATGGTCTTATCCGTGGTCTTTACCACCGCTGAGGATAAATTGTTAATAGTTGCCAGATATGGAGTTAAGAGATACATGGTTCTATATTCATTACCGTAACTTCCACCCCATCCAAGCAGGAAATGTTTATACTGAAATAACGGTGTTGCCGCATGATTCAGCCTTTCATTTCCTTTAGTCTTGATGACCGTATCCTCCCCCGTAATCTGGAAATCCGCACCGATGATCAAATCCCCTATCAGCGTCATATATAATTCACAGGTTCCCGATTCACACAGCGGGTTACCACCAGATGTAAAGCCGAACTCAATCAGTGTCACATCCGCAGAATTGCTGACATTGATCTTATAGATTCCCTTCTTATTATAAGCGGGTACATACAGATACCCATTTCTCATGCAGCAGTTACAGATTCTTTCTGGATAACTGGAATCCGTTGCCCTCTCACCTACTGCCTGCAGGTATGCATTGGATAACGTCCACGAACCTTCCTCAATGGAATAATCCGTTTTGGAAATCTTCACCCAGAGCATGATTGCATCCCCAGAAGAATTTTCTTCATTGGAAAATCCATACCAGTATCCGTCCTGGCCATCCAGAAATTCTCCATATAACGTGTAGCTACCTAACCCGGATAAACCGGAAAAGTTTTGCATTTCCTCTACGTTTTGATTACAATTAAAGAAAAACGTTGGAGGATACATTGATGTTACTTACGGATAAATATGCTGACAAAATTTATGGTACTCTTACCTGTTATGACCGTATGATCGTTCAGGGATATATTCCCGGATGGAGTCATGCGGAAGGTATGACCAGTTATCTAAAAGCCAACGGCATCCGTATTTTTGATTTTCCAAGTTTCTCACAGCCTTTTACTGCGCAAGTCCGTCAGAATGCACAGCAAATCGCCGATGAGAATGGCATTGAAATTGAATTCATCCGTAAACTCCGCGCTTTCCGTAAAGACGACCGCATCCAGGAAATCATTTCTAATACCGGTAAGACCGAGGGATTAATTCACATCTTTTCTGCCATGGAACAGTGCAATACTTATAAACCATGGCATGATAAAACAACAGGTAAAACATTCCTCAAATTTGACCAGAGCAAATGTCTCCATTATTACTTTTACTTCATTGATAAAGAACTTGGCTTGTGCTATTTACGTGTCCCTACCTGGGCACCGTTCCGTCTGCAGTTCTATATGAATGGGCATAACCTTCTTGCCAGTAAGCTGCAAAAGAAGAATATTGATTTCCGCATGCATGATAACGCTTTCCTCGAAATCTCTGATGTTGAAACCGCCCAGAAACTCTCGGACAGGATTAATCCTGAAGACCTTCATAAAGTTCTGGATGTCTTCGCAAAACGGTATTGTCCCGTTGCGGAAAGCCTTGGGCTTAGCTATACATGGACAATTCAACAGATCGAGTGCGCCACGGATATCATGTTTAAAAAGCCAGGCGACCTGGAACCGCTTTATGATGAGATCGTCAGAACTGCCGTCTTCACGGTAAAGCCGGACAACATCGCCACATTTCTTGGGCAGCGTATTACTTATAACTGCAAGAAAGAGGTCGGCACTAATTATAATCAGCGAATCCTCGGAACGAGGATCAAACACCACATGGGTGATGTATCCATAAAAATGTATGATAAATTCGGCCATGTCTTACGGATTGAAAGCACCTGTAATGATGTTGGTACTTTCCGAGTAAAACGGAAAGTCGAGCACAGGGACGGAAGTTCTTCGGAACAAAAAGCTCCGCTAAAAAAGAGCATTTACAGCCTTTACCAACTGTTTACCATCATGAAATCCGCCAATTACCGGTATCTGGAATTTATTTCTTCTTTTGATGACCATAGCGGCGGTAACAGCAGCCTGGTCAAAGTTACCAGTCCGGTTAGAGAAAATGAACGCTCCTATCGGGGAATTAATTTCTTTTCAGAATGTGATCTCCGGGTATTGGAAGCTGTCAGCCGTGGTGAATACATGACCTTCGGGATGAAGGGAAAGGATATCCGCGAACATCTGGGAGATATCAGTTCCTCCGCCATGTCCAGGATCTTCAAACGTCTCCGTCTGCATGGTATTATTGAACGTGCAAAGGGCACATATAAATATTTTCCTACAGCTTACGGCAAAGAGGTTATCGCTGCCGGGCTTACTGTCAGAAACCTTGTGCTTATACCAGCATTGGCATAGGTGTATTTTCTGCGCAGAAATTTTGCCATTTTGCGCTAAAAATCATTTATAAGTGGCCTAAGAACTGAAATGTTGATGCCGGAATCACCTTATCTTCCAATACCGTATAAGTAGAATCATTGATATTTTCATTCAATCCGATACTGAAAATCGGAATACGTATTTTTCGCACACGCACACTGGAATCCTCAAATGTGATGGAATACAAAATATCATTTTCAAAATCCACCTCTGCTGTTTCAAACAGCACCATCTGTTTTCCCAAACCAAGATTTCCTATATCCACTTCTTTCAACTGTAAAAAGGTACTGGCATCTGCCACACTGCTGCCAAATCCATTCTGACCGCCAAGAGCACTGGTAAGAGCCATTGCCGCAATCGTTCCATTGCCCTGACTGGCGGTAAACTCCCAGACAAATTTATATCCATTATCCAGTGCCTTGCTCTCTGTCAGATTCAGGCTTCCTCTTGCCGTATTCGCCGTTGAATTGACATCATTGGATGCATAGGCCACCGGCAGATTGTCAGACTGCACATAAAGATTATCTGCATTTTCTTCCAACACCTTTGGGAAAAGCAGAATACCACCAATCATATTCGGACAAATTGGTAAGAGATTATCTTTCCAGACAAGCCCAGTATTATATTCTTCCTCGCAATAAAACACAGCCATTGGATTAAGTCCCAGAATGTTATTTACTGCGTTGGTCACTATGTTCTCTTCCACATATGTTTCTACTTCCTGAGTATTCACATCTGTCAGTTCGATGACCGCTGTTCCTTTTAACTTCATAAAAACCTCCTATTCCACAGTCACAGGACAGCAGAATGCACCAATCGCAGTTCTTCCCTGTACCTGGTCTGTATAACTTCTCTGCACATATTCAATAATCTGTGTTGCAACCGTATCCGTAATGCCCTTTGCATCCATACCACCGCCAATCACAAATCGTCCAACTTTTTCCTCAATCTCAATCTTTCCATCCCACGCTGCAGCCGCTGCCATTGCCTGACCGCTGATGGATGCGATACAATCACCGATTCCAACTGTACCCGTTCCATTCTCCATTCGCAGATACACATTGAATGTATTTGTAATGTTCGGCACCACACTTTCAATCGGATAATATAAAGAAAGAATGTGTTTCCCACTATGCCATGTTTCCACTGGACAATGTACCGTGATCACAGAATCATTCAATTCAAAGGTCACATAACAGAAAACCTTTCCATCCTCTGACCATGTAACAGGAAGCTCCACTTCCACAGACAACGGATTTTCTATCACTTCTCCTGTTTCCGTATCTGTCTCTGTCATCGGAATCGTGATGGTGCCTTTGGCATTTTCCGTGCGCTCCACCTGTAATGCCGCTACATCCACAACCACCTGTCCAAAGAACTGGGCATGGTTTTCTTCTGTTGTGGCAAATTCAATGCTGATAATCTTTGTGTCTGTATCTGCCAGAGTGTAAGCAGACGCATTGGCAAAGGTATGAATCCCAATCTTTCCGGCATCCACCTGATTCAAAAGCCCGGAAATGTTCTTATCATTCTTTGACTTTGCCTTTGCAAGTCTCGGATTTTTTCCCACACATCTCAAAGAATGTTTTCCGCCAATTCTGCACTGTGAGAACGTGATGCAGGTAATCTGTTCCTCATCCGCATGACCACCACTAAACTTAAGCACATCACCCAAATCCAGTGCCGGATTCCCAATGGTCTCCGAATCAAAAGGCACATATTTGATGACGGAAATATCCGCCAAAATCTGCTCACACAGTTCTTTCCTTGTTTCATCCACACCAAATTGGAGAAATGGATTTACACCAAGATTCATGGTCAGTCCATCATCTGTTTCCAATGCATAGTATTCTGCGGTCTGGTTTTTCATATTGGTAGAACTGACTGCTGTATATCTGGTAATAAAATCAGAAAAGCTGCTTGAAAACCTCTGCTTATTGCTGATGTTCATAACAGGTTCATTCCCGTACTTGCGGAGTTCCAGTTTTCCCTCACGGTTAATACAAAAGAAACCTCCAAGAACCTGACCGATATAAAACAGCACGTCCCTGTAGGTTTCAATATCATTTTCACTATAAATAGAAAGCACTTCCGAGCCATTCGGCATGGACTCAATTTCTGCCTGGGTATGTGCAACCTCCACACCGCACGCCTTACAACAGAGCGTGATAATCTCATAAGCATTTCCTATTGTCTCCGTGATATTGAAATCCTTTTCAAATCGGAGCATATAATCATACGCCTTAATCTCCAGACATCGGATAGTACGGTTGGCTTCACTGATTTCATAAATCCCCATCGGGACAGTTTCATATGCTTCTCTCACCAACAGATGATAGAACAATTCCACCAATGCATCTTCCAGTGTGTATCTGTCGATTTCAGAAAATAGTGTAATCCCCATTTCTGCAGCATACACCGTACCAAGTTCCATTTCTGTACTGCCACAGCACTGGGATGAAATATATCCACTTCCCTTTACAATATCCTTCTCGGTAAACTCATGTACCACACCAGCCTTTGTGGTAATCCTTCCAGTCCAGTAATATCTTCTTGTGTTCTCCTGCACCGCTGACAGGAACGCTTCACTTACTGGGTACAAAAGCAACACCTCCTAATTCCATGCATAAAAAGAACACCTGCCACAATTGACAGATGTTCCAAAAATCTTTCTGTTATCTATTATCTCTTTAAATTTGACAAACCGGACAGCAAATTTCTGTCACAAATTCATCCGGATTTCGTGTATCATTCGGACTCACATGGTACACATCAATCATTGGCCCTGCAAATTTATATCCATTTTCTGAAACCCACGCCGCCAAAGACGCATACACATCAGAAAACTGTTCATATGAGCCTTTAAAAGTAGCACTTGCTACTGTCATTTTTGGTTCTGTGAGGAATGTGACATTTTCTGTATTCTCATAATGTCCCTTTACTTCAATCTGAACTTCTACATCAACATCATTTTCCTTGTACTCCTTATCGTGGAGTTTCGCCATTGCTGGACCACACGGAATCATTCCAGACTTTGCAGTTTCAGAAAACAGGATGTGCCAGAGTCTTCCTTCCTCTTCATATTTTGGAATCACCTTTCTTACACTGGCAACATATCTCTCAGGCATCTGTTTAATAATACAATCATACTTCATAATCTCGTCCTTCCTCAGCCTTTCTATGGCTGTATCCAGAAAACGTATCCTATGATTGAGATCCTTTACTTCTTCTAAAAGCTGAGCCTTCTGCACTAGAAAAATCTGTTCGATTTCTTTTGGATTGCTGCTTTTCATAATCTCTGTAATCGCACTTACTCCAAATCCCATATCTTTCAGAGCATTGATTTTTCCCATGATAAGAAGCTGTTCTTCACTGTAATAACGATAACCAGTAAAATCATCGACTTTTTCCGGCTTTAACAGTCCCACCTCATCATAATAGCGTAGCATTCGGATACTGACTCTGGATAATCTTGAAAAATCACCTATTTTTAACATTTCGTACCTCCATGGTATTGTACATTCTTGAGCTCAATATCACTCTACTGCCTCTCATGGTGTGAGAGTCAATACCTTCCTGCAAAAATTATAATGCATCTCCATCTTCAAATCAATTTTATCAGAACTCTTTCAAGGTAAAGGACACTGTCCATAATCCTCTGTAGGACGTATCCTTTTCCAATTTTGCCTTAAATCCCTCAACATACATCTCTGCATTCTTCATGTCCGCCGTTTCCGTGTCGAAATAGTCCACCGACAACTTATCCTGTTTAGAATACGCTGTCAGGGCTTTCAGCCATTTTGCTGTCACGGAGAAAGAAACAGAAATATTTACCACACCCTGACGGACAACATCCCTCTGTGTGGTTCCTGCTTCTGTCTCTCCGCTACTGTCTGCTTCCACCGCAGATAATGACACATCATAAGAATCCGGCAGAGGAAGGACAGTTCCGTCAAATTTCAAATATTCAAAAAATGCCATCCTACCTTCCTCCACTTCTTAAATTCATTCTCTGTTGGGCATTTACAACTATTTCATCCAACATGGTTCCACCCAGATAGATTGGAATTACAATATCTCCATTCTGTCCATTCATCTGGCCAAGTGCCTCAGTAATGGCAGATGTGATACCGCTAATGCTTTCTGCTGCTGTCGGTACTTTCATGTTCACATCAGCTCCATATCCGACCATCGCCATTTGTGGACTGATAACCATATCTGACGCAACACCTTCCACAGCTTTCGCCACCATATTCTTGCTCTGTTCAATTCCTTTTGCCAGACCACTCATAAAATCAGGCATCCAACTTTCATAATCGGTCAGAGGTCCTTCGTCTGGAACAGAGAAATGCAGGAAAGAACGGATTGTCTCTGCAACATTCGTCACAGCGTCCTTAACCTTTCCAATACAACTTTTAATACCATTCACGATACCCTGAATAATATCGGCTCCCCACTGGAATGCGGATGATGCCAGATTTTTGATAAAGCCGATCGCATTGTTGAATCCGGTTTTAATGGTATTCACAATGCCTGATACCGTACTTTTGATTCCGTTCCACATTGCATTAAATGCTCCTGACACCACAGATTGAATAGTATTCAGGACTGTGGTGAATATGGTCTTAATCGTATTCCATACGGTTGTAATAACCATCTTTATTGCATTCAGCACCGTTGTGATCACGGTCTTGATTGCATTGAATATGGTTGTGATAATTGTCTTGTAGATATTAAAATAGGTAGTCACAATCGTGCTAATCACATTTAATACCGTTGTAAAAATCGTTTTGATGCTTTCCCATAATGCTGAGAAGAAATTCTTTACTCCATTCCAAATGGTCTGTGCCGCATTGCTGATTGCTTCCCATGCCGCTGTGAAAAACTCCTTAATGGCATTCCATACAGAAATCGCCACTTCCTTGATGTTTTCCCACAGATTAATCCAGAACTGTCTAAAATCCTCATTGGTATTCCATAGATAAATAAAAGCCGCTACCAGTGCGGTAATGGCTGCAATAATTAGGAATATCGGATTGGCAAGCATGGTAGTGTTCAGTGCCGCAAAAGCTGTTTTAACCGCTGTGATCATACCTGATAGCTTTGGAATGATTGTCATAATTGTTCCAACTGCGGAGATGATTTTACCCACCACAATCAGTATCGGACCTGCGACAGCAAGAATACCACCGATTATCAGAACTGCCTTCTGCACCATCGGGTTCATGTTCGTGAACGCATCTATCGCCGCTGTAATTTTTTCCACTAAACCTGTTAGAAATGGAATCACATACTCAGACAGCTTAATTGCCAGAGATTCCAATGCACCACCAAGCTGTTCCACTTTGCTCTGCAAGTTGTCCTGCATGACCGCCGCTGTCTCTCCGGCAACACCAGTACAGTTATTCATGGAAGCAGTCAGTGCATCATATTCTTCCTGTGTCAGATTCAAAAGTGAAATCAGACCTGACATACCTTCTTTTCCGGCAAGTGCTGTTGCATAATAAGCCTTCTGATCATCCGTCAATCCATTGAAACTGGTTCTCATGATTGTGATGATTTCATCCAAAGACTTAAAAGAACCATCCGCATTTGCAATCTCAATTCCCAAATCTTCCATTGCATTCGCCACTGTATCAGACGGTTTTGCCATGTTTGCAAGTACCGTTCTAAGAGAAGTACCAGCCTGTGAACCCTTGATACCGGCCATAGACATGGCGGATAATGCTGTTGTCACATCTTCAATGGATAACCCCATGGATTGAGCCAGAGGAGCCACATACTTATAGGATTCTCCCAAGTCAGATACCCCGATGGTGCCGGAGTTTGCCGCCTGTGTCATAAGGTCCGCCACTCTTGCGGAATCCTTTGCAGATAATCCAAATCCGGTAATTGCATCTGCAACAATCGTAGAAACTGTTGCAAGGCTTTCTCCGGAAGCTGCTGTTGCATCCAGAACACCGGACATACCATCAATAATCTGAGTGGTAGACCATCCGGCCTTTGCCATCTCTGTCATGGCTTCTGCAACTTCTCCGGAAGAAAACGCTGTTGTCGCACCCAAATCAATGGCTGTCTCACGAAGCTTCTCAAATTCCGCACCGGTTGCTCCTGTTATTGCCTGAACACCGGACATTGCTTTTTCAAAGTCGGTTGCAACCTTAAGCCCAGCCACACCGATTCCGGTAACTGCTGCAGACATTGGCAAAAGTGACTTTCCAACACTTTCTATCTTTCCGCCAACCTCCTGAAACTTTGTACCGGTTACTGAAATTTTCTGTAATGCCACCGCCGATTGCTCTGCCTGTTCTTCCAAATCTTCCAGAGCTTGCTCCGTTGCGATGATTTCCCTCTGGAGTGCATCATACTGGTCTTTACTTATCGTCCCTTGCTCCAAAGCGGCATTTGCCTGTTCACTGGCAGTCTTTAAAGCCTCCAGTTTTTCCTTTGTCGCCTGAACCTCTTCGTTCAGTAATCTCTGCTTCTGGGATAAGAGCTCCGTATTGCCTGGATCTAATTTCAGCAGTTTTTCCACATCTCTAAGCTGTGACTGTGTATTACGGATTTCACTGTTCACACCCTTTAATGCTGTTGTAAGTTTCGTGGTATCGCCACCAATTTCTACGGTAATACCCTGTATTCTGCTTGCCATTTATCCTCTCACCTCCCGTTTTAAGCACAAAAAAAGAAGCATTTCTGCTCCGTCAAATCCATCTATTCTCTAAGATTCACAAGACCTTTTGTCTTCTGATCTACATCTGTTACATATGGTGGTTTATCACAATCCACCCACTTCCCTGTTGTCCGGTTCTTTACCCGCCAAGACAAATCATCATCCTTTGGTCTGGGAAGACCTAAATCAATCAGACATTCATTCAATAATCTCTGTTTCTCCTGCTTTCCACATAAAAACATCAGATATCTATACTGTTTCCCCTTAAAATGAAGAATGTTGTATTTTCTCATCTGCTCTGCTGTCGGTCTTACAGTAATACGCTCATCTTTCTGTCCATCCGATACTAAAAATGATTTCATCTGTCGCACATGAATTTTCACACCGTCTTTCATGTACATTTCCCCATCAGAATATCCGGCATAAATAAAATTAGATGCCTGATACACATATCCAACCTTACCGACCATTCCATCTGCCCAGGTAAATAATATCTTCAACTCAGGTATATTCCTGTGAATCCATTTCACAAGTTGTGATAACATCTGGGATTCACTGTTTCGTGGCATCTCCTCTGTCATACACATTCGTCCTATTTCCAAATAATCCTTTGTGTCCAGACTCGGAAATATCCTTTGTATCGTGTGTCGCGGCCTTGTTCCCCATCCAAGCGTAACCACACCGACCAGTTCCTCATCCAGAAAGAATCCCAGAAAAAATTTATTTATCTTCGGAAGAGTATTGGAATAGTGATATTTCTGAATCATTTTCAGGGCATCTTCTTTTGAAATCTCCTTTATATCAAACTTAAACATCTCTTCCCTTCCTATTTTTGAGCACAAAAAAGGCACCCATCATTTTGACAGATGCCATACAACATTTTTATTCTTCGATCCTATCCAAACAACATCTTTGCTGCCTGTTCTAATTCCCTTCTCTCTTCTATGTCATCGTAAGCGGTCTGCTTGTCATCAATTCCCTTTACGACATTGATAAAAAACATCCCATCCCGATTACAATAAAACAGAATCTTTTTAACCCCGTTTATTTTAAATCTCGCTTCCGCATTTCCTTCCGGATATAATTTCACCATCTGCAGCTTATCTGGCGACAATGCAGCAATAAAAGAAATATAATGCTGTTTCGTCATATCATGCTCAACACGAACATAATATTCATCCTCAACTCTCTCAATAAAAATCATATGATTCTCATCTGTTTCTTCTGCCTGGCATGGTGTAAGAATTAAACCATGACATTGAATGACAGCTTCTCCCATGCTGTGAATACTATTCCCACAAACCGGGCAAACATAAAACTTTGAACGCATCATATTGGCTGAAACATTCACATTACTGACTGCATTCCCTGAAATCAGTTCTGTGACTGAAATACCGAAAACCTTTGCGATTGGTTCAAGCAAAGAAATATCCGGATATCCTTTTGCTGTTTCCCATTTAGAAACTGTTTTATCTGAAACATTCAATTTCTCAGCAAGTTCAGCCTGTGTTAGATGATATTTTTCCCGCAGTTCTTTAATCACTGCTCCTGTTACATATTGATTCATACTCATGCACCTCCGGTAAAAATATCATAAATGCTGGGCGGATGATTTACTACCTACGCAAAGTAGAGAAGCAAACTGAAAGTTTCTGTTTCCTCCACAAACGGTCTTTGTAGCATCATAAATACTCAATTTCATTTGCAATCATAGATACCGATTTTTCATTAGTATCTATTTTTATCGTATTGAGTGTTTCATACATTAGGATTCTTGCTACGCTTCTCTCAATTACATCCTTAGAACGAATACCTTTTTCCACATCTTTAATCAGTCTCCTTCGCAAATTGGCTTCATCAGCAATAAGTGAAACACATTTCACCTCACAGTTTTGTGTATCCAATTTTTCCAAAATAGAATCTATGATGGACTGTTGATGCATTACCCAGCAGAAAATCACATTTTCATAAGCAGAGCAATGTAAAAAGTTATTTAGTAAGTAACAAATATTATCTGTTACCATTGCTTTGGTTTCATTGGTTACGTGGAAAGGGTTTGCATCCCAACACCAATCCCCATCAAGAAATACACTATTGGGCAAATCAGATTTTAATTGCTGGCTAACAGCAGTTTTGCCGACTCCCATTGTTCCGCCGATTATATATAAGTTTTTCATATCCTCTCACCTACAACTTTCAAATAATTGCGTGCTTTCAATCTATCCACAAGACTGAAATTTGTTAGTACCTATTCCCATACAGAATCCTTGCTTTATCTGTATATCGCTTTACAAGTTCTGTTTTCGCATTTGTATAGCCATCTCTGTTATGCTCATATTTCTTCCATAACTTTAATTTCAATTCCTCGTATTCCTTTGCAACATCCGGATACTCAATGAGATAATCTCTAAAATACAATTCATTGTTATCGCCTGCATATCTCAAATGCAAATGAAATACTCGCTCGGCAAAACCATTCTCTGTATATCCCTTATTAAAAGACAAACTATTCTCAGTCTGTGACATACAAATATAGCCACTGTTAATAATCAAATCCTTATAATCCAGTAAACGGCTTTCCTTTGGAGCTTCTACCAAAATATCAATAATTGGTTTTGCCCATATAGAAGAAACCGCCGTACTTCCAATATGACTTATTCTTTCAGTTGAAGAAAGGGCATTTTTCAATAACCTTTCTTCCTCTGAATACCATTCTTGCCAACAAGATTGATGTTCTGTTAAATATATAGGGAACAACTGCCACAGTTCTTCCAAAGTCTTTTCTGATAATTTCTTTCCCATCATACTCACCTACAACTTCAAACTCAGCTCTCAGTTAAACATATTGGCTTACTGAAATCTATCTCTCATCAATATCTATCAATACAGCTCTGCATGGTGAAC
>PPYF01544653.1_pt1 | contig 28560 bp, 27 predicted proteins | sample 1559871 | NCBI WGS metagenome assembly PPYF01 (sample SAMN08240021, study PRJNA423297) | Human gut metagenome, whole genome shotgun sequencing project.
TTGTGGTAATTACATTTTACACGAAAGTGAGTATGATGTCCATATTTTTTTGTGTTGCACTTGATATTATAATCTACCAGCCCCCGTACAGGTCGTCAGCCATTTGTGCCACTGCATCGTGCAGTGGCTTTGTGTGGCTGACTGCAAGCATCCTTGCTTGGTCTAGGGGCGGTAGCCCCAGTAATATAGCCCTGGCACGGATGCCAGGCGTGTATGCCAAAAGGCTCTGCACGATGCAGAGCCAACCAAGCATACACAGCCCTTCACCACTGGGAAGGGGTTTGGGGTTTCGGCAAGGATGCCGAGATAGAACGCCCAAAGGCTTTGCAGGACGCAAAGCCCACAAAGCGTTCTTATAGGGATTGAGAACAAGCACTTTTTGGAAAAACATACTTTTTCTACAACCTATAACCGCCGTGTTTCGCACGGCGGTTTTATGCTTATGTACAGAATACACAAAATCCCGCCGATAATTTTGGCTATATTTTATCGCTTGCTACCTTGCAACGCAAGGTATAGATGTGATATACTTAATACACACAAAAAAGAGAGGAACGGTGTATGAATCCACAACTTAAAAGAGGAACGCTGGAACTATGCGTACTGGCTCTGCTGTCAGATCGTGATTGCTACGGTTATGAGCTTGTGAATGCAATTTCGGAGAGTATCCATATCACAGAGGGAACAATTTATCCGCTTATGAAACGGCTTAAAGATGAGGGGTGCATCACCTCCTATCTTGTAGAATCAAGAGAGGGACCTTCGAGAAAGTATTATTCGCTGACCGACATTGGCAGAGAGAAGCTGTCGGTGCAGTTAAGTGAATGGTCGGATTTCTATAAGTCCGTCAATAAGATACTCGGTATTGATCAATGAAAGGGATTGCAAAATGATTTACAATACAAAAGCGGAGTTTATGGCGGCTCTGCAAAATGAAGCGGAGAGGTGTTCATTGCCTTTTGAAGAAATGTCAGAGGATTTTGAACAGCATTTTTCAGAAGGAGCAGAAAACGGTGAAACCGAAAGCGAGATATGCGAAAAGCTCGGTGAACCGGCAGAAATAATAAGAGAATATGCAGATGGAGCCACAGAAAATTTACAGAACGCACAAACCGATAAAACGGCGGTAGGCACGGAGCGTAAAGACAGTATAAACGCAGGAACGGTAACAGGAGTGTTACTGCTTGACCTGTTTGTATTCGACTGGGCTTTACCTACAGTGCTTGCGCTTGTCATAACTTATATTGCGGTGGCGTTTGCGTTCGTAGTTTCTGGTGTGTTCAGCATTATCGCTGTATTTCTGCCGTTTGTTGCAGACAGCATCACAACGGTTCTGTTCGGCGGAATTTTTAATGTATTCGCAGGAATAGCAATACTCGGATTGGGAGGAATTATGGCGGCGTTCACACCAAACGTTATAAAAGGCTTTGTGTGTATGATTAAAGCGGTTGCAAGACTTCATATAAGAGCGTTTACAGGCAGAAAGGCGGAGTTCTGATGAAAAAGATAATACTTATAATATCAGCCGCTTTGCTGGCATTGGGGATTTTGGGATGTGCCGTTACGGCATTGCCTGTGGTGACGCAGGGAGAAAAGTATATGAACGATAAATTAGAGCAAGGTATGGAAACTTTTACATACACCTTTGAAGACAACGAAGATAATTATGAAAATGTACAGGATAATAAATACGTCGGTATAGATATGAATATACTGAGTGCAAAAGCCGTATTCAGCTATAACAATGACGGAAAAACAATCGTCAGGTACACTACACCGGATAAGAATAAGAAGCTTGAATGCAGGATAGATAAATGTGAGCTTATCATTCATGAAACTCAGGAATCGTTTTTATTCCCTATGCCGACATTCAACTTTGTTCCCGCAAAGATAGAAATATCGCTGCCCGAAAGATACAGATGTTCAAATAAGCTGGATTATGCAAAATTGTTTGTGACGTCGGGCTCAGTAACGGGAGATATACCATATGCGGTCAAATCTGAAATAACGCTTGCAAGCGGAAGCGTAAATGCTACTGCGCAGACAGGAGAACTGACGCTTGACGTTGCATCCGGTAATGTTGAGATAACAAGCCGTTATGTTGAAAACAGCGTGATGACCGATAGTCTGAATGTTGACTGCAAGAGCGGACAAATACTGCTTAAAGATTTCAGCGCTTCAAGAAATGAATTCAGGGTAAGTTCGGGAAAGGTCGAGGCAACCGGCATAACAGGTGATATCAGATCTGATGTAAAGTCAGGCAGTCTTTCGCTATATTGCAAGGAAAACGTCGGCGAGGCTGAGCTCGATATGTCAAGCGGAACAACATATATGGCACTGTCGAAAATCTCATCAGCCAAAATCGACTACAGCGTTTCATCAGGTTCGGTTGATGTCAGGATCGGCGAAAACTCAGAAACACTGACGAAAACAGGAACTGTCAAGTATTACAGTGAAGCCGCAGAGGATGGATATGATACTTATATTAAAACATCTGTTGCAAGCGGCAAATGCGTTATCGAAGAGATAAATCGGTAACCAAAAAGGTTACAAACCGGTAACAAAATAGTTACAGTTTTGTCATAAATATTGACTTACCTTTTTTTGCATGATATATTGAAATCAGGAAAAAGAACATATCTTACAGGTGTTATACTATCTGATTCAACCTCGACAGACAGGAGGAACAAATGAAGATTGCAAAAAACATAAGTTTAGGTATCGGGATGCAGGTATTGGTGTTGCTAATGCATATACTTATTCATTTTATTATGGACGTTATGAACAGCAGTTTTGATGACATCCGAGACATCCAAATAGCTTGCTCATTCGTTGCGGTAATACTTATAACGTATCTGGCGGTTCTTTGTTTTGATTTGCCCGTATACATAATATTCTGCGGTGCGGTTATTACATTTCTGTTTGTCTTGATATTCGAAAACGAGGGGGTGTATTTATTTTACTATCTCCATAGGGGAAGCTCACAATTTTTTAATCCCGATGTTTATACCGATGCGGTAATTATAGTATTAGAAATGCTTATTGTACAATTGCCCTCTTTCGCTCTGGCGAAATTAACAAGATTGGTCTGCAAAAAACAGAACTAAACTGTAGTGTTTCGGTATCGGAGGTTTTATGAAGCATAATTTTACAAGCAGAAAGATTATCGGTTCGTTGTTTTTTCCGATATTAATATGTCTGATATTCGGAACTTCTTTTGTCATTATTTCAAATCCGATTCTGTACATAGCGGTGTGTCTGATATGCTTCGGTTATGATTTAACTGTAAATAATGTATATATGGGTTATACAATTATATCTGTTATGCGGCTGATGCCTTTTAGGGCTGTCAGCTGCTTTTCTGTATAATGAAAGCCCCCATTTGTCCGCAGGTAAATGTGCGGCAGTTGATGCGTCTGTCGAACGACCGGAAAAGGTTACAAATCGGTAACAAAATAGTTACAGTTTTGTCATAAATGTTGACTTGCAGTTTTTATGTGATATACTAAAAATAGGAAAGAAAATACACCTTACAATATATCAATGAAACGTAAAACTATGAAAGGACTGAAAATTATGACAAAACTATTAAAAACAATCACTACAATAGCTGCACTTGCAACTACATTAATCACGGTAAGCATTTATGCGTCCGCTCAATCGCCCGTTGACAACGGCAGTAATGCAAGAGCAGAAATGGCACAGAACGGACTTATTGCGGAGCAGACATCGGAAAGCAACGCTTTCCCCGGCTGGATAGTGTTAAGCACAGCAGGTGCGGCAGTCCTTGTCGGTGGAATTGTTGCAGGCTCGGTCATCAGTAACAGAAAGTCGAAGGATGACAAGCAGTAAGGCGATAATGTAATATGATAATGTGGATAATGCGGACAGTCGGAAGGCTGTCCGTTTTTTGTACCTTTTCATCTTGAAACTTGCCGTAAGTTATGATAAAATCAACTTAACAGTACGGTAGACCGGATTTCAAGGAGTAATTTATGGAAAGATATAAGGATAAACAATTATCGGCTTACGAGAGAGCGGCGGCACTTGCCGATACGCTGAGTACGGAGGAACAGGCACAGCAGCTGAAATATGACGCACCTGCCATAGAAAAGGCAGGACTTCCGTCTTATAACTGGTGGAACGAGGGGCTTCACGGCGTGGCAAGGGCAGGAACGGCTACGGTTTTTCCGCAGGCTATCGCACTTGCGGCGGCTTTCGACAAGGATATGATGTATCGTGTCGGCGAGGTGATATCCACTGAAGCAAGGGCAATGTACAACAGTGCCGCAAAGCACGGCGATACCGACATATATAAAGGCCTTACATTATGGGCACCGAATATAAATATATTCCGTGACCCACGCTGGGGCAGAGGGCATGAAACCTACGGCGAGGATCCGTACCTGACTTCAAGGCTCGGTGTGAGCTTCGTAAAGGGCATACAGGGAGAAGAAAAATACCTCAGAGCCGCCGCCTGTGCAAAGCATTTTGCGGTACACAGCGGTCCCGAGTCGCTTCGCCACGAGTTTGACGCAAGGGTAAGCGAGAAGGATATGGAAGAAACCTATCTGCCTGCATTCAAGGCGCTTGTAAAAGAGGGCAGGGTCGAAGGTGTTATGGGCGCATATAACAGGGTGAACGGCGAGCCTTCGTGTGCGTCTGAAAAGCTGATGGGAAAACTGCGTGAATGGGGCTTTGACGGCTATTTCGTGTCGGATTGCTGGGCGATAAGGGATTTTCATACTACCCATAAAATCACAGACACAGCACCGCAGTCTGCGGCAATGGCACTGAAGGCAGGCTGTGACGTTAACTGCGGAAACACATATCTGCATATTCTGGCGGCACTTGAAGAAGGGCTTATAACAAAGCAGGATATACGCACTGCCTGTATTCACGCATTACGGACAAGAATAAGGCTCGGACAGCTTGACGATAACGAGTTTGACGACCTGCCGTTTGATATTATTGCCTGCGACGGCAATAAAGCGTTATCGCTTGAAGCGGCGGAGAAATCAATGGTGCTTTTGCATAATGACGGCATACTTCCGCTTGACAAAAGCAGGATAAGCTCGATAGCCGTAATAGGACCGAATGCGGACAGCCGTGCGGCATTGCTCGGAAACTATAACGGTACGCCCGACAGAAGCGTTACGTTCCTTGAGGGAATACAGGACGCATTTGACGGCAGGGTATATTATGCGGAGGGTTGTCAGCTTTTCCGTGACAGAACGCAGGGTCTTGCACTGCCCGGCGACAGATACGCCGAAGCGGTTGCGGCGTGCGAGGCGGCGGATGTTACTGTTGCATGCGTGGGACTTGACGCTACTCTTGAGGGCGAGGAGGGCGACACAGGAAACGAGTTTGCATCGGGGGATAAGCCGGATCTCAGATTGCCTGAGGTTCAGCGTGTTCTTCTGCAGAAGCTGAAAGACACTGGAAAGCCGCTTATAATAGTTCTTGCGGCAGGAAGCAGTGTGAATACCGAATGCGAGGGGAACGCCCTTATAAATGCGTGGTATCCGGGTCAGTATGGCGGAAAGGCGCTTGCGGAGATACTTTTCGGTGAGGTTTCACCGTCCGGAAAGCTTCCGGTCACTTTCTACAAATCGGCGGATAAGCTACCCGATTTCACAGACTATTCAATGAAGAACAGGACGTATCGCTTTAGTGACGATGAAAGCAACGTGCTTTATCCTTTCGGCTACGGACTTACCTATTCGCACTTTGAATGCGGCGATATTTCGTACAAGGACAATACGCTGACCGTTAATGTTACCAATACGGGAAGCAGAAGTGCGGAGGATGTTCTGCAGGTCTATATAAAGAGCGAAAACGGGGTGAAAAATCACAGCCTTTGCGCATTTGAGCGTGTTTCGCTGTTTGACGGGGAAAGCAGGACGATAAACGTCAATATTCCGGAAAGTGCGTTTGAAACGGTTGACGACAATGGCGTAAGAGCGGTAAGAAGCGGCAGATATACGCTGTACGCCGGCTTCACACAGCCGACCGAACTCAGCGAGAAGCTGTACGGCGGAAGGTGCGTATCGGTCGAAGTAGGCATATAAAATAATGACGGCGGAAGAGCTTTTGCTTTTCCGCCGTATTTCAATATCTGAATCCTCCGATGAACGAAAGTGTTTGTGCGGCTGTCTGCGAGCCTTTACTCATAGCCGTTTCTATATTCCCGTCGGCAAGATAGCTTGCTATAAAGCCTGCCTGATAGCTGTCGCCGCAACCGGTGGTATCTGTTACTTCTGATACCTCAGCGGCGGCACAATGATAAGCCGTGCCTTTTGAAAAGGCGGTACTTCCGTTTTCTCCGAGCGTTACGATAAAAACCGTGTCGGGATATTCTGAGGAAAGCCGTTTCGCTTTTTCAAGCGTAGGTTCATCTCCGCTTATAAACAAAAGCGATATGCAGTCAAGGTATTTTTCTATCGTGTCAAAATCCCTGCAAATATCAAAATCAACGCTCAGCGGAAAATGCTTTTCACGGCAGCAGTCTATTACATCGTTGAAATTCGGTCCGGAAAAGGTGGTATGTACCATATCCGACGAATGCAATAATTCCCTGTCGGACGCAGACAGGGCAAAGCTTGAGAACACTCCGCCGTTCCACGAATCGTCTTTATAATAACGGTCGCCGTCGGTGGTAAGGTAGGTGCGGTTTGAGGCGGTATCTCCGTTTTCTGTTCTGATATGGGTTTTGTCGATGTTGAAATCTTTTATGCTGTCAAGGACGGTTTTACCGTAGCTGTCGTTTCCCACAGCGCCGATTATGTAGACCTTTGCATCTGTAAGCCGTGATATTGTTGCGGCGAAATTAAGCGATTCGCCTCCGGGCATTATCGTATTGTCGAATATGTCGACGCACATACAGGTAAGAGTTGTTATTATCATAATGATCGCTCCTTGTCGGTTATAAGTATATAATACCGTTAAATCGGTTTGCAGTCAAGTATTTATAAGAAATTTTCAGATTTTACTTGACAAAGCGGCTCTCTTTGTGTATAATATATCAGGTGGCTGTAAACCAAAACAGCATTACACCGCTTTAAACGGCACAACAAAAAGGTTTGCGGGATTTTCGGCTTGTAAGCCGGCAGTGAATCGCTTAAGTCTGTATGACTGTTACCGTGAATACGGACGGACAAAGGAGCATACGAAGGACGCAAGAAAATCGGAGCGTGGGTAAGTCTGTATGACTGTTACCGGAAATACGGACGGACAAAGGAGCGGCAAAATGTCAAAGAATATCGAAAACGCAATACTGCTCGATACCTACGGCAGTATGCTTACCGAAAAGCAATATGATACGCTCAGCCTTTACTATGACGAGGATCTGTCGCTTTCCGAGATTGCCGAGAATATGGGTATCACACGACAGGGCGTTCACAAATGCATACGCACAGCGGAGGAATATCTCACTCAGCTTGAGGAAACACTCGGATTTGCGCAAAAGTACCGCAATGTTTGTGATTTATGCGATAAGCTGACAGCTCTTACAGATGAGAATGTCGGCAGTGCCGATGAAAAAGAGAAAATGAAATCTATTATAGAAGATATAAAGAATGCGATATAAAGAGGAGGTTGGCTGATGGCATTTGAAGGACTTTCGGACAAGCTCGGAAAAGTATTCAGCAAGCTGAAAAATCACGGTAAGCTGAATGAAAAAGATGTAAAGGAAGCTATGCGTGAGGTCAAGATGGCATTGCTTGAAGCGGATGTCAGCTTCCCCGTAGTAAAGGACTTCGTTGCAAAGGTAAGTGAACGTGCCGTAGGCAGTGAGGTAATGAACAGCCTTACTCCCGCACAGCAGGTAATAGATATAGTACACGATGAGCTGATACAGCTTATGGGTACGGATACGGCAAGGATCGATTTCCCCTCTAAGCCTCCGTGCGTTATTATGATGTGCGGTCTGCAGGGTGCAGGTAAAACAACACATACCGCAAAGCTTGCAAAGTATCTTAAAAAGCAGAACAGAAGACCGCTTTTAGTTGCCTGCGATATTTACCGTCCTGCCGCTATCGATCAGTTGAAGGTAGTCGGCGCTTCGGTTGACGCTCATGTATTTGAGATGGGACAGACAAATCCCGTGAAGATAGCGAAAGAGTCAATAAAATACGCAAAGGACAACGGCTTTGACGTTGTTATCCTTGATACCGCAGGCCGTCTGCATATAGATGAAGACCTGATGAACGAGCTTAAGGACATAAAGGCTGAGGTTCAGCCGAATGAGATATTGCTCGTTGTTGACTCTATGACCGGTCAGGACGCTGTAAACGTTGCAAAATCGTTCAACGATATGCTTGACATTACAGGCGTTATCCTTACAAAGCTGGACGGCGATACACGAGGCGGTGCGGCTCTGTCCGTTCTCTCGGTTACAGGTAAGCCGATAAAGTTTGCAGGTGTCGGTGAGAAGACAGACGACCTTGAGCAGTTCCATCCCAACCGTATGGCTGACAGAATACTCGGTATGGGTGATGTGCTTTCACTCATCGAAAAGGCGAAGGTCACGGTAGACGAGAAGGAAACACAAAAGCTTGCAAAGCGTCTGCAGGAAAACAAGTTCGATATGAACGACCTGTACGCACAGTTTGAACAGATTGAGAAGATGGGTAGCATCTCATCTCTTATAAAGATGATTCCCGGTGTTGCGGGAAAGGTCAAGGAAGAAGATATAGACGAGCGCAGAATGTATCGCACAAAGGCTATTATCTCATCAATGACAAAAAAAGAGCGTGAAAAGCCCTCTATCATTGACGCAAAGCGTAAGCGCAGAATTGCGGCGGGCAGCGGAACAAAGGTCGAAGATGTAAATCAGCTTCTCAAACAGTTTGACGGTATGCAGAAGATGATGAAGCAGATGGGACTTAAGGGCGGCAAAAAACGCAAGTTCCCGAAGTTCCCCATGGGCGGAATGGGCGGAATGAACGGTATGGGCGGTTTCCCGATGTAAGCCGTTCAGGATTACAGGTAATTCATAGTGGTTGACAATTAATGCTTGACAATACACTTTGATTATAAAAACTAAAACTTTAAATTTTTTATGAGGTGAACAAAATGGTAAAGATCAGATTAAGACGTATGGGCGCTAAGAAGGCTCCTTTCTACAGAGTTGTAGTTGCAGATTCACGTTACCCCAGAGACGGACGTTTCATTGAGGAAATCGGTTACTACGATCCTACAAAGGAACCCTCTGTTGTATCTATCGACAAGGAAAAGGCTGACAAGTGGCTCGCTAACGGCGCTCAGCCCACAGATACAGTTAAGAAGCTCCTTAAGATTGCTGCTGAAAAGTAATCGCTGTTTCTGAAAGGAAAATAAAATGGAAAAATTGCTTATCGCTATGGTGGAAGACCTTGTAGATGACAAGTCCGCCATCCGGGTAACAGTTGACGAGCCTAAAGAGGACGGAACTGTTGTTTATCATCTGCACGTTGCTCCCGATGATATGGGACGTGTAATAGGCAAGCAGGGAAGAATAGCTAAGGCTATCCGTACCATTATGCGTGCAGGAGCAGTAAGATACAACCAGAAGGTTATGGTTGAGATTGACTGACGCACATCTGAATTGAACGTAAAACCCCGACTTTTGATAGGTCGGGGTTTCGTTTATTAACCGAATGTTAACTTTACTGATTTTTGCTACTGAGGATTATCCGTATTCGACATTTTTCACAAAAAATCTATTCACTTCGGCAAACGGCAACTTATTTAATTGACTTTAATTAACAGATATTATATAATAAAATCGGAGTATAGGATATTGTGGCGGAAAATGCAATATCCAAAGACAGAATTTTAAACAGAACAGCATCATAATATTGATCATAAATCGGAGAATAATATGGAACATTTCGGAATTGAATATTGGCTATTTACGTTCTGTATATATTGTATGGCAGGCTGGGTGCAGGAATCGACTATCGAGTCGCTGTATCACAGACGGCCGATAAACAGAGGCTTTCTCAGAGGTCCCTATATTCCTATATACGGTGTCGGCGGACTGCTTCTTCTGTTTATCTGTCATCCGTTCAGAGATAACGGATTTCAGGTTTTCTTTGTGGCTCTTATTGCCTGCACGGCTCTTGAATACTTCACGGGCTGGCTTATGGAAACCATGTTCGGTAAGCAGTTCTGGGATTACAGTATGTTCAGGATAACCTATAAAAACAGAATATCGTTGGTGTCCTCGCTTTTCTGGGGAGTAATGGGATTGTTCGTGACGTATGTTGTTTCGGACATTACATTGTATGTGCTTAACAATCTGCCGTATCGGTTTATATGTATTGCAGGTACGGTCATATCGCTGATTATGGCGATAGATTTTCTCGGCACGGCAAGAAAGCAGATTGATGTCGATAAGCTGAGAAGCACATTCAGCATAAGCAACATAAGCACTCATATTATGCGCTTTGATGTGATTGCGTCACGCATTCCGGGCTTTAAAGCAAGAACCGGTGAAAAAAAAGAAGAGGATTCTGCCGAGTATAACGGCGATGATGAGAATGATGACAGATAAGAATACGTTTGTGCTTACAGACGATGACCGCAGATTTATAAAAACAGCAAGAAAGATACTTGCAAACGAAAAGGTACAGCAGATGAAGCAGTATGTTCAGCACGGTGATGTTTCTACCTATGAGCATTGCCTTATGGTCTGCCTGTATGCTTATATGTATGCAAAGAGGCTTAAGCTGAAGATAAATATCGAGGCGCTTGTAAAAGGGGCGCTTCTGCACGATTTTTTCCTCTATGACTGGCACGAGGGTGCATTCACGAGGGACGGCCTGCACGGATTTTCACATCCCGTGACCGCCGAACGTAATGCAAGGAACACGTTTTCTCTGACGGTTAAAGAGCGTGGGATAATAATAAATCATATGTGGCCGCTGACATTGACCAGACTTCCGAGAAGCAAGGAAGCGTGGCTGGTATGCTGGGCGGATAAGTATTGTTCGCTTAAAGAAACCTTGCTTAAAAAGCCGTATTGAAATGAATGTTAAAGCCTGCACGAACAAAAATCGTTCCGTGCAGGCTTGTGTTTTATACAATATGACACAGATGCCATTCCGAGATATTCGGCAATTTCCTTTTTTGATCTTGGGGTAACGCAGAAATCAAAACGCCAAGGATACATCCACCAATAGCATTGTTAAGCGAGGCTCCAAGGAACAATCCTGCAACTCCGCACAACATCATTATAATTACAGATACAACTGTTCTAAACTTGTTCATATTCGCCCTACATTAAATATCCTGATTCTTCTGCTTGTTACGCTTCTTGTTACACAACGAACCTAAGAGCATACCGATTGCAGAAATTATTGCACCGGCTACAATCATTCCCCAATCCGGTGCATTCAGCTTGTCAAAAGCAATGTTGTTTGCCATTTTAAATGTTCCGTATTCAGCCAGCATATACATCACTCCAAAGAAAAGGGTAAATGCCCATTTTCCTTTTTTCCAAAAGTTATTTTTGCCGATAACAATGGACACAACGAATGTAGTTACAGGAAGAATAATCCAAAGGAACATCAAACTATAACCCATAGCATCACTTCCGCTTGTAAAGAACCAGAACACAATCATGGCAATCGCCCATACAAGCATATAAGATAGGATGGTAATAATTTTGTTTCTGTTAGCGTTGCTTTTTACAACATTTGTACTTTCTTCGAGATAATCATAATAGGTCTTCATTTTTTGTTCTCCCTTCAATAAATAGTCAAGAGAGACTTCGTAGCAATCGCTCATTTTAATGACACTTATGATATCCGGATAGGATTTTTCATTTTCCCAATTTGAGATGGTCTGACGACTCACTCCCAATATTTCGGCAACCTGTTCCTGTGTCAGTTTCTTTTCAAGTCTGGCTGCCTTGATTTTACTTCCAATATCATGCTCCATGCCATGACACCTCCCTTGCACTTTTATTATAGGATAACCACCGCTTGTAGTCTACCAAACGGCTTTGACATCGCAGAAAATACGTGTCAAAATGCTTTTACATTTGCTTTTTTATTACTTCTTCGCCTTTTCCTCTAATTCAAGCAGATACCTGTCATAGTCCGCCATAAACAATCTGTCTTGAATAACACGATACTTCTCAAATTCTGTTTCAGCTTTGGACTTGGCAATCTCCGCTGTGATTTTTCCGGCATCCTGCAAAACTTTTCTGTCATCCGCCATCAGGAATAAATCCGGGCGATTGCTCCAATCTTCCATCGTCATTGGGATATGTCGTTCTGCACGGTCTTCTAAATTGTAACATAAAAAATTAAAAAGTCAACGTTAATTATCAAAATAATATAAAATTATATATTAAAAATTAGTACCAAAAGTTAAAATCAAAGCCTGCACATTTCAATCTGTGCAGGCTTTTTTTCACATTTCGTCTATAACTTCCGCAATCTCCGGCTCTGTGATCTGCTTAGCGTAATCATTATCGCCAAAGCACATAACATCGCCGATTTCTTTCTGGAATACCATTCTCAGCTTGCCGTCACGAACCTTCTTATCCGTATACAGCTTTCTGACAAGTGCGGTTTTGTCGATGTAATCGGGAATCGCAATGGGGAGCTTTGCACGTTCACACAGCTTTATTACACGGCTGACATTTTCGTGAGAAATATAACCGTATTTCTCACCGAGCTTCGCCTGTGCGATAAGTCCTATTGATACCGCCTCGCCGTGCAGCAGCTTGTAGTCGCTGACCGTTTCTATCGCTCTGCCGACAGTGTGACCGAGGTTAAGCACCTCACGCAGTCCCGATTCACGCTCGTCCTTCATTACAACTTTATACTTCACGGCGCAGTTATGCTCCGCTATGTATTCGCAGGCGTCCTTGTCGTTAACAAGTATCTTTTCAATGTTCTTTTCAAGATAATCGAACATTTCGCCGTCTGCAAGGCAGGCGTGTTTTATTGTTTCGGCAAGTCCGCTTGAAAGCTGTCTTTCCGGCAGTGTTTTCCACGTTTCAATATCAAGATATACCTTTTCGGGCTGGTTGAACAGACCTATCAGGTTAGTAGCCAGAGGAGTATCGACCGCTGTCTTTCCTCCGACCGATGCGTCTGCGGCGGCAAGCAGAGTAGTGGCGTAATTGATAAAAGGTACACCTCTGCCGAATGTACCTGCAACAAATCCTGCAAGGTCGCTTACAACACCGCCTCCGACCGCAATTACACAGCAGTCACGGCGATAGCCCTTTTCAAGCATAGAGTCCTCGACAAACTCTTTCATTGCTCTGGTTTTCGACTTTTCTCCTTCGGGTATCACAAACATATCGGCACTGTAGCCCGCCGAAATGAGTTTCTCGTATATCCCTTTCGCATAAAGCGGCTCAACAATGCTGTCGGTAACAACGGCAAACTTCTTTATTCTGCCGCTAAGCCCGTTTTTAATATCGCTTATCAGCGTGTCTGAAAGACCTCTGCCGATTTCTATATCGTATGAATCGTCTACTATCTTTTTAAGTTCACAGAAAAATTTCATTGTTATTCCTCAAGGTACCTTGTGTTCGCCTGATATTCTGTCACTTCTGAGCTGTCCGCAGGCGGCGGATAGCTCTGTGCCGAATTCTTTTCTTCGGGTAACGTTTATTCTGTTCTTTTTAAGCTCGTCGTAAAATGCCGTGATGTTTTCCTCACTGCTCCTTTTAAACTCGCTGTCGGGGGACGGATTGTACGGTATAAGATTTACAAACAGCCGTGCATTTCCGATAAGTGCCGCTAACTGACGTGCGTTCTCTCTGCTGTCGTTTATTCCGTCAAGCAGTATATATTCAAGCAGAACCTTGCGGTTTGTACGTTCGACATAATATTTAGCCGATTCTACGACTTGCGAGATATTATACCTGCGGTTTACCGGCATAAGCCTGTTTCTTATCTCATCATCCGGAGCGTGCAGACTTACCGCAAGATTACACGGTTCTTTTCGCTCTGCAAATAATTTCATCTTGTCACACAGTCCACAGGTCGATACGGTAATATGCTTTGTTCCTGTTTCGATTCCACCCGGAACAGTTACTATATCGAGAAAATCGCAAAGTGCGTCATAGTTGTCAAACGGCTCGCCTATACCCATCACGGTTATATTACTAATCGTTATATTCTGATGTTTTTCGACAGTGAGTATCTGGCTTACCATTTCGCCGGCAGTAAGGTCACGCTGTTTTCTGAGCCTTCCGCTGCAACAGAATTTGCAGCCCATATTGCATCCGCTCTGCGTTGAGATACAGATACTGTTGCCGAACTTCTGTCGCATCAGCACAGTTTCAACTTTGCACCCGTCCGATAATTCCAAAAGATACTTAGAAGTATCTACAGATTGTAATATTTCGTCGATTTTCAACATTCCGAAGAAATATTTGTCGGATAGAAGTGCTTTTATATCGGCTGATGTAAGCGTCATTTCGTCGAAATCTGCCGCTCTGCGCTTATATATGTCACGGAAAATGTTGACACACTGAGTAGCCCTGAAGCCGTTTTCGGTCAGCAGCTTCTCCGCTTGTTCATAAGTCAGCGAATATATGTCCGTCATTGGCTGTCGCCTGTTTCGGCTTCTTCCGCAAGCGATTCCTGTTCGATGTCCTCGATTATTTCACGGATTTCTTCCACGCCCTCGCCGTTCATAGCGGAAAATTCTATCATATGAATGTCCTCGGCACAGGGTATCTCACTCATAAGCGATTCTCTGCGTGCGGCACGTTCCTTCTTTGACAGCTTATCGGCTTTCGTCAGCACAACAACAAACGGTATCCCGTTGTCGATAAGGAAGTTTATCATCATTATATCGTCCGCTGTGGGAGGATGTCTGAAATCGACAAGCTGGAACACGAGCGTCAGGTTTCTGTCATCGGCAAGGTAGCCCTCGACAAGCCCTGCCCACCGCTGTTTCTCGGATTTTGATACCTTTGCGTAGCCATAGCCCGGCAGATCCGCAAAATAGATATTGTCAACCGAATAGAAGTTGATAGTCACCGTCTTGCCCGGCATTGAACTTACACGGGCAAGCGACTTTCTGTTCAGTATCTTGTTTATAAGGGAGGATTTTCCTACGTTGCTCCTGCCCGAAAAGGCGATCTCGGCTTTTTCCGATTTCGGAATCTGGCTGAAAAGCCCGTAGGACGTATAAAATTCTGCCTTGTTAAAATTCATGTTATATTTCCTTTACGGCATTCTTGCCCGGCTTTCTTGAAGCACGGGGCTTTGCTGACGGGAGTTTTTCATTGCTTTTCTTTGCGGCGGTAACATTAGGCTTTACAAGCGCTGTGTTAAGCACCGTGTCAATGTTTTCCGCAAGCACAAAGCTCATATTGCTCAGTATAACGTCGTCAAGCTCTTTCATATCGGCCTTGTTCTCATCGGGTATTACCACCGTCTTGATACCGGCGGAATATGCCGCCATAGTCTTTTCACGCAGACCGCCTATAGGAAGCACCTTGCCGCGAAGCGTTATTTCGCCTGTCATCGCAACATCTCTGCGTACAGGGATACCCGACAGAGCGGATACCAGAGCGGTTGTCATAGTAACGCCGGCAGAAGGTCCGTCCTTGGGAACAGCACCCTCGGGAGCATGAATATGAATGTCCTTGTTCTTATAAAAATCGGGGTCGATCTCATACTTGCGTGAGAGCGAGCGTGTAAGGCTTACCGCAATTTTAGCGGATTCCTTCATTACATCGCCCAGCGAGCCTGTAAGTTCGATCTTGCCCGTACCCTCCATTACAAGCACCTCAAGCGGTAAAAGAGTACCGCCGACAGAAGTCCACGCAAGACCGTTCACAGCGCCGATCTCATCCTGCTTTGAGATAGTTTCGCCCGTATATTTTCTTGCACCGAGATAGCCTTCAATATCCTTAGCCTTGATATTGATTTTATCTGCCTCGCCCGATGCGAGTTTTTTAAGCGTCATACGGCAGATTTTAGCTATGCTTCTTTCAAGCTTTCTTACGCCTGCCTCTTTGGTGTAAAAGTCGATTATCGAGTATATCGCATCATTTGCAAAACGAACCTGCGGCTTTATGCCGTGCTTTTTAAGCTGTTTCGGAACAAGATGCTCCTTTGCGATATGGAACTTTTCTTCTCTTGTATAGCTGCCAAGTTCGATAACGTCCATTCTGTCGAGCAGGGGAGCGGGAATAGTATCAAGCGTGTTTGCGGTCGTGATGAAAAGCACATTGCTTAAATCTATCGGTATTTCAAGATAGTGATCCCTGAACGCTACATTCTGCTCACTGTCAAGAACCTCAAGCATAGCGCTTGCAGGGTCGCCCTTATAGTCGGTACCCATCTTGTCTATCTCATCGAACAGGATAACGGGGTTCATTGACTTTGCCTGCTTTAACGCATTGACAATTCTACCGGGCATCGCACCTATGTATGTCTTTCTGTGACCTCTTATATCAGCCTCGTCACGCACACCGCCGAGCGAAACTCTTGCATATTTTCTGCCGAGAGCAGTCGCAATTGATTTAGCGACAGAAGTCTTACCTACTCCGGGAGGACCGACAAGGCAGATTATCTGACCTTTCTTGTCTGCGTCCTTCCATTGATTGAGTGCAACTATTTCAAGTATACGCTCTTTTACCTTCTTCATGCCGTAATGGTCACGGTCGAGCTGTTTTTCAGCTTTTGCAATGTCAGTCTTTCCGTGTGTGTACACGTTCCACGGCATATCAAGCACTGTGTCGAGATATGTTCTGACAACAGCTGCCTCCTGCGAGCCGGGAGAAAGGTGCATCAGCTTTTCACACTCTTTTATCAGCTTTTCTTCGGTATCCTCGTCAAAACCGCACTCTTCAATCCTGTCCATATATTCAAACGCTTCAGATTGCGGATCGTCCAATTCGCCGAGCTGACGTGAGATAGCTCTCATCTGTTCACGCAGATAGAATTCACGCTGGTTCTTGTCAAGCGCTTCCTTGACTTCCTCGTTGATATCCTGTTCAAGACGTACAATGTCAACCTCTTTTGCAAGGAACTTTACAAGCAGTTCGGCACGCTTGCGCAATGACAGGCAGGATAGAAGAGCCTGCTTATCCTCAACTCTCAAATATACGTTGAAAACGATAAGATCGATAAGTCTTGAAAGATCCTTTTCTCCGATTATACCACGGTACAGTTCGATAGGCATTCTGGGAGACATTTCGCTGTACTGCTTGAATTCAGTGTTGATTGAACGCACAAATGCTGTCTTCTCAGCTGATGTAAGCGTATCGCTGAGTTTAGGCAAAGGAGTTATATCAGCGATGAGATATGGCTCTTCCTGCGTGATACCGCAGAGCTTTGCGGTATAAAGTCCCTGTACAAGCACACGTCTTGCGCCGTCGGGTGTATTCAGCGTCTGTCTTATCTCGGCAACCACACCTGTTTTGTAAAGATTATCCGCCGCAACCTCGTCAACGTCCTCGTTGATCTGTGTTACAAGGAATATCTTTCTATCGTTGTTTTCTATTGCTTCCTCAACGGCGTTTATCGAGCGTTCTCTTGCTACGTCAAAGTGCAGTATCATTTCCGGGAATATTACAAGTCCACGCAGTGCGAGTGCCGGTATTGTTAAATGTTGATTTTTCATGTTCGTCTGTCCTTTCCTGTAGTTCTATTCTATATTTTTCTGATTTATCTTTATTATGTGGGGTTCTTATTATTATACTATATCCTGCGTGATTTTGCAAGTATACGGGACTGTAAATAAAAACCGCCGTACATCTCTGCACGGCGGTCGTTTTATAATATCCTTGTTTAGAAAACAGTAGGATTACTTGCTGAACTTAGCGTCTGCAATTTCGTCCATAGACTTGCCTGCATCATCATTCCATGCATACAGCTTACGGATTTCCTTACCAACCTGCTCAAGCTGCTGTTCGCCTTCGATACGTCTTACGGCATTGAAGTGTGAACGACCCATCTTGTTCTCCATGATCCAGTTGCGAGCGAATGTACCGTCCTGGATTTCGCCGAGAACCTTCTTCATTTCCTTCTTTGTTTCGTCTGTGATAAGTCTCTTACCAACCTCGTAGTCACCGAACTCGGCTGTATCGGAGATTGAATATCTCATCATCTGGAAACCGCCCTTGTAGATAAGGTCAACGATGAGCTTCATCTCGTGGATGCACTCGAAGTAAGCGTTCTGAGGATCGTAGCCTGCTTCAACAAGAGTTTCAAAGCCTGCCTTCATTAAGGCTGTAACACCGCCGCAGAGAACGCACTGTTCGCCGAAGAGGTCTGTTTCTGTTTCCATCTTGAATGTTGTCATAAGTACGCCGGCTCTTGAACCACCGATACCTGCGGCATAAGCAAGACCTGTGTCAAGCGCTCTGCCTGTAGCGTCCTGATGAACTGCAACTAAGCAGGGAACGCCTCTGCCGATTGTGTACTCTGAACGTACTGTGTGACCCGGTCCCTTAGGAGCAACCATGATAACATCAACGTCTTTGGGAGGTACGATCTGACCAAAGTGGATGTTGAAGCCGTGTGCAAATGCGAGTGTCTTGCCTGCTGTAAGGTTAGGCTCGATGCTCTGCTTGTAAAGGTCAGCCTGTCTTTCATCGTTGATGAGGATCATGATGATGTCAGCCTTAGCTGCTGCCTCTGCCGCTGTGTATACTTCAAAACCTGCTGCCTCAGCCTTAGCCCATGACTTTGAGCCGTTGTAAAGACCGATGATTACCTTAACGCCGCTGTCCTTTAAGTTAAGAGCGTGAGCGTGTCCCTGGCTGCCGTAACCGATTATTGCAACTGTCTTGCCGTCAAGCAGAGAAAGGTTGCAATCTTCCTGATGATAAAGTTTTGCCATTTTAAAGATCTCCTTTAAATTTGTTTTCGGAGTTTTGCCTCCGTATATTAAAGCGTGGCTTTTACAGCTTCATAGAAGCCCCGCCTTTTTGCATTGCTATAGAGCCTGTACGGACGGTTTCCTTTATTCCGTACGGACGTAAAAGTTCCTCGAACGTTTTTATACGGGGAACGCTGTCGGATAATTCAAGCGTCATCGTATTTACCGTTATGTCGGAAATTTTTGCCTTTGCTATCTCGGCGAGCGAGATAAGCTCAGCCCTCTGTGACGGCTGGCAGGCTACCTTTATAAGTACAAGTTCTCTTGATAAAAGTTCCTCCGCAGGCAGATGACGCACCTTGATAACGTCAATCAGCTTGTTGAGCTGTTTTTCAATCTGCTCCAAGGTATATGCCGTTCCGTCTGCGATAATTGTGATACGGGAGATCTTCTCGTCCTCTGTAACGCCTACCGCAAGGCTGTCTATATTGAAACCCCGTCTTGCGAAAAGTCCCGCAACTCTTGCGAGAACGCCTGCGTGGTTTTCTACAAGTATTGATATAGTATGCTTCATAGGCTCACCCTTTACAGTATAGTCTTTTCATTTTCGGCTACTCTGACTTCAAGCAGATAACAGCCATCCGACGAGAGCATCTCGTCAATTGCCTTGTCCGCATCGGCTATATCGGTAATTCTTTTTGCAGGTATGCCGTAGCTGTCTGCAAGCTTTATGAAGTCGGGACTGCCGTCAAGGAAAACCGCTGTCAGTCTGTTGTCATAACCGTTTGTCTGAAGCTCTCTTACCATACCAAGACGATTGTTGGTCATAACGATTACCTTTACCGCAATGTCATGCTGTATCATCGTTGCAAGCTCCATAAACTGCATCTGGAAGCTGCCGTCGCCGCATATTGCGACAACCTCGCTGTCCGGGCGTGCCGCCTTTGCACCGAGTGCCGCAGGAACGGAATAGCCCATTGTTCCCATACCGCCGGATGTTATGAATCGTCCGTTTTTAAGACCGATATTGTTGACGGTCCATATCTGATTCTGTCCTACATCGGCGCTTACAACGGAATTGTCGGGGAGCTTCTGTCCGAGAAGCCTTATGAAAGCCTTGGGATTAACGCATCCGTCAGGCTCGTTGTCGATCGGCTTGTCCTGCGTTTTCTTTATCTCACTCAGTTCCTGTTTCCAGTCGTAGTGGTCGTAATTCTTCACACATTCAAGCAGCTGCTCAAGTATATTCTTTACATCGCCTACAACGGGTATCGTTGCGGCAAGGTTCTTGCCTATTTCCGCAGGGTCAACATCTATATGTATTACCGTTGCGCCCTCAAGTCTGCTTATTGCGGTGACCGCTCTGTCGCCTACTCTCGCGCCGAGAAGTATCAGCAGGTCGCAGTTGTTGATAGCGTAGTTCGCACTCTTTACTCCGTGCATACCTATCATTCCGTAGAACAAAGGATCGTCCGCAGGAACACTGCTCATACCCATCATTGTATTGACAACGGGTATATCCGTTACCTGCATAAACTCTCTCAGCAGATTTGCCGCACCTGCGGTAAAGATACCTCCGCCCGCACAGATAAGAGGCTTTTTGCTCTTTTCTATGGCGGCAACGGCACGCTTTATCTGAAGCTTGTTTCCCTGAACGCTGGGCTTATACGAGCGTATATCCACCGTTTTCGGATATTCAAAATCTATTACTGCCTTCTGAACGTCAAAAGGCATATCTATAAGCACAGGTCCCGGTCTGCCGGAGCCTGCGATGTAAAATGCGTTTTTGAAGATGACCGGCATTTCCGCAGGGTCTTTGACAAGATAGCTGTGCTTTACGAAAGGCTCAGCCGCACCTGTTATATCTGCCTCCTGGAAAACGTCACGTCCTATCTGTTCACAGCTTACCTGTCCTGTGATAAGCACCATAGGTATGCTGTCCATATGGGCGGTAGCGATCGCCGTGATAAGGTTTGTCGCACCCGGTCCCGATGTTGCTATAGCAACGGCAGGCTTTCCGGTCATACGGGCATAACCGCTTGCGGCGTGTCCGCCGTTTACCTCGTGGCGTACAAGCACATGGCGTATATCCGAGCTTATAAGCTCGTCATAAAACGGACATATAGCCGCACCCGGATAACCGAATACAGTAGTTATACCCTCCGCTTCGAGAGCCTTTACCATAGCTCTTGCAACCGTCATTTTTTCTGACGCCATCTATCGACCTACCCCTTTTTGCTGTTAGTAAAATGCCATATTTTCATATAGCAAAGCCGCACGTTAAATTTTTGTGCTTATCAATAATTATAACCGCTTTATAAATAAAAGTCAAGATTTCTTTGCATATAAATAGTCGCCTTGACGGCGGTTTTCAGTTTATTTTCACTAAATTTCCGTGCTTCGGAATGATTGTCATATTATGTGTTCGTAACGGACTGTAAAAAAATGCTGTAAAGCTTAAAATTAAGTATTTTTCTGCCGATAAATAAACAGAGTATTTGTGCCCTGAAAGCGTTTTGCTTTACACGGGCGGAAAAGAGGCTTCAAATGGCGTTTGAACATCTGTGCGGTCAGGTGATGACTGACAGTAACGGGACTACTTATATAATATCCGATACATTTTCTGTAATATATCCGGGCGATGCACACCCTGATGTATATGAGTGGAGTGATGTTGCATCGGTCAGGATAGATAAGGGAAATATAACAATAACGGCAGGAAAGCAGACATATCATATACCCGACCGTGCATTTTCGGGACGTTCACAGTTTACGGCGGCAAAAACAATAATACTTTCCGAAATATCCGGCAGTGATACCGAATGTGATACGCCTGTAGAGATACTCCCCGATAAACGGTTCTTCTCAAATTATGATATACCCGATTCGGCAGTATTTGCAAAGGGCGAGTACAACCCGAAAGAAATACGTTCGTCATTGCTGTCGCTTGTCATAGGCAAGGTAGGCAAATTTCTGTGGTGCATAGCGCTTGCGGCAGGTGTGCTTGCAGCGGTGCTGTTCCAGATGCTTATAGGCTTTGCCGAGGATACCTGGTGGTATCTCGCAATGGGAACGTTCTTCTGTGCCGTGGGTGCAGTGGTTATAGCGTATCTTATAATGGTGACGGTGACTAAGCTGAAATATTCGGCAATGATAAAGAGCTGTACCGACAGTGACGAAACTGTCACGTTTGCAATATGCCCGGCAGGTATATCGGCGGCGGAAGACGGCGTATACAGTCCACATGAAATAATCCGCTTCGGGATGAATGACAACTATGTGGAAACACCTTCTATGTTTATCGTGACAAGAAGAAAAGCTCCGCTTGTATGGATACCGAAAGCACTTTTTGACGGCGGTGCACTTGACAAGATAGAACAATACCTTGCGCTCGGAACGCAGGATAAGTAAGCGAAAGGGGCAAAGGTAACAATATGAGTGAAAAGATACCTCAGGTAGTATGCGAGCATATCAATATTGATGACAGCGAGGTGCTGGTTTTTTCGGTAAAGGACGGTCTTGCCAAGATAGGTATATGCCGTATGAATTCCGAGTATGATAAGTACTGCCTGTATTCCCATGACGCTCCGGTTATAGTTATAAGCGGCGGTATGGACGATGATGACGCAGACAAAGTTATCAGCGAGTACGGAAGCGCATCGGGCGGCTCGATAATCTCCGAGAGCATTGACGGCGCATACGCCAAGCTTGCGGCCGGCGGTTCACCGGAGTATGCGCTTGAGCAGTTTATGCGTCTGCTTCCTGACGGACTTTATGCCGTCACATACGTTGAAACCTATCCGACAGCAGGAGAGAGTATGTTCTTCTGGTCGGGTTACGGCGTGTCAAAGCAACTGAGAAACAGCAGCAGAAACATAAGGGTAATAGGCGATAAGGCGTACAGCGCACCGTTTCTTATACCGACCGAAAAACCATCGGCATATGATCCGTCGCTTATCAAAAAAGCTTCTGCCGAGGGACTGAGAAACGGCGACTTGTTCGGTATTTCACTGCACTTTTCGGGACTTTATTCGGTACTGCTTAAAGGACACTATGCGGCTTGTGCGGCGGCAATAGAGGGCAAACCGTTCTATACGGTACAGATACAGCCGCTGAGGGAAATCTGGAAGATAACCGATGAGAACGGCGAAAAGAAGTCGATAGGTTTTTCTTCCGCTTCTTTCCGTGTTCCGTTTGAATCGCTGACAAAAGAACAGTTGCGTATCGGGCTTACATCAAGAAAATACGTTACACCTGATACTTATGACGCTGTCAAACAGAAACTCGGTGTAGTGCCGAAATCGGGACAAAAGCGCCTGCCAAAACAGCTTGACGCTTTCTCCGAGCGCTATCCCGATGCGGATATGGTAGCGTGTGCGCAGGGTGTTGACGAGCTCACAAAGCCGATGCTTGACGCATTGCTTACAGGTCAGACCGAACTTGACGGCAAGGTCATAATTTCTGAGAACTATTATAACAGCGTTACCGCTGCGTGCAACTATCTGCGTTACCACAGCAAGGATGATTTTATCGACTTTGCACTCAACGTTATGAGAAATCCCGAGCTTTCCGCAACGTATACCTATGTTGCATCCTGCCTTGCGAAGGTACACGATGAAAGGATAAATCAGTTCTTCACAGAGGTCAGGAATTCGGGCGATGCGGGATACTCAAAGATAATCGGCACAGCCCGCTCATATATCGATAATTATGATAAGTATGTTGAGGTATCGTCGGAGGACTTCTTCAACTCTCTTCCCGAACCTAAAAAGGGCAGAGAACGCAAGGAGATAATACATCTTACCGGCAATACTAAAAATTCCGATCTGCTCAGCGGTGAAACAGCAAAATTGATGGCGGCACATCTTGCTTCTATGGTGGATGCAAAGAAAGAGTAATTGCTATTCCGATACAAAAAACAAAGGGTACTGTGATTTCTTCACAGTACCCTTAGCTGTATATTCATAACGTTAATATCCGCCGATACCGTAATCTGAGATAATCGGAAACGGTCAGAACGGCGAATTTGGTGCGGCTTACAGCTACTTACTTGAAGTATCTGTTCAGCAGACCCTCGAATGCCTTGCCGTGTCTTGCTTCGTCCTTAGCCATCTCGTGAACTGTGTCGTGGATAGCGTCAAGATTCAACTGCTTTGCTCTCTTAGCGAGGTCGAGCTTGCCCTGTGTAGCGCCGTGCTCTGCGGCAACTCTCTTTTCGAGGTTTTCCTTAGTCGATGCGCTTACAACATCGCCTAAAAGCTCTGCGAACTTTGCAGCGTGCTCTGCTTCTTCCCATGCAGCCTTTTCGTAGTAAAGGCCTACCTCGGGGTAACCTTCTCTGTGAGCGGCTCTTGCCATAGCAAGATACATACCTACCTCTGTGCATTCGCCCTCGAAGTTTGCCTTTAAGCCTGCGATGATCTCTTCATCCTCAACTGCCTTTGCAACGCCTACCTTGTGCTCGTCTGCAAATACAAGCTTATCGTTTTCCTTGAGCTCTGTAAACTTGCTGCCGGGAACCTTGCACTGAGGGCAGAATTCGGGAGGTGTATCTCCCTCATGAACGTAACCGCATACCGGACATACCCACTTTTTCATAGTAAATTACCTATCCTTTCATAGTTATAAAATCTTAATTTTCTTATTGTTGTTAGCAAAATCAGTAATGTTTACTGATTTGTTGCTTTTATTATAACCGATACTTCGGCGTTTGTCAAGAGGTTTTTGAAAAATTTTTTGTAAAAAATAGGTTAGTCAAGGCTTACTTAGAGGGCTGAGGTTTTGGAAGGGCTGGTGAGGGGCGAGGTTGTGATTGTGATTGTGAGAAGGTTGTGGGGATGTCGTTAATTGGTGCAACGATCCCTCAGTCTTGCGACAGATAGGGTTTAGCGGATATTAACGTTGATTAAATCGCAGAATGTTGCAATTTATAATAAGAATTAGCCTTGTTGCAATCCAGCTCCCTTTGGCAAGGGAGCCAAGAATGTGGTGCTGAGCAAGGGATAGTGCGGGTTTGGGAGGGTTGGTGCGAGGCGAGTTGTGGTTGTGAGAGGGTTGTGGGGATGGAAAGGGGATTACCGTTTTCAGCCGATTAAATGCCGTTTGTGCCTTTTCGTTGCAATTTCCGAGAAAAACGATTATAATTAAATGTGAGAATATGGTTATAATTACGGCCAAGAGAAAAGGAGAGCTTATGAGAAAAACAAGCGAAAAGATATTACGGACACTGCTTGCGGTATCGGTGCTTGCAACGGCGGTGCTTTCAAGCGGCTGCCTTGACGATGAGGAGGAGATTTCCGACAGCACGTCAAGCGACAACAGGCAGACGAGTGACGGCGGCAATGCGGAAAGCAGTGAAGGCAGTGATAATAAATATGACGGAAGTGTTACGGGCAGTCGTGCGTCAAAGCTGACGTTCAGCGGTTCGGACGGGATAAGCATTACGAGAAAACAGCGTGAAGCCGAAAAGCCTATGGGCGAGGACGGCACACAGACGGTATTCGTGTATATGTGCGGAAGCGACCTTGAAAGCGAGAACGGGCTTGCGAGCGGCGACATTGAGGAAATGATCGCAGGGTCACAAAGCGAGAACGTGAAGTTCGTCATTCAGACGGGCGGTGCGGGAGCGTGGGCGGATACATACGGCATCTCTGCCGAAAAGACACAGCGTTATGTTGTAACGGGCGGAGAAATAAGCCTTATCGAAGAAAAAGAGTCTGTCAATATGGGTAAGGAGGATGTGCTTGCCGATTTTCTAAGCTGGGGTATAGAAAACTATGCGGCGGCTAAAATGGGGCTTATCTTCTGGAATCACGGCGGAGGAAGTATAAGCGGCGTGTGCTTTGACGAACTTAACGAGAACGATTCGCTGTCGCTTGAGGAAATAGACACTGCGCTTACGTCTGTATATGATAAGATGACGGATAAGTTTGCATTCATCGGCTTTGACGCCTGCCTTATGGCAACGGTCGAAACGGCGAATATGCTTGTTCCGCACGCAGACTATATGTTTGCATCGGAAGAAACAGAGCCGGGCTACGGCTGGGATTATACCGAGATAGCAGGCTTTATGGAAAGTAATCCTACAGCGGATACAGCCGAACTCGGAAAGACGGTCGCTGACAGCTTTATGGCATCGTGCAAGGCTATCGGCGCAGGCGGCGAGGCTACGCTTTCGATAACGGATCTCAGCCGTATAGACGAGCTTGTAAAGGCAGTGAATGCCGCCGCTGAGGAAATGAACGATATTTCTTCTGACCCTGCACTGCTTGCAGATGCGGTAAGAAGCATCTATACCGTAAGAGCATACGGCAGTAACAACGATACAGAGGGATATACCAACATGGTCGATCTCGGCTCTATGATAGCGGCTACGGTATCGGGCGACAAGGCAGACAAGGTTATGTCGGCGCTTGAAAAGGCGGTAGTGTATAACATCTACGGCGAGGACAAGGACGGCTCAACGGGGCTTTCGACCTACTATCCGTTCGGTGTTTCCGGCTCTACCGAACTTGCCACATTCGGCAAGGTGTGCGTAAGCCCGTACTATATGACCTTCGTTGACAGAATAGCCTACGGCGCACAAAATGGCAGTACGGATGGGTACAGCGGCGAAAAAACATGGCTTGCGGACGGTGCGGTGTACTGGAGCGACGGGGATTATTCCGACTATGAGAGCAACTGGGAGCATTACAATAATCAGAACGCCAATATGGATTTCTGTGGCGATAAGAGCAGTGTACAGATAGATGTCGGCCCTGTGCTTGACGACGAGGGAACGTTCTACTTCAATGTTACGGATGATACTATAAATAATCTTGCGAGCGTAAACTGCTCGGTTTACCGCGTGGACGAGGAAACAGGCGAACTGCTTGAATTCGGCGTTGACCAGAGTACAAAGGTAGATTTCTCATCGGGACTTGTTGAGGATACTTTCGACGGTCAGTGGTACATGATCGAGGATAACCTCATTCCTATGTTCATAGTGGAGAAGAACGGAAACAGCTCGGTTTACACATCTCCCGTAAAGCTCAACGGCAAGGAAACGAATCTGCGTATAGCTATGACGCAGGACGGCAATGAGTATGACATAACGGTACTCGGAACATGGGACGGCGTAAACGAAAACGGCGAGTCGGCAAGGAGCGTTGTTCCGCTTAAAGAGGGAGATGTCATAGTGCCGATATTCAACACCTACGACAGCGAGGGTAACTTTGCAGGCAAAGCCGAGGGTGATGAATGCACCTACAGCGGCGACAATATGATAGAGTTTGTCGATCTGCCTGCAGGCGACTACAGATACAGCTTTGTTATAAGCGACATTTACGGAAATGTGTGCTATACCGGCTTCACGGTGTTTACGACAGACGATGACGGGAATGTGTTCTTTACACCGGAGGAATAAGCAGGACGGCAAGTCGTATCAAGCGGACGATTCTCTTTTATGGTAAAATAAATTCAGTCGGAAAGGCGGAAGAAAGCTGTAAGGGGAGAAAAACAGATGAGTCAGATAAACGAATGGTATATGAATATTCAGAATATCGTTGACGACATAGACAGGTGCATTAAAAGCGGTGAGGACGAAAGGCTGACGCTCGGCAGACTGTCGCAGGCACTCGGCTACTCGGAATATTATGTTTCAAGGAAGTTCAGCGAGATATCGGGAATAAAGCTCAGGGACTATATGCGCTACCGCAGACTTGCGTTTGCGCTGAAAGAGCTGAGGGATACTGACAGAAGCATACTTGATATAGCGCTTGACTACGGCTTTACATCTCACGAGGCGTTCACAAGAGCGTTCAAAGCCGCATACAGCGTCACTCCGAGCGCTTATCGCTCACATCCCGTACCTGTAGTTCTCCGCACGGCTATAAGACCTTTCGACTGCTATCTTTTAGGTATAGGAGGAACAGGTATGGCACAGACAAACAGCGACATTAAGGTGTATTTCGTAACGATCCCGGCTCATAAATTCCTGCATATCAGAAACTATGAAAGCATAGGATATTTTGACTTCTGGGAAAAGCAGAGCCATATTCCCAGGCAGGACTGTGAAACAATATGCGGACTGCTTGACAGTATCAAGGGCAAGCTCGATGATATGGGCGGCGATGAAGCCGATAGCGGAAGCGGTCAGGTTATGGCGTTCATAAACGAGCCCGAGGGAAGAATATGCAGCTGGGGCATTCCGCTGGCTGAGGCTTACGGCGTAAGGCTTCCTGCCGATTACAGCGGAGAGATACCAAAGCAGATGCAGATTATGGACGTGCCTGAGGGCGAGTATATCGTATTTGAACACGGACCGTTCGACTTTCAGACAGAAAACAGTGCGGTTGAAGCAAAGATAGAACAGGCTATGAAGGACTTTGACTATGAAAAGTCGGGCTATGAACTTGACAAAACGCAGGGCAGGGTGTTTTATTTCTATCACGACTGCAAGAGATACTGGAAGTATATAAGGCCTGTGAGGAAAATCGGATAAACGGAGAACCGCCTTTTAAACGGGGCGGTTCTTCGGATTATGCCGGGCGATGCACTTGACAACGGCTTGATTTTATGTTATATTATAGATACAAAAAGAGGGAAACGACAGACGGTCGCTCCCATAAAAGTGGTTTTGAAATAACCGCCTTCAGCTTGCAACATAGGGCGGTTATTTCTTTTTATTAAAAGAAATGATTGTGAATATCATAACTGTGAAAGCAGTAAGAAATATTCCTATCTGTGTTAAATCACTTAGCGTTATGTACACAGCTTCACCTCCTT
>PPYF01000420.1_pt1 | contig 28554 bp, 44 predicted proteins | sample 1559871 | NCBI WGS metagenome assembly PPYF01 (sample SAMN08240021, study PRJNA423297) | Human gut metagenome, whole genome shotgun sequencing project.
CACTGCGAATACGATAGAGTCCTTTTTGCATGAAGAATTGAGCAATTTCATGCTTTTTCATCTTGTAATCATACCAGTCCCCGTATTTAAGATAGAATCGAGCATTAATTACATTCTTACTTATTTGTGACGTTGAATATACAGAACCATCTACACCAGTATCAGTAGTGTATGTAGTTGTTAAAACTGGATCTGAATCATCATCAAGAAAGTGAAGCCCTGAGGTAATAGTTTCTGCGTCTATTTCATCCCCATTAGGTGGCTTGATAAAAAGTTTTGGGTAGTTATATTGATAACCAACAATATTCAAGTCTTTACCCGACACACATAATCACTCCTTTTAAATCCCTGTTAACGATTGTGCTTGAGCTAAGTTAATATCACGTTGCGTTCGTCGATAACGTGCAGTAGGGTTATTAGCTGAATCAGTAACACCAATTAGTCGTTCTATTGCATTAATTAGTGCAGTATTTTGAGCTAATACGGTGTCAAACTTCTTTTCAATCTTTGATAAATCCGTAAGGGAAGTTGAATTATTTGTAACTTGACCTCCAGAATAAAAATTAACTACTTGTCGCAATAATTGCCAAGCTCGTGTTGACTTCATAGTATCTAGTGGAATAGCCATTTCTGGTCCAGCTTCACCAAAAACGGATGGAGTAGTTGCAATACCACCATTAGCATAGCCATGTCCGTGACCGATAACAGATAGCATACCGCTTGCACCATACTTAGCTTTAGCATAGGCAATACCAGCAAGCAGATTATCATACCCATTAAATATGTTTCCGTGACCGGGAAATTTATAGGCATTGAAAGTGGCTGAAATTGTTTGAACTAACCCTTTAGCTAAATCTCCAGTGGCGTTATTGATATCACCAATGTTTCCTTGGACTGCTTTGGGATTACCTCCTGATTCTGTCTGAATCTGTTTTAGCCATGCATTGACGTACGCCTCACTATCAGGCAAACCATTTTTTCTTAATGCCTTTTTAACAACCGGAGCCCAATTGCCATTTTTAGGAGTATCTGAACCTAAATCATCCAATTGCTTTTTCATCCATTCTTTTAAATGTTCAGCATAAAATCCAGGTAAATTAAGTTTCAAACCACCATTAAGCGAATCAGAACTCTTAGGGGTTATGTTAGCGATAAAGTGAGTGAAAAGTGATTTACCAAAGCCAACAACATTCTTCAAGGCATCTTCTGCAATATCTTCAAGTTCCTTAGCGCCATTCCATAGGCCACTAAAGAAGTCACCAATTGCACCATTCGCATGCGGGATTGGCATTTGCATCATCGTAGCTAATTTATGAGAACGCTCACCGTCAAGAACTTCATCTCCTTTTTGTAGAGGAAAAAGCATATTACGTTTAGCCGGCAACATGAAAGTTTCACCGGTTGAAGCACGATGAACCATTTCTTGATAATGAGATCCAGGAGCATCATTTACTCGTTGGAAATGGTTCTTAGCGTCATTCATTGCTTGCTGAGCTCGTTGACCTACAGCAACCTTCATTTGGTTAAATTCATTATTAATGTTATTCGTACCATTTCTAGTCGAATTACGTAGATCATTCCAACCCTTAGTAAATGCTTGCCTTGAACGATTCCACAGTTGTGTGTTAAATACAGCAATCCTTGTAGACATGGTTCTGTGCTGTTGAATCTGTTGTTGAACCCCTTGACGAGTTAATCGATTGTTTAGATTCCATCCTTGAAGCCATGATCGACTCAACCTAGACCACATTTGTTGAGCAGCACGCTGATTACGTTGTGCCATTTGATTGTGAAGCCTAATTTCTCGTTGGCTTGACTGCTGAGAAGTACGATTAATATTATTCCAACCGCGCTTAGCAGATTGTGCCATTCTATTTATATGCTTACCAGCAGAAGTAGCCATATTACCAAACCAACGGCCAACTTTACCGGCCATTGATTTTGCAGTATTGGCAATTCCATCAACAAATTTACGGAATTTAGCCGAGTGCTGATAAAGTAATTGAAATCCTTGAATAACTAGCATAATTGCTCCAGCGGGTCCACCGATGAGGCTTAATCCAGTTGAAGCAATTTTTGCTGAGGTCCCGATTAATGTAAATGAAGTTCTTGAGAGAGTGGCTGCTGTTTGAGACGTGGTACCAACACGTGCAATGCTAGTAACAGCCTGTGCAGTATTAGCAGTAGCACGAACGCTAATTGCTCTAGGGACACGTTGAGCTTGCCTCTGAACTGCACCTAAATTTCTATTAGCTTGGGTAGTAGAAGCAGATACCACTGTGCGCTTCGTTTTAGGGATTCGTTCTAAGCGATTACTGTAGGATTGTAAATCACGTGTTGATTGTGCTCCATCAACTTGTATCTTAGTAATTTTTCTGTTAGGAATACTTTTAATCTTTTGACCAAATGTCCCGATTACTCCACTTACCGTCTTAATAGTTTCTAGTCCCTTAATGCCAGCTTGAAGAGTTTTAATTGCTCTTGAAGCTAGAAGAAAGCTTGTAATTAAAGCAGCACTAGTTTTAGGAAATTTCGCCATTGTATCAAGGACTGGAAGCATAACTTTTGATAAGTCCATAAAAACAGATGCAAAAATCTTAGCTTGTGCTGCCGAACCAGTCTTAAATGCACTAAAGAAATTGGCAATTTGAGTATGGTGACTTGAAACAATATCCCCAAACTTTTGTACACCAGCGGTTAAACCACGAATAGCGTTATCCATCAATTTGGTTGCACTAACATTAGTACCTCCAAACGCACTAATAATCTGATTCATGGAGCGGGCCATTTGATTCCCAAGCTTAGTAAACTCAGCGTCTGTAGATTTATCATTAACCCAGTTTCGCACAGATTTAAGGAAAGGATTACTGATATTCATAAATGGTTTGGTGATATCTCCAACTAGTTGAGGTGCCCTAGACTGGATTGTCCGGAAAACCCCAAAATATGAATTCATCATATTTTCGGCAGCTTCCTTATACTTTCCATTCCCTAACTGCTCAAAAACTTCTTGTAAATCTTTGGCGCTAATCTTACCAGCAGATGCCATTTGACGCATCCCAGCAACAGTTGTATTAAAGTGTTTGGCCATTGCTTCATCAATCATTGGGAAATATGAACCGATTTGGTTTAACTCTCCCTGAGTGATCTTACCTGTTGCCATTCCATGAACCATATCTTGTTCAACGGCTTTTATTTGATCACCATTTAGCCCAACTGCATCAGCCATATTAAGCAATGAGCTTGTCATTCCATCAGCTTGCTTTTTACTAGAATTCAAGTGATAGAAACCTTGCTCAAGTTCATTAACAATATCAACATTCTGACCAGTAGCCTTTGACATATTGTTAATAGAGTCAACTAATGGACCAGCTTTTTTAGCAGAACCAGTAAGGGTAGTCCAAGTAGCTACCATCTTATTTTGTTCAATATTATAATCAATACCTGCTTTAGTTAAATCTCCAACTTTTGCTTGAACAGATCCCAAAGCACCAGTAAACATATTAGCTGCTGCCGTTGCACCAAAAATTCGGCCAAAGGAGGTTGATACTCGATCTGCCTTGCCTTGAATATTATCTAAACGAGCAGATACTCCAGCTAACCAACCATGGGGCGTTTTACTCATTGTCTCATTTAATTCATTAAGTTTTGAACGAGTTTCTTGAATTTTGGTTCCTAATTCCTCTACCCGAGTTGCTTGTCTCATATAGGCTTCAGATGTTTCACCGGATCTTGCTTTAGTACTTGCTAATAATTCTGCTTCTCGCAATTGAATCTGACGTAAACTATCAAGCTTGGCACGTAATCCGTTTACTTCAACCCCCATTGCTTGGTAACTATTACCTTCTGAGCGGAGACGTTCAGCGGTAGCCGTAGCTAATGCGGCCTGTGTCCGCATTGAAGCAGTTAAGCGAATTACACCACTGTTTTCAACATCAATCTGTTGAGCAGCTCTTTGTTGTTGCGCTTCTAGGCTAGCTAGCTTTGCTTTAGCACGGTCAACCTGCTGGCCGTATCTAAGGAATTGTTCAGCAGATTTAACTGTACCAGTGTCTAACCCATTTAATTGCTCTTTAGTTTTTGCAATTTGCTCAGCAAGCTCTTTAGAACGTGACTCTCCTTTAGCAGTTGAAGTATCAAGTTTATCCATTTCTGAACGATATTGGTTAAGTTTAGATCGTAGTTCCATGTACTGATCTGCGGTCTTTTTATCAATATTATTCATTTCTGACTGCTTACGTTCTAGGGCTTCAATCTTTTCTCGTTGAGCGCTGATAGCATTACCTAAACCTTCATATTTAGCTTTAGCCGCCCCAACGTAGTCACCCGCTGAACGTAAAGCAGCAGTTTGAGCTTTCCATGCCTGAGTATGACTGTTAACCAAAGTGGTTAGATTTTTAACGGCACTACTTGCCTCAACCATATCGAGAGCAACCTTGGTCGCCATCACATTACTAACTTTAGCCACGCTTTACGCCTCCTTTCCTTTCTGCTTGAGCAATTCGAATTCCTGCAATTGCCGTTAATGGATCTGCTGGTCGTTCTTTATGTTCCTTTGCCTTCATAATTTCGTTATACCGATAGTAGTCAGCATTATCGAAAGCTTCAATACTCCAACCAAACTGTTCAATGGCGTGTTTAGCATTTAGGTCAAAATCTTCTATTTGATTTTGTAACTCCCATTCATGCTTTTTCCAATTTACTTTTTTGGGTTTTCACGGACCTGCTTCTTTTCTTCGGTAATTTGCTTATCGGTCTGACCCATTAACCGTTGACATACATAATTAACAACATCAACAGTGGCATCATTGCCTTCTTCGTTAACTTCACTGTCTAAACGATCGATCTCCTTGTCTTTCAGATTTAAGACAACCTTTAAGAACTTATCCGCTTCATCCATTGCCTTAATTTGAAGATCAAAAATTTGTTCAGCAGTTTTTCCTTTAACATTGTTCATTGATGCAAAGAACTTCTGCATAACAAGAACACGACGCATATTCTTATGGGAGGTTGGCACATTAAACTTTCGCTTTAGTTGTTTAACATAGATTTGCATAACATTTTTCCTTTCTAATAGCCGCCCATATTAAAAGCGTACGATTACGTTTAATTTTTAACGCTTTCGTACGCTTATTTTTATGTATTGTGATTTTCATTGGCGACTTATATTTTTATTATCTAAACAGCAGGGATTGTAGTTGCACTATAGTCTGGGAACAATTCCTTGAACATTGTTTGTTCATCTTTCCAATCCGAATCAACAGTACTGTAAATTCGGTACATATCATTAATGTTTGGATCATCAACTGCTGCAAAGGAAAGAGCATCTGTTACTGGTGTCTTCTTAGAATCACTATCAGAATCCAGCTTCTTATCACCCATTAAGAAGTTACCTGATGGGAAGCAGAAGTAAACAAACGCATCTGAAACCAACGATGGTGCTTTAACAATTAAAGCCGTAGTTGGCTTATTATCTTTCATTTGCCAACCTCCACCTTGTTTTTCCATCCCTACGATCTTAGCTAAAACATCCATGGATAAACTATTAACCGTAAGCGAACAAGTTGGGTTAAGCGGATCGGCATATGAGAATTGGATAGAGTTATTGCCCGAAATCTTTTCAAGCTTAGAACCATCTAGTCCTTTTAGTTCAGCACTAGCTACCCCAAGGACTGAATGGTCTAATTCTAGTAACCCATTTTGTGATAAACCTGTATCACCTTTGGCTAGGGTTTTGCCATCTTGGCTTTTAACTGCAATCCATGCAGTGGAAATACCATGTAATAGCATTAATTATTCCTTCTTTCTTAATTTTCAATCTCAAAAAACACAAAATAAAATGTCGCAGTTAATTGCTGAGTTTCCGGATCAACTGTATGGCCACGATCATCAATCATTGACCAGCCTTTTTGTATGAATAAATGTTTTAACTTAGTTTCAAACTCGTCAGGATCATCCCCATCAAGTTTGTAATAAATTTGAACTTCAACTTCTTTATTCTGGGCATGGAAATCATCATTACCAGGCAATGCTAGATCAGAACGAACATCAGTAATTAATGCAACAGATCGAGTTGAATCATCAACTTCTTCTGTTGGAAGATTATTTGTATATACTTCATCCAGTACACTATCTTTCATGCTCTTAAGTAAATTTTGAGCACGTAAAACAGCAAGCATTAATCCTCATCCCCTTTCTGATCAAGGAATCGTTGATATGCCTCTGACTGTGCTTTTAACACTGCGTTAGAAACGTTGCTATCCTGAATTAGATTAGTAACAAAATGATCAGCAGTATATCCTTTATAGCCATCATTCAAGCGCATCATATTCATCGCATGGTAACGATTATCCCATCCAACAGTAACAGCGCCATTATGATCACCATCTACATCAGAATTCATAACAACAATATGATCAGCTGCGTGGCCGTACTTCTTATCATCGTGATTTGAGTAGTGCTTTTGACGAGTAATCTGTGTCAATTTCTCTTCAAAAACTTTACCACCTTCTGCAGTAATCTTTTCTTGATCTTTTGGCGTTAAATCAATACTGATTGCTTTGACTTTTTTAAGCCAATTTTCAAGAAATTCATCCATTTCTGCCATTAGCGCCACCGCCACCTTTCATATGTTTTTCTAAGGTAAGCAAGTCATAAGAAAGGTAGTTATCATTGTTAGCTGAAATGTTTGTAATGGTATAGAGAATGCCATCTGCTAATTTTACTAACATTGGCTCTTTAACTTTGTTATTGTGGCGAATGGCAATGATGGTTGAATGCTCTAAAGTTGAACCCGTTGCACCATATCGTTGTGAAATGCTCAAATTAACTTTGGCATAGTGGAGAGTAAATTCATCAACAAAGCTAGAGACATTGACACCCATCTTATTCTGATGACTTTTAATAGAACCAAAGTGAGCTTTATGACGCATACGATAAAGAGGATAACGATAACTACTTCTCGCCATTATCGTCATCCCCTTTTTCAGCAAAAGTATTATATAAGCCACGCAATTGACCAATAATGCTATTTACAGTTAAATCAACCGTATATGTTTGTACGTCAGACAAAGCTAATCTATTTTGGTAGTAAGTCCCTGCTAATGACATAACAGCAATATCAACTAACGACACTACTCGCGAATCATCATAAAAGCCGTTAACGTCTTCACCAATCGCATTATGGATAAAGGAGGTTGCCGCTTTGACGTATGAGTTTAGTAACTGGTCATCGCTATCGTCATCAAGATAGAGCATTTCACGTACTCGTGGCACCAGCTTATCAAGGCTGGGTGTTTCATCACTCATGATGATCACTCACTTTCAATTAGGCAGTCTTACCAGAATCTTCTGGAGTGGTTGCTTGCTGGTTGGCAACTGTCTTAAAGGAACCAACCGCCATAGCGCCTGTATCAGTTGCTTGAACATCGAAACGATCAATAACCCGAACCTTGTAAGTGTTAGTTTCATATGCACCACCACCAATGTTTGTAGCCAAGATTTGCATATCTTGACGGTCGAACAGGGTAATAGCTTGCTTGAAATCCCCAAAGTACAGTGGGTGCGAACCGTTAATGTCTTGCAACCACTTATCAGCGACTCGAACAACTAACTTACCGTCAAGTAGGTAGCGGTCAGGTTGTGTTGGGTCAGGTTGAATTAAGTAACGGCCTTCTGCATCTTTTACCTTTGACAAGACATTATAACCAGATTGGTTAGTTAAGAAAATAGAGGTATTTTCAATTAATGGATCAAGGGTGTTATTAGATAAATCCTTAATGTCATCAAACTTCGTAATTGTTGGCTTCTTAGGTGCCTTGTTCATTACATCAATAATTGCAAGATTACGAGTCAGAGCGTCTTTCTTGGCAATCTGAGTAGTTAAGTATGATAATAAGTTTTCTGCAGTATCGTTAAGCAAATCATTAGTTAATGTATATAGAGCACCGTAATCACTGATAAGATACTTAATGATATGCAACTTAGCTACATCAGCACCAGGGATTGTTGCCCCCTCGTCCATTTTGACCATTGGTTTAATGTCATTCTCGTTCTCATACACACGAGAACCACGGTTAGTCGCAACATGTTCAACATTTACATAGTTTTGCAAGGTAGCAAAGGAACGAATAAGAGCATGAATCGCTGTTTGAATATCTTGCGGAATAGTTAAGCCAAAGCCACCGTTCCCATTATCGTCAATTGTGGCATCGGAAGAAATAGCGTCAAAACGGCCGTGGAGCATTGCCTTAACATTATTGACAAACTTATTCTTAAGATTATTTTCTTCCTTGCTCAATGGTTTCTTATTATCATTGCTCATCCGAAGAGCTTCGGCAGCCCGCGCTTCATCAAGTTGCCCCTTAATAGCATCACGTTGAGCAGCCAGGTTGTCACGCTTAGCCTTTAATTCTGCAAACTTATCCTTGGCAAAATTATCATCAAGAACTGCCGCATTTAGCTCAGCGTTTAAGTCTGATACTACTTGACCTTTTGCAATCCAAGCATCATTAAGTTGATTAATATTCATGATGGTTATCATCCTTTCCAAATAAAATAGCCAACTTCTGATCTCTTAGACTAGGAGTTGACTTTTCTTCATTATCTTTAATTTGATTCTTGATTGCTGGCGTAGGCTTCTCTGAATCTTTGAACTCAGCAATCATTGTCATAAATTTCTTAACCGCGTCTTTTTTAGGAAGTGTGTGGCCAAGAGAATTAGCAATTTGTAGTTGCTTGTCATCCTGGAACATAATCTTATCAGCAAAGCCCTTGTCTACGGCATCCTGTGCTGTCATCCAGGTTTCATTTTGCATCATCTGGAGAATATCATTCCGATCAATCCCCGTTTTATCTACATAAGCATTAACAAGGGAACTATCAATTGAAGCTAATACCTGTGACTCATGATTATGATCATCAGCATTCCCTTCTTGATATGACCAGGCTTTATGAATCATCATCTGAGCAGTTGGAGACATATTAACAGTATTTCCGGCCATTGCGATTACACTAGCAGCAGATGCGGCAATCCCCATAATATTGACTGTTACATCTCCTGCATAGTTTCGAAGCATGGAATAAATCTCACTACCGGCAAAGACATCCCCACCGCCAGAGTTAATAATTACCTCTACCGGGTCTGTATTACCATTATTTAAGACTTCATCAATTGCCGCTGGTGAAGTAGCATCCATGCCAAACCATTGATAAAACCTAGCCGTATTATTATCCACAATGTCACCTGTGATTTTCACTGTCTTCATTGTCATCTTCTTCACCTCCCTTCAATTGATTATCAGAACCAACTGGTTGCACTTGAGTAGTTGCTTTTTCTTTTTCAGGCATATCATCTGGAAGATAATTTGCTTGTTGAAGCAACCACGTGGCTTGATTAGCACCTAGCGTTCCGTTCTTTTGTAAGTTAGCAATTGTAGAAGCATACTCATCGCCTAGTGGATCAATTGCAGACCGCAAGTCCAAAGTGATGTTGGCATTAAGCTTATTATTTAATTCTCCGGTGATTGCTTTAGCATACCGAGATAATGATTTAACGTAAGCATTACCCATCATCTGAATAGATGATTGCTGATCCCCTTGGCCGTTGATGATAGAGTCTGAAACACCATAGACCTTAGCAATTTGAGCAGAAGTCCACGTTACTTGGTTTAGTAGTTGAGCCACATTCGACTTAACTTCTAGTGGCGTGTACTCTTCTAAGTCATCTAATACAATTGGTCCATTGTTAGAAGCAGTAGTCTGTTTCATAAATTGCCGAGAGCGAGAAGCCTTCTCCTCATCGCTAAGTAAACCACCGTGCTGAATACGTAAAACTCCTGGCGCAATGATAGAACGTCCAAGTGCGCTTAATGTCAGCTTATTGGACTGATCCTTAATCTGTAACTCATTAGCCAACGCTGACAAGGGACTAATTCCTGTCTTACCACCATTTTGTGACAACAAACGGATATGGATGAGGTTTGATTGCGGCACAGACTCCATAACACCAATTTCTGGTTCATCAAAATTGATGTTGTAAATCAGCCCGGATCCGTCCTCTAGTAAAAAAGGAGTAACTTGCGAAGGTCGCAGGTACTCCCATGTCATGTCGATTCCATTTTGATTGCGCCAACGATAAGCAAAACACTCGCCGCCTAAAAGTAATTGCGCATACATTGATTGCCAAAATGCATGTGCATTACTTGTCTGAGTTGGGTTCCTTAGAATACCCTGGGCACGTGGCATATTTGCCAATAACTTACCGTTAGCAAGATCAGCACTTAGTTGAAACACAATGGAATAGATATCAGAATTCCGGAGCGCGGTTCTAGCATCAACATACTTATTAGCCCCATCTACATTAAGAAAATGCAGAATATCAGTATCGTCACTAATTGCCAATCCTGGGCTAACTTTCTGATTAAATAACGGCAATAGCATTCACCTCCTTTCATTGAAGGTTAGCTATCTTCTCCGATAGATAACCAATAATGACCAAGCTAACCGCAATACTAAAAATTCCCGCTGTAAAACTTAACAAGAAACAGCCCCACACAGCGAAAATGATTGCTGCTAAAAAACATAAAACATCAAAATACTTCCAAATAAGCTTAAAAAAATCAGTTATCAAGTAAACCACTATCCTTATTTTCAAACCATGCTTTAACTTGTTCGGCTGTCATCCGGTCAACCTGCTTTGACTTATCGTTAGCAATTCCAAAGTCCTCAAAGTGATACATCCCTTGGTATAATGCGTCAATAATTGCATCGACTACATCGATTTTGAGAGTTGCCTTTGCCTTGTCAACTTGGATACCAATTTTATCTTCATAGATTTCAGCATTAATTAGAGCTTTCTCCATGATTTTGTCGTTTAATCGACTACAATTACCTTCAACAAATAATTTCTGCAAGAACTTTGTTGGATCTTTTAATTCACTTGTTCGTTGCCGAATAGTCTCTAGTGGATAATCAGTATTAATATCCATTTGCTTAATAGCATTTGTTGCACCCCAAGCATCATAGCCAAAGAAAATTACATTTAGATTATTCTCTTCAACATAGGTCAATAACCAGTTATAAACTTGATCATCATTAATCAGTCCTTGTGGGTGACTGGTAATTGTACAATAGCCTTTCCTAGCTAATTCACGATATTCAATCCCATCTTGCTTTTCCTTAGCTTGAATTGAGCCTGCTTTTTCCCAAGGAATGAAACTATGTTGCTCAATGTGCCATTTCTGATTACCATTCTCGTCTTGGTAAGGATAGACAAAAGCAATTGCAGTATTATCGCTAAACATTGAGTAGTCAAAACCGATATAAACGTCACGACCACGAATATCAAAACTGGGAATAATTGCTCGTTCAATGTCTGACAGCTTCAAATAGCTATTGGTAGCTTCTTGAAGCCAAAGATTAAGGTTCTTGTTCTGAAAGTCGTCAACTGTCCCCGCAAGCATATCAGCATCACGTTTATCACGAAGACCATCTAATAGAACATCATGTTGACTAGGTAAGCCCAGCAAAGGGTTAGACTTAATCCATGTATCTTCTTTAAAAGTCTCGTCTAAACTATCCTGCGCCCAAATAAGGCCAAGTGTTCGATCGGCTTCTCGGCTGAAATCCTGTTCCATCGCCTGCTGAATCATTTTCTGCTCATCATGAAACGGAACCGAGGGATCTGGATAAGAGGTTGAGATTTCAATATATTGATGGTTAGGAACCTTAACTTGTCCGGAAACAATCTTTTTAGAGATAAACTTTTGCCAATCCATTAGCTTTGTTGGCTTACCTGTATCAACATTAGGAGCAATAGCAGCGAACTTTAAGATCTTATCTACCTCATTAACATCATAGTAGAACTCAAATTCTTCATTCTCTACTCGTTGTAAATCCCGAAGGTGTCGAAAACAAGCTAGCTTCATCAAGTAACCAGTCATTACTTTTTCATCAAGAACATTAAAGGCATATTCAGTGGCTGGGTCAGCATATTTTTTACGAATACCATTAAAATCAATACTGTGATATGCGCCAAGCACATCATGACTCTGCGTTAAATCAATCATACAAGTCCTGCCTCCTTAAGCTGCTCTGCCATTGACTTCTCTTTCTTATGACTAGCAATCTGCATTAATTCTTGTCGACTCTTTGGTGATAAGCCGAGTTGAATACCAATTGAATTAAGTTGATTAATTGCATCTTTCATTGTTGCTACTGCCGGATTCTTACGAAAACCTACAAAGTCTTTACCGATGATTTTTCCAGTTGAATCCTGCAATGAATGAAATATCTTCACTTGAATTCCATTTTCGTTAATATCTTGATATGCATTGCGATAAATCTCATAGTTAGCACAATATTGTTCAACAAGTCCAACATCAATTCGTTGAACTCGTCCCGTGCTTTCTAAAAAGGGCACGATTTTACGCCAACACGAGCTCGCTAGAGTGCCCAAATAATGCGGTGGTTTAGGCGGCAAATGCCCGTTATTCTGCTGATAATAGACCTTTTTCACCACAATTTGAGCCTCCTTTCATTCCTTTTAGCCCCCCTGGGGTAAAAAATTCAAAAATATCGTCTGCGTAAAAAACGACGACATTGTGTGCCGCTCTCTTCTAAGCTACCCCACCGGGGGGATGTTTTTATTTCTGGTGCATTAAAATTACTATCCGGTGGATGTCGTGGATTTCAGTGACATCCTTTTTAGCTATGTTTTGAGCAGTTCCATAATAATATTGTTCCCACTGTGTTTTTAATCGGTGACACTCTCGACAGATAGTCGCCAGGTTCCCTTGATCAGCTCTAATAGTACTGTCATATGCTATAGGAACTATATGATCCACAGTCTTACTGTTTGGCGTCAGCTTACCATAAGCTTTGCAATACTGACATAAGTAGTGATCACGATTAAGTGTTGCTTGTCTTAAATCAACCCACTGCTTACTCCGATAGAACTTATACTGTTCACTTCTATTATCATTACGATTACGAGTAACTGTATTATAGCGATGGTTATAGTGTCGCTCTTTGTGTTGGTACTGTTCTCTATGCTTACGTGCCCATCGTTGACGATTGGCTAAATACTCTGCCTCATGCTCAAAGTGCCGAGTGCAGTAATGATTAGGGAACTGTACCATTGCATGACAGTTAGGTTGCCTACATCTTCTATATCTCGGCATTGATAGCATCCCCCTTTTAATATGTATGAATATAAAGATCTTTGTTGCAGTAGAGGCGCTTGACTCGTAAGAGGCAAGCGCCTCCTTGGGGTCGGCTTACTTCTTGACCTCAATTAAAATAAGTAATAAGATTAGTAGAGTAAAGTTTAATGAATTCATGGGAATCACCTCCTCACAATTTACTTGGGAGGTGATTCCCATTTTTTTGTTGCCCAGCCGACCCCAAATAGTTTTATGGGGATGTTTATACATTGAGGGGAAAATAAAAGACGGTAGCCAGTTGCTATCGCCTTAATCATCTAATCTTTTATGTATTAGTTCGTCTAATTCTTTCAAGTCGTCATCAGTAGCTAAATCACGAATAAACTTACGAGCATATGAACGATAACGATATATCCGGTTCTTATCCTTGTTCTTATCGTCCCACTTTTTCTTGGCTCTTTGTTGTGCTTCACTAACCATAACATCGACCTTCTAACATTAATATGGTATACTGTATATGCAAAAGGACAAGAGCTCCTAACCTCTCGTCCCCTTGCGATCCGGAAAGTATTTAATGCCTGCTAGTCGCTACCTGCGATTAGCTTTTTTTATTATCGCATATGCAATTGCAAAGTTAATACTTGCAACTGATATTGCTACGAGAGCATTAACGATAACGGCATCCTCATATTTCCAGATATACTCTTTCATCCATTGAACTCGCCTCCATCCGGATAGAAAGGCTGTCGCCGGATCGCTGTAGTCACTTCAGGAGTAGCTAATTCCTTTCCTGACTACATTTTTATTATACCTTATTAACATATAAAAAACAATAGAAAATCAAATCTTTTTGAGTATAAATTTAGCCGGCAAGCGTTGACCTGTCGGCTTTTTCTTCGCTAATCGTTTCCTAGTGCGTTCAGCATGGGCTAACATATATAATTCGGCTCCACTATTAGTAAAGCCCCAGTTCTTAGTTGTTCTCATGAAGCATATCCTCTGTAATAGGTATATTAATTCGATGACCTGTTTTACTGATACCCTCAAAAGTAATCACATGACTTTTAAGAACTTCACATCCAAACATATCAGCTACTCGTTGAGCAAGTGAGTTTTTATATTCAATCGCTGCATTCATACCTTCAATAAAACTTTTTAGCATTTTAATCCTCCAAACAAAAAAGCACCCATTGCTGAGTGCTTATATCAAGGCTATGGAAGAAAACATCTAGTAAGTAGGTGCTTCCTCCTTTCGTTGAATGTTGCTTTAATCAAAAATAGGTGTGCCTTGAATACTGATGAACGGAATCGAACCGCCTTCTCCACGTTGAAACGGAAACAACTGTGGTGCTTTATCATTAAGCTACATCAGCATAAGCAAAGCGGTTGCCCCGCACTAGGCTCCGTAGAGTATCTAGCACTCTTCCACTTTAAAAGGCAACTCTTTTTTCTAGCTTTGCTAATATAAATATCACGGCTTAGACAAAAAAGTTAAGTAAGGAGGGGAAATTTCATCTCCTTATAAATTAATAGGCCGTGATAAAGCCGAGAGGTGGATTTAAACCACACTTTTGCCACACAAGACTGAGTAATGTGTGCCCATCTTGGACCTCAGCAAGCAATGTGACCCGTCTACATTGCTATATCACGATGTTAAATGTACGGATGAAGAGGATGGCCACCTTGATGACCTCCTTTCTTCTTAATCATCGTGATAAAGCGAACACTGAGAATTGAACTCAGCAGGTAGCTACAGGCTTTAGTAGCACTTACGACCCTTTCACCTGTTCCAAATGTTCGCATAATCAGGACCACACAATCACCGCACCCGGTCGTAGTTTTCCGCCTACTCCTGTAACGGTATTGCTGTCCCTTCATACGGTAATCCTTTAGCCATGTGAACTATGGTCATCTGCCACCATCGCGTCGGCTTGGTTACCGGATTTCACACGGCTTTTAACAAGCCAAGTTGCGGTACGTATTGTGAGTATACGTACTGATGTAAGTAGTTAAAGGCTTGCTTGGGCACGTTATTTGAAAAGTAAAGTCGTTTCTGTAATCATTCGACAATACCATAATAAGGCTGCTTTCTTGTAAAATTACGCCAAAGTACCGCCATTTTACCGCCAAAACACCGCCACTTTACTTTTCAACGAGAACATCAGCCGGAATTATCCTTGCTGCTTCCCATAATGCTTTTTCTTGCATTCGATTAAATGTTCTTTCAGCAATATTAAGGTCCATTCTTACTTGTGTTACTGAACGATGATGATGAACAAAACGATTATCAAGAATAAGTGCGTATAACTCGTGTTCATCCCCTTTAGAAGCAATATACTTAATCACAAGCTCACGACGTTTCCATTCATTCTGTGCATTCGTCCAGTCAATAATTCTTCTGTCAGGATCATATGTCCTTGCTTTAGGTTGCCCATCAAAACTAGGTGATCCTAAGGTGATTTTCTTTTTCGAACGTAAATACCGTACGCTCATATGCTGATTAGCGGAAACTTCTTTATAAGTACCAACATCAATGAATTCCTCACCCTTGTACAAGGCAACAATCTTTTTATTCGTTTGTTTCATTGCTTGCCTCCTACAGCATGCTAATGATCCAGTGCCATAGCAAGATATTTGCTGAAATTAATCCGCCCAGAACTAGTCCGCAAATACAAGCGCAAAACAGCACCACGACAATAGCGGCTAAAAGTCCACCAGCAGCTTTAACTATGTTTGTCATTTTTACTCTCCCGCTTTAATTTGTTTTCTTCTCGCCGTTGACGTTTTTTGCGTCGGCGGTTTTTACTTTTACTTTTCGATTTTGCCATTAACACATTCTCTCCTTAGGCTCGTTCTAGATATTCAATATCAACATCAATGGGCTCGTACTTTCCTTCAGCCAATCCTATTTTCTTGATAGTTGCAATCATGCGGCTAGTTCCATTCACTCGCTTAATATCGATTATGTGATATAGATCGCCAACTAGTTTAACGGGTTGTCTGTTGTGCATTGCCACTCTTGCTTGCGTCGTTAGCATTATTATTCTTCTGCCTCTTCTTTCAATTACCACTATATTATTTAGTTACTTTATTATGAACAGAATCCTTAATGCTACTCATTGGATAAACTGTATAATCACAGCGATATGCAAATAATCTATGGCCATTAATTACAAACTTAGTCGCATTCTTCATTTCTGTTTGGTGAATTGAAACATTATCACCTGTAAATACAGCAATTGGCTTACCAGATTGACTTCTAATCATTACAACCTTAGATTGAGAATTCCATTGGTTGCTGAAATCTTGATACATTGAATTAAGTAATGGAACTGACTTTTGATGATCATCAATATTGATGTGTTTAGAGAACTGGTCCTCATAGTTTTTCATTCCCTCGTAAGCGATTAACGTTGACCCAACATGTATCATTCGCTTATTGCCATAGTCGACATCGATAACACTTGACTGTTCATTAAAATCTTTATCCGTTTTACTCATTGCTGCATCAGTATGAATATCAGCAGACTTAGCTTTTACCTGGTCTATTTTTTGACCATCAAAGTCATAAGTTGAAATTGTCAGAGGAAGTCCCTTGGTTTTTGATTCTAAAGTTAATTCAAAATTATCAAACCAACCAAAAACTGAAGCATTAGCATCGTGAGTTTGGGATAACCCAACCGTAGCAGCCGCTAACCCTAAAAGCATTAATTTAGAAAGTCTATTCACTATTCCTCACCCCGCATATAGATAATTCTTGCATCCAGGCTTTCCAAATAAGCTTGCATTGACCTTAGCTGTGCATTTAGTAGTGTTAATTCCAATGGGGATGAAAGCTTTGGCCCATCTTTAACAACAAATTGAGCTAGTCGGTCTATCTTGCCTAACAGGTCTTTTCGCTCTTTTGATAATTGCTGAAGTACTTTTCGTTTACTTGTCATTGTATTTCCTCACTTGATTAGTTCGCCGTTCCTCAAAGTTTGCTTGTTTTACCGATAGGACAGTTCCTAAGATAAAACCAACAGTAAAAATCAAGACGGCGCCGATAATTAATAGTTCTGTCATTTACTTCATCCCCATTTTCTGAGCATACATCCTATAAAACACTCTGCATTTCTTAGTATTAAGACCTTTAACTTTTTGTAAAGTTCTCACACGTGGACGATGATGTAAACGGGTTGTCATTGCTTTACTTCAATAGTTGATTGTTGCTTCTCACTAACAGTTTTTTGAACGTCTTGATGGTGAAGTTGTTCAATCAAATCAATCTTCATATCAATTGAGATAGGAGCTTGAATAATTTTCCTTAGTTCTTGCTCATTAAATACCATTATTCTTCCTCCTAGTTCAGTGGCGCACCACAAAACGGACAGGCTACAATATCAACACTATCAGTCAATCCACTTAAATTTTCTGCATCATCAGGATAATCAATTTTTAATGTCCACTCTCCCTTTGCGTCTTCTTCAATTCGTAGTATGGTGCCTTCTCCAGTTACTACCTCTTCAAGCGGATGACCCGTGAAAGATTTATTATGAAGTTGGCAATTTTCCTGTTTTTCAGTTAGTTTCATTATTACCGCTCTTTTCCTCAATTTTTCTCAATTCCCAATAAAGTGAAGAATTAGCTAACCAGTGTTTTTTACCACGATACTTTGTTCCTTTGTAGAACGGTAGCTCAAATCTTCTTGCTAGGTCTTTCATCATTAAGTGATTAATCCAATACACTTTTCTTCTCTCATCGCTCTTCATTAATTTTTGATACTCAACAAGGATTTTATGTAAAGTTCGTCGATTAATCTTCATGGTTTACTTCCTCATTAACCAATAGCAACGAGTTTAGCCATATCATCGTAGTTAATTTTGAAACGCTCTAAGTGACCAAGATTAAATCGAGTAACAATAATCTCGTCACCATAAAGAGATTGATTAATAATCTCCCTGGTAGTTTCTCGTACTGATAATTTAAGACCGTTATGAAAAATTATTCGTGTCCGCATTATGCAATCACCGGATACTTAATCTCGCCAAACGTTTCTTGCTCTAACTGCTGAATATATCTCTTAATATTATTCTTTGCTTCCACTTGCCATTGGTTGTTATCAGCCATGAATAATGCTGATTGCATCCCCTCACGCATTCGGAAGATAAATTTACTTGCTGGCTGGTCAACTTCCTGGAATGTCCGGAAAGGAATCAGCTTAACTGGGTTGGGTACCTTCACTTCATCAACACTAGCAACACCAGAATTAATCTGAACACTTTGGCTCACGCCATCATCAGTTTGTTGGTGAATGCTTTCATCACGGAGATTGCTGACAACTTTCAGAATAATATTCCGGTCGTCATTCTCCTCGAAATGTGACTGCAGCATAATGATCATGCTTTCCTGGTCCAAGTAACTTTCTAAGTTAAGACTATCAACGACTGCCCGAACCTCAGCAAAGCAAGGACGTTGACCATGACCATTTAACTCGCCGACTACCTCTACTTTGGTCGAACTAACAACATGAATTTTTATACTGTCATAAATTGTCTGCGTTTCACTTTCCAACCACTCGATCAAGCTAGTTAATTGGTTCAGTTGGAGGGGATGAGCAATGATCGGATCATTAAGTAAAGCTGCATCCCCATCGTGATCAAGAAGATACTGCCGACCGTTTAAGCCTGTAATGAGCTGATTGCCGTTAGCATCAATTACGAGTTGTTCAAATTGGGTTAATTCACCGTTAATCTTTGTTTCCATGAGTTAGTTCTCCTATTCGTTTCGTTTTATGATTTGTTTAATTAATTCCATACAGTCATCCATGACGGTCTGCTGACTAAAGGGAGGCTGTCCTGCATGAGCGGTATCAAAGCCAATGAAACAACCGTTTGGCAGATCAGCTAATTTACCATATTCAGGAGTCCATATTATGCCTCCATATACAGATAAGCATGATTCTGTTTCTGATAAATGGTTGTAATAGTAGTCACTTGGCAATAATTCAACGTACCCACAATAGTAATCTTGAAGTGATGAGAATGGAGTAGGTATTCCAGCAAATTGACGCATTTCACGTATAATTACTCGTCGACCTTTGTATTCTCCCTCAAAAACTGTTTTATTAATATTTGGCTCTTGCATCAGTTAGCTCTCTTTCTTTTGCAAATCAATAACTTTGCGCTTTTCTTCTTTTTCGACTTCTTCAACTGGTTCGCCAGTATCCGTCTTAGCCTTACCGTCGTCTGGATCAATATAAGTTTGACCCGGCGCACCTGACTTCAATTCGTTAACATGGACCTTGCCGTTAATATCACGGCCTAAAAGCATCGTAGTTGGTACTCCCACTTCTGGAGCAAGGGTAGTTTTAACTTCAACGGTGACGTCTGAGGCATCCCGCTTTTCATTAGGGGCTAACGTGATATTAAGTTGTACCTTCCGCTTTTTAGTTGGGTCCGTGTTAGGATCAAGGATATTATCCGCTACTTGTTGTAATGCACGGTTAAGCTTAACTTGCACACCACCATCTGCAATTTCTGATAAATCAAAATTAATAGCTTTCTTCTTACTCATAACACTCGATCTCCTTTACAATGCGCGTCGTTGAAGCTTAATAAATGGCAATTTACCCATTACATCAATTGTTTCATCATAGGTGAATGCCTTAGCTTCTGAGCGTTCTTGTGTGACTGAAAAGTTAATATTTACACCTTGGTATTGAGTATTAACTCCAGGGACTTCTTTTAGGTAACGTGGGGATGTTGCATAACTACCACCCACTTCTAGGCAATACATTGGCTTATCCCGTTCATCTAATTCAGTTAAGGAATACTCCATCACAATCTTAGCAATCCTTTTTTGAACTGACTTAGATAATTGAGGACGGCCATACATCTGAAAACGCCCCACTCTTATTTGACTTACTCTTGCTACTTCGTAATAGTCAATCATTACCATCAGCGCGTCTTCGATCTTACTTTGTTTCAAATTCAAGCCAAATTCAGCCATTTTGTTTCTAAATTCTGATGTTTCCATTTTCTTATTTCTCCTCGCTTAATATTTATTCGCCTAATTTATAAACTGGAATAAGAGGTTTATTGCCTACTGGTGCCACTACCCTGCCATTATGAACATCATCGTCACGTTGAACGGCTTCGATACTAGTAAGTCCCTGCTGCTGATAACGATTAAGGATTGTACGCAGGTATGCAAAAGATGGTCGATCAGCATTGTCAGACATCGAATCAATCGCAAATGCTACTACATCCCGACCAAGTTCATTCACGAATGTTTTGAATTCGATTTTTGATTTCGGGGATGCGAGCTTTTCATAATATGAATTAAGAGTAGTACTAGTAGTAGTATTTAAATTATCTTTACTCTTACTTAACTTAACTCTATCCTTACCTAACCTAACCTGAGGATCCATTTCGGTTCCATTCTGGTTCCAATTTGGTTCCATGGAGTTAAAGCCTTGTCCCTGTTGAGGTTGAGAGTTTTCGTTTGAACTTTCATTTTTATTTTTGGAACCATTTTGGATACAGTTTGGTTCCATTTTGTCTCCAGCTTGGATACATTCTGGAGACATTTTGGTTCCAACTTGGTTCCGTTCTGGTTCCAAATCGGATACAAATTGGTACCGTTTATTCTTATCAAGACCAATTAATTTTCGATCATCAGTGTAGATTGTTGGAGTATATCGATCAGGTTTGACATAATTTGAAACTCGCCAATCCTTAATAACAACCACACCATCTTCAAAGACAATCAAGTAATCTTTTTCAACTAATGCTTTAAGATCATCCTCACTAGCGCCAATCATGCGTTTAATTGACTTAGGATTACCCACAAATCCATCATCATCGGCGTTCATCCCCAAATGGAAGTAAAGTGATTGAGCGGTAAGTCCCATATCAAGGAACTTATCCGTCTCAGTAATCTTCTGACTAAACATTCTGCGCTGTGCCATTGTGTAACCCCCTAGTTGTCCTGGTAAATCTGCTTAACTAATTCATCAAAGTCTTGAGATTCGCTTAGCCGCTTAAGGTGGTAAGCAATATCTTCTGCTAACTTCATATGATGACTGTACGTTTCTGCACGTTTAAATTGATCACATAAATTACAAATAAAAATGGCTTGATCAATTACATTGTTAGCAAGTTTTTTAACTTCTGCTGCAGTATCTTTTTCTGACATATGTTATAATCTCCTTGTAGATTTCTTATCCAGTTATTGGATTTTGCCATCGGTGTTCCCAGCGCCGGTGGCTTTTTTATTGCAATCCCATAGCATTAGCAGATAGAAGAACAACAGGAAAATTGCACCTCCATAGTCGCCAACGCCTGCACAATATGTAATCCACGCACCCATCAGCATGGCAAGAAATTTGGAATTAACAATTCTTTTTAGTGTCATTTGATTACCCTCCTAATGTTTTTTTCGATACTTCTCTTGAAATACGTGTTCATGGTGGATGCCAATGCTGTAAATAGCAGCAAAGGCAAAACATCCGAGAATTACTAAATACGGCCACACATTATTCATCTCCTTTATCCTTTAACGCTCTATGCCAATTAATTTCAGACTTATGTTCTTCAATCCATTTAAGTCCCTGGGTCTCATTAACCCGAGTTGGATACCCAGATCCAGCATTCAAATTAATTACCCAGTTCTTAAAAGCAGGAAGTGAAAGGATAAATGATCGAACCCATTCCTTATCTTTAAGGACTGGTAGCGATTGAGCAAATTCCTTTATCCCAACCCATTTATCAAATTCTTGCTTTTGATAGCCTTTAGGAACTAAGTCATATTCTTTTTTTATTTGCTGTAAAACTTTATCAGCAATTACTTGATAGTCTTGCTCATCTAAGATTGCTTCCATCAGTAATCACCTACCTTATTTATAACGATGAGACCTGTAAATCTTCTTAATTACGGATAACTACCTGTGCCAGCAAGTAGTTATCTTTTGCTATACTTAACCATCTCTTATGAAAAGAGGTGAATTTAGATGATTAAACGTTTCTTATTCGTAGATAGACATAAGATTAAAAGTAGATACGCTACTCTCCCTGCAGTCCCAACAATTGGATCATTCGTTAGAGTCAATAATAGCTTGGAGCAACAGACTTATAAGGTTCTATCTGTTGAATTCCTAGATTCATCAGATTACGTTAACCTACAAGTCGAAAAAGTCTCTGATGTCTCCCCTTGCTTCAAACGAACGAACTGGTAATTTATTGTCGCGAAACTTAATCCAATAAGCATTTGTAATGAATGCTCTATCAAAATACATTGCTTTTTCTAATAGCACGATCTCTTTACCACCATCATGCACCTGACGAATTAGCAATGTTTTTTTGTTGTCTTCAACTACCATTCCGATGATCCTACCTGCAACCTCAACTAATTTATCTTTTAATGATGATTGCTCTACCACTCTCATCCCTCTTCCATACCAGCGTAGGCAGCGAACTTCTTCCGCCACTCATCTGCTTTGGGACCATGTTGATGATTTTCAATTACTGTTCCTACATAAACTCGACTTAAACCAAATTTTTCAGCAATTGCTTTTTGCGATGATGGCTCTAAGCCAAGTTCTCTATTACGCATAAGTTGTACTTTTAGTCTTTCTTTGTAAGAAAGCTCACTCATAGCTTCACCTACTTTCTAATTTTTATTGTTAAAATCTACCAATGGTGGTAGACTATGTGTATAAAAATAAGCTAACAAATTAGCTTAATAGTTAGATATAAAGTGTTGAAAACATTATCAATTAAGGTTTTGACTTTGCTAATTCATTAACTTACAATGTAAAGTATATTGCCTTATTTGGTAGATGTCAACATATTTTTCTACCTTTTTAGATAGATAATTATTAGTTTAAGGGAAGATTAATATTATGGCTGAACTTACAGTATTTGACAGAATTAAGAGGCTAGCTGATAAACAAGGTAAGTCTATTGTGGACGTAGAAGCTGACCTCGGCTTTAGTAAAAACTATCTTTATAAATGGAAAAAATCAGTTCCATCATCAGATAAACTTGCAAAAGTAGCTGATTATTTCAATGTCTCAACTGACTACCTTTTAGGGCGAGATACAAAAGAAACAAAAACAGCCGACCTTGCAGACGAAGATACTGTCTTCACCTACGAAGGTCGGCAAATTCCACCAGAAGATCTGGAATACATGAAACGGTTATTGCGTGGTGGTAAGTAATGTTGTATCAACAAGCTGAAGAAGTTTGCGATTATCTATTAGAAAAAGCTAGAGAATATAAAATTGACGTTGTATGGGATCACTTTTCTCCCTATACTCCACCTGGTAGTAGTTACAAATATCGGCGTGTAGTAATGAATCTTAATTGGCATAGGCCTGAAGAAATTGTATTCCAATTTGCTCATGAACTAGCTCATGTCATTCATGGAGATGTTGGGGATGTGGTGTTCTACCATGCCAGTTTTACTGGTAAAGAATCAGTAGAGTATAAGGCAAATGTCGGTGCTATCAAACTTCTAGTCCCATTCTACTGCCAGGATACAGATATTCAATGTGCTAATAGTGCAAACTTTATGCAAGCTTTTCATGTCCCTCACTATCTTTCTGATGTAGTAAGGGACAAAATTTGGGAATATTATGTGAAACAATGAATTTATGACCAAATACTGATGTCATTAAAAGCTGAACTATTGGGGAGAATACAATGAAGCATTTCAGATTATATTTAGTATTTTTTATTTCTTTAACATTAGGTTTATTTTTCAATTCAACAACTATTTGGGCTAGTAAATCCGGATTAGTAACCGAATTAAACACTTATGCTCAAACAAATGAAAATGCTGATTTTAAGAAAGTAGAAGTGAAAGGCAATATTTTAACTGTTTACATTGCTGATGATTATGTTGAAACCGTTAATGACTATGGATTAGAAAGTTATCTTGAAGATACTTATAAACAAGTTAACAAATATCAAAAGAAGAACAATACTAAGTTGTCAATTGTATTTAAAGATAAAGCTAGTGGTACTTTTGCGAAATCTTCTTACTCCGGAAAAGGATGGTTTAAGAGTACAGATACTACAGGTGAAAAGTACAATTTTAATTTTAAGACAGGCGAAGTTGATTAGGGGAAATTAAAATGAAAAAAATAGGTTTAATTTGTGCAACTGCACTTATGGGAATATCACTTGCTGCATGTAATAACTCTGCAGCTCAAAAGTCATCAAAGAGCAATAGCAGTTCAATCGTAAAATCCACTAAGGCAGTTAAACACCACAAATCCAGAGAAAAGAAAAATCAACAAAGTTCAACTAACTCTGCTGATTCTAGTTCATCTCAAAATAGTCAAAGTGCTCAATTCTCTGCTCAGCAAAGCGGACAAAACAGTAGTCAACAACAAGCTGTCACTCAAGCACCCCAACAAAGTACCTCACAATCTAGCAACAATGGTCAAATAAATAATGCTAATGATGCATTAAATGCTGCTAAAGCAAAATACGGCGATGGCAATGGAAACTACCACTGGACTGTTATGTATGATGCCGATACAGGTCAACCAATGAAAAATGCTGATGGATCTTATTTTGTAAAAGCAATTGATCCAACCCAAGGAACCATGACCGGCACCGCTCAAAGTGTCAACGTTTATCCAGATGGGTCAATGACTAATAACTAAAAAAGGATATTACTATGAATAATAGCAAGGACGTTGTAATAGACTTTTAGGCATTTCACTTATAAAAGAAAGGAACTCATTAAAATGTTAATGCTTATAATCGTAACGCTAGTTTGCGGAATATCTGGAACATATTATTATAATCGTAATCATAAAGTCTTGGGATATATCAGTCTCACCTGCTCTTTAGCAGGATTTTATTTTATTATGTCGGCGCTTAATTTGATAAATTAAAGGGTCTCTTCTATGAAATCGATTAAATTAACATCTAAAGAAAAAGAAGAAATCTCTGCTCGTTCTGAAGAAATTGTTCATAAGGTCGAATCTAGTAAAGACTCTAACTTCTATGGCTCTCCCCTTACTCAAAGAGACAAAGAACAATTACTTGTAGCAATTCAGACAGCCATGGAAATGAATAAGCGAATATGGAAAATGTATAGAATATGGAGAATTTACTATGAAAAATTCAAAAGAAAAAACACCGCAGATTATAGCAATCCTCAATAATAAACAAGTTATTATCAACGTTGGAAAGAGAGATGGTGTAGAGGTTAATGATAAATTTGATATTGTTGACTCTCAAGTAAAGGTCCTTCGTGATCCTGATACTCATGAAATTCTTGATAAATTTCATCAATTCAAACAACAAATATCAGCTATTAAAGTTGAAACGAAATATTCAATTTGTTCGTCAATCTTTGATAAAAAAGAAAATGCTATTTCTACACTATCAATAAGACAATATCGGCCGATTATTAATGCTACAACAATAAATCGAAAAGTAGGAAAGCAATTGAAAGTTGACCAAAAAGAAGTCAATGACGTTACAGCAAAATATAACTACTCTGTGGTTCATATTGGTGACAGAGTAATCCCATCAAAGTAAATAAATCTTGACAGCTAAATTGCTAAATGTTAAAGTAAAGTTGATCTTGAAAGGTACATCAATTTGGAATGTACACGGATTTAGCTCTTTAGCTGTTACGGCTAAGGAGCTTTTTTCGTATGGAAGAATTTGATAAGCCATATAAAAACTATGATGAATTAATAGAAATTCTAGTTCATCGCGGATTAAAGATAGAAAATGAAGAATACGCAAAATTTTTGCTTCAAACGGTTGGCTATTATCCGCTCATTAACGGGTTTAAAAAACCATTTCTTATTGAAGATAATCCCGAAAAATTTGAACCGGGCACGACTTTAGAAGATCTATATAATTTGTATATTATTGATTCACAATTTCAAGAATTGTTTCTAACAAATGTCTTATATATAGAGAAACACTTTGCTAGTCTTCTGGGAAATTTAATTGGAAAGTATTATGGAGTAAATAATTTTAATGAAACAGACGAAAACAACCCTAACCCTGAGGTTCGTTCATACTTAGACGCTCATAATTACCGAGGAACTAAGAGGTATCCCGTCCTAAGGGAAGTTAAACGACAAATGGAAATTTGCAAAAATAATCCTATTAAATACTATAAAGAAAATAAAAATCATATTCCGCCGTGGATCTTAACTCAAAATCTATACTTTGGAACTAATATTCAACTTTACTCTATACAAAAATCGAATATCAAAACTGCCATTGTTCAAAAAATGGTTCCAATTAAAGAAAACGAAAATCTAGATGCAAAGAAAGGACTATTTGGTTGCCTTGCAGAAATTCTAAGACAGTTTAGAAATACAGCTGCACACTTCTCTCCGATGTATCTAAAAAAGGTCTCACAACGTAATATCCCCTCAAAGAGAATTTTAAGTTTCTATCTTGGAAATCAAATTTGGGGTGATAATGATCCAAGTGGTTTAGGCGAAAATGACCTTTATAGTGCTTTACTTGCAATATTTTTATTAATGAGGGATCCAGCTAAACGTAGAGTCCTTCTAAGCAAGCTATCTGCCTTGGATAATTCTTATGAGCAAGATGATAACTATCGAAGAAGTTATAGAAAGTATTTAGATGCTGCATCGCTCCCAGCTGACTACATTAATCGATTAAAAAGTGTAGAAATCAATATTGAAAATTTAGAGAATTCAGTACTAACATTACAATCACAAAAAGTAGGGCTTTTAAAAACCGTATATCACGTAAAAGGTAGCAATACTTATCATAAGGATAAAAATTGCCAGTATATTAGAAATAATGGTTCTTCAATTTCTGAAATGTCAGAACAAGTTGCTTTAGACAGAGGCTACAGAGCATGTAAAATTTGTGGATAATATATTGTTTGCAAATTAAAATATTTGTCCAAACCCTGATGACATAAAAAGCTGGTAAATGAAAAAAGCCCATCCCCTACTGGCATAGGAGATGGACCAGGGTTGAATAAGATTTACAGGTCTCAATTCAACCCTTTCATTATAACAATTAAATAATGGAGGGACAACTATGGCATCTATAGTTAAACGTGGTAAAAAGTGGCAAGCTAGAATTTCTTGGTATGATGACGAAAATAAGCGACATTTTAAGACTAAATCTAACTTTCCCACAAAAAAACTAGCTCAAATATGGGCTGCAGATAATGAAAATAAATTAAACAAGGGAATTGATATTGAAAAATCAGTTGTATTTACAGACTATTATGACCAATGGGTTGAAACCTATAAAAGCCCTAAGGTAGCAGATGTTACCCTTGCTCGATACAATATTACTTCTGGGGCTCTTAAATCATTCTTTGGTAAAACAAAGATTAAGGAAATTACGCGAGATACTTACCAACAATTTATTAATGAATATGGTGCGACTCATGCATCCCATACTGTTAAAATGGTCAATGGAATAGTTAGAGCTTGTGTTCGTTCAGCAATTCTTGATGATTACTTAATTAAAGATTTTACTCAAGGAGTAGAATTGATTTCAAATCCAGATAAAACCTTAAAAGTTGAATATCTTAGCAAAAAAGAAATAGAGGCTTTATTAAAAGCTGCAGTAGAAAACGACGATAAGTCAATGTATGCTAGCCGTTATATGATTGCAACTGCCATCTATACCGGAATGCGTCTATCTGAAATACAAGCTTTAACATGGAATGATATTAATTGGCTCAAGCAAACTATTAGTATTACTAAATCTTGGGATGCAAACAAGCATGACTTTAAACCTACAAAGAATAAGTCTTCTGTTCGAACTATAAAAGTTAATCAAAATTTGCTAAATTTACTTTCAAGATTAAGGCAACGCCACATTAGCAACATGGTATTTATGACACAATTTGGTAGCATTCCTACAAGTAATGCAGTAAATAAAGTTTTAAAGAAACTTCTATCACAATTAAAGATTCATAAAGAAGGATTTCACTTCCACTCTCTCCGTCATAGCCATGTAGCACTCCTTTTAGCAGATGGTGTTGATATTTATGCTATTAGTAAAAGGCTTGGTCATAGTGAGATTTCTACTACTACAAATACGTATGCCTATCTCATTGACGAGTATAAGAATAAAACTGATGAAGAAATTATTAATGCACTAGAAAAACTAGAAATTTAAGCCAACTTAAAATCTATTATTTTTGGTGCACAAAAATTGCCGAATTGCACCATTTGTGCACCAAACTTACAAACTTTCACCATTTCATACCATTTTAACTAAACAAAAGCTCCGATAAAATGCCGTTATATCAGCATTTTACCGGAGCTACTTTTTTATACAATCTTACAAAAATGCGTCCCCCGAGAGTCGAACTCGGATCATGAGGACCGAAATCTCATGTGCTATCCATTACACTAAGGACGCCT
>PPYF01027212.1_pt1 | contig 28549 bp, 21 predicted proteins | sample 1559871 | NCBI WGS metagenome assembly PPYF01 (sample SAMN08240021, study PRJNA423297) | Human gut metagenome, whole genome shotgun sequencing project.
TCCGAAAACCGGGTGGCGCTTCGCTCCAGGACTCTCAAAAATGCGAGTTAATTTTGGAATATCAAACTGAACACCCTAACTACTATATGACTCATTCGGCGTTCAACTATGTGCCTGGTCTTACGGTGTTCCATTCAAGAGATCTGGTCAACTGGAAGCCGGTGGGCTATGCTCTCACGGAATATCTCGGCTCGGTCTGGGCTCCCGACATAAGCTGTCATGACGGCAGGTACTATATTTACTTCACCGTGTCGGCAGGCAATGACAATTTCAGCAACTATGTGGTGTATGCCGACCATCCGGAAGGCCCTTGGAGCAAGCCGGTCGACCTGCATATCGGAGGATGGATAGATCCGTGTCATGCAGTGGATGAATCGACAGGAGAACGGTGGCTTTTCATGAGTGGAGGCCACAGGATCCGTCTCTCCGACGACGGTCTGTCGGCTGCCGGAAAACTCGAGAAAATCTACGACGGCTGGCCGATACCTGAAGACTGGACAATAGAGGGAATGGCTCTCGAGGGGCCTAAGATAAAGAAGATCGGAGAGTATTATTACTTTCTTAATGCCGAAGGTGGAACAGCCGGCGCCCCAACCTCCCACATGGCGGTGGTGGCGAGGTCGAAGTCGCTCGATGGCCCATGGGAGAACTCCCCCTCCAATCCGTTGATCCATACTTATGGTAGCGATGAGAAGTGGTGGTCGAAAGGGCATGCGTCGCTTATCGACACCCCGTCGGGAGATTGGTTGACGGTCTATCACGCTTATGAGAAAGGATTTCTTTCGTATGGCCGGCAGACTCTTATGGAACCTGTGGAAATAACTGATGACGGATGGATCTCGGCACCTCTCGGCTCCGGGGTGGAAGCTCCCATACCTGCGCCGATCGACCTCCGGATGGAACCTGACAGGCATTCGCGGCTTGGAGAATTCAGGATAGGCCTTGACTGGAAATTCTACAAGGATTACGACCCGCGACGGATCAGGCGTGAGAAAGATGCGTTGCTGATGAAAGGGAAAGGTACGGATCCCGCAGGCTCATCGCCCATGCTTTTCGTCACAGGTGACCACGCCTATGAGTTCTCCGTGAAGATAGAATGTGAGGGAGATGCGGTGGGTGGTCTGATACTCTATTACAACGACCGATGCTACATAGCGCACGGCAGTAACGGACGCGACAGGTATAAGTGGCGTCGTGGTGAATTCCGGGGAAAGTGCTGGCCCGATGCCAAAGGACCTCTGTGGCTCAGGCTCAGATGTGAGGACAATATCGTGTCGGGCTATTACAGCACCGATGGGAAGACATGGAAGAAGGAGTCGTTCGGCATGGAGATGTCAGGCTATAACCATAATACGCTCGGTGATTTCCAAAGCGTACTTCCGGGCCTCTTCTCATATGGCGACGGAAGCGTGCGTTTCACTGATTTCAAATATAGTCCGCTTCCAGGTGATCACCGTGCTCCGGCAAGACAATATAATAGATGAAAAGACGTGATATATTGAGATTGCCATAGATATAAATAAAGATAAAAATGTCTGAAATGATTGTATTAAGAAACATATTATCTGTTTTCCTTCTATCGGCTTCGGTCATGAGTCCGGCCAGGGAGGTCGACTACACAGTGAGTCCCGTTACCGGGGGGATAGAGTCGATCGTCATAGCTGACGACACTACAGGAATGGACTGGATGGTATCGCCAGACAGAAGCCAGTATCCCTGGGTTGACGAGACGTGCGGCTGGGGACTCGGCTATTTCTCAGTCGACGGAGTGGAGAACCGTTGGACGCGCCCGACGCGCACTGTCGGAGATACCTCCGAATACCGTTGCGGCGACATAATGGTGGCGGTCTGCCGGAGCAAGGACGACGACGGATTCACGGAGAGATACAGTTTCACAAACACCGGCACCAAGAAGGTAATGCTTTCTGAGATCGGCATATTGACTCCGTTCAACGACAATTATCCCGATGCGCGCACCTGCATAGACAGGCGCTGCCACGCCCATATATGGACTGGCGCCAATACAGCCTATGTCTGTGCGCTACGCATGGGTGCTTATGCTCCACATCTTGGGTTGGTACTTACCGAAGGGTGTGTGTCGGACTACGAGATCTGGCACAGAGGCAACGACAAAGGGAATTCGCAGACACGCGGCATCATCGCCCTTTGCCCCGACGACATGACACTGGCTCCCGGAGAGTCGAGAGCGGTGGAATGGAAGGTGTTCGCCCACGAAGGTAAGGAGGACTTCCGCGACAAGGCGGTTTCATTGGGATGTGAGATACTCTCGGCCGACAGTTATCTGGTAACGCCGGGGGAGGAGGTCGCCGTCAGGGATAATGCCGGAAAGTCGCGGAATGTGAGGATACCTGATGCTGAAGGCTTCTATCGCCATGACCTGTCATATGGCGCAGACAGGAAAACGTTCATCGATTTCTATGTGGTGGAAGATAAGGAACGTCTGATTGCCGAGAGGCTGCGCTTCATACTCGACCGCCAGAGGATGAAAGACCGTAAGGATCCCCGCTACGGCGCCTTCATGGTGTATGACTGCGAGGGAGACAGCATCTATCCCAATGACACTCCCAACTGCAACCCGGTGGATCGTGATGAGGGTGCCGAGCGCACCGGGATGGGTGTATTTGCCGCGAAATATTGCTTGGCGACTAAGTCGGAAGACAGGCAGCTCATATCCGCTCTGGAGGACTATGCCCGGTTCATACGCGAAAAACTGCAGGATCCCGACTATAAGACCTTCTCGAGTGTGGACAAGACCAACCGCAACCGTGCCTATAACTACGCCTGGGCCGCGGAGTTTTATTTCCTGATGCAGCAGATCACGGGGGAGGCCCGATACGCGCACGACGGCTACGGCACACTGCGGTCGATGTTCGATCAGTTCGGCCACGGCTTCTACTCCATAGGCATGCCGGTGCTCCTTTCGGCAAAGAGTATGAAGGAGGCGGGGATGGATACGGAATGGAGGAAGCTGATGGAGGATTATGCCAGGCTCGCTGATACGTTCATGAAGAACGGACTGGATTATCCCATATCGGAAGTGAACTATGAGCAGAGCATCGTGGCTCCGGTGGTGCAATATCTTGCCCAGATGTATCTCCTGACGAAAGAGCCGGCCTATCTCGACCATCTGAAAGTGCAGATGCCGGTGATGGATGCGTTCGGAGGTTTCCAGCCGAGTGTGAATCTCAATGATATAGCTATCCGCCACTGGGATGGCTACTGGTTTGGCAAAAGTGAGATGTATGGCGATGTGTTCCCTCACTATTGGAGCACAATCACAGCCTCCGCGTTCCATTTCTACAGCCTCTGTACAGGCGAAGCCTTGTGGCAGCTCCGTGCGGAAAGGATCGTAGACAATAATCTCTGCCTCTTCATTCCGGGAGGCAAGGCGTCGTGCGCGTATATGTATCCTCGCCGGGTGGATGGACGTCCGGCAAAATTTCACGACGCCTATGCCAACGACCAGGACTGGGCGCTCGCGTATTATCTTCAGGTAAGGAAAAATGTTTGGTAAATGAGACTGATTATGAAAAAGCTTATGACCGTTTTGATCTCTTTCATATGTTGGGTATTGGCTTACGCCGATTGCTGCGAGAGAGACACAGTGACCGTTTTCATGATAGGCGATTCCACAATGGCCGACAAGCCGATTGACGGCGACCGTCAGGAGCGGGGTTGGGGACAGATGCTTCCCGGGTATCTTACGGGTCCGGTAAAGGTTGAGAATCATGCCCGTAATGGCAGAAGCACGAAAAGTTTCATTGATGAGGGACGTTGGCGGAAAGTCGTCGACAGGATCCGGAAAGGAGATTATGTCTTCATCCAGTTCGGACACAATGACGAGAAGGCCGACTCCACACTCCATACCGAGGCATGGGGATCATTCCGCGACAATCTGTGCCGTTTTGTGACGGAAGCACGTGCCAAAGGGGGAGTGCCGGTATTGTTCAATTCAATCGTCAGGCGCAACTATCCCCCGAGGGGGATGAAGGAGCATCGCTACGTGTATGACTCGGAGGGGGATTCTCTGGTCGACACCCACGGTGACTATGTCCGTGTGCCGGCAGAAGTGGCAAGAGAACTTGACGTCCCTTTTGTTGATATGACGGCGATTTCCCGAGCGATAGTCTCCGGCCTCGGGCCTGAGAAATCAAAAGAACTGTATATGTGGATACCGAAAGGGAAATACAGGTTCTGCCCTGAAGGAAAGATTGACAACACCCATTTCACGATCTATGGGGCGCAGGTTATGGCCTCAGCGGCCCTCGACGCCCTTGTTGAGGTGCTACCATCCTTTGGAAGATATAGCCGGAAGAAAGTCATGTCATCGTTGCCGGAATATACCCGGAGATTGGAATAGCTGAGATGTCTCATCCCCGACGCTATGCCAATGTTGTCGCTGGAAGAGGGGGTGTCGGACATATCGATCTTCTGATTGTTTATAAAAGATATTTGCTGAGACCGTATCAGGGTGGCGATTTGTTGGAATAACGGCTGGAATGTTGTAATTTTGTGGAAAATAGATCGAATATGCCGGGATCAGAGTCTTTTGATAGATATGTCGCCCTGTTTTCTTCGCTCAAGCCGTTGAGGCATCGTGAGGATGGACATGGGAGTGGAAAACCTGTGATCAGGCTCACTGTCAAGAATGGTGAGCCTTTTCTTGAATATGCGGGTCTGAAAGGTGCCTGCTCATCATTGGGGGCGTCAGACAGAAAGATCTGCGACGAGCTGGCGAGAATAACGGATAATGCTGATCCTTTTGCCTCCGTGGTAAGTAACGATGGCAGGCCGAAAGCCTCCATATGGGAGAATCCTTATCTGGTGCATATGATGGAATCGACTCCTGTGGAGGCCCCGGGCAGAAGCCTGCTCCGGTTTTCTGAAAGTCAGGCGACGCTGATCCTTAACTTGGATATCTCGGGTCCTGGAGAACAGACCGATGTCTCCCTGCTTCTCAGTGCCGACGGAAAGGAGACTGCGGGAGTAGTCTTTCTTGATGACACACATGTGCTCCTCGGATCAACCGTGTATGTGATAAGCTCCGCGGGCCCAAACTACCGGCATATCGGCGCACTGACCGGAAAGATCGGCAGAAGCCATCTTGACGCTTTCCTCACGCTGGCGCTGACATATATGGAGAACGTGGTGCCGGTTTGCCGGGGCATACCGGCCAGACAGTCGTCAACGGTGGAGCACCTCGTGCCCACCCTGTATCTTGAGAAAGTGGCTGCCGACAAGGCCTTATATCTGCGCACAGGAGCATCGCTTGAATCGCTGGGCGACCGTCTCCCCCCGGGAGTGGAGCCCACATGTGCGGTGCATGTCGGCGACGACGGCCGAATCACTGTCAGGAATACGGAGGGATGCGACATGGCGGAACGCACGCGTAAACTTGAGGAGATGATCCTCGCGAGCGCCCCGGACAGGAATGCCAGGAAAGAGGTGTACCGCGACGGTGATTTCTTCATAATACCCGAGGCGACCGCCGGGCCTTTCCTGCTCAACAAGCTGCCACAGGTGCTTGAGGATTTCCGCCTCGTGGGAAGCGAGAAGCTGAAGGCATACAGGATTATGGCGGCGACGCCGAGGCTCAATCTACGGTTCTCTTCGTGCATAGACTTTCTCGAAGGGGAAGGTGATGTGGTGATCGGAGACGAGCATTTCTCCATATCCGACATACTCAGCCAGTTCGCGAAGAAGAGATATATCAGTCTCGGCGACGGCAGCAGGGGAATCATCGACGAAGGTTATATCAACCGGCTGCAACGGTTTTTCCGTCGCCGCGACAGCAATGGCCGCATAAAGGTCAACCTGTTTGATCTTCCGGAGGTGGAGGAGATGCTCCAGAGCCGGATCAAGGGCGCTTTCGCGGCCCGTTCACGATCCGTGCTCGAGGGCTTCAACAGTCTCAGCAAGAAACGAAAGCCCTCCTGCAAGGTCAAGGCCACACTCCGTCCGTATCAGGTGGAGGGGGTGAAATGGCTGAGGTATCTCTACGACAACAATCTGGGGGGATGCCTGGCAGATGACATGGGGCTGGGGAAGACCCTGCAGACCATCGCGCTGCTGTCGATGATATACCCGGCGTGCACTACGCCCACGCTGATCGTCATGCCCCGCAGCCTGCTCTTCAACTGGGAGAGGGAGCTCGGCAGATTCGCCCCCGGAATCACCTACTCCACCTACTACGGCACAGACCGCGACCTCGCTGAGGCGCTTAAGGCGAATGTTGTACTCACCACGTATGCCCTGGTCAGAAACGACATAATGAAGCTTAAGGATGTTAAGTTTGAGTGTGTGGTGCTCGATGAGTCGCAGAATATAAAGAACGTCGCCGCGCAGACAACCGTCGCCGTGCAGATGCTGGCCACTGACCACCGTCTTGCCCTTAGCGGCACGCCGATGGAGAACAATCTCACCGAGCTCTATTCGCTTTTCCGCTTCCTCAACCCTACGATGTTCGGAAGTGCCGATGAATTCAATTCGTCGTATACGTATCCTATACAGAAATATGGCGACAAGGAGGCGGCGCAGAGTCTGCGGCGTAAGATATTCCCCTTCGTGATGAGGCGCCTGAAGAGAGACGTGCTGGATGATCTTCCCGAGCGAATCGACAAGACCATCTATGTGGAGATGTCGGAGGGTCAACGGCGCGTCTATGAGGAGCGACGCCTGAGCTACCGCCGGCAGATAGAGGAGGCGATCGCACGTGATGGCGTCAACCGTTCGCAGTTTGTCATGTTTCAGGCTCTCAGTGAGCTGCGCCGGATAGCCTCGGTGCCTGAGAGTGTGGCCGGAGAGAATGTCGCTTCCCCGAAGATCGCCGAGTTGGTTGAATCTCTGTCGGCATCCGTGGCCTATGGCCATAAGTCGGTGGTGTTCTATAATTTCGTGGCTGGTCTGGATATAACGATGTCTCGCCTCGAACAATTAGGGATAGGATATGAGACAATGACAGGCTCCACTTCGGCAGCCGCCAGGAAGAGAATCGTGGAGCGCTTCCAGTCGGATCCTGAATGCCGCGTGCTTCTGATGACCTTGAAAGTAGGTGGAGTGGGTCTCAACCTTACTGCCGCCGACACGGTCTACATATTCGAGCCGTGGTGGAACAAGGCCGCCGAAGAACAGGCCGTCAACAGGCTCCACAGGATTGGACAGAAGTCGACCATCACGGCCGTCTCTCTCATCACCGTAGGTACGATAGAGGAGAAGATCCTGCAGCTTCAGGAGCAGAAGAGTGAATTGTTCAACGAACTGATAAATGCCGACACTGCCAGCTCGAAACATCTGTCGGAGAAAGATATTGAATTCATACTGTCATGAGGGAAGATGATTTAAATAGTGTGACATTCAGCCTTCCGGCCCCGAATATGAGGGAGTCCCGCAGTCTGGAGGTGATGAAGCTCAACAAGGAGGACCTGAGGGAGCTTATCGAGCCTTTGCGTCCGTTGCTCGCGGGGAGGAGGCTGGAGTTTACGCCCGGTTCCGATACAGGCGTCTGCAATGTGTTGTCAGATTTCGTATTAAACGGCCGCAACGCTAAGATTTATAAGGAGGAATTCGCCAGGACCTATCTCTCTTTCTCGTCAGATCCGGCCAACGTCATCGCGCTCGCCGTCTTGGAACCATCACTTGAAAAGTGCTGGGAACTCATACTCAATTCTCCTGACACCTCCTCCACGACTGTGGAGCAGATACTCGGACGGAAGCTGGTGGTGCGCCGTGGGCCGTACTGGCGCTCTGACGCACATGTGGAGTGTACGTTCTACCCTCTGAATGCGGAAAGAGACACCAGGAGCTACCGCACAATGTGGGGAAGAGAAAGTAATGATGTATATGTGCTTTCGATACGTCCCGAAACACGCAGGCAACTCGCCGGGATGTTGTTGGGAAAGTCTGCTGTGGATGCGGAGGTGTGCGGGAGCCTTCCGGGCGGTCAGGATTTCATCACTGTGGATTTTGAGAATCACATATCGTCCGATCTGACCTACCTCTCCGCGTTGGGGATGACCGGAAACCTGTTGACCACTGCGAGGGGTACGCTTACGGCTGTCAAAATGAAGGCGATAAAGAAGGAATTCCCTACCGGAGAATTTCCTCCTCTTGGAGAGGAATATCCTCTCGATCGTATTGAATTGCTGACCTGGGCATTTTTCACGCTGTGTGAGAAAACTAAGAATCCGTCGGCTCTTGCCACGCCCGGCCGTTTCGCCAAAGAGGTGTTGAAGTATATCGCGGGGAGTCTGACGGCGAGTCAGTTTGAGATGTTTCTGCCGGCATTCAAGGGATTCTCGAAGTCGTGGACTGAAACATCCGACGCCCAGGGTGTGGCGGAACTGGCCGCGGCTCTTCTGCGGCCATCGGCCGACGGCTGGATGTCGCTTTTCAATCTCAGGCTGCGCTATCTCTGCTGTGATCTGCCCACATCAGGCAGATGGAGAGGGGATGATTATGTATCTCTTTTCCCGGAGGATGCGCGTCGTAAGAATACTTTGAAGAGGCGGTCGGATGCACTCGACCCGTATGACACCCGATCGCAGAACATACGATGGTTTGACGAGGTGGATTTCCCGTTTCTGCTCCATTGGATTGAGTTTTTGTGTGCCGTGGGGATAGTGGAGATCGCGTTTTCCGGTGAAGAGGGGCTATATGATACCGATTCTCTCGAGGGTCTCCGTTACGTTAGGCTAACCTCTCTTGGAAGATACGCCTTTGGTATTGATGCGGAATACAATGCTCCGGCATCAGTTGATGCTTGTGAACTGGACGTAGATGACACAAATGAAATACTGACCGTGATGGGTAGCCGTTGTCCTTACTCGCTTTTCCTCCGGCAGATATCCGTTGCGATAGGGAGCACCCGTTTCAGGATCACTCCGGAGAGCATTCTGAAAGGCTGTGCCGACCGGACGGAACTACAGGAGCGCATCGATAATCTGAAAAATATTGTGGAAGTGGACAAGACAGTCAACCTGAAGGCGACAGTCGCGGAGGCTCTGCGACGCACGGAATGCGTGGAGAAAGTGAAGGGTGGCTACCGGATGCTCCGTGTTGACCGCGGGCTTTCTGGTTTTGTATCCTTACTCCTGTCTAATAAAGAGATAAGAGACAACAGTATTATGGCCGAGAATTCCATCATACTTGTGAAGACTTCCTTCCTGCCGAGATTCAAGGAGATATGCGCCTCCCATGGCTATCTCGCCGACGTATAAGCCCTGATTCCCCCGGTGTCGTTTCCCAAGATCATTTCAGGATGCCGGAGGAGATGGCGCCCGTCTTTCCGGGTCCGGATTCGATGCGCATCTTGCGTCCGTAGGAGATGGAATATGAGATCTGCAGGGTCACGGCGCTTGTATAATCGCGAGAAAATGACTGCGACCAGGTGGAGTAAGCGTCATAATCGAATCGTGAGTAAGCCCCTTTTCTTGACGTGCGGAAGATGTTGTTTCCTGACAGCGACACGTTGAGGCCGTCTTTACCCCAGCCTGCCTCCACGCCATAGTTCCAGGGGGAACGTGAGTCGCATGCCATCATTGTCATCCCGCGGTAAGGGGAGTTGTACCATGCGGAGAAATAGAAATTGCCAAGATAGTATGAGGCGCCGGCGCTGCCCCTGAAGAAATTGCCGGAATATCGGTTTATTCCGCCGCGCCGACAGTATCGTCCTGTGGCCTGACCCCAGAGATTGAGATTGTTGTCAAGAAGGTTGAGGCTCGCGCTCATTCCATATTGAAGCTGCTGGTAATATCCGTCTTTTATGAGCGACCGGAGCATCATCTCGCGTCCGTCGATCTCAGCGGGCGCATATAGATACGTCATCGGTCTGGTCCATCTCTCATACTTGCACCAGGCGCTTGTGAAAAGACCATTCAGTGCGTTGCATTGATATCGGAGTGACACGCTGTTGTAGAGGTAAGGGCGCAGTGAAGTGTTGCCCGTCACGGCATCAAGCATGTTCCTGACCACTATGTTGGAGCTCCTGTCGGCCACTCCGAAGGTCCAGTTTGACATCTCGGAGGAGAGTTCCAGCTTGTGCTTCCGGTGAAGTTGCCAACCAATTTCCATATAATAGGCCGGAAGAACATCGTTGTAGTCTTCCGATCCGAAACGTGTATGGCTGTAATATACGCGTGCGGAGGGGGAGAAAGTGAATTGACCGGCGGAAAGGCGCCCTGAAACCCCTATGCCCGCTGCCGCGGAATTGTTGTCGACCCGATCCGGATTCGTGCCGTAATAACGCAGGCGGTTGTCGGAAAATTCCCCGAAAGCGTTGAACGACAGACTCTGGCTTCCCCAGCTCTTGCGAGCGTTGATTCCTATATTGCCAGCCCATGCATCCTGCACTGCTGTGTTGTCGATCTGCAGCGGTGTTTCCAACCATGTGTAGATGTTCCTGTGATGGGAATAGCGGAGTGTCGGGTTGACATTCAGCATGAGATCTCCGGGAAGGAAGAACTGGTAGGTGCCTTTCCAGGTGGCAGAATTGGATCGGGAGGCATCGCGCATGGCTGCGGTCTCATTAGGGTATATTGCCGGAGTATAACGGTTTTCTGTCCGTGTTCTTGTCCTTGTCCCGTCGCCCTGATAGCCGGCGGTATTGGAGATCAGACATCTGTCGGAAGAAAATGTGGCGCGGAGGGTGGCGTATTCGGAGTTGCCGTGAGAACTGTTGTCAAGAATCTCACTGCCGCGTATTATTGTCTGCATCGGGAAACGGTATGTCGTTTCGCCCTCTGAGGTTGCGCTGTTGTCGCGGCTGTATGCGTACCCGGCTTCCGCATCGAAGGTCATGCTGCGGTAGGTGAATTTGGAATTGGCGGAGAAGGATCCGTCGGGTTCCGGAATTTTCTGGGAAAGATTTACCTTTGAATAGCCGCCGTATTCATAGCTGGCCATAATGAAGTTGACCACGTGGAGCGCGCCCTGGAAGCGAGGATCGGAGGGGAAATCGTAGACTTCCACGCGGCGCACGTCCTGAGTTCGTATCCCTGCCATCCGGTTGTCGTCGGCCGGGAGAAAGTCGATGAAGAAAGCTACGCCGTCGCCGGTGTCAGTCGTCACGGTTTTCGACATCGGGTCGATAATCAGGAGCGGTATGGCCATAGTGCGGAGCAGTCCGATGCCGTCGTGGGCGGCGTTTTTCTCTCTTTTGCCGGGGATGAAGACTGTCCGGTCGGATTCGATATTTGCCCTTTCGGCTTTTACGTCTATCTGCCCGAGCACCACGGTATTGGCGGGCATTATGATGTCTCCGAGGTTGAGGTGGCTGCATTTCCGGTATATAGTCCGGTAGCCCACACAGCTTAGGCGGGCTATTACGTCGCGTCGGTCGCAGGGGATGTCGAATCTTCCGTCGCGGTCAGCTATTCCGTAGGTGATGACGGCAGAATCCTTAGGTGTTAATATCATCACTGTCGTTCCGGCCACAGGCTCGTTGTCGGTCGCGACGGCACGTCCCGTGAAGCGGAACCGTCCGTGTTGCCTGGCTTCGATATAATAGTTTCCATTCTGCGCCACCACCGTGACGGGGTTCAGTCCTATAGTCTGACGCAATGCTTCGTAGGGATCGTCGGCGCGGACTCTCGGAGCTGCCTTGTAGTTGTCGAGATCTTTGTAGATGAAGGATATGTTGACGTCAGGATGCTCTTTGCTGATCCTGACGATCGCCTTCGACATAGGGATGCCGTTGAAGTCGTAGGAGAACCGGTATGCACTGCTTTGTAGAGCGGTAAGCATACAGAGCAGCATGGGTAGGAGAGTTTTCCGACGGAGTAGGGTATTACGGGTATTTTGTCGTGCCATTGGGAGCTGTTAAAAGTCGTTTTTATAGTTCATACATCAATAAGACACACGACATCCCGATAACTCAACCCTCCGGGTACGGAATTTTTTCAAAAATGTGAAAATCATCGGCAAGAGGAGTGAGGATATGTTTGCCCGTAGGGTGAAAATTCTTTTTTATCATATCACTAATCTCTAAGCCGGAATTATATGGGGTATCTTTTATCGATAAAATATCTTGCCGGATAATTCAAGATTATGTAAATTTGCAGTGTTACTGAAAATTTACATAAAATGGCGTCTCTGGAGGGTTCATTTATTAAACGTGTGTGACTATCCCTGAGAAGTGTTGACAGATTTGAGGGCGATTAACTAATGTGGTTTACACTGTCTGAAACGGTTGACTGTATCCTACTGATAAGTGTTGCCATTCAATCAAATGTAATGTAAGAACATGAAAAGAATCAATATCATTATCTATTTTCTGCTGACATTTATTCCGATATGGGCTTCCGCTGGAACGAATGTCGGTAATTGTATTTTTACGACTTCCAAGAGTTTCGATATTATTGCGTCGTTGCAATATTTCGATAAAATCAAAGATGTGCCGCGTTTCTGTAATCTTGCAACGGATTCAGTTTTCATGTCGCGCCTCAGTCATGTGAATGAGAATGTGAAGGCTTCAAAGCTTTGTAATTTCTATTCTATTCATGGCGGAGATAAAAACAACACAGACTCCTGTGTCATATTTTTCAATAATATACGGCTGAATGATTCGATATCACGCTCCGATGCAGACTGGATCAGAAATATTGTGGAGTTGCGGTCCGAGATTACCTATTGCATATCCGCATTGAACGCTGCCGGATATTCTGATTATTGGGATAATGAAATAAAGCCGATACTTAAAAGGCAGATAGCCGCTTACCCTGTCTCAGAAAAAACACTTGATGACATACATGATGCCCTGACAGAGTTTTCCGGCCCTGAGATATTGCCCCCGACACATTCAAACACTTATATCCTCAACATCGACAATGCCTTCAATCTGTCGGACGAATCATTCTGTTGCACACCGCTCCTGCTTGATGTTGAGCTGGAAAAGAAATTCAGACTTGATTTCCTGAAAGTTTATATTCACGAGAATCTTCATCGTCTGTCGGTTTCTGATGAGCTTATGCGTAAACTCGATGGTCTTATGATGGATGATTTCTACCGTGATAATGAGAATGTGGCACGAAGTCATAATGAAGGACGTAACGAGGCTTTTGTTGTTGCAGCGGAAGCCTTCATATCACATAAAATCGGACGAAGGGATAACAAGAGTGTCTATGATGAGTTTAAGGAATATGTCGACGGTAGCCTTGTACTTACGCCGATTATATACGTCCATCTTCACGATAAACAGAAAGATGAATCACTTGACAGTTTCATTCTCCGACTTTTTGACAATGGGACTATAAAGGCGGGAAGGGTAAAAGCCGAGTATGACAAGGCTATGCGGCAACTCGGATCTAAAATCGTCAGCGATGAAAGGTAATTTTTTCCGGCAGTTTTGTTTGGTAATGCTTCTGTCAGCGATAACTACTGTTCATGCAGAAGAGGATTCTCTGAAAAATCGTATTGCTTTCAGTGGTGCATTGACATCTTCTGATTCATGGCAGCTTGAGTTTTCATATCATTATATGTTTAACAAGCACATTGGATTAGGTGTGTCCCTTGGTTCATGGAAAGTATACTATGAAGAGGGATGGGCTTCTGGAAGCAACTGGAACATTGATGAGGATGATAATAAGCCATGGAATTTCTATATCCGTCCATCTCTTATATTGAAGACTCCTTCGCTAAAATACCGAGCTTGTTCATGGTCTATTTTTGCCGAACCTGGATTGATGTTGAATATTCCTTATCAGCGAGTATGCATCGAATCTACCTCAAATTGGCCTGTCATTGACTATCATTATATCAGTACGTCCAGAGGGCAATGGCTGGCGATGGATTTGCGCATAGGAGTAAGTCTTGATATCGGACCTTGTGGCATAAGTGTAGGATACATGATGTCTAACCACGATGTATATAGCCAGTACAGACATTTGTTATATAGTGGTGTTTCTTTTGAAAAATTCTATCCGAAGAAACCATTTATGCAGGGCGCATTTATCTCTTGTTCATATAGTTTCTAAAAACAGATCAATCATACATCAGACAAAGATAAGTGACCTTTGAGAGATTGATAGGCCAGCCTTTTTATCAATAACTATCTTGCCGATTAGGGCAGAATTATGTAAATTTGCAGTGCTACTGAAAATTTGCATAAAATAGCGTCTGTGGAGGGCTCATTCCTGAGAGTAATAAAAGTCTCCTGACTTCGTCACTTTTGGGAGGTTTTTAGAAGCTACTATTGAATATCAGCTAATTAGTGCGATATGCCGGTGATTTAGGGTGACGCAATGGCGAAGTAAGGAAATAGTGGCGTAACGTGAGTAGAACATACCCTAAATACAGGTAACCCCGATATCTATTCCCGGAGTTACCTGTTTTTTTATTTGAAAACTTTTCAGTGTGGACTATACAGTTATATGCTTAAGTTACTTATGAATTAAGTGTCTGGAAGAATGAATATATGCGATCAATATCACAACATTCTACACAATCGCACATCTGCACAATCGCTCCTCAGACGTTAGAACCTGAACGATGTAGATTAGCGTTTCCTTTTATTCTTTTTTACCTGTTTCATAGCTGTGTCAAGAGCCTGCGCCGCCGGCACGGCTATGTCGGGTAAGGTTCCATGTATATCGTTTTCATTGGCTCTCAATTGCCAGAAGCGTTTGAAAGACACAGAGGATGCCAGTTTTGATATAGGAAGAGTATATTTAAGGATATCACCATAGCAGACGTTCATGCCTCCTGTTTCTTCACCAATAACTTTTCCCATATCACATTCTTTAAACGCCCAGGCGAACGAACCGGCAGATGAAAAGGTTTTATTTGATGTGAGCAGATATACGTTTCCAGTATAATGTCCTTCCTCAAGGCTCCGTGGTTTAATATATTGGGTAGAATCGATATCATAAAAAGCAAACGTAGGTTCTATGCCAGATTCACCCATAAGTTTTGATGTCAGTGGGGTAATACGGACAAGGACTTTATCCATTTGAATAAAAGGCTCTGGAGAAATATACCTTAGAAGCACATCTCCCACGCGGCTGTTTCCCCCTCCATTATTGCGTATGTCAATTATTAGATTGGAAATGTTTTTGGATGAAAGGTCATTAAACATTGAATCCGCGAATTGTTCCATTCGTTTGATGTCATGGAATTCACGGAAATCCATAACTGCAACATTGTTGACGCTATCTATTGTATATGAATATTTTTTAGTTTTTTTACCGGCCTTGGTTGATGGACACCGCTTTTTTATTTCATCAAAAGTGGTAGCCGGGAAAGTGTGTGACAAAACTATTTTGGAGCCTTTCGGCTGATACTTCACCTCGTAATTGTCGGCAGCATAAAGCATTTGAAACAATGACTGGAACATAGCATCTATTCTTGATATTTTGAAATGAGGCCTTTCTCCACTGACAAAAGGCATCATGGCATTTATTATGCTGTCAGCACTGACATTATTTACAGACAAAATTCTGTCGCCACTGCCAATAATTGAATCAAGACTTGTGGTGCAGACAATGGAATGGTCTGTAAGAATATCTACATATACCGGAAAGCGTTTAAGCTCCTTTGTAAAGACACTCTTATATGGAAAAATCAGGTTTGTATGCCCATCGCCTATCATGGCGACAATAGGTGCCGCCAATCGATAGAGTTGCATCGGGGTGATGGAATCGGGTAAGGATGCTTTAGCTTGATTGACTGCGCTTAATAAATCTTCCTGCCTACATACTGAGAAAATGTCAGGGTGGACTTGACTTAACCCATATATAAGGGCATCTATATCAAAGACAGCTTGTTCTTTGGATAGTTTCCCGGACTTCGCAATCTTCAGCAATTCAGGATTTGGATTTTCAAAAGGATTTATAGACTTACGGGTAACTCTGACATGAGCTGAGTCTCCTTCCTCAGTCAAGATGACAAAATCAGACGATTCCCATTCTTTGAGATTGTCGATTATAAGAGTATCTTTATCGGAAGCAAATACTATTTTTGATGCTGTCGTTTCAAGAATATCAGGATTTAATTGTGGCGACACGCGCCAGCCTCCCTCTATCGGCTTGCCATCTATAATTAGGTCAACAGGGTTCACACCGGTAAGAAATGTACGAGTTTGTCCGACTGCAAGAAAGCTTAACAGAATAACAAATGTGAATGGAATCAGAAACCTTTTCATTGTTTTTAATTTAATTTTGACGTAAAATTACGTATTTTTAGCTGAATCGCCTTAATAAATTGACAATAAAAAGCTTCGCAAAATAAAATATAATACGAAACAAGGATACACCTGACTTCGTCACTTTTGGGAGGTTTTCAGAAGCTACTATTGAATATCAGTTAGCTGGTGCTATATGCGGGTGATTTAGGGTGACGCAATGACGAAGTCAGGAATAACTATCTTGCCGATTCAAAATTATGTAAATTTGCAGTGCTACTGAAAATTTGCATAAAATAGCGTCTGTGGTGGGCTCATTCCTGAGAGTAATAACAGGCTTTTGCTGCTGGTTTCCCTTCCTAAACCTTTCTTAAATTTCTTAATTGAAAATGAGGTCGACAAAGAAGTTGCCGAAGTTCAGAAGCATTATCATGCCGATAACCAGCGCGATGGCTAATTCTACCCAACATCTCTGCCGTATGGCTGCGATGGCATATCCGACAAACACAATAAGTACTGATAGTAGGAGAGCGGGTTTGCACCAGGTCAATATATCGATATCCGCTCCAAACCAAAGGTCAAGTATATTCACGTCAAACCATAGATAGGCCATCTCTATCGCTACCACAATCGCCATAGGAATAAACAGCCAGTAAAGTTTTCGCTGAGTCTCCTTGTCTATTCTCTTTATTTCCATAAGATTCAGAATTTAGGCTTCACAAGAGCGATTGGCTTCTTGTCATAAAGCAAAATTAACAAAATTTCTTCGGTTGCACAACTCTCAAGTTCGCATTTTGAGCAAAACATTTATGGGGTTAAAGTTGTATAATTCAGGAATTGTATTTAATTTTGCGATAGAATGGCAAAACCGATAAGAAATACCCCAATATTGAGAGGTCGTGACGCAAAGATATTTCAGTTTGAGATCTCAGACCTTCCCTCGCCAATAGAGCGAAAGAGGGAACGTGAACGCATTGCCTCAAGTGTAGAAACTCTGAAAAGCCTGATTGCAGGTTTACCCCGATGAGCGATGCTTCGGACACAATCCCTTTCAAAAGACTTACACTTCAATCGGAATTATTGCCTTTTGATTGTGGTAATACAGACTTGACAGATTATTTTTTTAACTCTGCAAAACGAGATATGCAAAAGCTGCTTTCAGTAACTTATTATTTGGAGGCAGCTGGTGAGACTGTATTGTTTTTTACCCTATCAAACGATAAAATTTCAGAATCTGAACAGAAAAGAGGTGGAGAGCCTCTTTTTTCTAAAAGTTTTTTCAGGAAAATAAAAGATAAGTTTGGCAGAGCAAAGCATCGTAAGGATTTTCCTGCAGTCAAAATTGGACGTTTTGGAGTAAACAAGGCTTATCGAAATACAGAAAGTCATTGGGGATCAAGAACACTTGACTTTATCAAATATTGTATGATTACTGAAAATAAAACTGGATGTTGTTTTATAACTGTTGACGCATATGCAACGGCTGTCTGTTTTTATTTTAAAAATGGTTTTAGGTTCCTTGGAGAGAAAGAGAGAAAAGGATACGAAGATTGGGAGAGAAGGAATCCAGATTTCAGGACACAGGAGTCTATGGATGATATCCCAACTTTCGCAATGTATTTTAATTTGCTTTCTTTGGTTGATGACACTTTTGTGCCTGCTTCAAATTAATTCAGTTGCTTGTAGAATAAAATGAAGAGTGTGTGCCGCTGATACTCTTTTTCAAACTCGGAGATTGTCATGTCGCGTCAGTTTAGACGGCAAAATTAGCTAAAAAACGCGAGATTCTCATTCCCTTCCTGTCTTGGGTAGACATTATGAGACATAAGCACAGTGCTGCTGTCTGAAAAACTTCCGGTATAAAGTAGCTCCTGTTGCTACTGTGCTGCTGTCTGAAAAACTTCCGGTCTGAAAAGGCTTCTGTTGCTGATGTCTTAAACTGATGTAGTTCTATCTCAGAACGGGACGGGGGATTCGAAACTGTAATGTTTGCCGTCTATGGGGAAAGTGAATTCCAGCTTATGGGCATGGAGATGTAGACGTTCTTGAAGATGCCCGGCGTTCCTGCCATAGAGACGGTCGCCGACGATAGGCATCCCGAGACCGGTTTCCGATGCCGCGTGCACCCGCAGCTGATGTGTGCGCCCGGTGTGCGGACAGAACATTATGCGGCTTCGTCCCTCCGCGACGCTCAGGAATTCGTAGTCTGTCACCGCTTCCTTGCCCCTTATGCTGTCCACACGCTGGCGTGGACGGTCAAGCCAGTCGGGAGAGAGGGGCAGGTCAATGCGCCCTTTCCCGGGAATGCCGTAAGAATCATAGTCGCCTTCAAGATCCGCCACGTAAGTCTTTCCCACTCCACGCGTGGCGAAAAGAGACTGCACGACTTTATAGGGTAGAGGCCCGAATGTGGCTATCAGCAACCCGGATGTGTCCTGGTCAAGACGATGGGCCATTTTCACAAGTCGGTCCGGACCGTATTTAGTCTCGAGCCATCGCTGCACGGAGGGCGCCGCGCCTTTGCCGGGCACGGAAAGCATCCCGGTGGGTTTGTCGACTATGCAGAACCATTGGTTCTCATATATGACTTCAGGATCGCGGCCGACATCCGTAATACTGTCGCTATCAAGAGGCGGCTCAACTGGCAGACCCTGGAGCATCCAGCCGAGTATGGGAAGACATTTGCCACGGCAAGCCGGATAATGGTGGCCATGTATCCGTACTTCGCCATCTTTTGATTTCCCGTACCAATATTCAGCCATGGATTCCGGATGCCAACCTTTCAGATAGGCCGCCTGCAATAGTTTCGGAGCGCAGCATTCTCCGGCGCCGGAAGGGGGCACTTTCACAGGAGTGTAGGCGAAAATCTCGCTCAGGCTTCTGCTTTCGCCGCGGGCGTTGAGCAGGGAGAAATTGGAGAATAGCCATTCCTGCAGTGCTTCGGAGTCAGAGTGGCGTTTCTCTTTCATGGCATCGAGATGCGCTTTGGCTTTGCTGAGATTTTCGGCAAATGGTGAGATATCGGCAGCGATCCTTTTTTTGAGCCGATGAAGTTCAGCCTTTTCAAATTGACTCCGCCGTATCATCGCAGCCAGTTCTTCCTCATCTGCCAAGCCGGATTCCCTTCGGGCGTCGCGGGCTGCTTTCGACAGACGGCACGTCTCTTTATATTCCGACAGACCGGCTTCAAGCTTTTCCCTGGTCCGTTCATATTCTTTCCTGATATTGGCGAGCACGCCTTCCTCGAAGGTGGATATCTCGCTGTTCTGACGGGATATGTCGCTTTCTTTTGTCTTGAAATAACCGTCTGGCCGGAGATAATCGAACACCGGCGCGACAAACCCATTATGGTGGAACCCTCCCTGGCCGAGTTGCCCGGAGAACGCATAGAGTGTGTGGCTTTGTCCGCAGGGATCGGTGGCGATAAGCACTCCGAGCATTTTCCCGGCCTCGAGTTCTCTGACAAAGTTTATGTCGTCGGGATGATCGCTCTTTTTAAGGGATTCAATCCTGACAATAAGTTTTTGGAAAGCCTCTTCACATGCCTTATCCGGCGTATAGTCAAAAGGGTTGTTCATAATAGCGTTCAGTCTCCCCCTACCGATTTCTGAAGCTCGCGGGCGCAGTCGAGAAACTCGCCGACACTCATCTCCTTGAAGAATAGGAGACCGTGGGTGGTGCGGATACGCGGACTGGGATTCTGATAGAAGAACGGTTTGCCGACCACGCGCTGCACCTGCGAGAGCTGGTCGACCCAGATGCGCTTGGCAAGGTCACTGAACTTGCCGTCGAGCATATAGCTCGGAAATGAGGCGTCGACCTGGCTGGCATAGCAGTTGCCGAAAGCATTGTCGAATACGCTCATGGCATTGAGCGACACCGGGACGATATGCGTGGCCTCGGAGGGGAGGAATCGGAACCAGACGTTGCGGTAGCCCCATATCTTCAGGCCGCTGAGGTCTTCTTCCTCATTCCACTCGCGTATTGCCTCGGCGATGGTCTGGAGCACTTTGTAATGCGTGTCGGGGCCGCTTCCTTCGGGATCGAAGGCGAGGCTGATGACAGTCGGGCGTATGCGGCGCAGTTGCTCGAGCACGGGTCGCACGTCGCGGTCGCGTGTAGGCTGCTGGGTGAATATGTCGCCGGTATAGAAGCCTAAACGGAGATGGTGGATGTTGTCGCTGTCTATTCCGAAGAAACCCCATACCAGTTCCTCCTCAAACTCGCGTATCATGCCTTTCAGCAGACGTATCTCGGCCGACATCTTCTCACCGGCGTAGCTCCCCTCTGTCTCCGCGATGACTTCCCTTATCCTGGCTTTCAGCGCTCCGACGCTGTCAACACCCCAGATCTCGATGAAGTCGCGCACGAGACGGTGGGCGAAGCCACGCTTACGTTCCTCGGTATTGCCCGAGGCCACATGGATAAGACAATGGTATATATCTTTGTCGCGCTTCTCGGCGTAGCCTTTCTCGAAGAAGTCGGGATACGCGAGCATCTGTATGCGTCCCTCCTCTATGAACCGGAGAGTGTCGGTCAATGCGTTGACGAGGAACGTGTTGGTGACGGCGTTGAATCCTGATGTCATCACCGCGAAATGAGACTTGTTTGTCTCGTTGCGCGACACGCGGTGGATATGCGGCAGAAATCCGAGCATGATGTCGTCGTGGTGCGGCCCTGTGTGGAAGAACATCTGGTTGCTCCACGACGATGTGCCGAGGGCTATCTTATGCTTGAAAGAGTCTGCGACCGACTGCACTGTGTTCTCGCTCAAGTCGGGTATCATGCTGCAATACTCGTCGCGCCGCAATTCGTCGACAGTGACTTTGTCGCCGTATTTGCCTACACGGTTGCAGTATTCGAGCACGGCACGGTCGGTCTTCTCCTGCGTCCAGGGTGTGGAGGTATAATAATCGTAGACCGACTCATGGAGCATCGATGCCGCTCCCTGGGTGATATAGAAGCGTGCGTTCGGCAGGCAGGAAAGCACCGATGCGGGATAGAGGTTGGAAGGCTTTTTCTCCAGGGCGTCGGCCACGACCCCTGCCTTGGCCTCGCCGGCGGCAAAGATAATCGCCACGCAGTCTTTGTTGTGTGTTATCGTGTCGAGCCCTATTGTGATGACCGGCTTCGTACGTGACACCTCGATGCCTCCGAGGTCGCCGGCGGCGGCCGCCTGTGTCTCGAAGTTGGTGTGGGTGAGTCTTGTGGTGGAATGCGGGTCGCTCCCGCGTGTATTGAACGCTATGTGGCCGTCGGGGCCTATGCCTCCCAAGAAGAACCCTATCCCTCCCATGTCGCGGATGCGCTGCTCGTAGGCGGCACACCAGTCGTCGATCATGAATATCGAGCGTTGCCGCATCTCTTCCGTATGGTTTCTGGGTTCACGGTAACGAAGCCCCAGATCTACGGTGCCGTCGGGGAATACCTCGGTGAAGGGACGGCCCCCGGCGAGAGGAATCTCATCGCAGTTGATAAACTGGCCTCTTGCGGGGTCGAGTCCGAAATCGCGGACATAATATTTCTGCACGTAGTTGTAGAAGCTGTTGTGCTGTCGCGGGTCGATGGGATAGAATTCGTCGATCTGAACAAAACGCAGGCCCCGGAGATCCGGCTTGCGGTCGATGAACAGGCCGCTCTCCTCGCGCATCCTGCGCCCTTCGGCGGTTTCCCATCTGTCAAGAGCCCGTCTTACCCATTCGATGAAATACTCCGGTGTCTTGCCCGTGGGGAGACTTATCACCCCCTCCGGATTGTCATTGACCCATTCCAGAAATCTCATTGCGGCGAGTTTCCCGAGTTGTGGGAAATTATCTACCGTGATGTATGGCACATTGGTTGGGAACCTACGCACGGTGTCGCGGTTATAGACCTTTTCTACGTTGCTGAAGATCGTTTCCATGATATGTCTGCTAATTGTGTAAGGTTAGGCGGTGCAGGTGTCTTCTCCCGATATGGGAGGGGAGACCGGATATCTCAGCCGCGTTTGATATCCGCTGCAAATATAGCTATAACTTTTGATTTGAAAAAGTTTTATTGACCGAGTGTTGAAATCTTCACGACTTTTATCTATATTTGCCGACTTCAAATAACCGACATTTTTTTTAGGAGCTACTTATGAAAATAAAAGTTCTCGTTGACAATATGCCGCATCCTGAGAAGCCGTCTCTGGTGGCGGAGCATGGTTTGAGTTTTTATGTGGAGACCAGGCATGAGAAGATCTTGCTGGATGTCGGTGCTTCGGATAAGTTTATGCGCAATGCACGAAGTCTGGGAATAGACATTGCGGATGCAGATGTTCTTGTTCTGTCGCATGCTCATAAGGATCACACGGGTGGGCTTGCGCATTTTTTGCAAAACAACAGCAAGGCGAAGGTTTATCTGTCGGCAAATATCAACGGGTCAGGATATTATTCCAACCGACGAAAGGATATGCGGGATATATCCATTGATTATGGTCTGTTGATGAACGACAAGGAAAGGTTTGAACCGGTAGCCGACAATATACGGCTGTCGCCCACTGTCAGGATTATCGGCAGGATACCTGTGGGCCACAGTCTGCCTAAGGCTGACTGCACATTGTTCGCAGGAGATGCGCCTGATACATTCAATCATGAAATCGCGCTACTGATAACTGAAGGAGATCAGACTGTATTGATGTCGTCGTGCACACATCTTGGTCTGCTCAACACTCTTGAGGCTTGTGCTCCGGTAGTGCCAAGGGTTTTTATCGGTGGGCTGCATCTTGTCGATTCTGACGAAGACAACTGTTTCGAGTCAGACGAGGATTATGCCTCAATGGCTGAAATGATCAATAGCCGATATACCGGAATGCAGATCTACACAGGACATTGCACGGGAAACCGCGCTAAATGTGTGCTGAAGTCCTTGCTGCCGGATCATTTTCATGTGTTCCACACCGGGTATGAATGGGAGTATCCTGTCTGATGGAATTACTTCCGCCTCCAATGGCAGGGACGCCGCCCTTATGGCGACATTCCTGTTCCCTTTTATGTTTATGCGCGTGCTTATACTTGCCAATAATACTTTTTTAGATCAAGGCATATTTATGATTTAAGGTCGCTTTTTATACAGATTCTTAAATTTAGCCGAACTCTATGGGGACGTATATGTTGTTACTATAAAACAAACATATATGTTCCACGATATACTATTCTTTCTTCTGGGTCTGGCGTTGGTCGTGATCGGCGGCAACTATCTTACCGACGGAGCGACTGTCATTGCCCGGAAGATGCACGTGTCGGGTCTCGTGATAGGTCTTACGGTTGTGGCTTTCGGTTCTTCGGCACCCGACCTTGTGGTATGTATGATGTCGACCCTGCAGAATCATTCGCAGTTGGCTTTGGGTGATGTGGTCGGGGCAAATATTTTCGATCTTCTTTTAGTGGTGGGCGTTGTGGCTGTCATAAGGCCAATTACGATAACCTCCGACATGCAGTGGAAGGGACTCCCCATGGTGGTGCTCTCTTCGCTTGCACTTTTCTTATGTGGCGACGACAAACTCTTCGATGGCGCGACAACAGATATCATTGACCGCACGGACGGACTGATGTTCCTTCTATTTTTCATAATCTTCATGGTCTACACCTTCGGCATGAGCCGCCAGGAGCAGGTGCGGCCGCCAGATTCAGCAGGGGAGTCGGGGTCGGCCGGAAAGACAGATTATACACCGGTAGGACGGCGTCAGCTCATCATCGCCATAATAAGCGTAGGGGCGTGCCTCGCAGCCCTTTTCTTTGGCGGAGACTGGCTTGTAGACGGGGCCTCCGGGATCGCCCGTCGCGCCGGATTATCTGAAGGCCTGATAGGTCTCACTATTGTAGGATTCGGAGGGTCGGTGCCTGATCTCGTGACATCGGTGGCAGCGGCTGTAAAGCGGCAGCCCGGGCTTGCCTTGGGCAACGTGGTGGGTGCCTGCGTGTTTAATGTTTTCTTCATCCTTGGACTCTGTGCCACAGTCAGACCTCTCGACACGGGCACCATCTCTCTCTTCGATTTCTCCTCTCTTGTTGTCGGTGCTGTTGCTGTGTGGGTATTCGGAGCAATGACCGGACCGAAGGTGATCAGCCGCAAGGAAGGTATCATCCTGATAATCCTCTACGCCGTCTACGCCGGGAAACTGATACTTGACGTGATCGGCCATTGATCCGTTATGCATCCCTTTGTCGCACTTGGCGAAAAGAAGCATAGTGAATATCAATTGCTTTTCGACACTATGCCCTTGCCATATCAGGAGATCGGCTTTCGCCATTTCAACACCTTATAGCGCGGCAGGCACGACAGATCACGGGCATTGATCCCGAACATATTTTCATAGCACCTGATCTCCCTGCAATCACAATCTATAAGGTAAAAATAGTCCAAGTCAGTTAACGGCAGGTCTCCGGCCCGCTCGAAGTGTCATTATAAAACCCCGTCAGTAGCAGTTGTCCGGAATTGCCGAACAACTCAGTCTGGATCTCTATGCATCTACATATATTTTCTGATCCTGCGAGTCCCGACTTCCTTCAGGCTCTTGACTATAGAACGAGGCATACTGTTCATCGGTAAGCTCTTTGAAATCTGATTTTTGCGGAATATAGTTGAGCTTAAACATGAATTGTAGTGTTTGTGGCAATCTGAAAAATATAAAATCTAAATCCATTATAATATTTATGATTATATTGATAAGTCCTTGGAAGATGATTCATCCTATTATTAATTCGCTAACGGGATCATGCCGATGGAAATTCTCGCGGGCCTACTCCGGAGATGAGTTGGCATAGCAGTATAGACATCCATGCGGACAAGTGTTGTATTGACCGATGTCTTTCGACGCTATGCATCCGCAGTATTTGCGTTGTCCGTTGTCGCGGTTTCCGCGAGTCCGGAGTCGTCACAAATTTACCGTATTTTTGTGACATAACCGACAATGTAAGCACTCAGTTTTATGTTTGTATTCCGTCTACATTTGCACATATAAGAGTATGGACTGGAATTTATACAAACTAATTCAAATCAATCTCTCCCAAAATCGATTTCAGCACTTTTACACAAACAAATTTCGCCATCTGAGACCTTAAAACGCCATCATTATATATAAAATATCAGCCGCATAAACAAATTTTAATTGTTCATATAACTGATTATTAGGACATTGATTTGTAAATCGATGCTTAATGCTCGTCCTCGTTGAAGAATGGTTTTAACGCTGTATTTCAGTTATTTAACCATTGTTGATCGACTTAAATACAAACATATTTTGCCATTTGAGGCCTTAAAACGCCATTCAGGAATATTCCCATACAAACAAATTAAGGCATACAAACAAAAATACAAACATATTTTTGCTACTCAAATATTCCTGAAAGAAGATGAGTGGTAATCTTCCATATCAGAGGATGAGTATTTGGATTTCTAATGACCGAATCCTCTACTTATGGCAGTCCTACATTACCGTTATAGGTTGACAAGATTGCTGTAAATTATGGAATCAATCCAAGCTCCTTGAGCATTACGCCTATTTCGGAATAAGTATAATTACGGTCGCCTCGCCTCAGGCTATCCACGGATTTATTAGAATTTGCTATGGCTTCTTTAAGACTGCCTCCCTGTCTTTGAAAATATTGATGTAACGGATGGGTAGAGAAAAAGTGCTTTGATTTCTCATAGCCGCAAATTCTGGCAAGTTCGTTCTCTATATCTTTTGATTCGCTGTAAGGCTGCCCGGTATATCGAAAATAGTAGAGAAAAAACAACTCGGTGCATCTGTCGGTCTCAATAAAGGTTATCTCGTAAGATATGCCTTTTGAGGGTTTGGACACCCTTTTCCCGTGGAATTTATTTTTCAATTTCTGATAATCTGAAAGGCTTTTTGCATCCTTTTTCTTATTGCCCATATCAATAAGACAAAAATCCTGTCATAACCCATTGACACGGCTTCTTCAATTGACCTTTCCAATTCCCTAAGACTTGTGTTTTTGGAAAATCAGGCTTGATATTCTGTAATTCCCTGAATTCATCTTTCAGGGAATTAAGATAGAAATACTCTGTCGGGCCTTCCCCTATGATTACAGTAGTAATGCGTTTTACTTTCGGCATGGCTCAATCAAGATTTATGAAAGGAGAACCCAGAACCGGTTTCGCTCCGAACTTACCGATGCGATAGGCATTGTATAGCGAATTATTTTTGTGCAATCCCAGCTTGTCGGCACGTGTATATTCAGAAGATGCTGTTTCTGCTGATTTTTCTACAAACCAGATGGTCTGACGGTTATCATTGAAAAGATCCTCCGAAAGCAGCGGCATTTCCTGTGATGTGAAGAATAGTTGCGATTTACCGGAATTGGCAATAAACACCTGCATATAATAGAACAGGAGGTCATAATGGAGATCTTCGCCAAGTTCGTCAAGCATATATATATGTTCTCCCGAAATTGCATCATAGAGATACCTAAGGTCTTGCAGATACTTGATGGTGCCTGATGATTGTGTGGCTTCGGACAAGCTAAAGACACCATCGTTTGATGAGTTGACGAATTCCACCTTTTCTGAATCTCCGTTTGATACCACAGAAAAGCCGGTTATGTTGAAATCGGCTTTCTTTAGCATTTCAAGGAAAAACCTTTTCTTGCGGGGATTTTCCTCGACTTCTTTCAAGAGTTGGGAGAGTTCTGGTTCGTCGTCTGCAATTCCATGAATATGCGTTCTGATCCAGTTATAAAGAGTCGCCAACTTCAAGGCATCCTCCGCCAAAGCCACTTTCCCATAAGTCGATAGTACGGAATGGTTATTGAGAGTATTCTCCATAAGGGTGTCAAGAGTACGACCTTTTATCCCAACGCTGGTTCCGAATTTGATCCGGCACTGGCTATCGGCGCCAGTATAGTCCCTTTCATAAAATAACGACTTGCTCTTTTTGGGATAATACAAAAGTTCCTCCCTAATAATACGGTCAATGGTATAAACTATTGTATAATCATAGCGTATGCTGTCGGCATAGAAAGATACGTACATCCGCGTAGGTTTGTCAGCAGTCAGCGCAAACGGAGCCTCTGAACATACCGGCTTGTTTCTGTTGTCGGAGGATATGAAAAGCAGTCTGAATACATTCTTCAATGCCTTCAGCATATTTGACTTTCCTGAAGCGTTGGGACCGAATATAACCCCTACTTTGTTAAGTGACATTCCATCGGTAACCTCAGCGCCTATCCAATCACGGCTGTCACCGACCGCCTCAAAGTTCAAGCATTGACGGTCTCGGATGGAAAGATAATTTTCTGTCCAGAATTCTCGTATCATTTAGCTGTTTTTCTAAAATTTGACTCACTTGCGTAAGTCGGCTACAAAATTAGGGATAATTTTTGACTATTCCAAGAAAATACGAGCTATCATAGAATCATAAGGAGAAAGCGGTGAGAGACGGGGCGGTCTTCCGTGTCTGCGGCGAGATGCCGTCAACTGGTGTCGGCTGACCGCATTACGCCTATGGGCAATGCTGAACACCGACAACGGCCATCGCCTTATGGAATGGTATCGGGGATGCTGCCGTCACCATAAGACTGAATGGCTGTCGTCCGTGTTACGGGGCGCATTGCCGGATAAGGACTTTTACGACCTCCCCCTCACTCACCGCTTGAACAGCATCCGCCGAAAAGAATAGTGCCGTAATGACGGGTCCTTTCAGATCCGCGTCATTGCGGCACACTCCTTTTTTAGCGGGGTTGCACCGATTTCTCTTTCTCAGTATTTACAGGTAGTGAATTATATACAAACAAAACGGAAAAATTGGGACAAGTGTTGTATTTTACACAAACAAATTCGGCTATTTTAGACCATAAAACACCAGCCATACAAACAAATTCTAATTGCTTATATGGCTGGTAATCAGTATGCTGTGTGTAAATTTGAGTCTCAATACTCGTCCTCGTTGAAAAGCGAGTAGGTCGTTGTGTATGATGGTATTAAGTGTGTCATGTTTGCATTTGGCAAAACAAACCGCGCCATTTGAGACGGTCTGAGGCGATTGCCGAGCCTTTGGCCAAACATTGGCGAAACATTGGTCAAACATACTGCCAAATCTCTTATTATTCTTCTTCCTTTGGAGGATTTCATTTTGTTGAAGAAGTTTATTTTATATAAATAACGGATAATGAGGAACTTTTATTCCCCAAAAATCCTCCTTTGGCAAGTTTATAGCACTTGTTAATATTACAGGGGGTGCCTTTCTTCTCGTTCATCATAGCTGTGAGATAAGCTCTGTTCCGGTCATGACATCCATCTTTGAGAACGCAAACAGTTTCTTGCCGAGGTCTTTAAGCGAATGGCCGATGTGATAGACTTCCTCATCAATTATAAGAAAACGGTCGTGAGCCTTGTTGTAAGCGTGTAAGGTCACGCCCGGATACTGGGCATTGT
>PPYF01411362.1_pt1 | contig 28546 bp, 17 predicted proteins | sample 1559871 | NCBI WGS metagenome assembly PPYF01 (sample SAMN08240021, study PRJNA423297) | Human gut metagenome, whole genome shotgun sequencing project.
TAGCCATGAATGTAGTTTTGTTCATGATTTCTCCTATATGAATGTCGTTTTTGTTTACAGGGCGGATGTTCCGGTCCGCAAGTTATTTGAAAGGTTCCGGGGCCTTACAAATGGGGTAAACAATACCGCCTACTATTGTATCAAAATTCTCAGATAAAAGTCAAGCGGTTGGGAAAATATTTTTTTATTTCTGCCAGATTCGTAGTCTTCTTTCCCCCTTCTCCTCAAGCATGGTCTGAAAAGCTTTAGAGACTAAATAAATGGCACAAGTCAAGAATAGGGTAACGACTAGATAATTGATCAAAGGACCGTGGTCGCCAACCAATGGTGGTTTTGTCAAAAAGCCATAATCTCCACCCGTCATTAAATTAACCACAAAGATCAGCGCATTAAGCGAAGATGTGATGACTAGGATTCGTTTGAAATCCAACAAGCTAGCATCGTAGTCCTTCAAGAGATAAATCAAGGAATTTCCAAAGAGGGCTAAGTGTCCGAAAATAAAGGACAAAATGGCAATATGTGGGAAGGGATAGGGATCTGGTACTGGATAAACAAAGGCTGCCAAAGTCCCAAAGGTTCCGAGAACAGCAAAATACTGTTTGACTCTAGAGACACCCGGGGTCAAAAGCACTACAAACATTGCTAAACGGCAATGATAAAAGGGTAGGCTTTCTGTTAAAGGCATCTGATTGACCAAATACCAACCGTAGAGAAGGATTAACTGGGTCGCCTGTAAAATCTGGAAAAATCGCTGACAAATCTTATTATTACCATAGCGATAGGCAAGAAATACAGTCAATGCCAATAAACTAAATAGACTTCCATACCAAAGAAGATCAAATTGGGGTGGCTCTGTCGGCTTCGTGCTAAATAAAGCATCCCAAACATTCATGTAACTTTCCTCATTTTCATATAAGCAGACCTCTTACTTATCTCTATAGAGCCTAGCTTACATTTATTTCTTATATTTTTGTGTTCCAAAGTAGCTATCGGCCTTAAGATAAAGCCAAGCTTCTAATCAATATATTGTTCCCGCTCACCCTGATAAACCTGCCAAAGAATATCCATTTGTTCCGTAGTTATTCTTTTTTCAGATAAGGGAGGGAGAGCCGAAATGTCAAAAAATCCTAATTCAGCAACTTCTTGATTTTCTTGAAATTGTCCATCTAATAACTGACAGTCAAAGACGAACTTTGCATACTGCTTGTTCTGAAGTTGAAAGCGGTTGGTATCAAAAACTGCCAATAAAGAGCCTACTTCTGCTGAAAATCCTGTTTCTTCCTGAACTTCTTTTCGGATATTTTCCTTGGGAGAATATCCTATCTCACCAAAGCCACCAGGTAATGCCCAAGTATCCTCTCCTTGTCCTCTAACCAAACAAATCTTCTGGTCTTGAACAATCCAAGCTCGCACATCCATCAAGGGAGTTGCATAGCTACCTGACGGCTGAAAAATTGCAGTCAATTCCTCTTGATTGAGCTCTGTTTGATCCTGTAATAGGCTCCATAAAATCTGACGTAAATCCTCATAACGTTCACGGTCAAAGGGGTCCTTTGTATAGGTCAACCCAGTATCAGTAATGGCTAACATTCTCTGAATAGCTTTGGCGAAATCAGTTGTGCTCATTTTCTAGACTTTCTACTAGCTTAGCTAGATTCATAGAATTCGAACCTTTAAGCAAGATTTGATCATGTGCACCAAGACTTTCCTTAACTTGCTTGACCATGGCTTCAAACTGGTCTTCTTCAGCTGTTTTCTTGAAGTAGTAAACATGACCAATTGGGAACATTTGACTGGCTAATTGAGCCAATTCAGCAATGTCATCACCATAGAAAATTACGGTATCAAGGACATCGGGTGTAATGCTCAAAATCATTTGATTGTGGAGTTGAACAGACTGGTCTCCAAGTTCTTTCATATCTGCCAGAACTGCGATTTTCTTACCACCTTCATTAGCTGGGATGGCAGAGAAAGTCTCTAAAATCAACTTCATGGCTGTTGGGTTAGCATTGTAGACATCTGACAAGATATCTGCACCGTTGGCAGCTTTTTTCCACTCGGTACGATTGCGGGTCAATTCAAGATTTTGGAAGGCTTGATGGATTTGCTCCTCAGTTACTCCTTCTTGCAAAGCAACATAAGATGCAATCATGGCATTGGTCGCATTATACTTACCAGTCACTGGCAAATCAAGGACTTGCTTCAAGAAATTAGCCTTGAAGGTTAAGCTATCCTTACGCTCAATCAATTCTGTAATTTCGAGTTCTGCACCTGGACCAAAACGAACCACTTTTTGCTCAGTAGGTAGATAATCCTCTACAATAGGATCAGCTGGTGCTAAAAGCAAGGCACCTTTTTCCATCCAATCAGCGATTTGCAATTTCCCTTTGGCAATTTCAGAACGGTCTTTAAAGAAGGCCAAATGAGCTTCTCCTACCAAGGTCACAATAGCTGTCTTTGGATGAGCTAATTCAGACAAAAGATGGATATCTCCTAGGTGATCCTGCCCCATTTCCAAGACCAGCTTTTCAGTATCATCTGGCATATGGAGAACCGTGTAGGGAAGCCCAATCTCGTTATTATAGTTCCCTTGTGTTTTATAGGTTTTGTAGCTTGTAGAAAGCAAATGGGCTAACATATCCTTGGTCGTTGTCTTCCCATTTGAACCTGTAACAGCAAAGACATCTACACCTGTCTTTTGAAGGTAATAGGCCGCAAGAGCTTGAAAGGCAGTTAAGACATCTTCTACCAAGATATAAGGATGGTCTGCTACTTCTTTCTCTGATAAGGTTAAAGCTGCGCCATTTTCAAAAGCCGTCTCGATAAAGTCATGACCATCACGCGCCCCCTTTAGTGGCACAAATAAATCCCCAGATCCAATCAAACGACTATCAAACTCAGCCTTGACGAGTGGGCTATCCGCATAGCTTGTCACATCATTTTTTGCACCGACGGCACGCGCAATTTCGTGAATCGTAAGTTTCATGTTTACTCCTTTAAAAAGGGGCAGGGAGTCTTGCCCCGCCCTTATAGCTGTCTTTACAATAGGTGTGCTTCACGCTTATTAAAGCTTTCCTTGGCAAGATCAACCAAACGCTCAATTAGTTCTGAATAGCTAATCCCCATGTTGTCCCAAAGTAATGGATACATAGACCATTGGGTAAATCCTGGCATAGTGTTAAGCTCATTTAGGAAAACTTCTCCCTTATCTGTATAGAAGAAGTCACAACGTGATAATCCAAGTCCACCAATGGCACGGAAGGCGGCTTCTGCATTTTTACGCATGACTGCTACTACATCCTCACTAATCTTGGCTGGGATATCCATAGTAATTTTGTTATCAATGTATTTTGCTTCATAGTCATAGAAGGCTACATCTTTGACAACTTCACCAGGAAGCGTGCTCTTGACATCGTAGTTTCCTAAGAGGCCAACTTCGATTTCACGCGCATTGACTCCCTGCTCTACCAAGACACGGCTATCGTACTTGAAGGCAAGTTCCAAAGCTTTACCAAGTTCCTCTTTGTTTTCAGACTTAGAAATACCAACACTAGAACCCATATTGGATGGTTTGGTAAAAACTGGGTAGGTTAATTTTTCTTCAACTTCTGCAATCTTAGAAGCCAAATCATCCCCTTCAACAATGGCTACGTAAGGAACTTGGGCAATCCCAGCAGATTCCAAGACACGCTTAGTTGTGATTTTATCCATGGCAAGACTTGAAGATAAGATGTTACAACCGACATAAGGCATTTTCAAGACTTCTAAGAAACCTTGAACAGAACCATCTTCTCCCATAGGTCCATGAAGAACTGGAAAAACAACTGCTCCATCTTCGTAGATAGCACTTGGTGCAATTTTCTTGTCCCAATCAATCGTTTCATTGGTCATGAGACGTTCGTCTTGTCCAGGAGTTTGGCTGAATTCTTGGGTTTTGATAAAGTCCCCAGACTGGCTGATAAAGAAGGTTTTGACTGCAAAACGATCATAGTTAACCGCACGCATGACACTCTCAGCTGACAATACAGACACTTCACGTTCTGCACTGCGTCCACCATATAATAAAATAATTGTTTGTTTCATATGATTGTCCTATTTCTACTAGAATACTTGCTCTTTAGTATATCACATTTGTCTCTTTTTTTAAACTTGAATAGCAAAAAAGAGACTAGATTAAAAACAAATCCAGTCTCTATGTTTCTTAAAATCTTATCTACTAGCTAATTGCTTCTATCATTACCCATACAGACTAAAGTTCTGTACGATTTTCGATGGCTCTTAGGAGCGTTACTTCATCTGCATATTCGATATCCGCTCCGACTGCTAGGCCTCGTGCTAGGCGAGTAACCTTAATTCCTGCGGGTTTGAGAAGTCGAGAAATATACATAGAGGTCGCTTCACCATCAGCAGTCGCATTGGTCGCTACGATGACCTCTGAAACCTCGCTATCCATGAGACGAGTCATAAGACTTTTGAGATTGATGTCATCTGGGCTAATCCCGTTCATAGGTGAAATGAGACCATGTAGGACATGGTAAAGTCCGTGGTATTCTTGGATATTTTCCATGGCAGCGACATCGCGGCTATCCTCAAGGACCAGAATCGTAGACTGATCACGGCTAGGATCCGTACAGATAGAACATGGATCCTCATCTGTCAAACGTCCACAAATAGAACAATAGGTCAATTCTCGCTTGGCTGCAAGGAGATTTTTGGCAAATTCATTGACGTCGTCATCCGACATCCCAATGGTATAAAAGGCCAGTCGGGTAGCCGTCTTAATCCCGATACCTGGAAGTTTAGAATAACTGTCAATCAGCTTAGCTATAGGTGTTGGGTAAAGCATGGCTTCCTTTCTAGTTCATTGGATGGTGTTGGTTGTATAGATTGATAATATCGCGAGCAATCGAAGGTCCCACACCGTTAGTTAGGTTCGTGTTATGCGGGAATACGACAGCAACTGCAATCTGAGGGTTGTCACTTGGAGCATAGGCCACAGCGTTGGTATTGTTGGCTTTCTGACCACCATTGACGTAACTTTCGGCTGTACCAGTTTTTCCACTGATAGAGACTGCTGCACCATTTGAAAAGGCACGGCCTGTCGTAAGAGCACTTGTTCCGTGTGATACTTGGTAAAATCCTTGTTGCAAAATAGACATGTCAGACTCAGAAATATTGATCTTATTCATTTCTGTGCTGTCAATTTGCTTAACAAGTTCTCCCAGACCACCTTGATCGTTGTTGTCATAGACTCCCTCTACAATGTGAGGAGATAAACGGACTCCATTATTGGCAATGGTTGCAACATATTGAGCCAACTGCATCGGTGTGTAGTTATCGAACTGTCCGAAGGCATTATTTAGGTAGTTGGCCAAATCATAGTCTTTAGGAATAAATCCTGTCGACTCATCTGGTAGGTCAATCCCTGTAGAAACTCCCAAACCATATTCACCAAATGTTGAACGTAGTTTGCCCATAGCAGACTCAAGATTGTTGGTTCCTACAGTCATATTAGGTTGATAGGTTTGCCCCATGATTCCGAGGGCAGTTTGAACCATGTAGGTATTGGATGAATATTCCAAAGCCTCAACAGCTGTAATCGGGAAGGAGCCGTAAGAGAGTGTGTACCAAGAATTAATCGGTGCAGAGCCTTGGAAAACAATTGGTTGGTCCGTCAAAGTTTGATTACCTGATAAGACTCCATTTTCCCAACCGGAACTGATCGTTGCAGCCTTGACGACAGAACCTGGAACAAAGACATTAGTGACAGTTCCGAGTGAGTCAGTTGTCAATTCACCCGTCTCTACATTATGCTTCATTCCTGACATGGCCAATACAGCTCCTGTCTTAGGATTGAGGGCTACTGCATAGACACCTTCTGAATATCTAGCTCCACCATTTGCAAGTTCTGAGTTGAAATAACTCTTTAGGAGGCTGTCTACGCTATCTTGGAAGGCCAAATCAATGGTTAATTTAATGTTTTTACCCTTGCTTCCTTCTTCGATATTCTCTACACTCTCCATATCTCCATGCTTGTCCAAATGGATTTCCTTAACTGTCCGTTTTCCTTGCAAGACTTCTTCGTATTGTTTTTCAAGATAAGAAGTCCCAACACGGTCATTGAGCGAATATCCTTTTTTCAAATAAGCATCTACTTCTTCTGCAGGCAGACCAGATTTTTCACTAGAAACACTTCCAACAATAGATGCAAGAGAGGTTTCTAGGACTTTTCGATCCCATGAAGTAGAAATCGAAATACCTGGCAATTCCTTAGAAGCAGAAGCAATCAGAGCAACTTGTGTATCCGTCAAAGGATCGGTTTGAATATTACCCGTTGCGAAATTTTCGACTGAATTAAGCTGGCTAAAGAGATAGATTGCTTTCTTTTCATCCTCTGAATAATCCAGCTGATTGGCTGCAATACTCTCAGCAGCATTATTATAGAGTTCAGATTCAGAAAGTTGATTGCCATCTGAATCATACCGTTTGTCTTTTGGAAGAGCTTCGACTGTCTTCTTATAAACTTCTGCATCAGCCAAATAGTAGTCAGCCATTTGACGGTCCGTCAACTCTGGAGAAGTAACTGTGACGTAGTCCAACAATTTTTTTGAGATGTCTTTTAAATCAGCTGCAGTCATCTTGTTGCTTCGTGTGAAGGAAACAACTTGCTTCACAGTATTTTGAACCAAAGGCTTTCCTGCTGCATCATAGATTTCTCCGCGAGCAGAACCCATGGTTACCCGTGTTTGACTCGCTGAAGCTAGCTTAGTCTCGTAGAAATCCTTGTGAAGAACTTGCATATACAGTAAGCGGCCGATAATTGCTAAAAAGAGCAAAATGACGATTGCGAATAACAAATTAAGCCGTGTCGGTATCGAGTGGCTATTGAATTTTCTCATACAAATCAGTCTCGTTTCTAATCAAAATCTTACTTTTCATTGTACCATAATTTAGGGAGAAAATTATGGAAAAAGAAAAGACTTTTCCTTTTTGGTCCAAAAATTATTTTCTATGATATAATGGTAGTAAGCGCTATATTATTTGTTAGATTTGTCAAAGTAATTCTGGCAAATAGCTATAAAAGGAGTCCCATGAATAAGCAAGATATCTCTACGATCATTGATCTTCACTTTGAAGAAATGACCGATTTGGAGCAAGAGATTGCCCGCTATTTTCTGCAGGCAGATACGATAAATGATGACTTATCCTCTCAGCAAGTCACTCAAAAACTTCATATTTCTCAAGCAGCGCTCACTCGTTTTGCCAAGAAATGTGGTTTTAAGGGCTATCGAGAGTTTATCTTCAAATACCAACAACAGAAAGATACTCTTTCCACTCCTCAACAGGATATGAACCCTTTGACTCAGAGAGTTCTCAGAAGCTATGCAAATCTACGAGAAATTTCTCAAGGTTTGATTGACGATGAGCAACTGGAACGTGTGGCTCAGATGATTGACCAGTCAGAACGTGTATACTTTTTCGGAACAGGAAGTTCTGGTTTGGTGGCACGTGAGATGAAGCTGCGTTTCATGAGACTGGGTGTCGTCTGTGAGGCATTGACAGATCCGGACGGTTTTGCCTGGACGACTAGTATTATTGATGAAAAATGTTTGGTCTTTGGTTTTTCCCTCTCAGGAACAACACCATCTATCATCGACAGTTTACTAGATGCACAAGATATGGGAGCTAAGACTGTTCTCTTTACAAGTTCTCCCAATAAGGAAACCCAAGCATTTACAGAGACAATATTGGTGGCGAGCCAGAACCAGGCTCCTTATATCCAACGAATCTCTGCGCAAATCCCAATGCTAATTATCATTGATTTACTCTATGCTTATTTCCTAGAAATTGATCGCGAAAGTAAAGAAAAAATCTTTAATAGCTACTGGGAAAATAAGAAATTGAATGGTTATCGTAGAAACAAAAGAAATAGAATGCCCTGAAATAGAAAACCATTCAGGGTTTTCTATTTCTAGCCACTATCGATAAAAAAGGGAACCCTCAATGGATTCCCTTTTTTTATAGTGCTACATCACACTTTCTTTGATTTTCTCTATGCTAATCCTTCACATCTTTTTTGAAGAAGAATAGCATCATTCCTGAAACAAGAGTGAGAGCAGGTAAGAGAGCTGAAGTAGCTTCTTCTCCTGTTGCTGGCAACTGTTTGCCAGCTGAATCAGCTGCAGTTCCCTTCGCCTCTAGTTTGTCTTCTCCCATAGGTTGTGGTGCAGGAGTTTCTACATTTGTTGGTGCATCAGGTTGATTGGCATCTTTGTAGACGACTGCATAGACACCCAGATGTGGAGCTACAAATTCAAGTGCTGAACCTTTCTGTTCAAACTTGACTTCCTGCAATTCTTGATTTGCATTCATAGCATAGACATTAGCTACGTCTGAAGATACTAAGACTTGCACAAGAGCTGCACCTTTCAACTGAATGAGCTCACCTTTTTCATTCTTCAATTGAACTTGATACGCATCGAAACGCCGACCTTCCAAGACTTGGTCAGCAACCTTATCAACCTCAAGAACAGAACCTCCATTGAGATCCCCTTCACGGGCAATTAGTTTCACGTTTGTTGAAGCATCTTTCAAAACCTTCAATTTGTTGTCATTTGATGGAGTTTCTTCCTTGGTACCAACTTCGATAATACGATCTTGGGCTTCCTCACGTTCAACCTTAAGAACCTTACGGTTGTCACCATCGACTTCTACATAAGTCGTTACTTGTCCGTCTTTTCCTTCGGAAATAACTTGTTCTTTACCTTTAGCTAAATCAGCGTTCTCACGGCGAACAGTCTTGAAGGCAATTGGTTCTTTCTCTACTTTTAGATTTGGTAGGTTGAAGTCCAAATTCATAACACCTTCAGTTGGTTTAGCTGTTCCTTCTTGAGTACCTACTTCAACGATGCGGTCTTGAGCTTCCTCACGTTCAACCTTAACAACCTTACGATTGCTACCGTCAACTTCTACATAGGTCGTTACTTGTCCGTCTTTTCCTTCAGAAACGACTTGTTCCTTACCTTTAGGTAGAAGAGAATTTTCACGACGAATAATGTTGAAGGCAATCGGCTCTGTCGTTACTTCAAGGCTTGGTTGAGTTACACTCAATTCTTTAACACCTTCAGTTGGAAGATTTGAATGTTTCACTTCCTCTTCTGGTTTGCTTGGTTCCTCTGGACGTGCAGGTTCTTCAGGAGCTGGTTCCTCTTTTGGTGTAGCCTGAAGATTGTTGATAGACGTCAAAGCGTCTTGCAAGGCCTTATCTACTGCATCCTGAGTTTTGGCTTCTTCGATAGCTCCCAAGGCTTGCTCTGCAAGTTCAACTAGTTTCTTCTTAGCTTCCTTGTCATCACCCAACTCAGCTGTTTTATTTTTAATAGCTTTGGACAAGCTTTCCATAGCTTTATCGTAGTCAATCTTAGGCTCTTCTGGTTTGTTTGGTTCCTCTGGCTTAGTTGGCTCCTCTGGTCGTGCAGGTTCTTCAGGAGCTGGTTCCTCTTTTGGTGTTGCTTGAAGCTGATTGATGGATGTCAATGCCGCTTGCAAGGCCTTATCTACTGCATCCTGAGTCTTAGCCTCTTGGATAGCTGTTAAGGCTTGCTCTGTTAATGTAACTAGTTTCTTCTTAGCTTCCTTGTCATCACCTAGCTCAGCTGTTTTTTTCTCAATTGCTTCTGTCAGACTTGCCATAGCCTTGTCATAGTTTGGCTCTTCTGGCTGATCAGGTGTAGGTGTGTCATCTGCACCATAATTATCTTCCTTATCAAGGATATGTTGCAAGACAGCTGCTGTTTTGAGGACTTCTTGTGGTTTCGCATCACTTGCTGCAAGCTGCTCTGATAATTTGTCCAAGTTCGACTTGAAGGCTTGACGCGCTTCTGGTGTATTCTTCAAACTTGTTTGGTCAAATTTAACCAACTCATCCTTCCAACTCTTCATCGCTTGGATTAACTCTGCTTTGGTATAAAGAGCACTATCTTCACCATGAGTGATGAACTGGTCAACTTGGATACCAATATTTCTCGTAGTATCATTACGTTTTGGATCCAATTGCAAGGTTACAGCATGCCAACCCTCTTCGAGTCCAGTCAAACGAACGAGAGTCTGACCACCTTGACGGGTAGTAGCTGTACCACTGAAGTACTTCTTACCGTTGTATTCAGACGCATTCCCTAGACCATCTTGATACTCGACTTTTCTACCGTCTAGCGTTACTCTGTAGATACCATGTCCTGGATCCACATATCCTTTAATTTCGAGACCTGTACCGTAGAAGTAGGCTGTTACACTAACATTTTTCTTCTGCTCTTCTGTCAAATGACCAAATGATGCCCATGATTCAGTATTTTGATATTTATCTGCTGAATTCGTTTCATGGTGCCAACCTGGGCTATAGTCAAGCTGACTAGCCTGATCGTCATAGCTAGTTTGGTCTTTTAGAAGCAATTCTGCTTTCATCACTCGAATCGTTGCTTCTGAAGCGAATCCAAGAAGAGCATTGTCAGAAACGCTGGTCATTTTCACCTTGAAGTCAAAGATAGAGTCAGCTTGCTCAGTAAAGTCAATCGTTGGAATCGTGATAGTTTTTTCAGTTTCACCATCTTGGAAGGTTAGGTCAGCTGTTGTATCCTTGTAAACCTTACCGTGAACCCCAGTTCCTGGCTCTGTTACGACATGGACTGTTGCTACACCCTTACTTCCACCAACACGTTTGATGGTTACAGTTACCGGTTGACCTTTTTGAACTTCATAGGTTGTTTCTTTCATCTCAAACATACCCTTGCCTGCATTGTTGAGGGTGTAAATACCTTCAGTTGCAATGGCTTCGCCAGTTTTATTGACAAGTTTGATAGTATGTTCACCAGGAGCCAAGTCATCTGTTTCATAGACCATTTGGCTACGTTTACGAGTTGCATTCTTGGTTTGAACATCTGCAACTTTTTGACCATCCACATAAACAGACATTTCCCCGTGGTTTGGATCGACGGTAGAAACAACATATGCTTTTGTTCCTGTGAAGCGGTAAGTTACGCTAGCGTCTTTCTTGTTGGTCCACATAGATGTTCCACGGATACCTTCAGATTCATCATACCAAGTTGTATTTTCTTTATCGGCTGTGGTATTTGAATGGTAATCCAATCCAAGTGGGTAGCCATCTGTTTTCTCGATACTGCTTGGTGTCTTATAAACAGAGAAGTTTGTCAAAATAGGTGTTGCTTGTGCACCAGTAATCGTCACGCGAATCTTTTGTGCTTCTACTGGCTGACCTTGGATCAGACGACGATAACCAACAGTTGAGCCTTCACCGTATGGTACCCAACGACCGTTGAGCTCCACTTCAACCTTGAATCCAGAGATACGTTGCCCTTTAGCGATATCTTCTTTGAGTTCGACCACGTCAAAGCGTCTCTTTTGACCTAAATCAACAGTGAATTCTCCTGTCTTAGCATCATTTGCTGGCGCCCAGCTGGTATCATCCTTACCATCTGTTAGGTGGCTTGCTTGATACAAGTGATTCTTACGAGTAGAGCTTGCAGTAACTGTTGCACCCTTAGCAAAGTCAGTCGCATACATTTGGTCCAAGGTTGCTCGGAATTCTTTCAAGCGAGCTACATCTGCATCTGCGAATCTACCTTCTTTATTTGGTGGAATATTGAGAAGAAGAGGCGTTCCACGACCAACAGATTTGAAGTAAATATCCATCAAATCTTTGATTGATTTTGGTTGTTGATTGTCATGGTAGAACCAACCTGAACGGATAGAAACGTCTGCTTCACCGACAGAGTACATATCTCCTTCTGGATCCCCATGGTTGAGATATTCATTCTTCACATCGTCAGTGATTTTAGCTTTCTTAACCTTATGCCAAACTGGATCACCAGCAATACCACGTTCATTACCAATCCAACGTACACTTGTTGGTTGAGCAGAGAAGATAGCGATATCTCCTTCAGCTTTCTTGATGTACTCAAACCACTTATCAAAGGTATAGGTTACTTTTTGAGCCCCGCTACCACGCGCACCATCCATCCATACTTCGATGAACTTACCGTTATTTCCGTATTTAGGATTACCAAGGATTTCCTTGAGTTGGTTGAGGTAGTATTCGTTGTACTCTTTTTCAGTATTCACGTGATAGTTTGGATTGTTTGCATCCCATGGTGATAGGTACACACCCATATTCATATCATACTTAGTTGCTGATTTTGAGATTTCTTCGAGAAGGTCACCCTTACCATTTTTCCATGGACTAGCAGCTACGGTATGTTTTGTGTATTGAGAAGGATAGATGACAAATCCGTCATGGTGTTTGACAACCATGATAGTTCGTTTGAATCCGGCATCCTTCAAGGTCTTAATCCACTGGTCTGTATCAAGATTTGTTGGATTAAAGTACTCAGGATTTTCTCTACCATTTCCCCACTCAGAGTTGGTATAGGTATTCATACCATAGTGGATGAAGGCAGCCAATTCTTCCTTATGATAATCTAATTGAGCCTTGCTTGGTAGTGGACCGTAGGCAGCAATTTCTGTTTCTTCGTCCTTTGGATCCACTACCGGAGTTATAGGAGTTACTGGTTTTGGATCTTCAATTTTTTCGTATTCAAAAATAACTTCATTCACCCCTTTGTGTTGGATTGTTGCTTCTTGGCTTGCATTGACTGCACGATAGCCTGCAATTTCTTTGGCTTGGAATTTATGAACGAAAGAAACATCATATTCCTTCCCTTCATTATTATCCACATCTGCAGTAATCAACTCTTTATCAGAATCTTTCAAGCGATAGTGAACTTCAAAAGAACCTTTATTGACTTTGTAGACAACCTTAATAACACGAGTTCCGGCAGGTGCCTTGCTCACAACACTATGGTCCTCAGTCCAAGCATCTTTCAATTGTTTATTAACAGGAGCATCGCCAATTGAAACAATTTCGTATTTTTCTTTATTCTTCTTGTAGAAGTCGGTTTTCTCAATTTCTGATTTGTAGTTATAGCTAAATGGAGCACCAACTTCAGCCTTATCAACAAAGGTATCATTTTCTTTGACGAGGTTGTCATTTTCGTCCACATGTTCGATGACCACACGACCATAGTCAACCCCTTCAACAAGAGTAGCAAGGCCACTATTGTCAAAGGCATACTTGTTTCCACCAATCACAGCTGTGGTATTTCTGAGTAATTGTCCTTTTGAATCAAAGTAATAGCGATTATCGTTATCACCTTGATACCAGCCTTCTTTGACACCGTATTTTTCAATGATGCCTTTAACCCATGCTAATTGTTCTGGAGACAAGACTAGACCTCCACCGAAGCGGTCTTTTTCAGCAATATTCATATTGTCAACAGTACCACGTTGGTGGATTCCGATAACTTTTCCTTCACCGTTGATGATACCACCACCAGAAAGTCCAGAAACAGAAGTCAAACGATAAGTAATACCAACTGTTCCCTTATCATCATATTTTTCAGTACCTTTAACAACACCATCAGCCTTATACAATTGACCAGGTACGATTGGTTCCTTCAATTCTGGAGAGCTTGAATCTGTAGGGTAACCAATTGTGCTAACAGGTTCTCCGGCTTTGTATTCTCGATGTTCTGCTAGAGGAGTGAAGGTCGCAGCCTTATTTGGACTAGCAATTTGCAATGGGATTGGTGCAACAACCAAGGCTAGGTCATTCTTGTAGCCTTCCCCAAACTTGTCTTTATTCCAAAAATGAATATCCTTTTCCTTGAAAATAACCGTTTTTCCTGAATCTGGTAGAGATCTGACCTTTGGACTATTTGAGCCCACATTGTAGTAGAACTTAGCAGTATCACCACCACGGATAGATCCTGCATTGGTATCTGCATCCTTGACTAAGAAGTTATGTGCTACTGTCAGGATGATGTTTGGAGCAACAAAGATACCTGATCCTGAGTTAAGGTAATCCTGTTTACCGCCATTTGCAAGCGGCGAGCTAAAAATGCTATAAACCATCGTTGCAGATGTAGCTGGTTGACCTTCATAATCAATATGTTTAAGATCTTGACCACCATTGATGATAGCTCTGTTTTCTTTTTCACCCTCAACTGGACTCACTTCTTCAGCTTTTAGAATACTTTTAGTCTCAACTTTGGGAGTTTCTTTATCTGACACAATTGCAGTAGTATCTAACTTCTTGACTGGAGTGTCAGGATAGGCACGGTCAGGAATTTCTGACGGGAGTAAATCTCCAGCTTCCTCACTTGTTTTTGGCTCTTCTGTTACTTTTTCTGTCGCAGGAGCTTCTTTTGCTGTGACTTCTTCTTTAAGGGTAGTGGCTACTTCTTTGACTTCCTTAACTGCTTCTACCTTTTCTTTTTCCTTATCTGTCACATTTTTTGCTTGACTATCTACCTCGAGTTTTGGTTCTGTCACGACTTCATTAGCGGCAACATTCCCAGACGCAAAAAAAGCCAGCCCAACAGCCACTGAAGCAACACCGACTGTTAGCTTACGAATACTGAATATTCGGCTTCTTTCTAAAAAATATTGTTTCATCAAATTCTCCTAATGTTCAAAAGCAGTCAGCTACTGCAGGAGCCCAGTTTATGCTGGCGACAACTTTGGTTCTTCTTATCTACCTTAAAAATCCTCTTCCTCCCAGCCTTATTTTCTGTTCAAACCCATTTTAGAAATCGCTTACATTTTTTCGGAATAAAAAAATGTTTTGATTTTTAGGAATGTTTTTTCGAGATTTCTCAGTATAATAAATATACTATATTATCCTTTAAAATGCAAGGGCTTCCAAAATTTTATTAAAGTTTTACCTGAACTTTTTCCTATTAAAAAACCTAAATTGGCAAAGCCAATTTAGGATTGTTTGGTTCTAAAATGATAGTAGGCACCGAGCATACCGGCAGTATTCTGATGGTGGGCAAATTCAAGTTGTGTCTTGTCTGCCAAGCTTGGAACGAGAGCATCTTTCAAAGCCTTACGAATTTTAGGTTTCAAAATTGCTTCTTGTCCCATGATGCCACCGCCAAGGATGACGACTTCTGGATTAACCACATAACAAATATTTGCTAAACCTTTGCCCAGATAATCTACCATACGGTCAATCCCCTCCATACAGAGTTTATTGCCTTCGGTAGCTTCTTTAAAAATTCTTCGACCATTCCAATGCTCTACATCTTCACCATGAGCATCAGCTACATACTTCACCAAAGCAGTTGTAGATGCTAAATCTTGGAAGGCTCCATCCTGCATATGCATATAGCCAACTTCACAGGCTGAATTACTGAATCCGTGAAAAATCTGACCATCGATGATTAAGCAACCACCGATACCTGTCCCAATGGTTAAGCATAGCGTTATGCCTGCACCATCTCCTGAGCCAGATACCGCTTCTGCTAGTCCTGCGCAGTTGACATCATTTTCAATCTCACAAGGAACTTGGAAACTTTCTTCAATTTCTTTTTTAAATTGAGTCCCAGCATAGTTCGGGATCTGTGGACCAGCATAGAAAATCTCACCTTTATCAGGGTCAACCATTCCCGCTGAGGAAATAGCCACACCTGCTACTGGACCTTTTTCGAGATAGCTAGCTACAATGTCTTTTGTTTTTTGTAAAATGTGTGGACCACCCTTATGTGCCTCAGTTGCTACTTCGTGAGACTCTACCAGTTGTCCATCTTGGTCAATCAAACCATATTTGATATTAGTTCCACCAATATCAATTGCAACGTAATTAGTCATAAAGCCTCCTATTGATTAGAGGAAACGCTCCTTAGTTTCACGAATCAATTGAGCAGCTGCTTCAACAACTGGACGATCTTCTTCGGTCACTGGTGTAAGTGGAGAACGAACTGATCCGATATTAAGTCCTTCATTGATTTTCAAGACTTCTTTGATAACACCGTACATGTTTCCATGTGCAGCAGTCAATTTACCAATGATAGCATTGATTGCATATTGCAATTCACGCGCTGTTTCTAGGTCTTTATCTGCAATCAATTGGTTGAGTTTCAAGAAGAGTTCTGGCATAGCACCATAAGTACCACCGATACCAGCTTTAGCACCCATGAGACGACCACCAAGGAATTGTTCATCTGGACCATTAAAGACGATATGATCTTCGCCACCAAGACTAACAAAAGTTTGGATATCTTGAACTGGCATTGAAGAGTTTTTAACACCGATAACACGTGGGTTCTTCAACATTTCTGTGTAAAGACTTGGAGTCAAAGCAACACCAGCCAATTGAGGAATGTTATAGATGACATAGTCTGTATTTGGTGCTGCTGCACTGATATCGTTCCAGTATTTGGCTACTGAGTATTCAGGTAAGCGGAAGTAAATTGGTGGGATTGTTGCAATAGCATCTACTCCCAAGCTTTCTGCATGACGAGCAAGTTCGATACTGTCTTTCGTATTATTGCAAGCCACGTGAGCAATGATGGTCAATTTACCTTTAGCAACAGCCATGACTTCTTCCAAGATCAATTTGCGGTCTGCAACACTTTGGTAGATACATTCACCTGAAGAACCGTTGACATAAAGTCCTTGAACACCTTTATCAATGAAGTATTGCACCAAAGCACGAGTACGTTCTGGGCTTACTTCTCCCTCATCATCATAACATGCGTAGAAGGCAGGAATAACACCTTCATATTTTTTTAAATCTGACATAGATTTCTCCTAAGATTTCTTATTTTCTGCTCTGAGCAGATGATTTTTTACTATTTTAGTATACACCTTGTAAAAAGCGCTTTCAATACATCCAAGCCACTTAGATTTTAATTTCTATTCATCTCCCTTAGCTTTTCATGTTTGAAAGTAGTTTCATATCATTTTCAATCTGCTTGATATTTAGCAAACAATTTTTCCATTAATCCAGCCTGGCAAAAGGCAAGAAGACCAAAGCCAAAGAGTAGAAATGCTGATCCACCGAACACTAGAGTAAAGCCTGATAGATAGAGAAGCATAATGATTAATAAAATAATCGCAAGCATCAAGAAGAACCACACGAAGTTAAAGCTAACTAAGAGCAAGCCTTTTTGGAGTACTTCTTTCCAAGTCAGGTCATAACGCGCTGCAATAGGATAGCTAGCCAACATAACTAGGGTTAAAAATATCAGAATTCCCAAGCAAATGGCCTTAATGAGCTGGAAGCCTAGGCCTGTTTGCCCCCAGAATAGAGACAAGTCAACCACGCTAATCAGAAAAATTCCTAGTTCCAACAAACCTAACTGGAGACCTAATTTCAAATTTTGTTTAAAGGCTCTTATATACGTTTTAAAAACAGGAACACGACGACTACTCTTAACTTCGAAGATTGTCTGATAGAGACTAATTTTTGCTACTCCGATTGTCACAATAGGCAAACAAGACACAACAAAGAGTAGGTTAACCGTCACGATATCTAAAACCTTCTCACAAAATCGCATCAGAAAGTTATCCGTATCAAATGCCGCTTTTATCAATCCAGATCCTTTATGTGCCATTGTTTGCTCCTCCTAACTGACTAATCGATTAAAATTTTAAATAAGTATTTGCGAACTTTATCTTCCATACCTGCATAGCCATTAGGCTGATGAGGTTCACCTGGGAAAAAGACTGCAAAATTGTGATAACCCAATAAAAGTGGGTATTGTTCATGACAATGAACAAAGCCGATATCGCTAGCTTCGTCAAAGGCTACAGCCTCATCTTTTACACGAGAACCGTAACTAGAATACTCATGTCCTTCAACCAACAAATGCAAATCTGCATAGTTTTTATGATGCTCAAAGCGATCATTTTCTTCTTTATTGAGAATATTTTCCTGTACAACTAGGAAGACTTTATCCCCATCAATCTCGTATTTGCCTAATTCAAAGCTATCCTTACGATGCTCATAGAGATAATCGATGGCCTTATCGAGATTTGGATGAATTCCTTTGTAAAAGCTAATGTTTTTTAAATCATCAAAAATCATAGTAATTTCCTTTACCTGATTGTTACCTTCAGACCTAAGATGTCTAGCCAGTAAGTTTATAAGTGTCTAACAAAATTTCGTGAAGCAAGCAACTCCTCTCCATTTTGTAGACACTTATATATCCTGTATTCTCTTAGTCTATCAACTATACTTCTGCATACTGATAAACAGTTTGTACTATATTCAATTTTTGCAGAGTACTATCCTTTGACAGCTCCCATAGTAATCCCTTGAGTGAAGGATTTTTGGAAGACAAGGAAGACTGTTACGATTGGCACAGCTGCAAGGGCAGCCCCTGCCATGATCAAACCGTAGTTAGTTGCCATCTCGGCCTGCATAGTCGCAACCCCGAGTGAGATGGTCAAGTTTTGACGTGAAGTTAACATTACCAATTGCATGAAGTAGTCATTCCAAGTATTGATGAATGTAAAGATTGCAAGAGCTGCAAATCCTGGTTTCACAATAGGGAAAGCTACGCTCCAGAAGGTACGAATCTCGCCGCATCCATCGATTTTAGCAGATTCGAGCAATTCTGTCGGAATGTTTTCACTGAACTGTTTCATAAGGAAGACCCCAAATGGCCATCCAATCAAAGGCAAGATAACTGCCCAAAGAGTGTCATGGATTCCCATGAAGTTGACGATACGTACCAATGGCACAAGGACAACTTGTTTTGGAAGAGCCATGGCAGCGATAAAGATTGCAAAGAGAATGCGTTGTCCATAGAAACGTTTCTTAGCCAATACATAACCTGCTAGTGAAGAGGTTGCACAAACCAAGAACATAGTTACTAAAGAAATGAACACTGAGTTCCACATCCATTGCAAGGCTGGGTTTTGCACCATCAATTGTTGGAAGTTCTCCATTGTTGGAGCTTTAGGGAACCATTGTGGTGGAATCATAATGGTATCTGGTTGTGATTTGAATGCACCTGTCAAGATCCAGTAGAATGGGAAGATAAACAGTACAGTCAACAAGAGCAAAATGATTGTTGAAATAACAGTAAAGGCTGTTAATGGTTTCTTTTGTTGTGTAGGTTGCATAGCTGTCTCCTTTCCTTAGTATTCTACATCGTTTCCGAGGATCTTGAATTGAGCGAAGCTGACAAGGGCAATCATAACTGCCAAGAATACACCAATAGTATTAGCATAGCCATATTCAGTCAATTGGAAGGCTTTTTCGTATAGGTAGTACATAAGTGTACTTGTTGAATAGTTTGGACCCCCAGATGTCAACAACTGAATTAATGCGAAACATTGGAATGAGTTGATGGTTGTGATAATTGCGATATAAAGAGTTGTTGGAAGGAGGCTTGGCCATTTAATCTTCCAGAACACTTGGAACTCAGTCGCACCGTCAACACGGGCTGCTTCTACAAGTGAGTTATCAATATTACCCATTGCAGCGATGTAAAGAATGATTGGTTGACCAACTGATGTTGTCAAAAGGATAATCATAATCGCCATCAAAGCCCAGTTTTTATCTCCCAACCAAGAAATGTTTTGGCTGATGATATGGCTTGACTTAAGCACGAAGTTCAAAATACCTGATAGTGGATCGTAAATCCATTTCCAAACTACTGTTACGGCAACACTACCTGTAACTACAGGAAGGAAGAAAACGAAGCGGTAGAAAGATCTAGCAACGGCATTTTGTTGATAAGTCTGAGATGCTACAAAGAGCGAGAAGAGTACTACGACTGGTACAGATCCGATTACTAAGATTACAGTATTAATCAAAGATTTTGTAAAGACAGGGTCTTTAAACATACGAATGTAGTTGTCCAAGCCCACAAACTCAAAGCTAGTCATCGAGTAGTTAAAGAAACTAGTGATGAAGCCCATGATCATTGGAGCTAAAACGAAGACGGTAAAGAAGATTAATACTGGTGCTAGGAACGCGTATGAAATAATTGTTTCCCTCATGCGAATTTTATTGACTTTCACAGTTGGCACCTCACTTTCAAATAGTTTTGTTTTTTGACTGTCATCTGACATTGATCTAAAATCAAAATGAAATTCTTTTAAAGATTAGACAATGTAAGAACTTCATTTTAATTTTGACCTGTCAGTTCCTTACATTTTTAAACAAAAGTCCCCCTTTTCGTGCACAGAGGTACACAGGGAAAAGGGGGATTTCAGTTTTTAATTAGAGCTTATTGTTTAGCTGCTTTTTTGATAGTTTCATTAGCTTTTTCAGTGAATGTCTTCAAAGCTGCAGCAGGTTGTTCGTCACCGTTAGACACTGATTGCAACATTGGGAACCAAAGTGTTCTCATTTCAGCAAATCCGTCGATTGTGTTGTAGTATGGTGAGTAGTATTGAGTCCAGCTACCAATTGTTTCCATACGTTTGTCATCATAAAGTTTTCCAAATGAAGTACGAACTGGGAATGCTCCTGTACGGACTACGTCTTTAGGACCCCATTCTTTATCATCTGCGATGAATTGGATGAATTTCTTAGCTGCTGCGACTTTCTTTTCGTCTTTGTTGTTAAATACTGCAAATCCGTTTACAAGGTATTCAAGAGCTGGTTTACCTGAATCAGATGGGAATGGTACTTCAACCACTTCAACTTTACTTGCTTCCAACAATTTAGCTTGGATACCATTTTGAGCTGGAGCCCAAAGGATTGTGTAAGAAGTTTGACCGTTTGCAAAGTTTTGGATATCTGCACCACCGTCAAATTGCGAACCATTGTTCAACAAACCGTCTTTGATCCAGCTAGATGCTTTTTCAAGACCTTTAACGAATTTAGGATCGTCAGTTGTGTATTTAGTTACTTCTTTATCAGTTACAGATCCGCCATAAAGGTTAGCGATGAAGGCACGTGTTCCTTGGTCTCCCCCTTGACCTGAACTGAACAATGAACCTGGTGTGTAGCCTTTATCTTTAAGCGCTTTCAAAACTTTTTCGAAGTCATCAGTTGTCCAACCTTCTTTTACAAGGTTTGCAACTCCTGCGTCTTCCAACATTTTCTTGTTCATAGCCATGTAGAATGGTGCAGAACTGATTGGGTACATGTAAGCTTTGTCGCCTGCTTTACTTGCTTGGATGATGTTTTCGTTGTTAACATCTTTCACAAATTCGTCTGTAAAGAGGTCGTTCAAGTCAGCCAATTTTCCATTTTTACCGTATTGGATGATACGCCCTGGTGCGTCAAAGAGTACGTCTGGAGCAGTTCCTGCTTCGATTGCTGTAGTGATCTTTTCAGGACCAGATTTGAAGTCGATTGTTTCTAGTTTAACTTTGATATCTGGATTTGCTTTTTCGAAAGCTTCGATGATAGATTTTTCATAAGTTCCTACACCGTCACCAGTTTTTTCTTGAGTAAAGACTGGGAATGCCCACCAAGTGATTTCTGTTTTTCCTGAATCACTTGCAGCATCTTTTTTAGCGTCTGATTTGCCGCAAGCAGCAAGAGATAGAACTGCAGCACCTGCAAGTACTGTACAAGCTAGTTTTTTAAATTTCATTAGTATTCTCCTAAATGATGATAAGCGTATCCGAAGCGGATAATGAGTATTGGCGACTTTGTATACGTTTTCATTTTTTCCTACGAATCAACCACTCTCCTCGTGTTTTAATTATCTTATTTGAGTCCAGCAACAAATCGTTCTGTAATCTCTTTTGGTCTAGTAATAGCTCCACCAACTACGATTCCTCGCACTCCGTAACCTAGGATTTGCTTGGCTTGTTCTGGTGTATGAATCTTACCTTCTGCGATAACGTCTACTCCTGCATCGCAAAGTTTCTTAATCAATTCAAAGTCTGGGCCATCTACTTTTGGACTATAGGATGTGTAGCCTGACAAGGTTGTTCCGACGAAGTCAATTCCTGCTTCAACTGCTGTTAGACCTTCTTCAAAGGTACTTGTGTCAGCCATCAACAATTGATTTGGATATTTTTCTTTGACTTGACGGATAAATTCTTGAATGTCTAAACCATCATAGCGTTCTCTCTTGGTACAATCAAGAGCGATAACCTCAATGTCTAGAGCTGCTAATTCATCAACCTCTTTCATAGTAGCTGTGATGAATGGTTCCTGTGGCGGATAATCACGTTTGATAATCCCGATAATCGGAAGGTTTGTGACCTCTTTTATCTCCTTGATATCTCGAACACTATTTGCTCGGATACCGACTGCTCCACCTTGCTCAGCTGCTTTGGCTAGCAAGGGCATAACACCTCCCGCTTCTGTATAAAGCGGTTCGTGAGGAAGTGCCTGACAAGAAACTATGATTCCATCCTTAATCTGCTCAATCAAAGCTTCTTTAGTGATTTGTGGCATCTACTTTCCTCCTTTTCTTTTTTCTTATGAGCCTATTATATATCATTTTTAAAGCGCTTTCAATAACTTGTACTAGAATAGATTGAAGTTTCAAAACAATTTTCTGAAACAGATTCTGCTGAAAGTAGTTTCAGAGGAGAGGTTCCCACTTGAATCATCTTCACTCTAGCTATTCCAGCACTTTCTATGCTTTCTATAAACAAAAGAGCCTGTAACAAATAACTGTCACAGACTCTTTCAATTTCACTATTTTTCTTAGATTTCTTTAAGATTTAAATAGTAGATTAATCTTCTTTTTTCTTGGCCATTCCAAACAATCCCAAGAACATACCAACAAGACCGAGTGATACTAGAGAAGTTGAAACTTCACTTCCTGTTTCAGGGAGAGCTGGTTGTTGTGGTTGAGCCGCAGGAGCTTGATAAGTCTTATCTTGTTGCGCTACTAGAGTTACAAGTGGTTGATCCTCAACCTTATATTCTGGGACTTCATTGATAGCTGCTTCGACTGCGTTAACGCCGCCTACGTATTCTGGAAGTTCATGCTTGAGAGCTAGAACTGAATTTACACCGCCTACAAACTCTGGGACTTCATGTTTGAGGGCTTCAACTGCATTCACACCACCTACAAATTCTGGGACTTCATTGACAGCAGCCTCGACTGCATTAACTCCGCCTGTGAATTCAGGTAGTTCTACTGTCGGTGCTGCTTGGTCACCTACTGTACCAACAGGTTCAGTGTACTCTGGAATTTCCGTAACGGCCGCCTCTTCACCATTCACGCCACCTGTGAATTCTGGAACTTCATAGATTGCCGCTTCGTCACCATTTACACCATTTGTTAGTTTAGCACCTACAACAGATACCGGTAGGTTATGCATGCTTTCAATTGCACCAGCTGCGAGGCCTGTCACTTTTTGACCAAGATTCTCTGGAGCTATTGAAAATAGAAGAGTCTTCGTATCATACTGAGTCATAAAGGTAGCGGTCTTACCATTTGCTAATTGGAGTGTTGGAGCTTGATTTACCAATACTTCTGAGTCGAACTCCATCGCAATGATACCTGGCCATTTTTCCAAAGCCTGTGTAACGGTCACTTCTTTAGGAGCAAGTCTCTCTTTAGTGAGGTAATCCCAGTTGAATTTTTTATATGATAAAGTATATGGATTGCCACCTGCTTCATGGTGTTCATACAAGAGACCAAATTCGTCTGGTCCAACCTGTTGAAGTGAGTTATAGGCATACTCTCCTTCTTGGATCAAATGGTGATGAAGCCAAGTCAATTGACCATTTTCTTCCACACGCGCTACACGGATGTACCCATTCTTACGACCTGGACCATTGGCATTGGCTAAAAGGATGTACTCTTTACCATTTTGAACAGTATGAGTTGCTGCCATCTGAACATAGACATCTGGAACATCGTAACGTTCGATATCATTTTCCCAAGTTTGACCACCGTCATTACTTGTTGCAACTTGAAGGTCACCAGTTAAACCACGCATGAAGAGTTTCAATTGACCGTTGTTGAGTTGAACTACTGAAGACTCCGTATTTTGAGCATAGTAATCGCTCATGGTACTTGCATCAATTACTCTACCGTCTGTAAGTTTTCGATTGTCATTGACTCCGCCACCTAGTTTCCAAGTCTTACCATGATCGTCAGAATAGATAACACGGGAAGATTGTGAACCATTAAGGTGATGTGTGCGGTTTGTAGTATAAGTAGGAACGATAATACGGCCTTTATGTGGACCATTTTGTAGTGTAATTCCCACACCAGGACCGACACCAAAGAATTTCATCCAATCTGCTTTTACCATTGGAGTAATATCTTGTGGTGCTGACCATGTTTTACCATCATCATCACTGTAAGACATCCATAGGTAGCTCTCTTTAGCAACTCTAAATGGAGACGTTTTTTGAGTTGTGAAGTAAACATTACCGAGCAACTGGTCACCTTGATAAAGATCACCCTTATCACTATAAGATGGTTTAACAGGGTCTACTACAACTCGATAATCCGTTGCCTTTCCATCTGGCGTATACACAACACCTTTTTCACGAATCGTATAGGCTCCGTTTTCTCCTTCACGATAAAGGATTTGGTATGTTTTTCCATCGATTTCCTTATAGGCAATTTCCCTTTCCGAAGACATTCCAAAAATTCCTTTGCCTTCTGGGAACATATCATATACTGAGAAGATTCGTTTGGTTTCAGGATCTTGGACTAGAACCATATCGATGTTTACTGGCGAACCAATATTTGGATCCTTGGCTTTCGGATTATCTCTTAAATTCGTAATCGTAATCCGGTCACCCCATGTTTTACCCTTGTCCTCACTACGTCTAACAACCATTCCGATGTCGCCCCAGTCACTTGAATGTAGTCGACGTTCATCTGCTCCAGCAAGCAAGGTTCCCTTATCTGTCTTGAGTAGAGCTGGAATACGGTAGCTTGCAATTCCATCAGAATTAGTCTTGCCATTGCTACCTGCTGTATAGACGTCTATTTTATTAGAAATCTCAGCGCCTTCTGGGAGTTTTTGCTCCAAGTCGCCTCTTTCGAATAATTGACTGCGTGTTTGAACTTCATCTGGTGTCAAGGCGCGGTCATAGACTGTTAGATTACGGACTTGTAAATTCGATCCCCAAACTGTCTTATTTCCACGTTTGGTTGCTCCAATTTGAACTTGGTTTACATCTGGCATATCATTAATGAATTTTCCAGATTTTAGACTTGTTCTAGATAGAACACCATTTACATATAGGCGAACGCGTCCAGTAGGTAGTTCTGTTGTTGGTTTTTCAACCGTAAATGTAACAGAATTCCACTGACCTGGGCGAACCTTCAAAGGTGCATCTGTATATTTATCATAGAATTGTGCGCCATTTGCATCACGGCCTTCGATAAGAGCTGTGTTATCAAGGACTGACATGGTGAAATATTCATTTTCCTTGGTTTCGCTTGATACAGAGAAGAGATTGTAAAAGCGTGGTGCAGATGCATCTGGTTTGAACTCCATATGAACTGTTGCATCTTGGAGTTCCTTGAGTTTTCCTAGGTTGCTTGTAAGATCAACTCGCTGGTTATTTTCTGCATTAGTAGCAAGGTCATTTTTTTCTACAACAGTATTCACATTTTCCAATTCTCTTGAGTAATAGTCCCTAGCAAGAGCTCCTTGATTCTCTGTTTCTTCAGTATTAGCAGTTTCTGCCGTAGTTGTCTCAGTTGGAGTTTCTGAAGTCGTTGCAGCTTCTGTAGTAGCTGTCGTTTCTGTTGGTTTTTCAGAACCTGGGTTTGCTTTCAACTCTTCACGGTTGACTTCAGTTCCTTTATCTGTCGCTGCTGCCAACTTATCCGCAAGTTCCTTATCTATGTTAGCTAGATTTCCTGATTCTACTTCTTTTGGCAATTCTGGCAAAGCTTGTCCAGTTATTTCACCACTGGTTGCTGAAGCTTCTTGAGCTAAAACTGGTGAAGCACCAAAAACAACTGCTCCAATGACTACTGATGCTGCTCCTACTGTAAATTTTCGAATTCCATAGCGTTCTTTTCGATTAAATTCTCTCTGTCTCATATTTTTCCTTTCGTTTTCACAAAAATAAAGCGCTTTCTTTTTCGCTTAAAATTTTTAGCCCTAGGGCTTAAAGCATGTAAAGAAACTGTATTGTTGATGGGTTTCCCCATTCTTTTTCATCTGAATTGTGATTGCTTTTATTTACTTTCTTCCAGTAAGCAACCATTTTACTCCTTTCGCCTTGATGTTATACTTATTATATAATAAATATTCTAAATTATAGCATTCGTAATCTATAATAGAATTTACTTTCAGATATATTTTTATGTTTTATGTTCACTGAAACTACTTTCTGAACTTTGTCACAAAAAGAGCCCTGCTTTGACAAGGCTCATCTCACAAACTTTTACTGGCCAACATAGGTAAAGGGAATTTCACTACCACACAACCAATTGTAAACTTGGTCGTTGACATGAACATTCATAGCCTCATGAGCGTATTCTGGCATGATACGATGGCTCTTTTCACACGTCAAACGATTGTAGATAGCAAATTGGGTGATTGGGTAGCAGACATCGTCATCAAGCCCCGTAATCATTCTCACCTCACCTTTGATTCGATGGGCAAGATTTTTCACATCGATATAACCAAGCGTCTCCATGATTTGTTCTTCTGTCTCATGGAATGGATCATGGAACTTAAAGTAACGGAAGAGCTCGTCGTAAGCTTCACTGGTATTGCCAATTTCTAGCACTCGTCTAAAGTCTGACAAGAATGGATAAATAGCAACAGTTCGTTTAATCCGTGGATTAAGCCCTGCAGCCACTAAAGCCAGCGCTCCTCCTTGCGAAGCTCCGTAACTAGCCAACTGTCCTTCATCTACTTGAGGCAGACTAGCGACAATTTCAACCAATTGATAAATATCAAGATAGACATCCTTGTAGAAGAGTTGATCTTTTCCTTCAACAGCACCACGAATGATATGGCCTTTTACTGTATTTCCTAGTGGAGAACGCAGACCATCTTGTGAGTACCCAGACTGACCTCTGACATCCATCGATACGACACCATAGCCAGCCACTGTAAATGCGAGCATATCTGTCCAATCCCAGCAACGTCCCATATAGCCATGGAAGTGGAAAATGACAGGAACTTTCTGCTCTGATTTTGGTAAAACTACACGCGCATAAACGAGACCATCACGTGTACCTTTAAAGGTTAACTCATAGCACTTCACATTTGGAATATGAAAATTACGTTCCTCTAGTTGGTATTCAGGCAAGACCGAAACCTTGTCAATCTCACCATCCCAAAAAGCATCAAAATCTTGAGGAACTTCATCTCTTCCTCTATATGTTTTCATTTCTTCTACTAATGCTGGATTTCTCATAAAACCCTCCTTTGTTTTGTAACCGTTATCATAACTGTAGCACATATGGGATAGCAATGCAAGAAAGAAAGGGAAACTGAAAGTGGATTTAATGTCTGACCCCTGCAAGAACCCCTCTGAAAGTAGTTTTAAAAAAATAAAAAAGAGCGATTTCGCTCTTTTCTTAGTATTTAGGAGAAGGTTGAGTTTCCTTTTGAAATGTCTTTGGGTAGTTTACTTTAATGGTCATGAGAGAGTCCTCGTTTCTTTTTGATGACTCAAGTATAGATAACAATCCTAAAAGCAAACTTATATTTTTCTTAGAAAAAGCTTAATCCAAGAATTCTTTTTTCTCTAGATGCAAGGCAATCATGTGCCACTCTGGGTTCTCTTGCCAGTTAGGGAGAGAACTGATATAGCTTGCTACCTTTCTAGCCTCTTCTAAAATCGGGAAGTCTTCAATAATATCGGCCACATGAAACTCTGGTAGACCCGACTGTTTGGTCCCAAAGATTTCTCCAGAGCCTCGCATTTTCAAATCTTCCTCCGCAAGGACAAAACCATTGGTCGTTTCTGTCATGATACGCATGCGGTCTTTCCCAGAATCAGTCTTAGGATTAGCAACGAGAACTGCGTAGGACTGCTTGTCCCCACGACCGACACGACCTCTAAGCTGATGAAGTTGACTAAGACCAAAGCGATCAGCATCCATGATAATCATGACTGTTGCATTTGGAACATTAACCCCGACCTCGATAACCGTCGTAGAAACCAAGATATCTGTCTTTCTCTCTTTGAATTCCTGCATAATCTGGTCTTTTTCATCACTCTTCATCTTTCCATGTAAGAGGGCAACTTTTGCTTTGCCTGCAAAATGAGCCGTTAACTCTTCTGAGAGTGCAATGGCATTTTTAAGATCCAGGGCTTCAGATTCTTCGATCAAGGGCGAAATGACATAGGCTTGAGAACCTTTTTGAATCTCACCTTCCAACCAAGTCAAAACTTGGGGCAGTTGCTCATGCTTGATCCAACGTGTCACGATGGGTTTACGTTCAGCTGGCATCTGGTCAATAATGGAAACATCCATATCTCCAAAGGCTGTGATGGCCAAGGTTCGTGGAATCGGTGTTGCCGTCATCATGAGGACATCTGGATTTTCTCCTTTTTCACGTAAAATACGCCTTTGCCCCACACCAAAACGGTGCTGCTCATCGATGATAATCAAACCGAGTTTAGCATAGTCCACCCCATCCTGTATAAGGGCATGGGTACCGATGATTACATCTACCTCTCCCTTGGCAATAGTTTCCAAGACCTTGCGTTTTTCTGCAGCTTTCAATGAACCTGTCAGGAGAGCTAGTTTCAAATCAGGAAAGAGACTCTCTAGACTTTCAAAATGTTGCTCTGCAAGGATCTCTGTAGGAA
>PPYF01371455.1_pt1 | contig 28530 bp, 32 predicted proteins | sample 1559871 | NCBI WGS metagenome assembly PPYF01 (sample SAMN08240021, study PRJNA423297) | Human gut metagenome, whole genome shotgun sequencing project.
AAAGGCGCGATCTACAATTATTCAACCCTCAGCGCGGGCGGCAACATGACGTTAACCGCCACCAAAGTGGTCAATGGTGGTAAAAGTTGCGGCATCCTGGGCCTGGCGAAATGCGGCGTCGGGACGTTAACTGCTGACAAGCTGGTACTGAACTCATCGCAGAAATATGTTAGCGACATGGGTGGAAAACAGTATTTCAAGAGCACCGAAGTCAACACGGTGAAATAAGACAAACCACGATGCGCGAAGCCTCGCGCATCGTTTTTCGCACGCTTAGGGCTCGAAGGGCCGACGCTGGAACTGATCGTGGCCACATTTTGGACAGCGCGGCAGCACGTCCGGGGTGTATACCGCCAGGTGATAGTGGCACTTCTCGCAGACCAGGTTGCCCAGACCGACCACTTCGCCGCTGTGGTACACGCCGTGATGATTCAGATCCTGAAAGACTTCCCGCCACTCGAGCTGGGTTTTGTCGGTGATATCAGCCAGCTCCTGCCACAGGCTCTCTTTGATCACCCGCATAAACACGCTGTCGCTCTCGTCTTCGTGACTCTCTTCGTAGCTGCGGGCAAACTCCTCGAGGTCGCGCTTGACCGCCGCAATCACCGACTCGATCTCGCTCTGCGTCAGATCGCCGGCGCGGACGATTTTTTCCCGCGCCTGCGTCACCAGCGCGTCGATATCGCGCTCTCCATGGCGGAGCCGTTCGCTGAGCGAGGAGACCAGTTCACGGTAATATTGAGCAACCTTGTTCATCATTTCGCCTCCGGTGGGGTTAACGTCTTCTGATAATAGACCTTATTCCTCTCCCGCTGTGTCTGACAAGCCACAGAGTCGCGAAATAATCTGCGCAGCTTTTGCCGATGTTGATGTGCGAAAAGCTGTTTTGACGTGGGCGTTTGGGCTATGCTATGCCGATCTGAAATAACACATCCATTGGCTACACTTTGTAGCTGTATTGAAAACAGGACCACTGGCTGCCATGCAAGAGCAATACCGCCCGGAAGAGATAGAATCGAAAGTCCAGCTTCACTGGGACGAAAATCGTACATTTGAAGTAACTGAAGACGAGAGCAAAGAGAAGTATTACTGCCTGTCGATGCTTCCTTATCCTTCTGGTCGACTACACATGGGTCACGTGCGTAACTACACCATCGGCGACGTGATTGCCCGCTACCAGCGCATGCTGGGCAAAAACGTCCTGCAGCCGATCGGCTGGGATGCGTTCGGTCTGCCGGCAGAAGGGGCGGCGGTGAAAAACAACACCGCGCCAGCGCCGTGGACCTACGACAACATCGCCTACATGAAAAACCAGCTCAAAATGCTGGGCTTCGGCTATGACTGGAGCCGCGAGCTGGCGACCTGCACCCCGGAATACTACCGCTGGGAGCAGAAGTTCTTCACCGAGCTGTACAAAAAAGGCCTGGTGTACAAAAAAACCTCCGCAGTGAACTGGTGCCCGAATGACCAGACCGTGCTGGCCAACGAACAGGTTATCGACGGCTGCTGCTGGCGCTGCGATACCAAGGTCGAGCGTAAAGAGATCCCGCAGTGGTTTATTAAAATCACCGCCTACGCCGATGAACTGCTGAACGATCTGGATAAGCTGGACCACTGGCCGGACACCGTGAAGACCATGCAGCGCAACTGGATCGGCCGTTCGGAAGGGGTAGAAATCTCCTTTGACGTCAACGACTACGCTGACAAACTGACTGTCTACACCACCCGTCCGGACACCTTTATGGGTTGTACCTACCTGGCCGTCGCGGCGGGTCACCCGCTGGCGCAGCAGGCTGCGGCGAATAATCCGGCGCTGGCCGCCTTTATCGACGAGTGCCGCAATACCAAAGTGGCCGAAGCCGACATGGCGACGATGGAGAAAAAAGGCGTCGATACCGGCTTTAAAGCCATTCATCCGCTGACCGGTGAAGAAATTCCGGTCTGGGCGGCAAACTTTGTGCTGATGGAATACGGCACCGGCGCGGTAATGGCCGTTCCGGGTCACGACCAGCGCGACTACGAGTTCGCCAGCAAGTACGGTCTGAACATTAAGCCGGTTATCCTCGCTGCCGACGGCTCCGAGCCGGATCTCTCCGAGCAGGCGCTGACCGAGAAAGGCGTCCTGTTTAACTCCGGCGAGTTCAGCGGTCTTGATTATGAAGCGGGCTTCAACGCCATTGCCGACAAACTGGCTGCTATGGGCGTGGGCGAGCGTAAAGTTAACTACCGTCTGCGCGACTGGGGCGTATCCCGTCAGCGCTACTGGGGCGCGCCGATCCCGATGGTGACCCTGGAAGATGGCACCGTGCTGCCGACCCCGGAAGATCAGCTGCCGGTGATCCTGCCGGAAGACGTGGTCATGGACGGCATCACCAGCCCGATCAAAGCCGATCCTGAATGGGCCAAGACCACCGTCAACGGCCAGCCGGCGCTGCGCGAAACCGACACCTTTGATACCTTTATGGAATCCTCCTGGTACTATGCGCGCTACACCTGCCCGCAGTATCAGGAAGGAATGCTGGATTCGAAAGCGGCCAACTACTGGCTGCCGGTAGATATCTACATCGGCGGTATCGAACACGCCATCATGCACCTGCTCTACTTCCGCTTCTTCCATAAGCTGATGCGCGACGCGGGCATGGTGAACTCCGATGAGCCGGCGAAACAGCTGCTGTGCCAGGGCATGGTGCTGGCTGACGCGTTCTACTATGTGGGCGAAAACGGCGAACGTAACTGGGTTTCCCCGGTTGACGCCATCGTTGAGCGCGACGAAAAAGGCCGCATCGTGAAGGCCAAAGACGCGGCGGGCCACGAGCTGGTGTACACCGGCATGAGCAAGATGTCCAAGTCGAAAAACAACGGCATCGACCCGCAGGTGATGGTTGAGCGCTACGGCGCGGATACCGTGCGTCTGTTCATGATGTTTGCGTCCCCGGCGGATATGACCCTCGAGTGGCAGGAATCTGGCGTTGAAGGGGCGAACCGCTTCCTGAAACGCGTCTGGAAACTGGTCTACGAGCACACCACTAAAGGAGAGGTTGCGGCACTGAACGTGGCGGCTCTGAGCGAAGATCAGAAAGCGCTGCGTCGCGATATCCACAAAACCATCGCCAAAGTGACCGATGACATCGGCCGTCGTCAGACCTTCAACACCGCCATCGCGGCAATCATGGAGCTGATGAACAAGCTGGCGAAAGCGCCGCAGGAAGATGAGCAGGATCGTGCGCTGATGCAGGAAGCTCTGCTGGCGGTGGTGCGTATGCTCAACCCGTTCACGCCGCACGCCAGCTTCACCCTGTGGCGTGAGCTGAACGGCGAAGGCGATATCGACAACGCGCCGTGGCCGGTAGCGGATGAGAGCGCGATGGTGGAAGACAGCACCCTCGTCGTCGTCCAGGTCAATGGCAAAGTTCGTGGTAAAATTACCGTTGCGGTAGATGCAACTGAAGAGCAGGTTCGCGAGCGCGCCGGCCAGGAACATCTGGTGGCGAAATATCTCGACGGTAAAACCGTGCGTAAAGTGATTTACGTTCCCGGTAAACTGCTCAATCTGGTCGTTGGCTAAGCGCGGGAGGAAGCGTGCGATATCTGGTAACAATGTTGTTATCTCTGGCGGTGCTCGTCACCGCCGGCTGTGGCTGGCATTTGCGTAGCACTACCAAGGTGCCCGCCACCATGAAAACCATGATTTTCCAGTCGAGCGATCCGAACGGCCCGTTAAGCCGCGCGGTACGTAATCAGCTGCGTCTTAACGGCGTGGAACTGATCGACGCCAGCACGCTGCGTAAAGATGTCCCTTCTCTGCGCCTCGATGGCTCGTCGATTCAGAAAGATACCGCATCGGTGTTCCAGGATGGTCGTACGGCGGAGTATCAGATGGTCATGACCGTTCATGCCAGCGTCCTGATCCCGGGTCACGATATCTATCCGATTACCACCAAGGTCTATCGGTCGTTCTTTGATAACCCGCAGGCGGCATTAGCGAAAGACGCCGAGCAGGATATGATTATCCAGGAAATGTACGACAAAGCGGCGGAACAGCTGATTCGTAAGCTGCCAAGCGTTCAGGTAGCGGATGTTGAAGCAACCCAGCAGGAAGAGAAACCGGTCGCCAGCAGCGCGGCGCCGGCTTCCTCGGGTAACCGCGTCTCCACCACGCTGGGTCAATGATGATTCGGTTGTACCCGGAACAGCTCCGCGCGCAGCTCACTGAAGGGCTGCGCGCGGCCTATCTGCTGCTTGGCAAGGTTGGCCTGCTGCACGACGACCTGCTGCTGATAGTTCGCGGAAATAAGCTGACCAAAGCCCAGGAGAATGCCGCATGGCTCACCGCCCTGGCTCAGCGCGCAGTCCAGGTCAGTTGCCAGACGCCGGAATACGCGCAGCTGCCGCGCTGGCTGGCCGCCCGGGCCAAACAGCATCAGCTGCAGCTCGACGACGCGGCCAGTCAGCTGCTGTGCTACTGTTACGAAGGCAATCTGCTGGCGCTGGCGCAGGCGCTGGAGCGTCTGGCGCTGCTCTGGCCGGACGGTAAGCTAACCCTCCCCCGCGTTGAGCAAGCGGTAAACGATGCCGCGCACTTTACGCCTTACCATTGGGTCGATGCCCTACTGGCAGGCAAAAGTAAGCGCGTGCTGCACGTCCTGCAGCAGTTACGCCTTGAAGGCTGCGAGCCGGCGATCCTGCTGCGTACTCTGCAGCGGGAGCTGCTGCTGCTGGTTACCCTCAAGCGCCAGGCGACGCACACGCCGCTGCGCTCGCTGTTTGATAAACACCGGGTCTGGCAAAACCGCCGTCAGCTGCTCAGCGACGCCCTCACGCGCCTGAGCGGGGAACAGCTGCGCCAGGCGGTGACCCTTCTGACCCGCGCGGAGCTCACCTTTAAACAGGATTACGGGCACGACGTCTGGCCCGAACTGGAAAGTCTTTCGTTGTTGCTCTGCCACAAAGCCCTGGCGGACGTTTTTATTGATGGTTGATATGACTCAGTTACAGGCAATCTATGGCGGCACCTTCGATCCGGTGCATTACGGTCACCTCAAGCCGGTTGAGATCCTGGCGAATCAGATTGGCCTGAGCAAGGTCATCATCATGCCTAACAACGTTCCGCCGCACCGGCCGCAGCCGGAAGCCACCAGCGCCCAGCGCGTGCACATGCTGAAGCTGGCGATTGCCGATAAACCGCTGTTCACGCTCGATGAACGCGAACTACGGCGCGATACCCCCTCCTGGACGGCGCAAACGCTGCAGGAGTGGCGCCAGGAGCAAGGGCCGCGCAAACCGCTGGCGTTTATCATTGGCCAGGATTCGCTACTGACCTTTCCCACCTGGCACAACTATGAAACCATTCTCGACAATGTCCACCTGATTGTTTGCCGCCGCCCGGGTTACCCGCTGACCATGGCGCAGGAAGCGGATCAGCGCTGGCTGGATCGCCATTTAACCCACGACGTGGAGTCTCTGCATAACCGCCCTTCCGGCGTGATCTACCTGGCTGAGACGCCGTGGTTCGATATTTCCGCGACGATCATCCGCCAGCGCCTTGAGCGCGGCGAGTCCTGCGACGAGATGCTGCCTGCCGCCGTGCTGGATTACATCCGCGAGCAGGGACTCTATTGCTGACCCCAGGCTGGGCCTGGCGCGAAAAAAGCGCTATCGTAACGCCATCTCTTCATCGCCTGTCAGAGCCTGTTCATGAAATTGTGGTTAGTTCGCCATGGCGAAACCGAAGCCAACGTTGCCGGGTTATACAGCGGCCATGCCCCAACGCCCCTGACGCCGCGCGGCGTCGCTCAGGCGCGCGCGCTCGGCGAACGGCTGCGCCTGGCGCCTTTCGATATAGTATTCTGTAGCGAGCTGGCGCGGACCGGGACAACGGCCGATCTGCTGCTTGGCGACCGCGCTATTCCGCGTGAGCGCCATCCCGCGCTCAATGAGATGTTTTTCGGCGACTGGGAGATGCGTCATCATCGCGACCTCCAGCGAGAAGATGCGGAAAACTATGCCGCCTGGTGTGCCGACTGGCAGCATGCGGCCCCCACCAACGGCGAAAGCTTTCAGAATTTTGCCCGCCGCGTCAGCGAGTTTATCCCAACGCTGACCGACTGCCGCCATCTTGACCATCTGCTGATCGTCGGCCATCAGGGCGTCCTGAGCCTGCTGACCGCCCTGCTGTTGCAGATGCCTGCGGCGGCGATGTGGCACTTTCCCATTGCCCATGGCGCCTGGAGCCTCCTCGAAATCCGCGACGATTTCACCACCCTGCGGGTATTAAATAGCCAGGCCGTCTGGCAGCCGCAAGAAGAATTCCCGCCAGACCATTGACAGGCCAGAGCAGGCTGTTATTCTCCGCTGCCAGGCAGCATCCGCCAAAGCCGGTTTGCAGAAATTGTTTTACAAAAATGGCGATGCAATCCGCGGCGAGGGATGGGATGATAGCCCGCCACGAACGCCTGCCGACAGACATTTCACCCGACTTTTTCATCAGTTCAGGTATACTGTCAGGCTCTTTATGATTATCAATCTTCACGCACCCAGGGGGAACACTTGCAGGGTAAAGCACTCCAGGATTTTGTTATCGACAAAATTGATGACCTGAAAGGTCAGGACATCGTTGCCATTGATGTACATGGCAAATCCAGCATCACCGATTGCATGATTATCTGCACCGGCACCTCCACGCGTCATGTGATGTCTATCGCCGACCACGTGGTTCAGGAGTCCCGCGCCGCCGGCATGCTGCCGCTGGGCGTTGAAGGGGAAGCCGCCGCCGACTGGATCGTCGTCGACCTCGGCGACGTGATGGTCCACGTCATGCAGGAAGAGAGCCGTCGTCTGTACGAGCTGGAAAAACTCTGGAGTTAATGCGTGAAGTTGCAGCTGGTGGCCGTTGGCACCAAAATGCCGGACTGGGTACAGACCGGCTTTAGCGAGTATCTGCGCCGTTTTCCCAAAGATATGCCGTTCGAGCTGGTGGAGATCCCTGCCGGTAAGCGCGGTAAGAACGCTGATATCAAACGCATCCTCGAAAAAGAGGGCGAGATGATGTTAGCCGCTGCCGGTAAGAACCGCATCGTGACCCTGGATATTCCGGGTAAACCATGGGATACACCGCAGCTGGCGCGCGAACTGGAACGCTGGAAACAGGACGGGCGCGACGTCAGTTTACTGGTAGGCGGCCCGGAAGGTCTCTCTCCCGCCTGTAAAGCAGCGGCGGAACAGAGTTGGTCGCTCTCCACCCTCACCTTACCTCACCCGCTGGTGCGCGTACTGGTGGCCGAGAGTCTGTACCGGGCGTGGAGCATCACCACCAACCACCCGTACCACCGTGAGTAATGATGATCAGGGTAGACTAAGCAGCGAATGAAATTACAGAATTCTTTCCGCGACTATACGGCTGAATCCTCGCTGTTCGTGCGCCGCAGCAGACGCTGGACGCGCTACGCGACGTCGTCGATTTAACCGACGATGACATCGCCGGTTTCAAAAAGGAGCGCGCCCGCTCCCATCGTTTTACCTCGATTCCGGTAAAGGTCAACCTCAGCGAAGTGCAGGTGGCCCGCTTTGCCGTCAACCAGTACCGCTTTCCCGGCGTGGAAGTCAAAGGCTACAAGCGTCGTTATTACCCCTATAATTCGGCGCTGACTCACGTCATTGGCTATGTCTCAAAAATTAACGATAAAGACGTCGACCGCCTGGATAAAGAGGGCAAGCTGGCCAACTACGCCTCGACGCACGACATTGGTAAGCTGGGTATAGAGCGTTATTACGAGGACGTTCTGCACGGTCAGACCGGCTACGAAGAGGTTGAAGTGAACAACCGCGGCCGCGTCATTCGTCAGCTGAAAGAGGTGCCTCCGCAGGCCGGACGCGACATCTACCTCACCCTCGACCTCAAGCTGCAGCAGTATATTGAAACGCTGCTGGCCGGCAGCCGCGCCGCCGTGGTGGTCACCGACCCGCGTACCGGCGCTATTCTGGCGCTGGTTTCAACCCCGAGCTATGACCCGAACCTGTTCGTCGACGGCATCTCCAGCAAAGATTACTCCGCGCTGCTCAACGACCCGAACACACCGCTGGTCAACCGAGCAACGCAGGGGGTCTATCCGCCGGCGTCGACGGTCAAACCGTACGTCGCCGTCTCGGCGCTGAGCGCCGGGGTGATCACCCGCAACACCAGCCTCTTCGACCCCGGCTGGTGGCAGTTGCCCGGCTCAGAGAAACGCTATCGTGACTGGAAAAAGTGGGGTCACGGCCATCTGAACGTCACCAAAGCGCTCGAGGAGTCTGCAGATACCTATTTCTACCAGGTCGCCTATGACATGGGCATCGACCGTCTCTCAGAGTGGATGAGCAAGTTTGGCTACGGCCACTACACCGGTATCGACCTCTCCGAGGAGCGCTCTGGCAACATGCCGACCCGCGAATGGAAGCTCAAGCGCTTTAAGAAACCCTGGTACCAGGGGGACACCATTCCGGTGGGCATCGGCCAGGGTTACTGGACCGCCACGCCGATCCAGATGAACAAAGCGCTGATGATCCTGATTAACGACGGCGTGGTGAAGGTGCCTCATCTGCTGCAGAGCACCGTGGAAGACGGCAAGCCCGTACCCTGGGTCCAGCCCCATGAGCCGCCGGTAGGCGATATCCATTCCGGCTATTGGGAAATCGCCAAAGACGGCATGTACGGCGTGGCCAACCGCGGCAACGGCACCGCGCACAAATACTTCGCCAGCGCGCCGTATAAAATCGCGGCCAAGTCAGGTACCGCTCAGGTGTTCGGCCTGAAGGCCAACGAAACCTATAACGCGCACCGGATCTCCGAGCGCTTGCGCGACCATAAACTGATGACAGCGTTTGCGCCTTATAACAACCCGCAGGTTGCCGTGGCGATGATTCTGGAAAACGGCGGCGCCGGCCCGGCGGTCGGTACGATTATGCGCCAGATCCTCGATCACATCATGCTGGGCGATAACAACACTACGCTGCCAAGCGAAAACCCGGCGGTAACCGCAGGGGAGGATCAATAATGACGGATAATCCGAACAAAAAATCGCTATGGGATAAAATCCATCTTGACCCCACCATGCTGCTTATCCTGCTGGCGCTGCTGACCTACAGCGCGCTGGTTATCTGGAGCGCCAGCGGTCAGGACGTCGGCATGATGGAGCGTAAAATCGGCCAGATCGCCATGGGCGTGGTGATCATGATCGTCATGGCGCAGATCCCGCCGCGGGTCTATGAAGGCTGGGCGCCCTACCTCTATATTTTCTGTATCATCCTGCTGGTAGCCGTTGACGCCTTCGGCGCCATCTCCAAAGGGGCGCAGCGCTGGCTGGATCTCGGTATTGTGCGCTTTCAGCCGTCGGAGATCGCCAAAATAGCCGTGCCGCTGATGGTAGCGCGGTTTATTAACCGCGATGTCTGTCCACCGTCGCTGAAGAACACCGGCATTGCCCTGGTGCTAATCTTCCTGCCGACGCTGCTGGTGGCGGCGCAGCCTGACCTCGGGACCTCGATCCTGATCGCCCTATCCGGGCTGTTTGTGCTGTTCCTCTCCGGCCTCAGCTGGCGCCTGATTGGTATCGCCGTGGTGCTGGTCGCCGCCTTTATTCCGATCCTGTGGTTCTTCCTGATGCACGACTATCAGCGTCAGCGCGTGATGATGCTCCTCGATCCGGAAACCGACCCGCTGGGCGCCGGCTATCACATTATTCAGTCTAAAATTGCCATTGGCTCCGGCGGCCTGCGCGGCAAAGGCTGGCTGCACGGCACCCAGTCGCAGCTGGAGTTTCTGCCGGAACGCCACACCGACTTTATCTTCGCCGTCCTCGCCGAAGAGCTGGGCCTGATTGGCGTACTGATCCTGCTAGCGCTTTATATTCTGCTGATTATGCGCGGACTGTGGATCGCCGCCCAGGCGCAAACCACCTTTGGCCGGGTCATGGCCGGTGGTTTAATGTTGATTTTATTCGTTTATGTCTTCGTAAATATTGGTATGGTGAGTGGTATTTTACCGGTGGTGGGCGTACCGTTGCCGCTGGTGAGCTACGGGGGCTCCGCCCTGATCGTACTGATGGCCGGGTTTGGTATCGTAATGTCGATCCATACCCACAGAAAAATGTTGTCGAAAAGCGTTTAAAGGGGTTAGCAATGCGTAAGCAATGGCTGGGGATCTGCATAGCAGCGGGGCTGCTGGCGGCATGTTCGAGTGATGACGTGCAACAAAAAACGGTCAGTACTCCACAGCCGGCCGTCTGTAATGGCCCGACGGTTGAGATCAGCGGCGCCGATCCGCAGTATGAAACGCCGAACGCCACGGCGAATCAGGATTATGAGCGCGACGGTAAAAGCTACAAAATCGTTCAGGATCCGGCCAACTTTACTCAGGCCGGTTTCGCGGCGATCTATGACGCAGAACCCAACAGCAACCTGACCGCCAGCGGCGAAGCCTTCGATCCGACTCAGTTGACCGCAGCGCACCCGACGCTGCCGATCCCGAGCTACGCGCGGATCACTAACCTTGCCAACGGACGGATGATCGTCGTGCGGATTAACGATCGCGGTCCCTATGGCAACGATCGGGTCATCTCGCTTTCCCGCGCATCCGCTGACCGCCTGAACACCTCCAACAACACCAAAGTGCGCATCGACCCCATCATCGTCGCGCCTGACGGTTCGCTTTCCGGCCCGGGGATGGCCTGTACCACCGTCGCCAAACAGACTTACGCCCTGCCCGCCCGTCCGAATCTGGACGGTGGGGACGCCGCTGGCATGAGCCAACCCGCACCCACTGACGTTCGCCCGATCAGCAACAGCACGCTGACGCCGGCAGACAGCGTGGGCGCGCCGGTGAACAGCGGCGGTTTCCTCGGCGCGCCGACGCCCCTGAACAACGGCGTGCTGGAGAGTAGCGAACCAGCGGCAGCCGCCGCGACGGCTCCTGCCGCCGGCGCCACGCCAACAGCGCCAGTGACCGCGCCTGGCTCCATTCAGGGTAATGTGGCGCCCGCTGCGACCACCGCCGCAGCCGCTGGCGCCGTGGCGGCCTCGTCCTCCGCGACCTCCAGCGCCAGCGGTAATTTTGTTGTCCAGGTGGGCGCAGTAAGCGACCAGACGCGGGCGCAGCAGTATCAGCAGCGCCTGAGCCAGCAGTTTTCTGTGCCAGGCCGGGTCATGCAAAACGGCGCGGTCTGGCGTATTCAGCTGGGTCCCTTTGCTGATAAAGCACAGGCCAGCGCCGTGCAGCAGCGCCTGCAAAGCGAAGCGCAGCTGCAGTCCTTTATTACTCGCGCCAACTAAACGCCGCGGGCCGCCCGTTCACCTCGCGCATGTAAAAGTCATTAACAAACTCATGCGCAATGTCGGATGCTGGCCCGCAGAGCATTTGCTATAGTAAGGCACTTTTTTAACTCCATCACGGATGCCGTTGTTCTGACCATGAAGACCTCTTTCACCGCTCGTTTACTCATTACGGCGCTCTCCGTTGCAGCGCTCTCCTCCGCTGCCCGCGCCGATGACCTGAATATCAAAACGATGATCCCAGGCGCCCCGCAGATTGACGCCGAATCCTGGAGGTTTTCAAAGGCTCTTCTCTGATGTTCCTCAAGCCGGGCATGCAGGTGCCGGTTTCTCAGCTGATCCGTGGTATTAACCTGCAGTCCGGTAACGATGCCTGCGTGGCGATGGCCGACTACGTCGCCGGCAGCCAGGACGCCTTCGTCAGCCTGATGAACAACTACGTCAACGCTCTGGGCCTGAAAAACACCCATTTCCAGACCGTTCACGGTCTTGATGCTGACGGACAGTACAGCTCCGCGCGCGACATGGCGCTGATTGGCCAGGCACTGATCCGCGACGTACCGAACGAGTACTCCATCTATCGTGAGAAAGAGTTCACCTTCAACGGCATCCGCCAGCTGAACCGTAACGGCCTGCTGTGGGATAACAGCCTGAACGTCGACGTCATCAAAACCGGCCATACCGACAAAGCGGGTTACAACCTCGTCGCTTCCGCCACCGAAGGCCAGATGCGCCTGATCTCCGCGGTAATGGGCGGCCGGACGTTCAAAGGCCGTGAGTCAGAAAGCAAAAAACTGCTTACCTGGGGCTTCCGCTTCTTCGAAACCGTCAACCCGATTAAAGCTGGCAAAGAATTTGCCTCCGAACCGGCCTGGTTCGGCGACAGCGATCGCGCTTCGCTGGGGGTGGATAAAGACGTCTACCTGACCATTCCGCGCGGCCGAATGAAAGATCTGAAAGCCAGCTACGTGCTGAATAACACTGAGCTGCACGCCCCGCTGCAGAAAAACCAGGTTGTCGGCACCATTAACTTCCAGTTGGATGGTAAAACCATCGACCAGCGTCCGCTGGTGGTCCTGCAGGAAATTCCGGAAGGTAATTTCTTCGGCAAAATTATTGATTACATTAAATTAATGTTCCACCACTGGTTTGGTTAAAAATCGAACACTTGAAAGTGTGATTTCCATCCCCATATACTATTCATCCAAGTAACCTGATAACTCCCGCCCTTGGTGGGAGTTATTATTTTGTCGTAACACCGGAGCTGACATGAAAACCAAACTTAACGAACTGCTTGAATTCCCTACGCCATTTACTTACAAAGTAATGGGGCAGGCGTTGCCGGAGCTGGTTGATCAGGTGGTGGAAGTGGTACAGCGCCATGCGCCTGGTGATTACTCGCCGTCAGTAAAACCGAGCAGCAAAGGTAACTACCACTCGGTCTCCATCACCATCAACGCCACCCACATTGAACAAGTGGAAACGCTGTACGAAGAGTTAGGCAATATCGATATCGTTCGGATGGTGCTGTAACCTTTTCCCTGACCCGGCCGTCGTGCCGGGTCTTCTCATTCCCTTCTGCACGGCTATGATATACTCCCCAACCTGAATTCTCTCTTCCCGGCGGAGATGTTGTTTTGCAGCACAATAAAATTCTTATCCGGCAGCTTGGCCTGCAACCTTACGAACCCGTCTCGCAGGCGATGCATGAATTTACCGACGCCCGTGATGAAGATACCCTCGACGAGATCTGGCTGGTGGAACATCACCCCGTATTCACCCAGGGTCAGGCCGGCAAAGCGGAACACGTGCTGGTGCCCGGCGATATTCCGGTGATCCAGAGCGATCGCGGCGGCCAGGTCACCTATCACGGTCCGGGACAGCAGGTGATGTACGTCCTGTTGGACCTCAAGCGCCGTAAGCTGGGCGTGCGGGAGCTGGTGACGCTGCTGGAGCAAACGGTCGTCAATACCCTTGCTGAATATAGTATCGAGTCGCACCCCCGCGCCGATGCCCCTGGCGTCTATGTCGGCGAACGCAAAATCTGCTCCCTGGGATTGCGGATCCGTAAAGGTTGTTCTTTCCACGGTCTGGCGCTTAATATCGCCATGGATCTCACACCGTTTCTGCGTATCAACCCCTGCGGCTATGCCGGTATGGAGATGACGCAAATGCGCCAGTGGCAGCCGGCAGCCTCCCCGGAGACGGTCGCTCCGCGACTGGTCGCCAATCTGCTGGCGCTGCTAAATCATCCACCACACGAATATCTTCCCCGGGATTAAGCGGCAGGCCAACGTCCCGCTGTCAGCGGGGCGCTAAACGAGTAACACGTTATTTTTGCAATCAATTGTCACGCACGGCAACGCGGTGGGCCGCTATACTTGGCCTATCATTCCCAACCGGACTCATCGCGTGCCAGAGAATACGCCTCCGTCAGAATCTCCTGACAGACAGGATGAACGTTACGATCGTCAAATGTTTCGCATCCTGCGTAATATTGACCTCAATCTGTTGACGATCTTTGAAGCGGTATACGTACATAAAGGTATCGTCAACGCCGCGAAGATACTCAATATCACACCGTCGGCGATTAGCCAGTCAATTAACAAACTGCGGGCGTTGTTCCCCGATCCGCTATTTATCCGCAAAGGACAGGGCGTCACCCCCACCGCCTATGCCACCCATCTTCATCAATACATCAGCCGCGGCATGGAAGCTTTCCTCAGCGCGCTGGATATCACCGGTAGCCCGCACCAGCAGCGGGTGATCACTATCGCCACTACGCCAGCGATGGGAGCGCTGCTGATGCCTGGCCTGGCCAGCGCGCTGAAGCCGACCTTTCCGCAGATCCTGTTGCACAATATCGCCATCGTCGACGCCGCGCGGCAGCTTGACCAGCGCCAGGTGGATCTGCTCATTGATACCCACCTGCACAGCGGCCAGGCGATAAGCCATCATGTGCTGTATCAGGATCGGGTACAGATGTACTGCCGCGCAGGGCATCCCGCGCTGGACGGTCCGCAGGATGAAACGACCCTCGCGGAGTACGAATTTGCGCTGCTGCTGCCGGAAGGCCAGCGCTACCCCACCCTCCATCGCCGACTACAGGAAGAGATGGGCGAGCGCCGCTGCGGCTTTAGCACCTTTAACCTGATGACCCAGGCGGCGATGATCGCCGGGAGCGATATGCTGGGTCTGACCACCGAACGCCTGTTCGCCATGGTGTCCCGTCTCTGGCCGCTGCAGACCCTGGATTTCCCTTCCCTGGGTGGAGAGCAGATTGACGTTGCGCTGCACTTTAATAAGCTGAGCGGGAAAGAGCCATTGCTGAAAGAGATCATCGAGACGGTGATCCGCTCGTTTAAGGCGTAGCGCACGGAAGGGAAAGGGATAAAACAACAACTATTTTACAATTTGCCGGGCAGGCAGGCTGCTTTCTGCCCCTTTTCAATGGTATACTGCCTGCTCTTGATTCAAAAATAGTTGATAATTGCAACATTTCATTGAATTAATTCGCTTTCCTTCGTGACTCGCAACTGGAACACGCACGCTATGAGTAAACCCATTGTGATGGAACGCGGTGTTAAGTACCGCGACGCCGATAAAATGGCCCTTATCCCGGTGAAAAACGTGGCAACTGAGCGTGAAGCTCTGCTCAGAAAACCGGAATGGATGAATGGGTCTGCGCTATGTCGTAGTCACCTCGGTAGACCGTGACGACCTGCGTGATGGCGGCGCACAGCATTTTGCCGACTGCATCAGCGCCATTCGCGAGAAAAACCCGTCGATTAAGATCGAAACGCTGGTTCCGGATTTCCGCGGCCGCATGGATCGCGCACTTGATATTCTGACGGTGACCCCGCCGGATGTCTTCAACCATAACCTCGAAAACGTGCCCCGTCTTTATCGTCAGGTACGTCCGGGCGCGGATTACAACTGGTCGCTGAAGCTACTGGAGCGTTTTAAAGAAGCGCACCCGGAGATCCCGACGAAATCCGGCCTGATGGTAGGTCTGGGCGAAACCAACGACGAGATCATCGAAGTGATGCGCGACCTGCGTCGCCATGGCGTCACCATGCTGACGTTAGGCCAGTATCTGCAGCCGAGCCGTCACCACCTGCCGGTGCAGCGCTACGTCAGCCCGGAAGAGTTTGAAGAGATGAAAGCGGAAGCGATGGCGATGGGCTTCACCCACGCCGCCTGCGGTCCCTTCGTCCGCTCTTCCTATCATGCCGACCTGCAGGCTAAAGGGATGGAAGTTAAATAATCCACCGCTTCCGCCGCTGCGCGCCTTTTCGGCGCAGCGGCTCTCTCCGTTTCATCCGTTTCGCCTGTCCGTAACAGTTAGTTGCATCTTTTCTCCGCGGCGTCGACAAAAACGACAAAGGCCGCAACGATAAACGTCGCGGCCTCTTCGCCGTACCGCCAGCATCCCGTCAGGAGACGCAGCCGGAGAATTACTCTTTATGAGAGAGCTTCTGCGCCGGCGCTTCTTCTTCTGCGGTGGTTTTCTTCGCGCTATCGTCATCTTCGTTCATGGCTTTTTTAAAGCCCTTGATAGCCGACCCCAGGTCGCCGCCCAGCGTACGTAATTTCTTGGTACCAAACACTAAGATAATCAGTGCTGCGACTACCAGCAGTTTGGTAATACTAATCTCACCCATAGCTAACCTTCTTCTCTATACAAGCTGCGAATACGCCATCATACACGCATTTATCCGTCCTATTGTAATCCACCTGTGCGTGGGCTGCGTGTTTCGGCCCATAGCCTCCCCTCCGGGAGTGAGCGCTGAGATGTCCATCCTGACGTGCACAGCGAATTATTGGGATAAACAATACGGGTATTTGACGCGCGGACACAATAGCAATCTGTAACAAGGTGAATCAAGCCTTGTTTAAAAAAACGTCATAATAATTGCGGGCCCGATATTGCGCGTTCCGCATTCGCCTGCCGCCACGATATAGCAGGTAGTATCGAGAGCGCGTGCCGCCAGCAGCGTCGCCCAGTGATGCTCTTTCTGCGGCCCTTTCACCCATGCAGCGGGCAGCACCAGCAGCTGTGCCCCATTCAGGGCCAACGAAAGCGCCAGTTCCGGAAAGCGAAGATCGTAGCAGGTCATCAGGCCAACGCGTAATCCCGCCACCTCAATCACCGGCGGGATCTGCTGACCGGGATCCACCCGCCGGGACTCCTGCATCGCGAAGGCGTCATATAGATGAAGTTTATGATAATGGGCAATCACTGCGCCTTCCCGCAATACCACCAACGTGTTGGTCGCTCTCCCCTCCCCTGACGGCACATGGAGCGTCAGGACCGTGGTCAGGCTGTTACGCCTGCTCTCGGCCAACAGCGGCTGCAAAAATGCGCCATCCAGCGGCTGGGCCGATTTAACTGACAGATCCGGGTCGTTGTCATCCCGCGCCAGCAACGCCTCCGGCAGTACCAGCAGCGCCGCCCCTTCTCGCTCCGCCTGCTGCATCATCGCCACACAGGTTTGCGCATTCGTCCGCCATACTGGCGTGACGGCAAATTGTCCTGCCGCTACCCGCATGTTCTTCTCCCGTCAGGTTATGGATAGCCAATCGCGCCCGATGCGCGCTACACTTGACACTCTCTTACATCAAATAGCAGGAAACGACCGTGTTTCAACTTCTTTGCGCCGTTTTTATTGGCGGCGGCACCGGCAGCGTATTGCGCTGGTGGCTCGGCATGAAGCTCAATCCTGTGCACCATGCTATCCCGATTGGGACTCTAACGGCCAACCTGTTAGGCGCCTTTGTGATTGGCGCCGGGCTGGCGTGGTTTAATCGTCTGACCGGTATTGACCCGATGTGGAAACTGCTGATTACCACCGGTTTCTGCGGCGGCCTGACCACGTTCTCCACCTTTTCTGCGGAGGTGGTGTTTCTCCTGCAGCAGGGCCGGGTAAGCTGGGCGCTGCTCAACGTCGCGGTAAATTTGCTGGGTTCGTTTGCGATGACGGCGGTCGCCTTCTGGCTTTTCTCGCAGGCGGCCAGCCGCTAAAAGCGAAGGAGACAGGCAAAAAAAAACCCGCTTATTAGCGGGTTTTTATATTCTACTGACGCGTTGCTTACAGAGCGATGACGTTTGCAGCAGAAGGGCCTTTGGCACCGTTAGTGATTTCGAACTCTACGCGCTGACCTTCAGCCAGAGTTTTGAAACTTGTAGGTGCCGGGAATATAGGTCATCTGGAAAGTTGCCGGACCGTAACCTATTGACGCCAATGGCAAGATCACCGGGATCGGGATGTAGTTCCAGTTATCGCGCGCCGTGACGCCGAGGGTATAGCCAAGGCCGAGGTGGAAATTCTGGTCCGTCAGCGGGCGCCAGGTTTTCTCCCAGCCGTAGCCGCCGATGGGCTCCCACTTATTAAAAGAGTCTTTAAACGCCATCAGGTACAGGCCATGCCAGTTCCCTTTCTCATCCCAGCGCGAGACGCCGAAACCTGCCCCCCACGGACGTTCGTTATACTTATCGGTTTTTTCCTTGTCATAGGCAAAGCGCGCATGCCAGGTGATGGCTGGAACGTACAAATCATAGTGCTCCGGCTCATTCCAGGTCTGCGCTACGTTATTACTTAAGGTATGGTAACCTTCGCTAAGGGTCGATGAAAACGACGCGCTGGCGTTTCCGGACACCAATAACCATCCTAAAAAACCAAGAGAAAACAATGAAAAACGACGTAACATCAACACTTTTCTATTACCACTTTGATTTAAAAGCCACCTAAAATAGCAAAGATAATCTCAATGCAGGTTGAACGAAATAAGGCAAACTCCTGATTTTCGCCCGCTGTCCATCAGAACGGCTTAACTATCCATCTGGTGATTATATCCAGGCGTGATGGGGGACGTGTAGTTCTTATCGCTTTATTGATTTGCATCAGCGAGTTTTGTCCGTTTTTTCGGCACATTCGCACATTAAAATTTGGTGTGGTGCTTTTTATCTACATATTCTTTGGGTTTAGGGGTAATAAATGCTGACGTTTATTGAGATCCTGATAGGGATTGTGGTCATTGTGGGCGTAGCCCGCTATATCATTAAAGGCTTCTCGGCCACCGGGGTGCTGTTCGTCGGAGGCTTAATCTTACTGATCGTCAGCGCCCTGCTGGGACATAAAGTGTTACCGGGTAATACCGCGAGCACCGGCTATTCCGCTACCGATATTATTGAATACATTAAGATTCTACTCATGAGCCGCGGCGGCGATTTGGGTATGATGATCATGATGCTATGCGGCTTCGCCACCTATATGACCCATATTGGCGCCAATGATATGGTGGTCAAATTAGCGTCGAAGCCGTTGCGCTATATTAATTCGCCCTATCTGCTGATGATTGCCGCCTATTTTGTCGCCTGCCTGATGTCGCTGGCCGTCTCCTCCGCGACCGGCCTTGGCGTACTGCTGATGGCGACGCTGTTCCCGGTAATGGTGAATGTCGGTATCAGCCGCGGGGCCGCCGCCGCCATCTGCGCCTCACCGGCGGCGATTATCCTCTCGCCAACCTCGGGTGACGTCGTCCTGGCGGCCAAAGCCGCTGAAATGCCGCTGATCGACTTTGCTTTTAAAACCACGCTGCCGATCTCCATCGCGGCCATTATCTGCATGGCGATCGCCCACTTTTTCTGGCAGCGCTATCTGGATAAAAAAGAGCACATTTCTCACGAGATGCTCGATGTCAACGACATCACCACCACCGCCCCGGCGCTGTATGCCATTCTGCCGTTTACCCCGATCATCGGCGTGCTGATCTTTGACGGTAAATGGGGGCCGGAGCTGCACATTATCACCATCCTCGTTGGCTGCATGCTGCTGGCGGCGATCCTCGAGTTCCTGCGCGGTTTCAACACCAAAAACGTCTTTAGCGGGCTGGAAGTCGCCTACCGTGGAATGGCCGACGCCTTCGCCGGCGTAGTGATGCTGTTGGTTGCCGCCGGCGTATTTGCCCAGGGGTTAAGCACTATCGGCTTTATCAACGGTCTGATCTCAATCGCTACCTCCTTCGGCTCGGCCAGCATTATTCTGATGCTGGTGCTGGTGATCCTGACCATGCTGGCGGCGATGACCACCGGTTCCGGTAATGCCCCGTTCTACGCCTTCGTTGAGATGATCCCCAAGCTGGCGCACTCCTCCGGCATCAATCCGGCCTACCTGTCGATTCCGATGCTGCAGGCTTCTAACCTCGGCCGCACGATATCGCCCGTCTCCGGGGTGGTGGTCGCCGTTGCCGGGATGGCGAAGATTTCCCCATTCGAAGTGGTCAAGCGCACCTCAGTGCCGGTGCTCGTTGGCCTGCTGGTGGTGATCGTTGCTACTGAAATCCTGGTGCCCGGCAGCGCGCTCCACTAATGGTCTAACCACGCGAAAAGGCGCCAGCGGGCGCCTTTTTTATGCTTTAATAACTCCCCGTTATCTTTTGCCATCCATAATCAGGAATAAAAATGTTCAGGAAGGATTTCGCCGCGATTGCCCTTGTGCTTACCGCCACTCAGGCCGGTGCTGAACCGCTCACCGCGACGCGATACGCTGATTTTGACCGCTACGTCCTTGCCCTCTCCTGGCAAACCGGATTCTGTCAGAGCATGTATGACCGCAATCGCAACGAACCGGAAGAGTGTCGCCTGCAGCAGGACACCGCGAATAAAGCCGACTTTCTGACCGTGCATGGCCTGTGGCCCGGGCTGCCAAAGTCCATTGCCGCGCGCGGAGTGGATGAACGTCGCTGGATGCGCTACGGCTGCGCCACGCGTCCGGAGCCCAACATGCCGGAGGTAAAAGCGAACCGCAAATGCCAGGCGGCGGAGACCGGACTGTCGCTGGAGATGGCCAATAAACTTAATAATGTGATGCCGGGATCGGGCGGCACCTCCTGTCTGGAACGCTACGAATATGCCAAACATGGCGTCTGCTTCGGCTTCGATCCCGACAGCTACTTTGGCGCCATGGTGCGACTAAACGGTGAAATTAAGCGCAGCCCGGTGGGGGATTTTCTCGCGAAGCACTATGGCCAAACGGTCAGCCGCGCCGACTTCGACGCCGCCGTGGCCCGCGCCTGGGGTCCGCAGAGCGTGAAGGCGTTTAAGCTAACCTGCAACGGTAATCCGGCCTATCTGACGGAGATGCAAATCTCGCTCAACGCCGCGACCATCAACGCCCCGCTGGCCACTTCCGCTTTTCTGCCCCAGCCTCACCCGGGTAACTGCGGCGCACAGTTTATCCTCGATAAGGTTGGCCACTAGCGCAAAGCGGGATGCTGATTGGAAAACACCGTCCGCCGGATGGTGTTGCACGCTGAATGTGCGTTTCATCACTTCAAACTGCCGGCAACTCTCAGTATGATGGTAGGACCTTAACCCTTGCCCCTTTCGGCGAGGGTTTTCTTTTACGGACAGGTTCCTGGATAACATGGAGTATGCAATGACCAGACCCGCAATCATCATTAATGAACTGGATGCCGAACGTATCGACAGGCTGCTGGAGCAGCCGGCTTTCGCCAACTCACCGGTTGCCGATGCCCTGAATGAGGAACTCGACCGCGCGCAAATGCTGGCCCCGGAAGCGATGCCGCATGATGTCGTCACCATGAATAGCAGGGTAAAATTCCGCGATTTAACCAGCGGCGAAGAGCGCGTGCGGACGCTGGTGTTTCCGTCACAGGTGACCGACAGCGCCAGCCAGCTCTCCGTCCTCGCGCCGGTGGGCGCCGCGCTGCTGGGCCTGAAAGTCGGCAGCACCATTCACTGGGAGCTGCCGGGCGGCGCATCGACGCACCTGGAAGTGCTGGAGCTATTGTACCAGCCGGAAGCCGCTGGCGAATTCCACCGCTAATTCCGCTGCCTGAGGCGTTTCGCGCTTTATTCAGAGGATGTCCGCACATCCTCTTTCTGCTGTTTTCCCGCCGCTTACCCTTTTTTACGCTTTGCGCCTGCCTGGCTGACAGTTTTGCGACCTGAATGACACAATATCCGCATATAATATGTTGATATAGACGCAAACGAACAAGGAGGATTGCATATGTATAAGACTATCATTATGCCGGTTGATGTCTTTGAGATGGCGCTGAGCGATAAAGCCGTCCGGCACGCGGAGTTTCTGGCCCAGCAGGACGGGGTGATCCATCTGCTCCACGTCTTACCGGGTTCCGCGAGCTTTACCATGAGCCGTTTTACCGCCGACCTGCGGCGGTTTGAGGAACATCTGCAGCATGAGGCGGAGACTCGCCTGCAGACGATGGTCAGCCACTTCAGCATTGACCCGTCTCGTATCAAGCTACATGTCCGTTTTGGCAGCGTGCGCGATATGGTCAACGAGCTGGCCAGCGAAATTAACGCCGACGTGGTAGTTATTGGCTCACGCAATCCCTCCATCAGTACCCACCTGCTCGGCTCCAATGCCTCAAGCGTGATCCGCCATGCCCATATCCCGGTAATGGTCGTCAGGTAAGAATGACGAAAAGAGTATAAAAAAAGAGGCTACCCCTGGGTAGCCTCTTTGTTATGCAGGTCTATTGTCTGACTTGTTATGCGGTTTTCGTGCGGATCAGGTAGTCGAAAGCGCTCAGCGACGCTTTTGCCCCTTCCCCTGCCGCGATAATAATCTGTTTGTACGGCACGGTGGTGCAATCGCCCGCGGCGAACACGCCTTTGACGTTGGTTTCGCACTTCGCATCGATGATGATCTCGCCCATGCGGTTGCGCTCAACGGCGCCTTCCAGCCAGGTGGTGTTAGGCAGCAGGCCAATCTGGACGAAGATCCCCGCCAGCGCGACATGATGCTCATCGCCGCTCACCCGGTCACGATACTGCAGGCCGGTGACTTTGCTGCCATCGCCTTTCACTTCCGTGGTCTGCGCATTAAGAATGATGTCGACATTCTTCAGGCTGCGGACTTTATCCTGCAACACCTGGTCGGCTTTCATCTCTGGGGCAAACTCCAGCAGGGTTACGTGCTCCACTACGCCCGCCAGGTCAATGGCGGCTTCCACGCCGGAGTTCCCGCCGCCGATTACCGCTACGCGTTTGCCCTTAAACAGCGGACCATCGCAGTGAGGGCAGTAGGTCACGCCCTTGGTGCGATACTGTTCTTCGCCCGGCACGTTCATATTGCGCCATTTCGCCCCGGTGGCGATGATGACGCTACGCGCCTTGAGCACCGCGCCGGAGGCGGTTTCGATATGATGCAGGCCGCCCTCTGTCGCCGCCGGCGTCAGTTTGGTCGCGCTCTGGGAGTCGATCACGTCGACGTTATAGTCATTGACGTGCGCTTTCAGCGCGCCTGCCAGCTTCTGGCCTTCGGTTTTCGGCACCGAAATATAGTTTTCGATATCCACGGTATCCAGCACCTGGCCGCCGAAGCGTTCGCCCATCAGGCCGGTACGAATCCCTTTACGTGCAGAGTAGACCGCCGCCGCCGCGCCGGACGGGCCGGAGCCAACGATCAGTACATCGTAAGCGTCACGCTGATTCAGCTCTTCCGCTGCGCGTTTTTCCGCACCGGTATCCACTTTGGCGACGATTTCAGTCAGCGTCATCCGTCCCTGACCAAACTCCTGACCGTTCATGAACACCGCTGGCACGCCCATGACGTTACGCTCGGTGATCTCATTCTGGAAGGTCCCGCCGTCAATCGCCGTGTGTTTGATGCGCGGGTTGAGCACCGCCATCAGGTTCAGGGCCTGGACCACGTCCGGGCAGTTATGACAGGAGAGCGAATAGTAGGTTTCGAATTCGAAATCGCCATCAATATCACGGATCTGCTCCAGCAGCGACTGGGCCTCTTTCGACGGATGACCGCCGGTCCACAGCAGCGCCAGCACCAGCGAGGTAAACTCGTGGCCCAGCGGCGAGCCTGCAAAACGCGGGCCCTGGTCGGAACCTGGGTTAGTAATCAGGAACGAGGGCTTACGTACCGCGAGCGTGTTGTCTTCTTTAAAGGTGACTTTGTCTGACAGTTCAGCGATTTCAGCCAACAGTTCCTTGATTTCTGCCGATTTAGCGCTGTCATCCAGCGTGGCAATCAGCTCAACAGGCTTGGTCAGCTTCTCAAGGTAGGCCTTGAGCTGGGTTTTCATGTTGGTGTCGAGCATTGTTATCTCCTGGGCTTAAAACATCATCATGCAAGCGGCCTCGTCAGGCTGCCTGAATGCGCTTGCATCATGGTGTTGGAATAAAATGGGCGCGAAAGCGCCCATTGATTGCCGGGTGGCACGCCGTTTACCCGGCCTACGATGTTGTAGGCCCGTGCAAGCGTAGCGCCGCCGGGCACAAACAGACTTAGATCTTACCAACCAGATCTAAAGAAGGAGCCAGCGTCGCTTCGCCTTCTTTCCATTTCGCCGGGCAGACTTCGCCTGGGTGAGAAGCAACGTACTGCGCCGCTTTGATTTTACGCAGCAGGTCAGACGCATCACGGCCGATACCTTCAGCGGTAACTTCGATCGCCTGGATGATACCCTGCGGGTCAACGACGAAGGTAGCGCGGTCAGCCAGACCTTCATCTTCACGCATGTTGTCGAAGTTACGGGTCAGGGCGCCAGTCGGGTCGCCGATCATCGGTGTCTTTCTCGGTGACTTCGATGAATTCACCATTTTTGAATGCCTGGTTTTTGAACGGTTTGATTTTGGTGTTAATTAAGGACATCTATACTTCCTCCGTGTTTTCGTTGAGGTCTAAGTTAACGAATTTTTCCTGACCCGACCAATGCGTTTACATTATCGAATCAATAAGCGTTATCTAACAACCGGAACAAGACAACTCTGTGAACCTGTCGACGCGTTCAGCGCTAATCGCTGTTTTTCGCATCATTTGCCGCGACAAAAGTAAAAAGGCCACCTTTTCAGGCGGCCCCGTTACCTGAAATACCCGAGGGTAGGTTCAGCGCCAGTCAGACTGGCTATGTGTTGCGCTCTACATTACCTTAATGTAACAGCATCCAGGATTACATCACCCACGCCAGCAAAGGGCAATCCGTCATTCTGCTGATCTTGCCTATGACTGTGATAGGTTCGACAATCGTTTTGCCCTTTCCTGCTGATTTTACAAGGAATACTTATGTTAAAGCGTCTGCTGTTACTCAGCCTTTTGCCGTTATGCAGCCATGCGGAGGAACTCCCCGCTCCGGTAAAAGCGATTGAAAAACAGGGCATTACCATTATAAAACCCTTTGAGGCGCCGGGGGGAATGAAAGGCTGGCTGGGCAAATACCAGGACATGGGGGTCGCCATCTACCTAACGCCGGATGGTAAACACGCGATCTCCGGCTATATGTATGATGAGAACGGCAGCAACCTCAGCGAGCAGCTGTTTCAGAAAGAACTCTATACCCCGGCGGGACAAGAGATGTGGAAGAAGATGGCCAGCGCCCACTGGCTGCAGGATGGTCGCAAGGACGCCCCTATCGTGCTGTATGTCTTTGCCGATCCCTTCTGTCCCTACTGCAAGCAGTTCTGGCAGCAATCCCGCCCCTGGGTAGAGGCCGGTAAAGTGCAGATCCGCACTCTGCTGGTGGGGGTGATCAAGCCGGAGAGCCCGGCCACCGCCGCGGCGATTCTCGCCAGCAACGATCCGGCGAAAACCTGGCATGATTACGAGCAATCGAATGGGAAAATGGCTCTGACGATCCCGAAAGTTATTCCGCCGGAGAAAATGAAAATGCTCAACGTCAACCAGCAGCTGATGGACGATCTGGGAGCCAACGTGACGCCGGCGATTTATTATATGAATAAAGATAATATGCTGCAGCAGGTGGTCGGCCTACCGGATAAAGAGAAACTGCATATTATGATGGGTGAAAAAGAGTAATTCCATCCCGCAATGGCGCCTGGCGGAAGCGACCGCTGGCGCCACCGTCGACGATAAGATATATTAAGCAGAACTTAACTGTATTTGCCAATAGTTAAATTCACACCGCAAATATTAAGCCACAAAACATTATCATTAAGAATATTATAATCCGCACCGGTAATAAACAGGACTGCATTAATGGCAAATCTTTACGATCTGAAAAAGTTCGATTTGAATTTATTGGTTATTTTCGAATGTATCTATCAACATTTGAGCATCAGCAAAGCGGCGGCGATGTTATTTATCACCCCCTCAGCGGTGAGTCAGTCGTTGCAGCGTCTGCGCCAGCAGTTAAACGATCCGCTATTTGTTCGTGTTGGCAAAGGAATGACGCCCACCACCGCCTGCGTCAATCTTCATTATCATCTACAGCAAAATCTGGAGCAGCTGGAAAAAACCATCAATCTAAATAATCGCTCAGAACTGCGTAAACGTATTGTGATATATGGCCCCCCGCTGTTCTGTTCAGTCAATAGCCACGTTATGATTAACCAGCTCTGTCATCAGGCGAACTTGCAAATTGAGCACCATAACCTGACCACCACCGAATCGGCTGAGGAGCTGCTGGCGTATCGCCAGGCGGACCTGGTGTTCACCCGCATGCCCATTACCAACCGCGCCACGATCTGTCAGCCCTATCAGACGGTGCAGACGCTGGCAGTTTGCCGGGCGGGCCATCCGCGACGCGAAACGCTTACCTCGGTAGAGTCACTGGCGCAGGAGTTTTTCACTCACTATATTACCAACGATCCCGTTATTCAGCGCGTGCAGCAAAGCAGCATCGCCTGGCTGAATCCGCGCAATATTGCCTTTCGCAGCGACTCTTTTATGACCATTCTTAACATGATTAATAAAACCGACTTAATTGGCTTTTTGCCTTCCTATTTATATGACTTTATCTCACCCACTATGCAGCTTCACGCCATCAACATAGATAATCTTTTTCCGGATATCACGATCTACATTAATTACCACCATGCATCTTCGCAAAATCATTTTTTAACTGAATTAATCACCATATTAATGAATGATCGAGAGGCATCACAGCCCCAATTTAATCACAGCGAATAACGCCCTTCTGTTCCCCCGCTGCCAGAAACAATAATCGACCATTAATTTCCTACCCCTCATCGTTTATACTGAGCTAACGGGAATTTTCTACTATTAAAGGATTAATGGTCATGTCGTTTATTAAATATCCCTTACCGGAATCGGTGCTGCAGGCAACTGAGCAGCGGATCCAGTGGGTCATGGATAATTTTTCGCGCATCTGTGTCTCTTTTTCCGGGGGAAAAGACTCCACCGTTATGCTGCATTTAACCGCCCAGGCGGCGCGGTTACAGGGGAAAAAAATCTGCGTGTTGTTTATTGACTGGGAAGCGCAGTTCTCCTGCACCATCGCCCACTGTGAAAAACTGCGTGCGCTGTATGCGGATGTCATCGAAACCTTTTACTGGGTCGCCCTGCCGCTCACCACCCAAAATGCCCTGACGCAGTATAAGCCGCAATGGCAATGCTGGGAGCCCGGAACCGAGTGGGTACGCCAGCCGCCGCCCTGGGCCATTACCCACCCGGGCTATTTTTCATTTTATCAACCCGGAATGAGCTTTGAAGCCTTCGTCAGCCACTTCGCCGAGTGGTTTTCGCAGCGTCGTCCCGCCGCCGTGCTGGTGGGCATTCGCGCCGACGAATCGCTAAATCGCTTTATGACGATTTCTTCACAGCGTAAACAGCGCTTCGCCGACGATAAACCATGGACCACTTCAGCGCCGGGCGGCCATGCCTGGTACATCTACCCGCTCTATGACTGGAAAACCGCCGATATCTGGACCTGGTTTGCCAAAAGCGGCGAGCCCTATAACCCGTTGTACGATCTGATGTATCAGGCCGGGGTGCCGCTGCGCTATATGCGCATTTGCGAACCGTTTGGTCCCGAGCAGCGCCAGGGGCTGTGGCTGTATCACGTGCTGGAACCTGAGCGCTGGGCCGCGATGTGCCAGCGAGTGAGCGGCGCGCACAGCGGCGGGGTCTATGCCGGGCATGATAATCAGTTCTACGGTCATCGGAAAATCGACAAGCCCGACCACCTGACGTGGAAAAGCTACGCCCTGTTCCTGCTCGACAGCATGCCGGAAACCACCGCCGAGCACTACCGCAATAAAATCGCCGTCTACCTGCGCTGGTACCAGAAAAAAGGTATGGAGGATATTCCGGATACCCAACCTGCGGACATTGGCACCAAAGATATCCCATCCTGGCGGCGAGTCTGCAAAGTACTGCTCAATAACGATTACTGGTGCCGTCAGCTTTCGTTTAGCCCAACCAAAAGCAGCCACTATCAGCGCTACCGTAAACGCATGGAAAAACATCGCCAACAATGGGGGATATTATGCAACAACAACTGACGCAGGCGCTGGAAGCTTACCTGCAAAAGCTGGATGACGAGGCGCGCATTGAGGCTATCAACGCGTTTCGCCAGGTGCTCCACCACTACAGCCCCTTCCGCTCGCAGCCCGTCGACTGCGTGCTGTGGGTCAAACAGGAGCTGGTCGCCCCCAACGATTACAACCCGAATAACGTGGCGCCGCCGGAGAAGCGTCTGCTGCAAACGTCGCTGGAGGCCGACGGCTTTACCCAGCCGGTCGTCGTCATCCAGCAACGCCCACAGGCGTATACGATTGTCGATGGTTTTCACCGCCATGAGCTGGCCTGCAGCAAAGCCGCGCTGAAAAAAACGCTAAAAGGCTATTTGCCGGTGACCTGCCTGACGAGTGATGCTGCCTCGCGTGACGGGCTGATGGCAGCGACCATACGCCATAACCGGGCGCGCGGTCGCCACCAAATCCACGCCATGTCAGAGATCGTCCGCGAGCTGACCCAGCTCGGCTGGACGCCGCAGAAAATCGGCAAAGAGCTGGGGATGGATGCCGATGAAGTGCTGCGTCTGAAGCAAATTAGCGGCCTGACAGAAATGTTCGCCGGCCGCCAGTTCTCCCAGGCGTGGACGATTAAGTAACTACAGCTGGCACAAACGCGCCGCCGCAGCCAGCAGAGTCGCCGGCTGTTTGGCGAAGCACAAGCGGATCAGCTTGTGCGGGAACGGATCGGCGCAGAAGACGGAGAGCGGGATCGCCGCCACGCCGATCTCAGTGGTCAACCAGCGGCAGAAGCTGACATCGTCAAGATCGGAGATGGCGCTGTAGTCCGCCAGCAGGAAATAGGTCCCTTCACAGGGCAGGATTTCCAGCCGGCTTGGGCGCAGCGCTTCAATAAACAGATCGCGACGTTCCCGATAAAACGCCGGCAGCTCACGATAATGCTCCGGCGCTTCGCGCAGCATGTCGGCGATCGCCAGCTGCGCCGG